>VFQQ010000795.1_pt1 | contig 53814 bp, 80 predicted proteins | sample 3512341 | NCBI WGS metagenome assembly VFQQ01 (sample SAMN10412373, study PRJNA504923) | tailings metagenome | isolation source: Relicate 2 Philex TSF1 revegetated site | place: Philippines: Tuba, Benguet | collected 2017-08-29 | reverse complement strand
AGCAGCAGCAGCAGCAGCAGCAGCAGCAGCAGCAGCAGCAGCAGCAGCAGCAGCACAGCAGCGGTGAAGGCGGCCATTTGCACCCGGAGCTGCCGCATGCGCCTGAAGATGAGCCAGCTGCCCAGGCTGGTGTGGTGGTTGAGCTAGAAGATGGCGCCATTCGATACGTCAAGGTGCGTGGGCTTTCTGTATTTGTATGCCGCAGCCATGCGTGATGCGGAGTTTGGTGGCAACCGCGCCCGAGCGGCGACAACCAGGACGCAGCTGCCTGCAGCATGGCTGGCAGAAGGCCCCAGGTCACGCGATTTGCAGTTGTATAATGGTTGTCAAGCCTGCTACTCCCTGACGCTGCTGTATGCAGGTCACGTGCCCAGACCGGCACGGCCTGCTGGCCGACATTGTTCGAGCGCTCAAGGTGCGTTTCTGCGCTGTCTGGGTCAGCATGCTGCTGGCTTTCTGGTCATGCACGTGGCTGCATTCGGAACCGCAAGCAGGGCTGGCGCTGCCTTTCAAGCCGTGTCTGCTTGTCAGACGCCTGGCTGCGCCTTCACTCCCACCTAACCCACAATCACTGCAGGAGCTGCCGCTTGAGATCACCACTGCAGCGATCACCACGCGGCGCGACCACATCTGTGTGGACACGTTTCAGGCAAGTGTGCACTGCATATGCCAGTGGAAACCAAGTCTGTGCATGTGCATGTGGTGGTGTGGCATGCATGTGCACTTTCTGTTGTCTGCGCGTGTGTAGCTACGCCTGCTTCTGGTGCTGCAGGGTGAGTGGTCCGCTTGCCTCCCATGGCACACTTCCTCCACATTGTCCTCTTCAATCGACCTTCGCTGCAGGTGGAGGCGGAGGACCCCGCACTGCGACCAGAGGACATTTCCGCTCTTATCGAAGAGGCGCTGCGCCCGCCGGGCGACAAGAAACGCAAGGCTGATGCCGCCGGCACATGATCAGGGGGCCTCTTAACCAGCGTTGAACCGTGCAGCAGGCAGTCGTGAGCGACAGCGAGCAACCCGAGAGCGTGCGAATGAAGAGCAGGAGCGGTGGAACGAGCGTGACAATAGCGAAGAGAGCATGCGACCTGTACCCGGTTATTGAATGTTTCTGATGACTGCTACTGACCCATGGTACCTATCGGCATGCCGAGGGCTCTGTAATTATGTGCAACATCTTGAGCCGGCATGCTGCTGCGTGCTGACCGGCGGCGCAGCACAGGGGGCGCCTCACTGACCCTTGCTCTGGCCACCTGAGCGCATTCAGCGCAATCCTGGCATATATTTGTCGCTCACTATCTTGGGTTTGGCTCGCAGGCTGCTTGCCGACGGCACCTGAACTCCTGCCGCGCGCGCCGGCGTCCCTCCCAGCGTTGCGCTCTTTCAGTGTTATCGTAAGATCGCTCAGGAGTCTCCAGCGCGTGCAGCGGGCCCTCCGGCCAACCGAACAGGTGCGAGCCAGCGCGGTGCGGCTTGTTTGGGCACCGCGCTTCCTGCGCCGGCACCCTCGATGTCTGAGCTACTCGCTGATGGCGGCAAAACCGCCGGACGCAAGGGCGGCGGGCCAGGGCTTTGCTGCCGCCCTCGACGCGCCCCCGCGGCGGCTGCCACCGGCTGTCAGGGCAGCTGCACATGCTTCGAGCAGCCCTGCCGTGCCGCCCTCCAGTGCAGGCTGCAGGGAGCACAATGGGCTCGGTGCCAGCGGAGGCAGTGCTGGCGGTGCTGAAGCAGCTGAGCCACGACATCAGAGGTGCGGCCGGGCGCTCTGCTGCATCACGACGTTGTGCACCCCAGCCTGGCGATCGCACCTATGCATGCGCAGGCTGGCTGGCGCGCTCCTGTCGCATGCGTCTGCTGCATGCATCCCAGTACCGAGCAAGCACCTTGGTCATCACTGCTGCCCAGTTTTCACATTGCTTACGCTGCTGCTGTCGCTGCACTGCAGACCTGGATGTGGGATCGGGTGTGGATCGGCACCAGAAGCTGCCGGTCGTGCAGGCAAGCGCAGATTACGGCAGCTTGGGCGGCAGGGGTGGCCGGTGTGGTATCTTTTCTGCAGCCCTCCTGACCATGGCAGCAGCAAATTGCTGTGCCTGCTCCTTCAGCTCTGCGTCTGCTGCCGACTTGCAGGCAAGCGCTCCTTGCTAGGCCTGCACACTGCGCCCGCCTTGCCACTGCGTCTACCCTGCCACTCCCTGGCCGCCTGCAGTTCCTGCGAGACTATGTGGCCGCCAACAAGCCCGTCATCCTGACTGGTGCGCCCTTGCATGCATGCACTCGCTATGCACATGTGCTGTTGCCGCCTTCTGGGTGTCGTGGGGTGTAAGGTTGCACAAGGTGCACATACTGATGCTACACGCTGCATGCTGCTTGCGAAAAGTTTGCCAGGTGCCACAACAATGTCACAACAACTGCCAAATATCACCTGCACCTTTTCTGCCAGGCGTGGTGAGCCACTGGCCGGCCTTTGCCAACTGGACAGACGACTACCTGTGCCAGCTGGCGGGAGACACGGAAGTGACCGTGGCACTCACCCCCAACGGCCGAGCGGATGCGGTTACGCCGCTGCCTCCCAACAGCGGCAGCTGCAACGGCGCAGGCGGCAGCAGCGGCACGGTCGCTGAGGGGCGGAGCGGCGGCAGCGGCGACGGCGAGCACAGCACAGCGCAGCGGCCGCAGCGTGTGTTTGCCCTGCCGCACCAAGTGAAGATGCCGCTAAAGGACTTCCTGCTGCTGCTGCGCTCCAGCAAGCAGTCCAAGCTGGGGTCCAGCGGGGACAGCGCCGCTGAGCTGGCCGCGGAGCAGCGCCAGGCGGCGGCTGCGGCGGCTGCTGCCCACCCGGGCGTGGTGCCCTATCTTCAGGTGTGCGAGAGGCAGCGGGGACAGCATGCACGTTGGGTGTGGAAGTGCATGCTGCCCTCATGTGCTGCAGCTTGGCATTAATCGACCACCCGCTGCATGTGCCGCAATAGCAAAGCTTTGGCTGGTCAAGTTTTGACATGTGCACCTCTCCCACCCTGACCACTCTTCTGCTCCGCAGTACCAGAACACCAGCCTTTTGCTCCCCTGCCCCCGCTGCCCTGCAGTACCAGAACAGCAGCTTGACGGCCGAGGTGCCGCAGCTGCTGGGTGACGTCGACCTGCTGCTGTCGTGGGCCACTCAGGCCTTTGGTAAGGGGGTGGGGGATACCTTATTGAAATTTGCGCTAGATTGTTGTTGTTATTGCTCGGCTGCATTTGGTGACAGCTGCTGGGCGACGTTGACCTGCTGCTGTCGTGGGCCACCCAGGCTTTTGGTGAGTGGATAGGTTGTGTTTGGCGGTGACCTTGCCTAGTTGCAGTGTTTGTAGATCCTGTGGTGTTTTAGTCCGGATGCCATCAAACACGTGCACATGCCCTTTTGTTGATATTCTGTTGCAGGCGGCCTGCCGGAGGCGGTCAACCTGTGGATCGGCGACGAGCGCAGCGTGACCAGCTGGCACAAGGACCCATTTGAGAACATCTACGCGGTGAGCTGCTTTCGAATGCCGTTTTCATTTTAACCTATATGCTGGATAGAAAGCGTGACCAGCTGGCACAAGGACCCATTTGAGAACATCTATGCGGTGAGCTGGTGTTCACTGGCAGCACTGAGTTGAAAGAATCAGCGAAGCATTCTAGAACCTCTGTTACGGGAGTTGGCTGGCATTCCCTGCATTCCGCATGACCCGATAAGTGCGTTCCTCTCTCTTCCTACCTGTCCAGGTGGTGGCCGGCTCCAAGACCTTCACGCTGCTGCCGCCCGCCGACATCTTCCGCATGCGGCTGCGCCAATACGCCTCGGCCACCTACAAGCCGCAGGGCTCGGATGCCGCTAGCCAGGTGGGCAGAGAGGTTAGCTGTGTGCATGCATTGTGAGCAGGGCAGCTTGCAATAGCAGCTTTGAAGCGTGCAGCGCCCACTGCCCGTACAGCCACTCCACATTCTCTTGGCCTTGGTCCTTTCCACAGGAGGCGGTGGTGTCTGGCACGGTACCGCTGGCCCCTGTACTGGACCCCTCCGGCGAAACGGTCCTGTGGTCCTCCGTGCCCCCTGCCCCTGACGCCAAGGCCGCCGCAGCAGCAGGCACAGCAGGCGCAGCGGCAGCAGCTGCAGCTGCCGGCAGTGCCGCCGGCAACGGCGTGCGCTTTGCGGTACCGGATGCAGAGGACAGCACTGCTTCAGTTGGGTGCGGCGAGGAGGAAGGGCAGCGGCTGTGGGACCCAGACCTGTTTAACGACCCGCAGCTGCCGCCGCCCATCAAGGTCACGGTCAAGGCGGGAGAGGCGCTGTACCTGCCCGCCATGTGGTGGCACCACGTAAGCTGGCAGCCACAGCGATTTGGGCTGATTTTACGGTGTTAGTGTGCGGTATGTGAGGGCAGTCAGCAGGGGATGCGCTGCACCTGCCCGTCGTGTGGTGGCACCACGTAAGCTGGCAAATTGGCTTTTACAACAACAAACAACTGGGTTTGCATTGTGTGTTCTACAGCTGGATGCGCGGTACCTGAGTGAGGGATCGCCTTTCTGAATCAGGGGGGAAGCCTTCTCCCAGTCGCCATCACATTGGTTGACGCAGATGCCGGCCTCTGTCTCTGCTCGTACCTCTGCAGGTGGAGCAGGAGCCTGATGAGCAGGGCCGCGCCATCGCCGTCAACTACTGGTGGGGGCATGGCACTGCACAGCACTGCACAGCACGTCACAGCACAGCATGTGCTGACAAACGCAGCAACTGGAACGATAGTTGGCGGCGGTGATGCGCACCTCGCTGCATAGCCTAGCTCTCGCCCGCGCACTGGCCTGCACTAAGCTCCTGCTCTTCTGCACCCGCAGGTACGACATGAAGTTCGATGCGCGCCAGGCATACCTGCAGGTAAGTCCAACTTTGGCGGAGCGCTTTGCAGCATGCACGTTTGCTGGGCAGCTGCACATGCTGGTGGTTCACCTCTGCGACATCGCTTGCAGTGGCATGTCATGCATGCGCTGCAAAGTGCACCGTTTGCGCTTTCCCGCTCCGCCCGCAGGCGATCGAGCGCCTGGCCCAGCTGATTGGCCTGAACGAAGAGCCGCCCGCCCCGCCCGGTGAGCACACTAGCAGGCTGACCTTTTGCCAAGTTTTTGACTGTTCTCAAACAGGCTGGCCAGCACGGGCAGTTTGGCTTGCCTCCGCATGTCTGGCATGCACGCTTGCTGGCCTGCAAGTCGATCTGCTGCGTCTCGTGCTGCCTGTGCGTATAGCCGGCACTCAGCCCTCATCCCTGCCCATTCACCTGTCCCTTCTCTTCTTCCCTCCCTTACTGCTGTGCTGCAGAGTGCTCCAGCGATGGGGAGCACCGTGAGGGCCAGCTGCGCCCGCCCTACTCCAACCGCGCCTTTGGCTGACCACAGTGCATGCAGCCCGGCGGGCTGCATCCCCGTACAGCTCTGACCTGCTGTGCCTGCTGGTGGGGCCGCGAGCCTTTGCTGCCACCAAGAATTTGCCATAAATTTGCCCTGCCCCAGCCCCACGCCTAGCCATGTATCTTGATGCATGCATTTGTTTTTTGCCAGGCAGCACTGGCTGCCCCACTCATAATGACACAACAAACCGATAAAACGCTGTGCCTTGCTTTTCTCGCTGCTGTCCACTGCTTTGTCTTTAGTCTGTGCAACAGCACGTATCCCATGCGCCACCACGCAACTAGATATATACTGTACGCCGCATTCGTGCTCCTCCCCTGCGCTATCTCTGTTGGTGTTTCTTTTCCGCCATTTGCTCGCAACCCTGTGCACTTGTAAGCCATGTCCGCCCTTGTGAGATGTGAGTCACACAATTGCTGGGGTGTTGCACACACACGCACGGTTTGAAGCACTTGAATTGATTCTGATTGGAGCTGTGCAGGGCATGGGAAAGAATCAACACGTCTAGACAATTCGCAGCAGCAGACGGCATCAGCCCGGCAGCTGCAGCTTGCTATCAACACGCGCTGCTACTGCCGGTGCTGCTGCTGCGCTCTCAGCTGCTTGCTACTAGCCAGCACTGGCGGTGCTACTGCAACCTCTCAGCTGCCCGCTATCGGTCGAACAGCGAGTGCACTGCTGCCGCGCTAAACGCCTCTCCGTGCTCGTCGCGTGCACCCCCTGGCTTGGGCCCCCGATGCTTGGGCTCCGCAAGCGGAGTGACTGCCGGCGGCTTCCAGTCTGCGAGGGCAGCCAGGGAGGACTTGCCGCAGGCCGCCACCTGCAGAGGATTCAAACAGGGTAGGAAAGGGAGGCCAAGCATGGTCAGCAGGGCGGCTGCCACAGACAGCGTGCTGACCAAACCCTGGTGCTTTGAGGGCGGCAGGTTACGCGCATGCAGGCAGCGAGCAGCATTGTCGGTGCGAGCAAGGATGCAGCAGCGAAGCTGTATGTCAAGTCGATTCGGTAGCTCCCTGCCCCCAGCTGCCGACTCACCAGCATTTTCTTGGTCAGGTCGCGCTGCGCCTTTTCGCTGCCCGTGCCCAGCAGCTGCTGCGCAAAGCGCTGCAGCGCGTCGGGCGTCATGTTGGGCAGGGAGGCCAGCACGCCGTGCACGGCGGAGCTGCAAGGGGGGCAGACCATGTTATGTTATGGAAATGTGACGCACAGCTATGATACGCTGCCACAGCTTGATTCTATTTACACCCTCCTGTTGCAAGTGGGTACATATTGCAGCCCTCACAACCAGCAAAACAGAGGAGAACCAAATTTGCCACAATCGACAGCCCAGTTGCACTCAAACATCCTCACCCCGGGTCGCCCAGCTGCTGCACCAGGACGTCGCGGATCAGGGCCATGATGTCCGCCTGGTGCGTGGCCATCGTCTGCATGAATTGGTGGGTGGCCAGTAGCAGCAACACAGAGGGCTGTTATACAGCTCGAGGGCGTTTGGCGCCCTCCCTCCTACCACTACCTACTGATGTAACCAGCCAACTCACCTCAGTGGCCAGGCTGCTGATGGCTGCCCGCAGCACCTCGCTGCCCACATACGCGTACAGCCGCTGGTCCCGGGGCGCCACCCCCACCAGCGTCTTGGCCAGCTGCGCAAATCTGAAGGCCGCTTCGTCCCGCCAGCACATGCCCGCCACCGCTGTTGTGACCGCCTGGAACCCTGTGGTTGGGTCGGTTTCCAACAGCCACTCCAATACCGACTTGCCGCCGCCGCCGGTACCACCGGCACCGCCTGCCGCCGCTGGCCCCCCTGCCGCCGCCGCCGCTGCTGCCGCGGCTGCGGGGCTGCCGCCGCCCAGGGTGCGGGTGGACAGCTCTTTGAGCAGAGAGGCATACTCTTGTGTGAGCTCGCGCAGCAGCCGCTCCCGAATGATTTCATCGTTGGCGCTGGCGGAGTCCTCGGTGCTGCTGGGCCCTGCTGCAGAGTTTGGGGCGTCATGCAGGGTGTCAGGAGCGCTTTCAGTGGTTGGATCAGGGGTCCTGAAGTGGTACCGGTGCAGGCTGCTGATCTAACACACCATGCCCGCCATTCAATGCCGTCTGCACAACACAGCCAGGCCATGGGCTCACCGGCAGGGGCTTGCAGGCTGCCCCACGCGCTGGTGAGGCGCGTGTGCATGTGCGGCACCAGCTGCGCCAGGGCCGGCACCAACCAGGGCTGCAGGTGGCGGTCTGCAGGGCGAAATGGCGCAAGGCAGGGACAGACTGTGGGTAAGGCAACCAGCGAGGCTGATGGGCGCCCGTCAATTACGTGCCAGTATGCTTTGCTGCTCCTGCCACCTGCGTCTGCATGCCACGCTCAAAACTGCAACCAACGAGTATACACTAAACGAGCCTATGGCAGACCCACCCGCGCAGTTCTTGATGTGGGGGATGATCATGTGCCGCATGATGATGCGCACGTGCTGGTGCTCCAGCGTCTGTGGGCAACAAATGGATGGAGAATGGCTTGAACGGCAAGTGCATCGACGCAACATCTCGAATGTGCTGGGTGGATGCCCAGGCAGTGCAGGCAATGACTGGAGGTGCACGCGCACTGCTGCCTTCCACGCACACCATGCCTCAACCATAGCCATGCCTCTTTGGAGTTTGAGTTATAACACTCACGTCCATGTAAGCGAAGCCAGACTGCGCATAGGCCGCCGCAAGTGCAGGGCTGTCCAGTGCGGGCGGGCAGTGCGTGGGCAGCAGGCCAACCGTCTGCAAATGGGTGCAAGGGGGAGAGCATGAGGCATTGGGATTGACAAGTCAGCTGAAGTGCATGCGCCCAATGAATGCACTGTCCTTTGGGGCAGACGCCCCACAGCTCAGGAGCCCAACTTTTACTGCAAGCTTGTCCTTGTGCAGCCCACCTGGTACGTGAATTCCCGCATGTGTCTTCGCCAGCACTGCTTCTGCCACACGTGCACACCCCAAACGCATTCTGAGAACCAAGTTTCTTACCTGGTACGTGAATTCGCGCATGTGCCGCAGCCAGGCGCGCATGGAGGCCGCCGTGGTGCCGCCCACGCTTGCATACCCGTCGTCGCCCGTCTCGCCGCTGCCGTCCTCAGGGGGCTGTTGGGTGGGTGGGGGGAGGGGATAGAGGACACGTGATTTGCTAGTTTTGGGATACAGCAGACAACGCAGCGTGCAAGCCTGCAAACGGTGGGGGCGGCGCAGCTTCCCGGGCGGCGCACGCAGGGCAGTGCAACTTGTGCGCATGCGAGCTGAGCAGCCACACAAAGGAAATCCCTAAACAAAACCCGCCTCACCTTGGCTGCTGCCTTGCCCACCGGTCCACGCCGCAGGTACAACGCGCGCTCCTGTAAACATGGGCAGGAGGTGGTTCAGCCCTCACTGATTGCCCTAGGGTGAGCAGCTGCACGCCTGGAAACGGCCCACACTCTGGCACAATGGCAGAGTGACTAAACACATCATGAAGCTCCCCACCCTGTCCGCACCTGTGGCGCCATCTCTAGAGCAGCTCCAATGGGCGCCAGCGCCTGCCGGCCGGCGGGCGTGTAGAGCGCATGGATGCAGGCCACGATGCGCAGCATCTGGGGCACCGCCCACTCTGCAGCAGGGATGAATGGGCACACACAGATGCGGGTTGCTGCAGTGTGGAGGGCATGTATGCGGGCCACGATGCGCAGCTGGGGCACCGCCCACTCTGCAGTGGAGCAACAGAAAGGCAAAAAGCGAAAGCATCTCACTAGACTCGAACTGCAAGGAATGCACCATTGGAGTTGCCTCGAACCCCCACCCAAGCACTCCCAGCCCCGCCCACCTGCGTGCTGTGCGAGGGGGTGCACCGGCGAGCCCGCCGGTACCGCTGCCTTCATGGTACGGATGCATCGCTCCACCAGGTGTGTGTGGTGATACAGTATCCAGCGCGCCGCCTGGCCGCCCGCCTGCAGGACAAAGACGGTTAGCCTCCCATGTCTCAAGATCCGCACATGCAACACATACTTGAGTCGAAGCCACGCCCATTTGCAGGCATTTGTGGCACGCTACTTTGTACCGTACTGCAAGGCGAACCATGCACCCTAAACCAGTCCGACACCCAGTCCCACCCGCCACCCGCCGGAGCCTCTCGCGTGCGACCGGCGTGCAACACATTTGCAAACCTGACTTGCTTGCCAGCTGCAGGTACCATCGGGCCTGGCCCGCTTGCAACACAAATGTTAACCCACTTCCAGCCCACCTGCCAGCCCACCTGCCAGCCGCCAGCGCCATCGGGTGTGACCGGCGTGTACTGCTGAATGAAGGCTTCGGGAGAGGCAAGGTGCGCCTGCCAGGCTTGGGAGGTCCACTCGGCGCGGACTGGGGCCAGCACCCATTCTACCACCTGCATGGCAGATGGGGCAGAAGGGAAGTGGTTGACGGCCCCAGCAATGCCAATTGGTTGGTCCATTGATGCGGTCCACTCGGCTGGAAATGGGGCCAGCACCCACTTCACCATCTTATCTTTGGAGGGCAGGCAGCGAGCCAGTGGTCAGCAGGCAGAGTGGTCAGCAACCACAGCCACATGCTCGATGTGCACACACAGCCTAGCTGATGCGCAAGCCAATTGATCCTTGCAACCCAACAGAAGCGCACCTGTGCCTGCAGCTCGGGCGGGCCTGCGGTGACTGCACCCACAATGGCCTCCTGCAGCGCGTTCTTCTCGCCTGCACACAGAGGGTCAAACAAATGAGTAACCGGCACGGGCAATAGACAATAAACGGTCATGAGGAAATCAGAAGTGGGGAATCCGGAGGGGCGCAACGATCAAGCTCTCCATGGACACGAACACGCTGGCAAGCGTACTTCATCTGCAACCGGCATGTGTCAATAAGCATGGCACACCTGCTCGGATGCGGCCAGCGTCCCACAGCTCCCGCACTTGCGTTGCCAGCGCCTCTAGGTGGGGCAGGAAGGCCTCGGGGCACGCCTTGGTCCACTGCAGCAGCACCACTGCGAGCAGCAAAGCGAGGGCAGGGCAGGAGGAGCACATCGGGTCAGCAGATGGTGGCAAGTTCTCTGCGAGAATAATGCACCCCAGATGCCCAACCCCCCAGAAAGCGTATTGGCCAGCCATCCGTTCAACCGCGCAAACACGTGCGCAGGCGCTTTTGCACTCAGCATCCCCGGGCCTCACTTGCGGTGAACTGGCGAGCGTGCATGCCCTCGCGCCAGATTGGCGGCGGCTTGCCCGGAGGCGGCTGCTGACCAGGTTCGCTCAGCGGCAGGTTGTTGACTAAAATGTCAAACACCCTGCAGGAAAATGAAACGGTTTCATGGAGATCAATTCAAATTACATAGCGGCAGGTTGTTCACCAGGATGTCAAACACCCTGCAAGATCGGATTTCCAAACAGGGGAGATCAGTCGCTTTGCTTAGCGGCAAGCCGCCGACGGACCTCCTGCCCACGCTGTAGGTACGGCAAAGTGCATGCGTGCAACACCAAAACTGCTCTGCACCCCACCATTTCAACCGCCCTGCATGCCCTGCCGCCTCGCCCACCTGCCGACCGCGGGTGCCGCCAGGTCTTTGCGCACCCCAAAGATCTTTTGGAACGACTCGAGGCCGCGCGCCTGGTGCTGCATCAGCAGCGGATCGGATACCTGCAGAGGACGCGCACGCAGCAGACTGCCTTCAGACACGCAACGCAGGATACAGCAGAGATCGCCTCATGCAGACATGCTTCATGACACGCAAAGCACTGGCGCAGTGAGGCCAATATTGTTCGCGGCAGGAGGGTGCCGGACGGACAGCCTTGCCAGCGCCCTCCGCCACCACTGAGCAGGGCTGTGCAAGCTAGCAGGGCTGTGCAAGCTAGCAGGGCTGTGCGAGCTGCAAAAAACGCTCACCTGTAGCGACAGCAGGCGCTGCAGCATCGGCTCCATGGCCGCCACCACCGCTGCGCAGGGAGGGTTGGAGATTAGTCAGAGGCTTCAGTGCCAAACAAAACACGTGCAACATCAAAGCGCGATTGCCGGCCAGGCAGGGCCAGCCTCTGTGGCCCAGGCTTCAACTGCTGCAGGCAAGTTCCCAGCTGCTGCAAGCAAGGCCCTCACCACCCCCCAACAGGCCCAAGCACCGCTCACCCTGCAGCTTTGCGGGCTGCTCCTGTATGCTGCCGTCCCACACCGCCTTGAACGTGCTCTCGCTAAAGTGCACCGCCGACTCCAGCAGGCTACGCGCATCCTCCACCTTGGTGCCTGCAACACAGATACAGCAGCAGGCAAAGCCAGGTGTTGATTATGGAGTTTATCGCCAAAGTGCACCACCGACTCCAGCAGGGACCGTGCATCTTCAACCTTGGTGCCTGCACAGTAGCACAGCAATGGGAGGGCTATGGTGGTGGCTCGGCCGGATTGAACAGCCAGAGGCACCTCCCTTCCTGGCTGCCTCAGTTGCAGTTGCGACTGCAGCTCTTGCACAGCAATTAGGCAGCCCTCGGGCTACATGAACGGTAAGGACCCCCATGCACCCACCTGATCCTGGGGAGCAGGCAGCAACAGCCGCGTCCAGCCGCCGCTGAGCTGCCCCTAGCGCCTGTTCGGGCAGGACGGCTGCTGCATGCCGCACGATGGACGACAAGCGGGCACGATACTGCACAAACATCTCCTTGAAGTCCTGCAAGCAAGCAAGCAGGTACAATCATGTTGACTGCAGATGCCATGTTTCGATTTAGCAAGGGTGCGGCCGAGCGTCATGGCTCCAATGCCGTCTCAACGGCTAGCATGACACTCGGGTGGAGACAGGCCGCCATCCCGGTCCTAAGCAAACCCAAAACAACTCACCGCAAAGGTGTCAAAGTAGGGCGGAAACTCCTCGTCCTCCTGCGGGATGTGCCCCCGCTTCTGCACAGCACAGCAGGGCAGGGGCAGGCACACTTCAGCGTGTCCTCGAGCAGCCACACCGCATGTGCACCGCAAATAGAAGCCAGTCAACAGACACGCCGGCAGGCGCCAGACAGAAAGCAGCCAGATCTCGTCTGCACGCCTAACTACCGACCCACCTGCAGCTGCTCCGCCGCCATTGTCATCAGAGCCTCTATACACTCAGGCGGCAGCTGCACAGTGGCCTGCCGCGGAGAGCTGCCTGCTGACCCCCCTCCCCCGCCTGCCGCCGCCGCTGCTGCTGCGCCGCCGCTGCTGCCTGCCGCCGCTGCATGGCTCACTGACTGGGCCGCATCTTGCAGCAGCTTCACCCACATGGGTAGCGCCTTGTCAGCTAAGAGCAGGTAGGGATGCTGCGCAAACGACAGCATGTGCTGCAGGAACGCCAGCTTCCAGTCTGATGCACGGTGGGGGTGGGAGTGCGCGAGCGAGGGTGGGGAGGCCAACTGGGTGGGGCAGGCAGCCGGGACAGGCTGCAGACGCGGCAAACAAGCATAGCGGTGCAAGGCCGGCAACTGCTCAAGCACCATCACATCCACAGCTTCTGTGGCAACGATGGCAATACTAGCACCTCTCATTGTTCATTGTCAAATGCACACACACCTGGCTTGCTAATGGCGGCCAGGTGCTGGCTGCCCAGGGTGGCCATCGTTTCGCACAGCGTGAGCGCAAACGCTTCGTGCTGCCCCTCATAGCCAAGCTCCGCCTGCAGGCATTGTCAAAGAGGAGTAAAACAGCACCCGGGTCAATGTAGCACAGCGTGAGGGCAAGCTGCCTAGTGCTGCCCCTCGTATTTAAGCTCAGCCTGCACGGGGTTTTGGCTAGCACCAACTTGCAGATATTCGACCCAACCAACCATCCGACGGCCGCCGCATCCAAGGGCGCTTCGCTTTTCTGCGGTCTGCTTCCACACCCAGCCAGTCTCACCTGGGCTGCCGGTGACAGCAGCGCGGCCGCCGCATTGATCAGCGCCTCAGCAATCTGCTCCAGCACGGCTCGAAACACCTCTGGCGATTCGTCGCCCTGCTTGCGGCCTGCATGCGGAGCGGTTTGCACACGATTGCACAATCTATCACCGCCTGGACTGCCCGGCAGGCTGGAACGCAGCCCCCTTTTGCCGCTCAGCAGCGCACGGGGGCCGGGCGGCGGCCGCTGCAGATTGCTGGCACCCAACACAGCCAGTCAATGACAGCAGGGAGCGCCGCAAGCACCACCGACGCGCAACAGCGGCACATATGGGTGAACTGCACAGCCTGCACTGCACAGCACAGCGTAGCACAGCACACCACAGCACAGCGCACCACAGCAGCGCAGCGCACCTGCCACCTGGCGCATCACGTCGCAGGCTGCATCCCTAAACTCTGTTGTGTTGAGCATGTAGCCGCACGCATTGATGAGACCGGCGTCCAGCAGCCGCCCCACGGGCACCCACTCTGCATGGATCCCAGGCAGTCCACTTCAACATTAACAAGGTGACCACAAACAATCCGTCAATTCTAGGGTTATCGCGCAAACCCACTAGCTGCCATGTGAACACACGCACCCCCCTCACACCCCCCAAAGTGCTTGCAGGCATCAGCCTCCCGCCCACCTGCATAGGTGTTGGCCGCCGCCAGCGCCGCCTGAATGACGGACACATGCTGCTGCGCCAGCTCCCGATTGCCTGCCTGCACCGCTGTGCCAGCCCCCGCGAAATTCAGCTCCAGCATTCGCTCCAGAAAGGGCAGCACCTCCGATAAGCTCTTGGTGAGAGCCGCCAGCAGCAGCCGCTTTTGGTCGCCCTGTGGAGACCGGATGCGAGGGGCAGGAGGGGTAACACAGCTCAGCTGGGAAGCAGCAGCAGCTGGCAGGCACAGGTGCAGCAGCGTAGCTGGAGAGAAGCCTGCCAGTCCCATTGCAGCAAGCACATTCAGCGCAGATTAGCTAGGATTGTTTGGCAGCACACATTAGCAGCAGGTTCTCACCGCGATGTCGTCGCTGTACATGGCGATCTCATCTGCCACGTAGCGCATTACCATGCAGACCTGCACGGGTAGGTGGCAGGCAGGATGGCAGCCCCAAGGGCAGTGCTGACCAGCAATGACTGCCTTGCTGGGCAGCAGCGACTGCTCATCACAGCCTGCAATACTCCACACAGCTGCCTGCAATGCAACCTGCGCCTTGCAGCCGCCCAGCAACCCAGCAACGTAACGCAACAACTCCCCAACCCCTACCTGCTCCTGCATGGGCGGCCCCTCAGTCTGTGCCGCCTGCAGCAGCTGCGGCAGGGCCGCCTCCCACAGCTCCGGCCCAGTGCGCTTGATGACCAGCGCCAGCAGCAGGGAGGCCTTGCTGCGGATGGCCCAGCTGGTAGCGCCTGCGCTTGCAACAAAATCACAAGCCAGCGGCAGGCAGCAGGTGAGTGGCTGCAGGCAGGCCTGGGCGGGCAGTGCAAGGCGGGAAGGCACGCGGCGGCAGAGCCTGCGGCACGAAGCTTGCCATTTTCGCTTCGAGCCGTACACATGAACCGCCTGCCACCAATGGACAGCGGCAATGTCAGCTTCTGGTTGTCCAACCAGCTCACCCTGCTGCAGCATGTTGTAGGCCAGTGTCGCCAGCTGGCTGTGCTCCTCTGGGCTGAACTCATCCCAGCGGTTGCCCACCTATGACGACAAGCAGTAGGGCAGCATGGCATGATGCAAGAGCAGGCGGAACGGGCCGCAAGTCGCCGGCGGCAGTCGGTTGGGGGGCCGGGATTTGAGCGCCCCGGGCGGCGGCCGGTATGCATGCTGGCCGGCGGCGCGGCGGCACCGGTTGCCCCGCCCACCCCTCACCAGGTGCTGCAACAACGTGTATCCCAGCACTTGAAGCTCGGCCGGTTGGTGGAGCTTCAGCAACTCGGTGGCAACTGCCGCGCTCGCGTGCACCTCCCCCGCCTTGAGCTGCGGCGGCGGCGGGGCGGCAGGCGGCGCGCGGGCAATCGAAAACGCATGCACATGCGCGATCATGCAAATGGCGGCTGCAGGCAGGGCGGCAGCGATGCAGGCAAGGCGGCGCGAGTGGCAGCGCACCTGCTCGTGCAGCTGCAGGCCCGCCAGCCGCTGCTGCTGCGTGGCGGCCAGCTGCTGGGACGCCAGCAGCGTCTGCACGATGCTATTGGGGTCCATCCTGCACCGCCACTGCCGCGAGCTGCACGAGGCCTCAGCGCATCGGTGCGCAGTTGTGCCGATCCCCAATCTGTACTGCAAGTTGCTGGAAAGACCGGCAGCACGCAAAGAGAGCGCTGGAAGTATGGAGCGTGTCGGGAGGGCTTCCCAGCGCGTCCTGGCCCGGTTGGGAGCGCAGGATCGGTGATCAGCAACTTGGGTGTCTGCGTTTGATGCCGATCGCGTCCATTGGGCTCTTCCTTCCGACTTGGACACGCTGGCATTCATGCCGGCAGCCCAAGGGACGCTGCCACACGCCCCCACGGCACACATCCGACTGCTGCAGCCAAGCTACCACGCGCGTGCGACCAGGGAGGCATTCTGCTCACGCCCGGCAGTCGGAGCGGCGACACAGCGCCGTGGCTCCACCTCGCCGCCCGCCCGAGCGTCCACATGCAGCTGCGCAAGCGTGGCAGGGCGGCGCAGGCCGCGCCCTCGCCACGGGAGCCCTCGGCGTGGCAGGAACCCCCAGCCTTCTTTGGAACAGTGCTGGAGCGCCTGCTGGCGATGCCCGACGGCACCAATCATGTGAGCCGGGCGCCCGCTGGGCGGTTCAGGGCTGCGCAGCCGCTGCTGTTGCCCGGCGCCCGGCGCCGGTGCGCCGGCGCCCTGCCCACGCGTGGCCCCTCGTTGCGTATGCCCCTCTGCTGCTGTCTGGCTGGAGTGCGGCAGCCTGCTCATACTTACTCGGTGACCTCCTGTTGCAGGTGCGGCTGGCGAGCCACGTCTGCCACCACTGGCGCGTGGTAAGTATGGCGAAGTATCGCACGTGCTGCTGGTGCAGGGCACATTGCTCGGTTGCTGAGTCACGAGGTTCACTGGCAGTTCAAGTGCCTGTGCCTGCACTCTCACAAGTGTCCTGATGGGTTTCATACTTGCTGGGTGCTGCAGGCGGCGCAGGAGGTGCTGCTGGCTGACACCGCCATCTCCAAGCCGCCGATGGAGGAGTGAGTCTGGCCCTCTAGGTTACTGTGTCATGGTGCTCGCTTGGATGGAACCGCCTCCTCTGCAGTATCGCTGTTGGGGCGAGGGCAGTATTACATTAAATGACAATGCTGACACGCAGTGCATTGCGTCGCTGCTTCTCCGCCCACGCCCACACAACATCTTCAGCCCACCTAACCATATCCTGGCCGCCCCGCCTGCTGCCGCAGTTTCCGCGCCATCGGGCAGCAGCACCCCCTACCACCCGCCAAGCAGCAGAAGCAGGAGACGGTCACGACCCAGGCGGCGGTGGTGATGGAGGCAAGCGCGTCCACAGGTGGGCCTTGGGTTGAGAATTGAACTTCGGTTGGGCTTAAGTTTGGCCTGCTTGTGGGGCTGCAGGGCTGCGACTGGCGGCACTGGCGGCAGTGAACCTAAGTGCAGTCCCCTGCACTGCCATTGCTCTGCAAACATGCGTTGATTTGCGGCACATGTGATTGCGCTACCTTGCAGGCATGGAAGCAATCAGCAAGCAGCGGTTTGACGGCCCGCCCGGCGCGCTGGCTGCTGGGGCTGCGGGTGCCGCTGTCCGCGCCCGTGGCCGCCCTGGACGGCCGGCGCAGCCGGAGGGCCCTTACCGCACAGCTGCAGAGGCGCGGGCGGCGGCGGCGTTCACGGCAGCGGTTGCCCAGCAGCAGACCTACCCACGCCTGCAGCTGCCGCAGGCGCCTGCGGAGCGGCGGCAACGGCAGCAGGCGCAGGCGCAGGCGCAGCAGCAGGCGCAGCAGCAGGGCTCGGTTGGACCGGGCAGCACGGCACCCCCTGGCCAGGCGCAGCAGGCGCAGCAGGCGCATGCGGCAGGCCCTTCGCCCAGCGCGCAGCAGCAGCAGCCAGGAGAGGCTGAGGCCCCGCAGGGCAGCATTCAATCAGGCATGGCAATGATTGGGCGCCGCCGCACCGCTGCGCTGGGTGAGTCGCACGGGCGGCAGGAGGCGTTGGGTGCGCACACTCAAGGCTGCTGGGTGGTCGAGCGGCTGCGTGCAGGTGGCTTGGGGGTGTATTCCAATCCGCTCGCTCTGCCCCGCAGCTGCCTTTTGCTGCGCGTTCACCCATGTCGCCGCCTGGCCTGCCCATTCATGCAGAGAGCGAGTCGGAAGGCGGAAGCACGCGGGCAAGGGGCCCCACTGCGCGGCGGCGCGTGCGCCGCGGCAGCGAGCTCTCGGGCGGCCGTGGCACAAGTGTGGAGCAGCCGCTGCGCCAGCTGGCGCAACCACAGCAGGTGCAGCAGGCGGCAGCAGGGCAGGCACAGCGTGCTGCAGAACCGGCAGCGCAGGGCACCACCGTAGATGGGGGCATCTTCCGCCCCTCCTCCCGCCGGCGCCGGCGCTCGGTCAGCACAGTTGGCACAGAGGCGGAAGCAGAGGGCCGGCCCAGCAAGCGGCAGCAGGTGTCGGAGCCTCGGCGGTCGCAGAGGGCCGGCCTGCGCAGCAGCGGACCGGCCAGTGGGGATGGGCTGCCGGATGCACGGCACCACCGGCCAGCGCAGCAGGCGCAGGAGCAGCAGCAGCAGCAGCAGCAGCAGGAGCAGGCCGGCGGCCGGCGGCGAGGGCGCCCCAGCCAGGCCAGATCTGCGCAGCAGGCTCAGCAGCAGGAGGAGCAGGCACAGCAGCCACAGCAGCAGGCACAGGAGGAGCAGGATCAGCGGCAGGCTGGCCAGGAGGCGCGACTGCTGCAGCAGGCTGTGGAGGCAGCGCTGCCGGTGCAGCTGCCATCCAACAAGCCTGCCGACCCGCCAGCAGCGAGCGGTAGCTATTATGAAACAGTGGAGGGGGGGGCGGAGGTTGAGCAGCATGTGCCGCAGCCAGCAGCAGGAGAAACCCAGCAGAATGGTGGTGCTTGGGAGCGGAGCCCGGCTGCGGAGGGAGGCTTGCAGGCGGCATTCAACGCGGTCTGCCGCCTCCTGCGGCTGCGGGACTAGGGACCTGCTTTTTTGCCGCCTATTTGCTGCACATGTGTGGCCTCTCGTTTGATTCTCTGCCTCGCCAAGGCACAATTTGTCTCCTTTCGTTGCTGTTCCATAATGCGTCCCCTGCCTGGCCTCTTCCTTTTGACAACTTGTTTTGACTGGGACCCGGGCTGCTTATTCGTTGCACAGCGCCGCCCAGCCCTGTAGTGTGCTAGCAAGACTCTGCGTGCCTCACTTGTAGCTTAGAATGATTGTAACAAGGGGTTGATTTGCCAAGAAAGAGGGACGGCGAACACACACATAGCCTGAGACAGTGGGGGTGGGTGGGCAGCATACACAGCAAGACGAGCGGCGCACCTACAGCAAGTTAAAAAGCACACAGGAATACAGGCCTTGCCATGAATGCATGGCAAGATGAAAAGCACGCAGGGGTTGGTAGCAGAGAAAGGACTTGGTAGCAGTGATGGCAAGTTTTATCTTAACGTAAGGGTGCCGTCTATGGGGGCTGGCTGCGCTCATCATCATTTGTCATCATTTGCTCGTTATCATAGCACCGCATGAGCATCCTGGCGCCTAGCGGGGCTGCTGCCGCGGGCGATTCTGCTGTGCACGGCCAGGGTAGGCAGGTGGCTATCGCTTCTGCCAGCTGACGTAGCGCAGCAGCATGGAGGAGCCGAGGCGGAAGAACACGGCATCTGCAGACGGAGGGAGGAAAAACAATGTGTCTTGATGAAATTACATGCCACCCATATAACAGATCAACGCCATGCCATGGTGTCATGCCTCTGTGCCAAACACACAATGCAGTAGCAGCGGGCAGCGCACACAGCACGTCAAGCACTTACAGGCAAAGACGATGAGGATGCAGTACCAGATGAAACTGAAGTCGTAGTCAAAGCTGCAGGGAGGATGATGGGAAGACGGGCTCGCAATTCAAGTGGCGACGAGCGCCAGCGCGGCGGACTCAAGTGTTGGCCAGCCGCTTTGACGCGCACCGGCCCACAACAATTGCATTTGGCCAGCTGGCAGTCGAGGCGGCCTTCTCAATGCATGTCCGCTGCCCACTCAATGCACGGCAGCGGCAACCTGAAGCGAGTCGTCAACTCACTAGAAGCTCATGAATTGGCCCACAGTGGTCTTCATGTTGCCAAAAACCAGCATGGGCACGGAGCTGTCGCCCAGCTGTGACTCTCCCAGACCATACAGGATCCTGCAAGGCAGAAGGGGATAAGGTTGGGGAACGAGGCAGGTTAGGGTTGGACTGCACACGTCCTCGGCAGGCAAACTTGCATGGCTTTGTTTGTTGGCGAGCACAGGGTGCGTGGCCAGCTACGCTTCCGTGATTGCCGAAGAAAGCGCGCATGCACACTCGGTGCGCACCAGGTGGTGGGCGACACCCGGTTGAGCCACTTCCAGCCGCGTGGAATTGCAGAGTAGGGCAGCAGGAAGCCGTTGCTGCGGGGAGGTGAGTGAGCGAGTCGGGATGTATGCGGGTGAGGCGGGGGCCGGATTGAGGCTGGCTGAAGAGTCGAAAAGCTGAGGCTGGATTGCCACCATACCTGATGGTCCACAGCTGGTTCAGGGTGGCCGCCAGCAGCTGCGCCAGCAGCTGGTTTGGAGTGGCGTGCACTAGGAACTGGCCACACAGCCTGCAAGAACGACATAACGCTTGGGCAGCTCAGGCAGTGCATCAGCAGTAACGAAAGTCTGACTGCGGGCGTGCCGCCGGGCTGCAGCCCGCAGGCTGGAGACCACGACAATGAACTCTGCCCATAACTCACGTGTACATCAGCAGTGAGACGGAGAACATCAGCAGGAAGTACGCAAACCTGGTTGAGCAAAGGAGCGAGGGAGGCATGCATTGCGTCAGTTGTGTGGCGCGCTTGGCAGGCTGTTGCTGCTGCTGCCCACTGGCATAAGCAGCCCGGCCCTGTACTGCTGCGCCCCCTTGCCAAATTCACTCCACCAACCAACCCATGCCTCACTTCCAGCCGGTGTGCGAGAACTGGACGGCCCAGTACGTGATGTTGACCTGTGCAGCAGGAGAAGGTGGGTGGTTCAAGACCTGACCTGACCGCCAGCACTGCCGATCCTGGCAAGGCAAGCCGGCTGCACGGCTGCAGCCCTTTGCCCATCCAGCCGCACCGCTGCTGCTGCAGCAGCAGCAGCAGCAGCAGCAGCAGCAGCAGCAGCAGCAGCACCCAGCAGCAGCAGCAGCAGCAGCAGCAGCAGCACCCAGCACGCCTCGTACACAACAAAAATCACTGCCAGCCGATGTTCACCATCACAATTGATTGGGCAACCAGGTAGGGAATCTCAGCCAGCCCCAGCGCCAAAGAATATGGGCCCGGTGCGTAAAGCATTGCGGCGCGCTCTGCAGTTGCCACCACAAGCGGTAGCGTTTAGGCAGTTGGTTAGGGGTGCAAGGTTGAGTGGGGCTGCAAGGTCAAACCGCCCGCACACCATGCCATCACATCTCCTTTACGCACCCACCTCGGTAAAAGACCACCCGCTCTGCCGCGACAAGTGGCTGGACGGTCAGAGCATTAAACATGCCGACAAAGACTGCCGAGGAGAAGAGCAGGCCCATGACGTTCTGGATGTCGCCAATGTTGGCCGGGTTCTCTTGCGTGCCCGTCACGTTGCCTTGGCCGTGGTACACTAGGGCTGCGGAATTGGGAAGGTATAGGGTGGGCTGGTGGGTGAAGGGGGCTTGGCGGGCAGCATGAGCAGCTCCAGTTTCCAGTTTCGATTCGTGCATGAGCGCAGCCTGTGTTCATGCAGCACCATGGCCTCCGCACAGGCAGCTGCTGAGGGCCTGCTCACCGTACACGCAAGCAATGATCGCCGCCATGAAGAGCCGCACAAAATCTGCATTGGCTCAGAAAAAAATGAGTTATTCAGCGCCCTGCAGGCCTGCGAGGCACTTTCAGGCAGGTACGAACAGGTGTCCGTCCCACCACAGAAGCTGCCAACTGCGGCCGAACCGACAGCAGCAGAGCCGCAACGCCGCCAAATGCAACCCGCATTGATAGTTGTCTCAACCTCTTAACACCAGCCAATGCACTAGCAGCCCACTCACTGTAGTGAGGTGATCTGAAGTAGATGAGCCAGAACTTCCTGAGCAGCATGCGGCGCTGCAGCCTGCGGTGCAGCAAGGGGGCGGGTGGATGGCATTCCCGACCTTGGCCGCCAGTCGCATTGCCTGAGTGTCGGCACATGTACTTTGAACTTTGTACCTTCAGACCATGTCAGGATGCCAAAACATTTAAGTGGCAGTAACTCCAGGCGGATGAAAGCAACCCAGCCACAGCGGCTCACCCAAAGGAGGCGGCGTACTGTGTGGGCACCGCCAGCGGCTGGTGCTTGCTGCCATTCCGCAAATCAACTGTTCAGAACCTCGAACAAACCGCTGCAGAAAGCTCACCCAAAGGAGGCGGCGTACTGTGTGGGCACCGCCAGCGGCTGGTGCGCCGCCTGCCCCTCCTCCACCAGCCGCTCGCTGCTGGCCTCGTTCTGCCGCCGCAGCTCGCTGGCCTGCATGGGAGCAATTGGGACGGAGCGTGAGATACAGGTGGCGAGGAACATTAACAGCAACTGGCCATGCAAAGGGATATCTGTAACCTGCCGCCTCACCGCATACACAGCGGGGAAGTCGGCATGGCTGGTCTCGTAGATGGTACTCATGCTGCCACCCGTCACCTCCAGCATCCTGCAATACAAGGGACTGTGCTTGCTTGTTGCCACTGAAATGACTTGGAATGCAATGCTGAGCGCCTGCTCAGCTTGCATGGGCCCACGATGTGCAGCAGTGACATGCGTATCGCTTGGCAGGAGCCTCGCAGCCCTGCAGCCCTGCAGCTGGCCTACACGGCCGAACCAAGTGCAGCCAGCTTGCTGCAGGCTACATCCACGCACCATGTGGCAGGGTTGCTGCCCGCGCGGATGGGCTGCACCCCTGGCACCGCCTCCAGATAAGCAATGAGCGCTGAGCTCTCAAAGCCCAGCGGCCCAAAGTACCTGCAGGAAAGTGCATAGAAGTGGGCAGGGCGCAATGAGGGGATGCACACACATCGCGCCAGACATTTGCTCACCGCTGGCTGACATGCATGCCTCCCGCTGCACAGCCTGTCGCCGCCACTGCCATACAGCAAGCTGCACAGCACTGCCCAGCAGCGCTCACGTGAGGCGGCCGCCCAGCTGCATGAGGATGAGCATGTCGAAGGCCTGCAGGGAAACAGGGCAACGAAGAGGGCGAAATGGGAAATGGATGCTGACCGCAAGAGCATCCTCAGCCGCAGAGCCGCTGGTTGCAACTTCAAATCTTGCTAAACCATTGTGGCCGTACTGCACGGTTCCCAGCCTGAGCGGGTGCTTGCTCCAACGCCAGTCCTGCCCACCTCGAAGATCTCGGTGCTCGGCTGATGGATGGTGATGCACACGGTGCGGTTGGACTTGACCACGTTCTGGTGGGAGGGAACCGAATGCAGAATAAAGTGTGTGGCATTATGGTCCAACTGAGGCGTTGACTAGCAACGCAGCACTCTCCGATGCCGGAGAAGGCATCTGCAACGCCACTGGCGTGGCAACTCTGGCATCAGTGCCAACGGCTGACCAGCCCTCTAACTGGCACGCCATGGGCTGACCAGTCTTGATCACCTGGATCGAGCGCATTACCACCGCGGCGGCGCGCGCGTCCAGACCTGGAGGGAGGGATCAAGGAGAGAAACAACAAGCAGCTGCTTTGGTGAGAGGCGGAGGAAGGCCGCTGCAGCACAGCGGAGGGTAGCCGGCGCCGCCGCCGCCGCCGGCCGGGGGTGACCCCCGGCCACACTGCCCGGTCTCCCTGCCATCTCTCGGCACCCCTGCCACCGCAAAACGCCTGGAAAAACACTCACCACTGCTCGGCTCGTCCATGAAGAGAACTGCGGGCGAAGACAGTGCCGGCAGGTGACAAGTGGTCAGCTAAGATTGGCGGCAGATAGAGGCCGCCAAGCGACCACGTTCCCAGCACAATGTGAGCGGCTGTAGATTTGTTGCACCGAAGCAGCAGCCGCCAGCTGACGTGCCTGGCGCATCAAAAAACAATCAACCAATGCAAGATCCATGCACCACCCAACCAGCCCCACCTGAAGGGGCGGCCACAAGCTCCACCGCGATGCTCAGCCGCTTCATCTGCTCAACGGTCAAGCCCTGCAGGCAATGCTAGCAAAAGCAATCCATCAGGTTAGTAAGCGCTCGACAGGGTGCTGAGAGCGATGCATCCCGGCTCGATGCCCTGCGCGCGACCGAGCAATCGATTGCAAGTGGCTGTTCCACCCCTGGCCCCCAGCATGCAGCCACCCACCTGGCCGCCCTGGCCCTCTCCCACAATGCTGTGCTGTAGCGCCGTCAGTTCCGTCATTTCAAGCGTCTCGTCCACCAGGCTGACCACCTGCGGAAAAGATGAACAAAGGAAACGATGAACAGGTGAGCAGGTGGGTGTGAGAGCAGAGCCACAGGAATGGCCAGATCAGCAAGCGCAAGCGCTCCGCCATGGCGGCAGGTTGGCGCTGAAGAGTACTACACCCAAAGCATGTGACCTGGAGCACACGCCAGGAATGCCAGCCGCCTGGTACACAACGGCCCCCTCTCGCCTTGTCCAGCGGGATGCTGCTGTCCAGGCGCAGGCGTGCCGAGAACATCAGGCTCTCCCGCACTGTTGATCGGCCCGAGTGGATGTTCTGCAAAGTGAGCGGCAGTGCACAGAAGCCACAGGCAGGTCAGAGAGGCCATAGGGCGCCCGTGAATCCAGTGCCCCTGCCCAGAGTGTGCGTGGCGCAGCAGCTCGCTGCAAGCGCTGCCTCAGGCTTGTGGGACAACCAAACCCGCGCAGGCGCACCCCTCACCTGCTGCTCCACATAGCCGCACATGCGGGCCCACACCGCCTGCTGCTTGGGGTAGCCGTTGGTCAGGATGTCGCCGCGAATGAGGCCCACCGTCTTGCGGCCCAGCACCACGTCCTGCTCGCAAGGGATTTCATTGCAGCAGAATGCCAAGTTGGTCATGACGTTGCCGCGGATGCGGCCCACAGTTATGCGGCCCGGCACCGTGTCCTGCTCGCAAGCATTGTTAAGCAGGCTTTGCTGGAAGCAGGCACAGGTGGGCGTCGTGCCAGCCAGGCGCGACCAGCAGGGCTTGGCACCGCAAATTCATCGATGGCGGTGCAAGTGCGACAGAACATGGCAGCTTTGCAGGGGTGCGGCATGCAACTCACCATGAGCGTCGTCTTGCCAGCGCCTGCATTGCAAGGGCGGAAACATTTGCACCAACTTCAGCACAACAGACAGCGCAGCTGAGTGCAGCAAGTAGCCGTGCATGAGCAAGTCAGATGCATGCACATCCCGCTCTGGCCGGCATGCGATCTGCCCGAACAACTACGCTCCACGCACCGCTGCCGCCCATGAGCGCCGTGAGCTCTCCCGGGCACGCAAAGAAGGAGATGCCTGCGGAAGCAATGGGTGGCAAAAGCAACGGTGCCTTGCAAGCTGCATCACATGGTGTGCCAAACCCCGTGAGCCCCTGCGGCATCGGCATGCAATCATCCAGGCGCTCCCCAACAGAACGAAACCCAGCCCACCTTTCAGCAGCTCCAGCTTGCCAGCAATCTCCTTGTCCGCCGCTGCGTCCTTAACCACACCCTCTGCCTCGCCGCGGCTGGGGTCTGCAGGGAGTTGCATGGGCGGCGGCACGCGAGCTGTGGAGCAGCTGGTTCTCCAAGCCGCTGCCGGCCCTGAGCTTGCTCACAAACCGCCAGACCTTCCCAATTTCCTCCCTTCAACTCGTCATGGAGCACCCACCCGGCACGTAGTACCGCAGGTCCTTGCAGACCAGCGTGACAGGCACGAACGGTACCGCCACCTTCTCATGCGCCTTCTCCCGTACCGCTGTGACCAGCCGCCGTGGCGGCGCCTGTGTCTTTCCTGCTGCTGCCTGCTCCGCTGTGTGCGGCGAGACCTCGGCTGCTGGATGCGCTGCCACAGCTGAAATGGAGCGCTGCGGTGCGGCCTTGGGCTTAACGGCAGCCAGCTGCACACTGCCCGTCTCCACAGAGCTAGCGGCTTGGGACGAGGCATCTGCGGGCAAGGCAGGGACCCATCGGGTGGTATATCGTGCAAACCCAAATGCAACAAATGCAGAATCACAGCGAGCATCCGTACCCACCAGCATACATGGCATGCACACCCTCATCCTGGCCCCCAGCCAGCCCACCATCAATGGCCGGCGGCGCCACTCGCTGCCGCATGGACGCCGCTCGCATGGACGCGGCTCGCTTCATAAGCGGCTGCACCACCTGGCTGCGCAGCTGGCGCTGCAGCGCGGCCAGCAGGCGGCGCGACACCTCCTTGCGGCCCTCTGCCTCAGGCACTGCAGGCGGGGGTGGAAGGGTTTGGAGTAGATCGGTAGGTGCGCTCAGCGCCACTTGGGGGCGGGCAGCTAGCATGTGCTGCTGCTTCCTGCCGCCCGCCCTCTGCCTCTGGCACTGCATGAGAGGGCAGGTCAGTCGGCAGGGGACATGACTAACCCAATCTGCAGGCCAGAGCTTGCAAGCGCTGCTGAGACCGGAGCTTGCAGGCGCTGCTGTCTCCTCGCTTCGGGCATGCACAGGTCGAGTCAACCAGCGGCAAGGTTTGCAAAGCACGGAGCCAGCTATGCACTGACACTTGCCTGTGGGCTGGGGCGTGGGCGCCTGCGCATATCGCAGCACCACCGCCGCCAGCAGCGTGAGGATGATCAGCAGCCCCCACAGGTACCCGATCGCGCCCCAGATGTAGGCTCGGTCGATTGGGAAGCCAAAGGGCTGCAGGGCATGATGTGGCAAGGCCAATGCAGTTCGGCTTTCACTGGGGAGTGATCATGCGAAGTGAAGCTGCATTTCATGTTGCAAGGCCGGCCACAGGTGAGACCAGGAGCCAGCGTTTGCTCATCATCTCACACCTGCATGATCGTGTCTCCGGCTGTTTCGGGAGGGCTGGTGCCAGGGACGATGTACTGCCTGCAAAGAGGGAGACATCCCAAATTTGGGACTCAGTCTCAGAGTACATCGACGGCGTGATGAACGACATTGGAGGCAAGCTCCATGCAGCGTGCCTTCAGCCGGAACAGACGTGGGTTGCTCAGTGGCAGCGGCCTACACTCACCAGCGCGCTGCTGTAAGCTCGTTAATGACCAACGCCTTGATGGCCTGGTGTGGAAGAGGGTAAGCGGCAGGGTCAGGCAGAGGGAGGCTGAAGCAGCCTGGCAGCCTGCATGCACAGGCGTTGCAGCAGTTGGCTGAATCCCTGGGTTGGAGTGACAAGCTTGCCCAGCCATGAACGAACCATTCTTCCGTCCTTCCTTACCCAGGCCATGGGATTGATATCTGCATGGGGGCATGCCAGCAAACGAGGCGAGCAAAATCAAGGACTGCGCCTTGTGTTCCGCGCAGCATGCGCGCATCGAAGCTGCTTGCCCCCGCATGTCAACCACAGCATGCACAGCGCAGCAAAGCACAGCAGGTCAACTCACAGTACAGCCAGATGATGTAGGGCGGAATGGACGGCTTCACAATGGAGAAGCCGTTGGACACGATCCTGTGAATAGCACAGAACAGGTGGTGGGGTGGTAAGTAACGCGGGCATGGAGGCATTGAGGGAATGCAGGTTGGCCAGGGTCCCCTTCATCTCAACCCCAGATGGCCTCACCCAACCACACTACCACTCACATGAGCAGCAGCGTCAGCATCGCGGTTGAGTTGGCGATCACCATCGTCTTGCCCGCAAACCCAAACAGTCGGAACAGCGAGGCTGCAATGGATGGTCACAAGGCGTGGTTGTCGGCGGCAAGCGCAATTGGTAAGCGGGCACGTAATACCGGCTGCATGGACCCGACACGCAGGCTGCACCTTGAACCAGCACGACCCAGCAGCGCACCCATGCAGTTGCTGCTGCTCCACACAACGAACAGGTAGACGAAGAAGCAGCTGGATGTCGGGGTGAGGCCCACAATCTGCAAAGAAACAGAGTGGTTGCTTAGCTAGCCCATGCGGCGCTGTTTTGAGACGCACAGCTCCTGCCGTGCACAACATGGCACCCAGCACCTCACCCAGTAAACGATGGAGCTCCACACAATGGACTCCACTGTCGACTGCGGCAGCTGCGTGATGACCTGCAGGCGCGTGGCAAAAATAACAGGATGTAGACTGGTCGCTGCGACTGTTGATATGGAGGTTGGCCTGCCAGGCAGCATATAGGCAAAATGGCGGCATGCAGGTGGAACGGCAGCTTGCGGCGAGCAACCCGACCAGTCAAAACCAAACCAGGAGGCGCACCTGGGCCAGCGCAAAGGCCCACGATGGGAAGAGCTGGTTGTCTGCAGCCAGGGAGAGCCATGCTGAGCATCAGGACGGTATCCACAAACTGCTTGGAGCACGAATACCTGCACAATCTGCTGCCATCTCTATTGATGCGAGCCGAATGCCGTCTACTGTGGTTGCGACAAGCATCCCATGGATTGGCGCACCTCGTTGCTTGAGGAACACAGGCTTGGCCAGCTGCGCAAACGCCAGCTGGGGCGCGGAGTTCATGCTGAGGAAGATGGCGCTCAGCACCTGCAGTGCAATGCACAGAGAGCGCGGCGAGGGTTAGCGAGGTTGGAAGAGGGCGGTTGTAACATTGTACAACTGGCAACATAACAGCCCAGCACCTGCGCTCAAACAGACGGACGCATCGATTGTCATTGTGCCGAGCATACCGAGCAACCCACAGCAGACCCAGCAACGTGTCGCAACCGCTGGGGTGCAGCAACCCACCGAGATGGCCACGGCGTTGCGCCCCTCTGTGGGCACCGGCTGGATGCGGGCAAACATGCTGCTGATGATCAGGCCCATGATGGCCGTCTGCACCACGCGCGCTGCACAGGACGAGGGGTGGTCTGGTGCTGGGTGGCAGTGGGCACTGAAGCCAGTCCGACACGCCGATTCACAGCCAGAGCGCATGTGTCATGCCAATTTGAAACATTCTGCAAGCAGGGAGCAAGCATTGGTTGCTGAACACACAGGCGGGCAGCCAGCACCAAGCGCGACTGACCGATGTAGAAGGTGCGCATGCGCCAGTTGAGCAGGAACTGGCGGCGCACCACCTCCCGCACCAGCACCTTGGGGCTGCGTAGGGCAGGGCGGGGGAGAGCATTTCGGCGGTTGCCAAGCCGGCAGCAAACCCCACAAATGCAAAACCTTGCGCCTGATGGTGCCGAACATCGCGGCCGAGCACTCAGGCACATCCGCAACAGCAGTGCACGCAAAGCCTGCTCACCTATTGCCATAGGGCGTGGTAAACACCGCCGCCGAGCCCTCCTCGTTGCGCTGGTATGGCTGAAACTCCAGCTGCAGAGGGGTGGGTGTGTCCAGCAATGATACACAGAGATTTCCCCTCACATAGCCGGAACTGCAACACCCCGATGAGCGGGAAGCTCACTGCGCTCACTGGCGTACACCAGGCAACCCTCGTTCGATAGCGCTTGCCAGCAACCTTGGCTCCCTCTCACCTGGTGCAGCATGGCGCGTCCCTGGTCCGTGCCCTCCCAAAACGCGCGCTGCATCTCCTCAACACCCATCAGCAGTTGGCTTGGAGGCGCCGCCAGCAGCGCCTGAGGCGCTCGGTCCTCCTCTGCAAGTATTAACACGTGTATACAGGTGTTCAGTCCATGGAGGGTGTAGGATGGTCGCCGCCTGCCCTTCGTTATAGCTGACAATGCAAGGTCGAGCTGATGCGCCTCAGCATGCAGACCTGCAGAGCAAGCTCAGTCGAGCAGGGTTTCGCAGCTGCATCACTCGCCTGTCAGGCCGTGCTGCTGCAGCAGGTCTGGCGACGCGTACATCCACTGGCCTGTGGGCGTGGTGACCTGCGCAAAAGCGAGGCATGGAGGACACACAGTGTGTCTCAGCACAGAGTAGATGCAGCACTGCATGCACGCGTCGACACAGCCACAAGCCTTCTCGCCAGGGAGGTGGGAAGGGCACGGCATGGTGAAGAGAGCTGCGCTGCCACAAACACACCGACGCACCTCCTGCAGGAAGCTGCCGGGGTCCTTGCGCGTGGGGCACACAAAGCCCAGGGAGCGAAAGTGCGCCAGCATGCCCTTCACCGGGCCGCTGCAGGAAGGGGATGGGTGGGCGCACACGGCAGGGCGGCGGTCAGCCAGGCTGGATTGTTCGGCTGGGCACCCAGTAGGCAGGCAGCGGCACTGTGCGGTGGCAGTTTGCGGGCCACATTGTCACGGGTAGATCACGCGGCCATCGGTCAGCAGCAGCAGATCGTCGAACAAATCTACCAAAAGCTGGAAAGAATCACAGCCTTGCACTCACTGGTAGATCACGCGGCCATCGGTCAGCAGCAGCAGATCGTCGAACAAATCTACCAAAAGCTGGAAAGAATCACAGCCTTGCACTCACTGGTAGATCACGCGGCCATCGGTCAGCAGCAGCAGATCGTCGAACAAATCTACCAAAAGCTGGAAAGAATCACAGCCTTGCACTCACTGGTAGATCACGCGGCCATCCGTCAGCAGCAGCAGGTCGTCAAACAGGTCGATAATCTCGGGCGCCGGCTGCAGCAGGCTGATCAAAAAGGTGCGCTGCAGGTTGTGCACCACGCTCCTGCTCAAGGATGGAGGGGGGGTTGTGCAGAAAGGGGCGGGGTGAAGAGCAGGCTGGCGAGGGCCAACGGCAGAGCATCTTGGCGTGCCAGCCAACTGCAACCTGCCGTTGCTCCAAGATCCAAGCCTGCTGCGTTTCCAGGTGCGCTTTTCAAACCAAACCACACGCATTCCCACCAGGCAGGCAGTATCAGGCGCCGACCTGAACGTGCGGACCACTGAGTAGGCTGTGGCCGAGTCCAGGCCAGTGCTGATCTCATCTGTGGGCAAAACAAATGCGGAGGGTGCCAGCAGCTCAGGTCAAGCAGACATGACTCGGGATGGGGCAGTCGCCGCTGCCTCGCGCTGAACCAGGAACACATGCATTGCGAAAAGTGCGTTCTAATGTATTGCGTGATGCTGTGCGGCGCCACACTCACCCATGAACAGCACCGGCTGCTGCCCCACCAGGATTTGCTCCTCAAAAGCAAACAACTGCATACAGCTGTGCACAACCGCCACTCACCCATGAACAGCACGGGCTTCTGCCGAAAGCACAAATCACACAATCCTGCATGGCACACTCACCCATGAACAGCACCGGCTGCTGCCCCACCAGGATCTCTGCTGTGGTCAGCCGCTTGCGCTCGCCGCCGCTGATGCCGCGCACCTCGGAGGAACCCACCTGGGTCTGTTGTGGGAGGAAGGCATTGGGCAGCAAGGAATGTGGGTTGCTGATCAACTGGAGGAACCCACCTGGGTGTGTCGTGGGGGGAGGGCACAGGGCAGGGCAGCAGGGAGAAGATGCTGAACAAAGAGAGTACTCGAGTACAAGGGCAGGGGTCAACCTGGGCCTGGTGAATACCGGGAAGAAGCGTGCCGTGCCAATGGCATGCATGCAAACCAACGTGTGACCTTCCTTGCCTGTGCAGTGTGCGCCAGGCCCATGATCCGCACAGTGATGTAAGGGGCGAGCCGCTTGCCCACAATCTGCGATAAGCATGACGGCAGCGTCGTGCAATCGTATTACTGCAGGTTTTGACCGGACCGCCGTGGGACTCCACAAGCAACAACAGCAATCCGGACGCCTGCAGCTTTAGCTCAGAAACACATCAGGACCGCGCAGCGCACCTCACTCATGGCCTCCGCAAACTCTTCGTCCGCCGCCAGCTCAGCGCAGCCCAGATGGCGCGCTGTGTGAGCCTGCTCAGAGCTGCTGCTTGCCGCCGCGCTGCCGCTGCCATCAGCGGCAGAATGGGAGTCCTCGCCAGCCCCAGCTGGGTGGGAGGAGCCGTTGGCGGCTGCCGCATGCTCGCCGTTGCTGCCGCCGCCCTCGGCGTCTCCCACGCCGCCCTCGGCGGCAGCCAGCTGAGCGGCGCCCGCGCACTGCTGCTCCCGCTGCTGCTTCAGCAGGCGGCGGGCCGCCTCGATGCGCGAATAGATCTCTGTGCGCTGCTGCGGCCCCACCTGCCGCAGGGAACCAGCACAGAGCAGCTGGTTAGATCGAGCAGCGGGGAGCCTGTTGCTCTGTGAAAGTCATTCGTCTCCGCCACTGAGCTAAAGCAGCAAGGCCAGTGCAGTGAACAGCTCTTGATCGAGACCCACCTGGCAGCGGAAGCTGAAGTCGACTGTCTCTGCCACCGTCAGCTGCGGCAGGAGGTCAGGTGGCGGGTGCAGATGCCCATTGGTAAGCAGCACGTCCACGGACAGGCAGGCAGGCAGGCACAGGTGCCGAAGCAAGGCACTGCCCGCCAACCAGGAGTGTGGAGGTCACACAAGCACCAGCACTTTGCAAAGCTACAACTGCCCGCTGTACTTGCCTCTGAGAGGTGGTTGTCCTGCTGCTTCACCAGACCAGCCGTCTGCAGCAGTGCATGCATTGCACACAGTGCCATTCAAGTGGTGGGGACGATTTTCAGCTGTCAAGGCAGCCGGCACACCGCCCCAAGAAGCGGCTACGTTCCAAATTAGATGGGCTGCATGCGCTTTATCCACATCGTTGTGGCGCTCTCACCCTGCGAGGCTGGAACTCGCCCAGTTCCATGCCGTTGTACTTGATGCTGCCCGTGATCTGCAGGTCATACATACAAAAAGTGCGATTCGCCTTGAGCACAGGCCTCACGGCTTGTGTCCAGACAGCCCGGCAAAGCAGCAGAGGAAAAAGCAGCAGAAAAAGTCACCCGGCGGTAAGGGTGTGTGCTCACCTACACAGCTGCCACCTGCCAGGGCGTTTGTTCAGGCAACAACTCCAGCCCCCGAGCGCTGAAACAGCTCACCCGCAGGTTGCGCCCCGACCGCAGCCGCCCGCTGAGCGCCTGCAGCAGCACCGACTTGCCGCCGGATGGCGGGCCCAGCAGCAGCGTCATGCGGCCTGTGAAGCACGCAGGGGAAGGACACGCAAACAGATGAGACGACATATTGGCGGGCCCAGCAGGAGCGCCATGCGGCCATGCATGGCCGGGAGGGCGGACGAGTCGAACATGAGTGTATACCAACACTGCGTGGTGTGTCGACAGCTGTGAGGTGGCAAGACTGGCAGGCGCGAGCCAGTCCAATAAAGAACGAGGTCCAACGCTCACCTGGTTTCAGCACGCCGTTGACTCCATCCAGGATCACGTGCGGCACGGTGGGCGGCCGCTGGAACGTGACAAACCGCAGCACGTCCTTGGCCGAGTTGAGCACCGAGGGGTTGCCTGCAGGACATGAGTGGCGGTGCAAAGGGCACCTGACCTTGCCCGATGCAATGCAACATGCAGGCAGCCAGACACATCAGCAGCGCTGCCAGTAGCAGCATCCGGCCAGTTCCGAGGGCCAGGCTTTTGCACCAAGAAGGCCCCTGTCTGCACTGCCTGCCCGTGCATCTGCCAATGCACGTCGTCTGCGGTGCAGCGGAGCAGCAGCCGCACCTGCGCTGCCCACAAGTGCATCCGCCTCAATCCGCAAGTTGCGATACTCCACTGTGACTGTGCGCATCGGCTTGCCGCTCAGCCTGCAGCAGCAGCAGCAGCACAGCAGGCAGCACACTAAGCAATCACCCTGCACACAGCCATGCACACCGAGGTGGCAGCAGCAGCATGCACAGCAGCCACAAGTTCATAAGCTGGAGGGTTGATCCTCCTCCAATTCCAGCACCCAGCTGCCCTGCGGCATCCCCCACCCCTGCCTGCATCCCCCTCGTCGCACCGCAGCAGCGCGCCCAGCCGCTGCGCAAACGAGGCCTCGCCGTGGCCCGAGTGCAGCACCCGGTCTGCCAGCACGCCCTTCTCCACCCTGCGGCGGTGTATAGATTGGCCAGTTCAGGGTTGTGGGTTGTGGGTGCTGGCCAGACGGGGCGGGCGCTGGCCAAGAGGTATGCCGCCAACTCCCTTAAATTGAGCTGCTGCCAAGGTGGCAACACCAAAACCAGCTGGCGCCCCAGCCGACCCTGCTCACCGAGACAGCTTCTGTGTGGCCTGCTTGTGCAGCTGCAGCTGCTTCTTGGCCTGCCTGATCAGGTCGGCCTCGTCCTGGCTCTGCACCCGGGCGCCCTCCACCTGCCAAGGTCGAGACCCAAGGCGGCACGGCGACAGCAGGGCTCAGGCAGGCGGCGCAACAGCGCAGGCGGCGCAGCAGCAGCGGCGGTTCAGAGGGCCGATCAATGGCAGGAGATGGCTTGGCTGATGCGCAACCGTCGTAGTGGAGGCAAGAACCCCCGGCGTGGCCGCAAGCAAGGATGGGCAGCACCCAGCAACGGAGCGGCTTTTTGTGGCAGGCAAACAGGCAAAGCATTACCGAGAAGATGGACTGCCCAGGCGCTGGTGGCACCACGCCTATGTCCTCCATCGTGCCAGTTGCACCCCAGGTGCGTTGCCCACGTGTGCAACGTCACGCCAGCCTGGCCGCCTGCTTGCACAAGAGGGGCACAAAGTTCTGGCCAGTCGGCGGCAGCAGCGGCGGCGCCTGGGCGGCGGCACCCATGGCGGCAACGAGAGTGTCGCTTGGGGTTGGACGCGTTTCCGGCTGCATGTCGAGCATTCGACGGCTAGGCGGGAGCCCCTACTGCGCACGGGGGGAGCACCGAGCGGCAAGGGGGACGCGCGCCGGCTGTGTGCTTGTTCGGCGGGCTTTTGTGTACTCGCCTGCTTCTTTTCCAGCGATCTAGAGCCTCAACAAACGCCTTGCATGTTTCGGGTCAGCGAGCGACTGCCAAGCGCCTGTTTGCCGGGTCGCAGGGGTGTCTCGCGACACTGAGAGCGAAGATGGATTAAACGCGTTCATCGGAATGCGATGTTACGTGATGTTCAGCAGAATGCCGCCGCCCGGTGGGACCACATCGCCGGGCGTCTGTCCCTTGCCAAGCCGTTATTTTACAGCAACATACCTCTCAATACACACAACCTCACTTGCCAAAGCCCTTGCTGGTGGAGGGCTTTGGTTTCTGCCCGGGCTTGCTGCCGCCGCCCGCCGCCTTGCCCGCTACCGCTAGCCGCGCATTGTGCGCCATCGCCGCTTCCATCGCTTCCACCATCAGCGCCTTCTTACCCATGCGGAAGCTGATGGCCGTCTGCTGCTCGAAGCTCAGCCCCGACTGCTGCGCCGCCGCCAGCAGCTGGGCGTCGTCCTGGATCGTCTGCGGGAACTGGCTCAGCAGCACCGCGCACAGCGCGGCCAGCGTGCGTGCCGCCGCGCTCTCAGCCGCCGCGTTTGGCAGCGGCGCATCCCACCGCCCCAGCTGCGCCACGCCGCTGCGCCCGCCCAGGGCTTGCGCGTTGGGGGCACACAGCACCCGCGTCGCGGCGATCAGCCGCGGATCAAAAGGACCGCCCTCGGCACCCGCATGCCGGATCGTCACCTCCAGATTTGCACCCGGTCCCACCAGCTGCAGCGCCGCAAGCTCCTTCTGCTGCCAGGCCGGCAGCGGTGGCAGGTCACCGGCCGCTGCATCAGCCTCCTCATTACTGGCCGCATCCTCACGCCCCACGCCCGCAAACGCCTTGGCGCCCTGCAGGGCAAGGACAAGGCGTATAGCGGACGGTGGGAAGTGTGCAGAAGAAGAGGCCCGTGCAATAAGCCTCGCCCAGCTGCCTAGAAGCCTGGTGCCCAGCAGCCTGGTGGCCTCAGCTGCCCAGCCAGCCACGCAGAGTCCAGAGAATCGTAGGCGCCAGGGCGGCCCTCTTACCTCGATCAGGCCACGGCTGAAGCTGAGCTGAACGGTGTCGTACGGGTTTTGGGGCACAATGAAGCCATAGTCCTGAAAGGGGAACCAACGTATCGTTGCCAGGGTGTCAGCAGTGCAGGGGGCTTGCATGCACTGTGCAGGACCCAGCAGCAGAGCGTCGGCAGAGACACACGTGCACACCACACAGCCGCCCGCAACGCTCAGCTGTGCCGCAATTCTGATGAACTGGGCAGCACAGGCGTGACAGACCCAACACCTCACCATGAGCAGGAAGTCGTTCTGCAGCTTGCCGTAAGAGATCAGCACCGGCTCGCCCTCCTTCAGCTCCCTGCAAAGCGAAGGACGCCAATCTAGGTTGCCCCCTCGTCCCATCACAGGGCATGCCTGCTCTCTAGCAGAGAATGAACATCCCTGCAGCTCAGCAAGGGCCAGCAGCCAAGGCCTGCCTCACCTGGTGGCCCCCATGCCTGCTCGCTTGCGTTGCATTACCTCACCCTGCTGCGCAGCCTCCACCCACCCACCCTCCTGGTGGCCACCAATTGAGCCACTACAGTTTGATCCTCTTCTCTCCAGCACCCAACCTCAGTGTCCCTGCACTGGCCAGCTTCTCAGCACCCACCCACCACCCACCTAGTGGCCACCATGCACATGGCGCCGCCCGGCCCGGGCGCGATCTTGGCATTGGGAGTGAAGCTGTGGTTGCACATGTCGATCAGCGGCAGCATGGCAGCGGGCTGCACAGGAGGCAAAAGGGTGTGGCTTGGTGCATTTGGCTATGGATTGTCAGCGGCACGGCAGGGAGCTGCATGGGGTAAGGGCAGGGGCACGACATGCACAGCCTGCCCTGCACTGCTGGATCAAGGCTGCCTTGCTGGCTTGTCCGTCCTCCCGGCTGCAACCATCTCAGCCACTCCCACCTGGTCCAGCCCCCGGGTGCGGAAGGCCCGGGAAGTCACGACCGCCAGCGCCCAGCCCAGAGCATTGGCATCCACTTCCGCGCCGTCAAAGGGGTCGGCCGCGGTGCCGCTGATGGGCTGCAGCGTCTGCTGCGTGAAGCTCAGCAGCCAGCGGCAGCGCTTCTTGACCTGCACAGGGGATCGTGAATAGAGAGCCCTGGGTGAGCTCAGTCTGGCTAGCTTGGTTCTTGATGACCACGGCACGCTGCAACATTATCCTGTGATGCAAGAAGCTCTAGCTGACGCAAGAAACTCTGCGGCCAATGCGGTGCCAGCAGCACCTCTGCATGGCAACCTTTCACCAGCCCAACAAGCCCAGGGGGAGTTTGAGCACCTGCTCTGTGACTGGCGGGTACTGGAGCATGCTGAGCGTGGGTCCATCATAGAACATAGGCAGCCCCGCCACGCCCTGCAAGATCATGGGAGGAGTCGAAGATGCGCCATACATCCCGCAAAGCAAGGTGCAATCTGCGTCACCCTTGCTCTACAGCATGCTGCCTGCCACCACATCCTTCCATTGGCATTCATCCTGTGTACCACTGTGCAGCCCATTCGTTGCATCTGACGCACCATGGGCAGGTTGCGGATGTAGGGGCTGAAGGGGGAGGCCTCTCCAAGAAGGCGGTGTGCCACCACCTGCACTGGCAGGAAATAAGGAGCAACCTCGGAGAGTAAAGGAGCAACCGCAGCAAGTAATCCGGCGTGCGCGTGATGCAGGGGCTGAAAGGGTGAGGCATCTCCAAGCAGGCGGTGTGCCGCCACCTGCGGCAGTGAGCAGCATGCAGTATAATGAGGCAAGACGACAAGCAAGTTGCAGCTGGTTTTGATCAGATCAAGTGGATCACAGGGAGGCACGCTGCACAACTCCGCCCACACAGCGCTGTGCATGCCGCTGCTGCGCTATGCAACAGGGTGCTTGCAACAACTGCAGTCGCGCGGAGCCCCACTTGCCATCCAAGCTAAAAGAATCGCAATTGCTGCAGCGGCCCTGGGCTGAACCGAAAAATGCACTTGCCTGCAGCGCCAGCTTGGCACCCCACAGCTCAGCTGGCACTTGATCGATGAGGGCCATCAGGCGGGCATCTGTGCTGCCATCGTATGTGAGGTGGCACTTGCTGGGCAGCGAGATCAGGGTGTCCCCCGCCTTGACATCCGCTGCTGCCTGCAAGGCAACGCACAAGTTTTCCAGGTGAGAGGCAGCATGAGCAGAGCAGGCATGCGGTTAACAGCAAGGGGGCTCGAGTGCGCGGCATGACGGCGCAACGGGAAGCGGCAATGGCGGCGGGTGAGGCAGCTGCCGTGGAAGCAAACAGCTAGTCAACCGCTGCACCACATCACGCACAAGCGGCGTATATGGTGGATAACACCAAGCGAAGAAGGCGAGCAGACCTGCAGGCCAAAGCCGCTAGAGGGATCCCGAGTAATGCGCACGCCGCTCACGCTGCCACCGCTCGATTCAACCCATTGCACCAGGTCGGCTGCCGGTGCTGCAGGCTGCTGCTGGGCACCCGCTGAGGACGCTGCTGATGCTGCTGCTGGTGCGGCGTGGAAGCCTGCAGCAACGAGGGCCAGGGCTATGATGCAAGCAGCAGCAGGCAACCATGGTGCCAGCAGCAGGCGGCAGCGGCGGCGGCGGCGGCGGCGGCGGGCAGTGGGTGATTGTGACCACCGCGCACCTCTACCCTGCAAGAATAGTCGCGCCATCCTTGTGGGCGAGACATTGCGCACTGTGAAGCGCCCCTGGCCAATCTGCGACAGCGGTCAGGCAGCAGGGACACTTTCAGGGCATGGGAGCGGACGCCATCATTTGCACAAATATGTGTGACGACAATTGAGGTATCACCTGCATGTTTGCAGCGCTGTGGCGGGCGTTAGCAAGTGGCGCGCAGTGCCGCTGGCTTGTGGGAGGCCGCGTGGCTGCAGATCGCAATGCCACTTGTTTGCGCGTTGCTTTGAAGTTCCAGCGAGCGTGCAATTCCGCCGTGGCGTGCATGCCGTGCCAGCAGCGCAGCTCAGAGCCGGCACTACCGGCCTTGTTGCCTGATCCACTGATCAGCAGCCCATCGGTCGTCCTCACATCCACTGCAAGAGCTTGCAACCCTACAAAATGACTCGGCCCGCTCGAGGAGGAGGTGCTGCAGCTCGGGCGGCCCCCTTGCTGCTACTCTGCCTAGGATCGCTGCTGGTGCTCGCGCCTGCTGCCGCAGCTAGGGCGCTGGCGCAGGCTCAGGACAATGGCGGCGGCAGCGGTGGCAGCGCCTCCGACGCCGCCACCGCTGCCACCGACCCCTTTGCCGTGGCCGAGCCGTTGCTCACCGAGGGCCAGAATGCGAGCCAGCCGGCCGCCGACAATACCAACAAGTTTGGCCTGGCGCCGGGCATTGGCGCGCCGGGGGGTGAGCGTGGGCCGCAGCCGCCAGATTGGGGGGGCAGGGCAGTGTGCTTTGCACCGACTCGGAGCCCGGTCGACTTCCTGCACCCGCTTACCTGTTGATGCCTCGCATGCACCTGCCTCCCAGCACCCCACTCCTGCCCCTCCGCCGCAGGCGAGCCGCGCCTCAAGTTCACGGGCGTTGCCACCGTGGCGTACGAAGCACAGCCGATCACGCCGTTTGGCGCCGCCAAGCTGGGCTGCTCCCTGGGCTACGTGTCGCCCACGTTCCAGGTGAGGTCGTACCACCGGCAGGCTGTTAGACGGCTGTGACTGACGAGTCGGCAGCCACACTGATGTGTTCGGTTGATGATATTAATGCACTGACTCTGACATGCTGCCCACTCACGTGTTGGCCTTGCAAATGCACGACTCTCTATTGCAGTCCAACTACGTTGGCGTGTCGTCCGACCTGCTGCAAAAAGGCCAGGCCTGCGGGCGCTGCATCAAGCTCCAGGCGAGCGCGGTGCCAGTAGCCGCACTGCTGTTGGAAGCTGCTGTGCCTGCTGCACTGCAGCAGCGCGCAGCAAGTTGGTTTGCAGGCTGCAGCCCCGCTCAAGCGCAGCTGCACGCAGTGACCCCTGTGTGCCGCTGCCGCCCAGCCGTAGCAACGAGGGGGGCTGCTCCTGCCGCCAAACACACCAGCTTGCGCTCAAGCTTAACTCAACTGCTGTGCTTGCGATCTGCGCGTGTGCAGTGCGACGATGTGAGCTGCAAGGATCCCGGCAAGATGGAGCTGCCCGCCATTGTGGCTGATGTGTGCGGTGCGTGTGTTCCTTGACCCATGCCCATGGGCGTAATTTTTCTTTCTGTTCGTGTGCGGTGCGTGTAGACGCGCAGGGCTGGGCTGGCAGGGCGCAATGCATGCCCATGAGCCTGGCATGGCCTGCTCCGCCCCGCTCGCATGCCACCCCGCAGGCAGAGGGCAGAGGCAGCACTGTGCCAGTGGTCAGCCAGCTGCTGTGCGCACCCACCAGCCTAGATTTGCTCTGCTCTCCACTCCCGGGCCCGATGCAGGCAGCTGCACGAAATCAGACCTCTCCATCTCTGCGCCACTGTTCCGCAACCTCACTGGGCGCGACCCCGGAGCCTCCCCCAGCATTGCGGTGCGTGTGTGCATATTGCAGCAGCGCTGCTAGAATCCTTGGACCGGCGCACGCTCGCCCAGGCGGTGGTCTGCGGCACTGCTCAGCCCGCTTCACTGCCGCACTGCACCACGTGCCCATGCATGCAAGCTTCCACTGGAACGATGTGCAGTGCACTGCACTGCGCTGCCGGCCGTGCCCAGATGGCCTGCTGCGCGCCTGCTCCACCTGCAGGTTTCCTGGGATGTGATCAGCTGTGCCCCATATACCGAGGGCACCATCAAGATGCTGCTGAAGGAGGGCGGCAGGTGAGTCGTGAAGTGCTGGGCATACTTGATGTGATGTGATAAGTTGTGCTTCGATCCGAGCTGCTGCTGAAGGAGGGAGGCAGGCAAGTCATAAAGTGCTGAGCATAGCTGATTTGTCGTGACCGTTTTGAGCCCCGTTCACAGCTTCTGAAGGAGGGTGGCAGGCGAGTGCAGCGGCGGGCATCTGGTTGGTGGTAGCGCACTGTGCAGAGAAATGCCTGGCTGATGCTGGAGAGATCATCACACGATGTCGAGCGACGGCACTGCTGCCACCGGCGCAAATTGGTCAGGGCGGCTTGCATCAACTATGACAGAGCAAGCACTGCTTGTGCTTGCAACTTACGTTCGTACTGCTCCTGGCTGTGCCGCCCGCTGTGCAGCGCTTACTACCAAGCCTTTGGTTTCAGCAACACGGCACAGCCCATCCTGGCTGTCCAGGCAAGTGCGAGCGGGTATATGACAGATTTGTGTTGCCCTTGCATCCACATGCTGCTGTGCTGCGGTTGCTGCGGCTGCCGCGGCTGCTCTGATGCACTTCATACTCACTGTCCATTTCGCAGGTCAACGGGCAGCGCCTGGTGCGCTCCTCCGCCGGCTGGTGGGACTGGAACCCGGGTGCGCTGCGCTGTGCTATGCTGTGCTGTGCTGTGCTGCGCTGCGCGGTACAGCGAACGCAGCCTGCCGAGCATACCAGCACGTTGCGGAGCAGTGGTGTCATGCAGACGCGTCTTGGCTGCAGTCTGGTGGGCAGCGTGGCGTTCCCTTGACTTCTGCCTGTCCCCGCAACCGCCTTGTATTGCAGGCCAGCCCATCAACCCATCGGCCCCGCTGGATGTTGCCCTACAGGGCAGCAACAAGGAAGTGCTGCGCGCACGTGTGCCCGCCCTCCGCAATGCTGACCTGGGAGTGCAGTTCAAGGCCAGCTGAGCAGCGGCGGCAGAATCGCCCACGGGCTGATGCAGCGGCAAGCAGCGGCGAACAGGGCACGCACACGTGGGACGTGGCGTAGCATTTGCTTGGTGGCGATATCTTTCGCTATTTGTTGCACAGGAGAGTCTGCCTATTGCGCTTGCTGTATTTGCACAGAATGTTGGCGCTGTGTTGTAGCCAAGGTTAGAGAGTGATGCACCAGAATTAACTGCGGCACAAGCATGCACAGACAACAGGCAAACAGAGAGTGCACTGCCTGTGATCACCCCTGCTCACCCAGCAGCTGGAGGCTGAAGCCACGGGCGGCCTCCACCGCCGCCGCCGCCTGCTGCACCGCCTCTGAGCCAGGGTCAGCCTGCTCAGCCGCCTCCAAAGAATCGTACGCTGCCCGCCAGGCAGCCGCAGCACGGTCCCACTGTGCTGCCGCCGAAGTGGCGTACGCGGCAGGCTGCATGTCGGCCCGCTGTGCTGCAGCGGCCGCGGCCGCCTCGCTGCCCGCAGCAGCAGAGGCCCAGGTAATCGCCGCAGCCGCCGACGCTTTGGCAGCGGCGGCGCGTGCAGTTGGGGCACCTGGTGCAGGCGTTGGGGAGGGTGGCGGCCAGGTGCCGGCGGCAGGTGGGGCAGGAGGTGCTGCCGATCTGGCGGCTGAGCTGTTGGCGGCTGCCTTCCGGCGCTGATGTTGCCGCTGCGCCTGCTGCCTCGCCTCCCGCTGCTTCTGCCCTCGAGAAGGCCATTCTATGCTCTGGTTCAGCTGCCGAGAGCTCTCAGCCAGCTGCCTGGAGCTCTCAGCCAGCTGCCTAGCACGCTCAAGCAGCCTGTCAGTGTCGTCAGCTGGCTGGCTGGCGCGCTCACGCCCCTGTCCACTCTGACTCTGCTGCAGGGCAAGCATGAGCAGCTGACTGGTCATGACCGTCTCGTCCCATTGTGCGCGGTCTGTTGAGCTTGCTGGCTTCCGCTCCCCATCCTGCCGCCCCTGGCGGCTGGAAGCTGCCAGCTGCGGCCACTGCAGCCAGTGGAGCCACCATGACAGCTGCAGGCAGGCAGAGGGGAGCGTGCAAGCGGCAAGTGGGCTGGCGCAGAGGCGAGCAGTGACCTTCGGGGGGCAGGCTCATGCAAGGGCTGCTCGCTGCATTCTCTGCAGCGTGTAAAAGGCTGCCCAGTCCCCCAGCATGCTTGCAAACAATAGCCGGCCCACTCACTGGTGCCGAAGCGTGACCCTGCTTGCCGCCGCCGTCGCCGCCGCCAGGCGGCGCCGCCAATGCGGCCGCTGGGCGCAGGGGCGGGCGCCGATACCGCTGCACTGGCCGGCCAGGGCCGCGCAGCAGCGATGGATGGCGGACGCAGGGGGCTGCTGCTTGCATAGCGCTCGCAAGCACTCGCAACACGTCGACACGCCTCTGCTGGGCGCAGCGCTGATTGAGAACGATGCAGCTGAGACTGCAAAGGCTCTGGACATAAGCGTCTGCCTGCCTGCGGCAGAACTGGAGCATGGACGCCGCCGCGCAATGGCGGCGCCGGCGCAGCGGCGGCGGCCATTTGACTGGCCGTTCGAAAGCCTCGGACCTCCCTCCAGCGCAGCGGCTCCACGTGAAGGCCAGCGTGCGACCCTCCGCAGGGCGCCAGGCCCAACAGCCGAACCAGTCGCCAGGTGCTGCAGCCTGCCACCAGCTGCCGCGCCGCCGCCACAGCCCCGCCAGCCATGCAGGTGCACGTCTCAGCGCCCTGCAGCGCGCAGCTGGGCAGCAGCGTGCAGCGGGTGACCCTGCGGCGCGTCGCCGCCAGCCGCCTGGTGCAGGTGCAGCGCCCGCGCAGCCAGCCCATCACAGCCAGCCAGGCGGGGGTGGTGTCGTTTGTTGTGGGGGAAGCTGTCGGCATGCTGATTGTGGCCCCAACCATGCCGGCCATATATCTGGCCCAGCTCGCCGCGGATCGGCGCTCCTGGCCGGAGGTTGTGCACGCGCATGCGGCGTTCTGGCAGTGGCTGCTCATGCCGGCGATGGCCATGCTGCAGCAGGAGGAGGCTGCCCTGCAGGGCAAGGTGGCCGCGCTGCGCGCCCGCTGCCAGGTGGCTGAGGAGCAGCTCAAGGCCAGCGGTGTGGGTGCTGACGCAGGGCGCTGAGCGGCGCCGGCACCGTGCCCACCCGCCGACACTTGGGCAGGTGAGCGCCAGCCAGGGCGTGTGTGCTGGGAGGCGGAGCAGGACTGACCGACCAGTGACGCGGGTGTGGCAGGCGGCAGGAGGCACTTGCGCTTGGCGGTTGCGGCTGCACTCGCAGCCTGTTGCCGCCAGCACCATGTGGGTGCAGAGCCGACGCCGTGACTTATGAGCTCCCGCTGCACCCCGTTCCCATGCAGCCCACCCGTCAGGCGCAGTGCGCGAGCGCACCATCACCGCCAACTAGGGATGGGCCGACCACAGGCCGCAGCAGCACTCAAGGCGTGCGCCATCACAGTGTGTGCGCAGCCGCGCAGCAGTACCAGGCTGCTCCCTGCAGCTAGTTTGTCGACCCGCTAGACAGTTTGTTTGTGTCCGCCCCGCTCCGTTGACTTGATGTAGTGACGTGGGTCAGCAGAGCTGTCCGCCTGCCTCCACATCCTGCCGACCTGGTATGCACCCCTGGCTGCCGGTTAGTAGTGCCTTTATGTTAGATCGCGGCAAGTCAACGGTGCCAGGGGATTCTGGCGGATGGCAGCTTGCGCAGGACACTGGTGGAACAGGCGCAGGCACCCACAACCCAGGCACGCTGTTTGTCGCAGCAGAGCCGACAGCTGCCTGCACTGCCACACGACTAGCAGGCTCTCCCGCGGACTGCGCCACTACACAGCAACTGCAGTTGCGACCAATCCATCATCTGCAGTTGCAATCGTGGTGACTCCCCTGTTGCTCGTCAGCACAGTTGATCCGGCACGTTGCAGGGCATGGTCTGCAGCCATTGCACAGCCTCGCCACCAGTGTGGTAAATGGGTTTTGCTTGCACGCGGCTGCGTTACTTGGCATGCTGACAGCTGTATATGATGCTATGCTGGCCACTGACGAGTACATGCAGCACAACCAAAACGGACTCTGCTGCCCAGGAGTGCCGTCCGGAGCGGCAGCGGCGGCAGCAGGGGCGGCGGCAGGGGGCATGGAGGGCTGCTGCACTCTGTGCGCAGGTGTTCGCCATCTGATCTGCGTCTGGTTGCCCAAGCAAACAGCAGGCGAGCAGCCGGGCAGGACAAACCAGCCGCTGCGCTCCCGCCCCAATTGAGGGCGTGCTTGTTGTCCTGCAGCGTTCAGCGGTGAAGCGGGTGAGGACGATCGCGCTGCTGAAGCGCTTGGCCGGCCGCGGCACTTGGGCAAAGGGCCACAGGCGGCTGGGGTTGGCGCCACCATCCAATTATGTGCAGCAGCCGCAGCCCTGTCCATCTCCACGGCCAGCGCCGCAGGGGAGCTCACCTTTCGCTGCCGCCGCCGCCGCCGCCACCGCCGCTGCTGCCGCTCAAGTTGCTCCTCGGATGCGCCTGCCTGGCCTGCAGGCAGTCAAGGGCAATGGCACCTGCTGACAAGGTCCCCGTGTCCGTGGTGACCGGGTTCCTGGGCTCCGGTGAGAGGCAGTATGCGGTTTGCAGCCGCTTCGCTGGGTGCTGGTCGTTGCCCACGCCAGCGGCCGGTGAGCTACGACCTGCTGCAAGCCACCTTCATGATGCCGCATTGTGCCCGCACGGCTGCAGGCAAGACAACGCTCATCAACCACATCCTTACCGGGGAGCACGGCAAGAAGGTGGCTGTGATTGAGAACGAGTATGGCGGTGAGTGGCGGCGGGTGCAGCAGCTGGGTGGCAGCAACAGCAGCACGCTCTGGCATGGTATGGCATGCGCTCCGCAGCACGAAACATGCGGCGCCAGACCTGCCAAGCAGCGGCCTACAAAGCAGGAAAGTGCGTGCTTGCTTGCCCTCTCAGCTGTTGCTGTTGCTGTTGTTGCGCACCGCATGCACCCACGTCTGCAGAGGTGGGCGTGGAAGATGGACCCTAATCCTGGACACCAAGGAGGGCTCTTATTTAGATGATGCTTCGCATCGCATCTAATCAACTAATTGTTCCCTGTTCTATCGCAGAGGTGGGGGTGGACGATGCGCTGGTGATGGACACCAAGGAGAAGTTTAAAAGATCATGCTTCTCATAGCATCTAATACACTAATTGTTCCCTATCTATCGCAGAGGTGGGCGTGGACGATGCCCTGGTGATGGACACCAAGGAGGAGATCTTTGAGGTGCGGGGCGGGGGTTACTGAGCGAGGGGCCAATTCGGCTCACTGGATCTGGATTGTGTGTTGCACTTGCAGTGTGTGGGTGTGCAGCGTGTTGCCAAGCATGCACTGCCTGGTGCGTCAGACCGCCTTGAAACGCAGCGGTCAACTCTGTGCCGCCCTCTGGCCTTTAAGTATAATTGCCCCCCAAACCCCCTGCCCTCGCTTGCTCAAAACAGATGAACAACGGCTGCATCTGCTGCACGGGTGCGCACAGAGACGGTGCATGCTAGGAAGGCTGGAGCAACACGCCTGTAGGGTCGGCATGCCTGGAGCGCAGCTGCAGCTCTCCCTTGCCGAGCTGAGGCAGCCGCTCTTGTTCTCACCCCCGCTGCAGTGCGCGGCGACCTCATCCGCATCCTCACCAAGCTGCTGAAGCGCAAGAACAAGTGAGAAAAGGGGCAGCTGTTGCTCCGTCTGTGCTACACATGCGGCAGTCGCTGCCATCCAGCGTACCGCAATCAGCGCCCCGCACTCTGCCGTTGCTGGCGCAGCAAAATGCCATTTGTTTTACTGGAACCGCCTCCCAGCTGAGGAGGGCCATGCCTGCCCTTCCATCCCATTCACGTTTGACCACATCCTGATTGAGACCACCGGGCTGGCGGACCCCGCCCCCTCCCGCACTTGCAAACTTGATGCGGTAACCCATCCTTTTGATCAACCTGGTCCACATTTGCGCAGGTTTGACCACATTCTGATTGAGACCACCGGGCTGGCGGACCCCGCCCCCGTGGCCCAAACCTTCTTTGTGGATGAAGACCTGAAGCACTCGCTGCGCCTGGACTCCATCCTGACCGGTGGGTGTTTTTGACATCCCTTGCTCGGCAGTGTCTTCTCCTTGTGTGCGCTGAGCGGACGAGGACCTGAAGCACTCGCTGCGCCTGGACTCCATCCTCACTGGTGGGCGCTGTTTGTTTCTTTGGTATATCTCCTTCTATGGTTCAAAGTGAATGAAGACCTGCAGCACTCGCTGCGCCTCCACTCCATCCTAACTGGTGGGCTTTGTTGCTCAGTTTTGCAAGGTGACTGATGCACCTCGCAGATGCCGCGCGCTGCACTCAACTGACTGCTCACACTCCGTTTTCCACCGAACTGCAGTGGTGGACTCCAAGCACATTGGGGTGCACCTGGGCTGAACCTGATGCAGCCTGATGACCTGATGTACAACTCCCACGTTGTCATCCTTGCCCAACTCCATTACTTGTTGCAGTGGTGGACTCCAAGCACATCGTGATGCACCTGGACGAGGAGAAGCCGGACGGCGTGATCAACGAGAGCATCCAGCAGGTCGGTTTTGAGGCGGGATCGAAGTGCTTGCCCATGTGCTGTTCTGTCGTGGGTGGGCGCACATCAGGCTGATCGGCAGGAGCTTGTTTGGGTGTGCTCCAGCAGTACGACAAGCATCTGGCCGGTCGCAGAGTTGATCACCTGCTAGTTCACCGCTGTTTGTTGTTCCAACAGGTGGCCTTTGCGGACAAGATTCTGCTGAACAAGGTGGACCTTGTTTCTGAGGCGGAGAAGGCGGAGGTTATTGACCGGATTAAGGTGAACAGAAACGAGGGGAAGCGCGGCACACCCAGTTGCTGCCCGAGGGTTGTCGCATGGGCTGGCTCATCAGCGCTGCTTCAATGCATCTTTCAGGTGATGCAATGAGTGGTGGGATAGCACGAGTAGCGAGTGACCTGGCACTAGGCAGTTGCACTGTGTACAGCCTGCCAGTGTGCTGACCGCAGAAGCCAATGATTTTTGCTTGCTTGGCAGGCCATTCACTGTACAAGCGAAATCACCAAGTGCACTCCCTTGTGCGTGCAATGCCCCCACTAGGTGCTCATGCTGTTGACCATATCTGCTCCCCACCTGCAGGCCATCAACCGCCCCAGCGAGATCATTGAGTGCACGTTTTACTGCGCCTGCCCCTCGCTCGCTCCAAATCTGCATGCCCACCTCTGATCCCACATCCTGCAGGCCATCAATTGACGGTTGCAACCGCACCAACGAGATCATCGAGTGCACTGTGTTAGCAAGGTTACAGAGTTGCCCATGTCCACGCTTATCTGTGACCGCTTTGCAGGCCATCAACCGCACCAGCGAGATCATCGAGTGCACGCAGGCGCGGGTGGACCTGGACCGCATCCTGGGCCTGCAGGTGAGTGCACTTCTGCTTGTGTTTTGGGCCGCACAGGACACACACGGGCACTTTGGTGCTCTGGCCGCCTGCTCAGTGCTCAGTGGGTGGTATGTTCAACTGCCATCCCTTGCGCCAGCACTTGCAACCTGCAGTCCTTCGACCCCAGACGCTCTTGAGCGGTGGTGTGTGGCTGATTCACACACCGCATCTGTGTATCCCATGCAGTCGTTCGACCTGGAGAAGATCCTGAGCATGGACCCCGCCTTCCTCACGGTGAGTCGCTGGTCTGCGGTAGGGTGGTCGGTGCATGGGCCGTCAAATCTGGGCTGTCAGATGTGCTGGTTGACGTAGGAGCAAACTAGAGCTGGGCCCCGGCTGCACCAGCGGTGGGGCCAGCGTGCGGGGAAGGAGGCACACATCGGCTTGCGCCCAGCTGCCACGCTGCTCGCTTTCCAGCTTGACTGCCCAGCTGCACCATCGCCATGGCACTCGCGGCTTAGGCATCCACTCGCGTGCTCTACCTTCCTGCTGCCAGGTGGAAGAGGAGCACCTTCAACACCACGGCCGCGGCCACAGTCACAGTCGCGACTGGACCGTCTCTATCCTTCCCCGTACACCCTGGTTCGCAGGTGGAATAGGAGCACCATCACCACCATGGCATTAGCTTGCGACTTATGCATCCCATCGCTTGCTCTACCTTCCCACTGCCAGGTGGAAGAGGAGCACCATCACCATCACCACCATGGCCACGACCACGGGCATGATCACGGCGACTGTGCGCAGTGCGCAGCGGGCGACCATGTGAGTGTGACTTTGAGGGTTGCAAGAAGGGCAGCTGGTTCTGGATTAGGGTGTGAGGCAGGGGCATGGCCACGGCGACTGTACAGTGCGCGACGGGCGACATGTGAGTGCGAAGGCTGCCTGCCATGCATAGCATGTAACATTCGCTTGATGTTTTTACCTACTAATTTCAGGACCATGAGCACCACCACCATCATGACCACGAGCATGAGCATGGCGAGGAGGGCTGCAAGGAATGCGCTGCAGGAGACAAGGTGGGCGTTGCAAGTGTAGTATGCGCATGGGCACCGCACAGCATGGCTATCATGGCAGGTTTCAGGAGGGTGTTGCACACACGTGCTGGCGTGATCCAAGAGCACGGCGCATGCTCAATCAACCATGGCACGCTGCTGCTTGCTATTCGAACCGCTCAATCGTCCTGGTTGCAGGACCATGCGCACCACGGCCACAAGCACGTTCACGACTCGCGCGTCAGCAGCGTAGGCATCGAGTGCGAGGGTGAGTGCGGCTGCGTGTGCTTTGGGTTGACATTTCGGCGCCTGCATGTGAGCGAAGCTGCTGCAGCGGGGCGGCATGCCAGATGCCATTTAAAGCTGCATTGTTTGCTCTTGCGCAACACCGTGCATTTCTGCACGCTGCGCCGCAGGAGCGCTCGACATGCAGCGGCTCAACGAGTGGCTGTCGACGCTGCTGCAGGTGCGCGGTGCAATTTGTATTCTGTGCATGCAACAGGCTGCCCCACCGGTGCGCTTGCTGCTCAGCATGGTGACAGCCCCAGCGGCCGCTGCTGCCAGCAGCCATCACCTGTCCCAGCTTTCACATTTGGTTGTTCTGCTTTTGCTACCTCAACTGCTTCCCTGCAGGAGAAGGGCGCCGACATCTACCGCAGCAAGGGCATCCTGAACATCGCGGGCACGGATGACAAGTGAGGAAGGCATGGTGGCGTTTTGGGGTGGTTGGAGGCCAGCGGGGGTGTTGGAGAAGCCACAGGACCGTTTGTGAGGGTTGAGCCGGCACATGCGAGCTGCCGTGCCTGTGGACTTGGCCCCTCACTCCTCTCATCTTCCTCATGCCACCGCATTCCCTGCTCACTTCCACAGGTTTGTGTTCCACGGCGTGCACATGATGCTCCAATTCGGCAGCAGCAGGGAGGGGCTGGGCAAGCCGTGGCAGCCGGGAGAGAAGCGGTACAACCGGGTGGTCTTCATTGGTGCGCTGTGCTGCACTCATGCTGCAGCTGTGCTGTGCTGTGCTGTGCTCCAACGCGCTGCTGTCGGACTGCTGCTGGGGCTGCTGCCAGGTGTATGCATGGTATGTGGGAGGGTGGCATGACGGCATTGCTGGCCATCCTTGGCATGGCATGGCATGGCATGCATGTCATGGCTCGCGCTTGAGCGGCATGGCGGAGCATGCTGGGGCATGGCTGCATGCCACGCTGGCCGTGAATGGCATGCCGTACCCGCCCGCCAGGATGCCATGTGCTTGCCAGCCATGCCCACATGGCACTGCATGGCCCGGCGTGGCATGCCAGACCAGGGACTTTGGGGCACACCTGGGCTCAGCTCAGCAGCGGACAGCTGCAGCTGGATGCCGATCTGTTCTGCCGTGCTGTCGCCTTTTTGTGTGCTGCAGGCCAGGACCTGAACCGCAAGGGCTGACTGAGGGGTTCTAAAATTTGTATTTCCATCCCCCATCACTCCTCCATGCTGCCCCTTTCCCGCTCCTACTGCAGGCAAGGACCTGAACCGCAAGGAGCTGAACGAGGGCTTCCGCAGCTGCATGGCAGACGAGGCGGCAGCCAATGGTGGCGAGGCATGAGCGCCTGGCTGCTGTGCAATGACCTGGGGCAGCAGGCGCGGCAGCAGCCGCGGCAGCAGGCCAATAGTGACGGCATGTGATAGCGGCCGCGGCATGCAACAGTGGCGTCAGCGATGGAAACATGCATGGCTGATACGGCGGAATTCAACCACGGTGCTGCATGGCGCCTTTGCCAGCAACAGCAGCTGGGGCGCAGCTCCGGCCGCGATGTTGTCAGGTGCAGCCTCCGCTGAGCAGCAGGCCACGTGCTGCATGAGCTGGGGGCTGCGCCATGCAGTGGCAGCGTTGCCGCCATGCATGCATAGCTTAGGCTAGTGCTTGAGCATTGTCTTGCACTGCTCGTGCGCACATCGCATGTAACACGCCATGCTGCACTACCAAACTGACAAGCTGGCTGCGGGGGCTGGAACCCAGCCGTGCAAGCATGGACTTGCTCAGCAGCGGTAGGGTGACCGGGCATCAGCCTGCCTCGTGCTGGCTTGATGGATGCCTCTTTCTGATAAGCCTAATTCCCACCAGCTGTGTGGATTGGCAGGCACAGCTGCATGCAATGGAAGCAGGCACTGCGCCGCCGTCGCAGCGTGCTGTACAGCACCGTTCGTGGGGTAGCTTCGGCGCCGCCTCTCCTTTGGCCCTGGCCTCCCTGCCCACGTGTTCCTCGGCCCTTGTCATCTCTTAGGCGCGGCGACGGCGCGCCATGCGCTACCGTGAGTGTTTAGCGCATCGCAGCCAGCGAAGTTCACCTGCTGTGCCTGGACAGCAGGGCGCCCAGTTCGGCAGGTTAAGACACTGCGCCTGCGGCACTTCCACACACCCGATCAATCTGCGTCTAAAAAATGGCTACCCTCCTCGCTGAGCCAGGGGGCCTGGCGGGCCCCAGGGTGGGCGGGGAGCTGGCCTTTTCGCTCGACGAGCCAGCCTTCAGCAGCGACCACTTCCGGTGAGTCTGCGGACTTCGATCGTTCGTCGAGCGCGACGCGAGCGCTCTGCGGGGCGCTGCACGCGCCGGGCTCGGTGCCCACAAGTGTGGGTGACCCGCCGACCCGCCCGCTCCCCTCCCTTTCTGCAGGATGTATGGTGAGGAGCTATCAGCAACGCGCACGACGGCGTTGGGGCGGGTTGTAGGTCGGGCGGGCATGGGCACTTGCGTGTGGTGCTTGAAACACGCTGACCCCTGTCCCATTCCTTCCCGTAACCCCCCGCAACCACCCCGCGTCCACTGCGGCAGACTTCAAAGTCAAGCGGGTGCGCCGCCGCCGCCGCTAGCCGCCGCCGCCACGGCAGCTACTGCTCTGCGGGCCGCGTTGGTGGGCTTGAATGCCATGCTCTGTCGTGCTAATCCCACTCTCCTCTGGCCCTGGCCTGCTGCAGTGCCCGCGCGCACGGCCGCACGACTGGACGGCGTGCCCCTTTGCACACCCGGTGCGCGGCGGGCGTAGGGTTTCCGGCCGCCGCTCGCCAGCCGTACTTGGCCCGGCCTGCCAGCCTGCTGCCCTCCTGCTGCTTTACTTGACAGCTCAACCGCTGTCTGCTGCAGGGGGAGAAGGCGAAGCGGCGGGACCCCCGGCGCTACCGCTACAGCGGCACAGCCTGCCCGGATTTCCGCAAGGTACTACTGGGTGCATGTGCACGGCCCGTACTGCAGCTGAACGCGTGGGGCAGCAGCTGCTTTGGGTGCCTTGGACCAGTCGCCTGTCCTTGCAGCAACCTGCAGTGCTGCCGGGCTGCTGGAGCGGCTGCCGTGGCCCCAGCTGCCGGCGGTTGTTTAAACCGGGCAGCTGCCGCGGGTGTGGAAGCTGGCCATACATGCATGCCCGGCTGACACCTGTCCGCCCCCCTTGCCCTGCACAGACGGGCGTGTGCCGCCGCGGCGATGCCTGCCCTTACTCGCACGGCGTCTTCGAGTGCTGGCTGCACCCCAGCCGCTACCGCACGCAGGCGCGCCTCGTTGCCATGCCTGCTGCTCTTGTGCCCCCTTCAGGGGGAGATTCTTTGTTTGAAGCGCGCTGAGTGCCAGCAAAATCCACCGATGCGGCTGGGTTGAACGCTGCTCCCGACCTGCCTGGTCCAATATGACTGCGCGCTGCTTCAAAAAGACACCCACTGAGTTTGCTGGCTCCCGCCCCCGTGTGGTCCCGTGCTGCAGATGTGCACCGACGGCCCCAGCTGCCGCCGCCGCGTCTGCTTCTTTGCTCACTACGAGCACGAGCTGCGGTGAGCGGTTGGGGATTCCAACTGCCATCATTGGCTGACGAGGGTTGGCATTGCAAGAATGGAGTTTGCTGAAGTCGGCCGCAGGCGTCGCCCGTTTGCACCCGCTACAGCGCCTGCCTGCTGCCATTCCTGCCGCCTGCCATTGCTGTCTGCTGCCCGTGGCACGGGCCAAGCAGCCTTGCGATCGCTGCAGGGTGTGGCAGTGTGCAATAGTTGCAGGGGTTCACAGTGTGCATTTAGTGCGCCGCCACTCAAGCTGATCTGTTTGCTGCCTCTCTTTTGTGCTGCAGGCGGGCTGAGGAGTACCCGCCGCTGCTCAACCAGCAGCTGCACGCCGGACTGGTGGCAGGTGATTACTCTGACTCTCATCTGCCCTGCAGATGCTGCTGCCCGGCTGCCTTCCCTCCCACCTCCACTGCTACTGCTGGCTGCTGTTGCCGCCTTAGATGCTGCCTCTTGCTGATGCCTCCTGGAGACGGGGTGGTAGCTTCCGCCCGACGCACCCGCCTTTCCTCCGTTTGTGCTTAACCCCCAAAACATGCACTCCCCGCCGCACCCTCCCTCGCAGAGGCGCGCGCGCTGCAGCAGCAGCAGCTGGCGCAGGCGCTGAGCGGCATCCTGGGTGCTGGGTCGGTGCCTTCCGGCCTGGCCAGCAGCGGGCCCTCCGCCAACCTGGAGCCGCTGATGAGCGTGCAGGTGGGTGCTGGGCTAACTAGCTGCCGCACTGTTGTGTCCACCTGCTGTTGTGCACACTTGCTTGGGAGCTGAGAGGGAGGGAGACGGAGTGGCTGCTCGGCTGCTCCTGCCTGCGCCCGACGGCCAGCCTCTCCCTGCCAGCCAAACCCGCACCAGTCCACCCCGTGCTTGCCTGACCCTCTTGCTTCTTTGCTCCCACCCCTCCCACCCGCTTGCCGCAGCTGCTCAAGACGCTGCAGCAGCAGACGCCGGCGGCGCTGCTGGGCGTGGCGACGGGTGCCGACAGCTCTGCACCCACCACCCCCACTGGCATGGCTGGTCTTAGCCCCAACTCTGTGGCTGCCTCCGCGCTGCAGCACGACAGCTCCAACCTGCTGCTGCAGCTGCAGCTGATGCAGCAGCAGCAGGCGGCCGGGCAGGCGCTGGTTGCGGGCGGCCTGCACAGCACGCTGAGCGACGCGTCACAACACAGCGGCTCCTCCCCCGGCGGTTCCCCTCGCATGGTGGCTGGCGGCGCACTGGATGCAGAGGCAGCCCGCCTGGGCTCACCCACCGTGGTGCCAGCTGCAGATGAGGCCAGCCAGCTGGCGCGCCTGATCCAGCAGCAGCAGGCGGCGGCGGCGCAGGCGGCGCAGCAGCAGGCCGCAGCGGCGGCGGCGGCGGCGGCGGGCAGCATCGACCCTGCCTTGCTGGCGGCGCTGCAGAACCTTGGCCTCGGTGCTGCAGCCGGGACTGGAGTGCAGGAGGTGAGGGGTGGGGCTGGTTAGAGGGTCAGCCGGCAAGCGAAAGTTGGGGATTGTGGTAGATTGTCCGAGAGATTGCGAGATTGTGCGAAGCCCCTGCTACGTGTGGTGGCAGCGCCGCCAGCCAAGCCCCTCTCACCAGCCTCTACAACCTGCTACAATCCAGCCCTGACCCTGCCACACTGTCACCCCGCCC
>VFQQ010000794.1_pt1 | contig 53832 bp, 91 predicted proteins | sample 3512341 | NCBI WGS metagenome assembly VFQQ01 (sample SAMN10412373, study PRJNA504923) | tailings metagenome | isolation source: Relicate 2 Philex TSF1 revegetated site | place: Philippines: Tuba, Benguet | collected 2017-08-29 | reverse complement strand
GGGGAGCCGCCGGCGGTGAGGTTGGCGGCCTGTTGGAAGGAGAGGAGTTTGGAAAGAGTGTTAAATTGACTGTTCAAAGGCTCTCCAGCCATCACAACGTCCCAGGGGAGCCGCCGGCGGTGAGGTTGGCGGCCTGTTGGAAGGAGAGGAGTTTGGAAAGAGTGTTAAATTGACTGTTCAAAGGCTCTCCAGCCATCACAACGTCCCAGGGGAAGCCGCCGGCGGTGAGGTTGGCGGCCTGTTGGGGAAGCAGTGCACGTGGAAACATTGTGGCATGTGCGGGTCAAATCACCAAACACTAGATGTAAATGCAAATGTGGCCACACATGCCACCAAAGCTGTAGGCAGGCCCCACGGAAGCAGGAGCGGAGCTGTTGTCATTTGAGCAACGAGGATGGCCCTGCAGGCATCACACAACAATGCACGTCCACTTGCAACCACTACAAGAGTGATCATGCCCACCTTGATCAGCAGGCTGGACAGCTTGGAGAGCTGGAAGACCAGGGAGGCCCGGATCTCCGCCTCCGTGAACACTGCAAATAAGGGAAAACAAAACAGGCAGCAGGCGCAGCTGTGAGGAGCATCATTTTGGCCATCAGAATGAGCACCTGAGGTGCCCAGAAGTGCAGATTTCATCCTCACGATTGCATCCAGCTACGTTTTCCTTGGCCACTGCCCACACGGTGTAGGCCACCATCTGCTTCAAAACAAGGCCTGAATGCAAAAATGCTAGCAGCTTACCATTGTAACGGTCAGGGTCCAGGCCCAGCGCCTTGCCCATGGCCACCGCCCGAGCGGTATAGGCGCCCATCAGCTCGCTGCTGTAAGCCTCGGTGAGGCGGCGCAGCCGCTGCAGCGTGGCCTTGAGCCTGCAAACCAAGGATGCAGAGCCAGCTTGGTTACTATTTAGAGACCCCATCAGCTCGCTGCTGTAAGCCTCAGTGAGGCGGCGCAGCCGCTGCAGCGTGGCCTTCAGCCTGCGAATCAAGCATATGGCCGGCGTCCAAGCTTTGGCTGGGCAAACAAGGCCGCCCACCTGAGCGCGTTGTCACGGTCGCTGAAGCCGCCCGCCTGCTGCCACGCCGTCAGCTCCTGCTCAATCGCCATGCACTCCTGCAGGCGGACGATTGCAGAGAAAAGAAGGGCAGTGATACCAAGTGCTGCCAGGACGCCAGCTCCTGCGCAATCGCCATGCACTCCTGCAGGCGGTTCACAAGAATGCAGGCAAGTGCAAGTCCAACTGGGCGAGCAACAGGTGTGAGCTGTGGCAGGCCCTCCTCCATCAAACTTGAGGACGCCACCTTACTAAAAATACAGCAGATACCGCACCTGTGCGCCGTAGCCGCTCAGCCCGATGTGGCGCAGGCCCAGCACCAGGGCGCCGATGGGCAGCGCCCAGCCGCCGTCGGAGCCGCCGGAAATGGCGGCTGCGCCGCCCTGTGGGGACAAGGATAGGGGTGGGGGGAGCGATTGAGGAATTTGCATGCACAGTGTGCGAGACAGGAGGCAGCTCAGGGTTGACAAACGGGTACAGTGATTGCCACAGAGGCAGCCGTGCCAGGCAAGAAGGTAGGGACCAGCACAGCACAGTTAGGATAAATCTCAAGCGCCCACCTTCTCCTCGATTGCGTTGATGAAGCGGGAGAAGAGCACAATAAAAGCAAGCACTCACACCCATCCAAATAACAACCACAAACTTTCTTGACCAGATCCCAGACACTCACCTTCTCCTCGATTGCGTTGATGAAGCGGGAGAAGAGCACAAAGGCGTAGTCCTCCGCCCGCACCTCGCACTGCCGCCACCTGTGAAAGGGTGGTAAAGAGGGTGTTACAGAAAGTCACTAGTAGGTTGTGCGTATAAAATAATAAGCTGATTTGGAGCACGAAGGCGTAGTCCTCGGCCCGCACCTCGCACTGCCGCCATCTGTGATCAGAGTTTGAGGGTAATGTCCCAAGTGAACTGTGAGTGGAAAAGCTGAATTAAAGCACAAAGGCACAGTCCTCCGCCCGCACCTCGCACTGCCTCTACCTGCGTCCATTGTGAAGTGACAGCGGCGTTGTTAATACAACAGGCTGATTGTCAGACCAATGCAAGTCGCCGCCAAAGAGTTGTCAAACGGCACAACAAGCCGAAACAAGCTGAGCACCAATGCACGACACACTCGCCTCTGGCGCATGGTGAGCGCATTGTCGGGTGCATCGCTGCGCAGGCCGGACGACCGCCATTTGAAAGCAAAACATCAAAGAACGCTTTGAAAAAGTGCCCACCTCTGGCGCATGGCGAGAGAGTGGTCTGGCGCATCGTTGCGCAGGCCGGAAGACAGTCCCGACGCCAGCAGCGCACGCACGGTGGTGGCAGAGTGCAGCACGTCCATCACAGCGTTCTGTGGAAGAGGAATAAATAAACGATGGGTTGTTAATCGAGCAGCAGAGTGCGCGCACGGTGGTGGCGGAGTGCAGCACGTCCATCACAGCGTTCTGCAGCGAGGTTGTAGCAAAGTGCTGTTGATGGTGCCCCTTGATGAAGGTGACCCAGTGAAAAGCAGAAGTGGTAGTGACGGCATAATATGACGCAAACCACAGGTTTATCGGCGCACCAGATCGGCTGCCTCGCCAGCCGCGTCCAGCCGGCCCTTGGCGGCCGCAAAATGACAGAACGAAACACAAAAAGCAGGATTAGTAGCGCACCAGGTCGGCTGCTTCCCCAGCAGCGTCCAGCCGGCCCTTGGCGGCTGCAAAGTGGTCCAGCAGCTGCCCGGAGCCGTCGTCCATGGCGGGGCGCAGCCCGTCCAGCATGTCTGCAAGAAATTGGGATAGAGATGCAATTTTGACTTGAGATAAAGTGCGCAACAGCTGGCCTCAGCTGTCATCGATGGCGGGCGCAGCCCAGCCCGAACAGCATGTCTGCAGTTGGTGAATAAGTGCGTGATTTGCGATCCTGTAGTTCACATGATGTTGGATTGCTGGGCTGGCCTGCCAACTGCTGCGCTGCTGAGCTGGCATCTTACGAAAGCAAGGGCCCCACCTGTGAGCGAGCCAGCGTTGAAGAAGTCGCGCCGGCCTAATACCAAGTAGCCACGTCAGAATGCATCAAAAAAATATCGAACAGCATTGTGGTGCCCCACCTGTGAGTGAGCCGGCGTTGAAGAAGTCGCGCAGCTCGGCGGTGAACGTCTTGAACTCCTCAACGAAGGCCTCGGGATATTCACCTGCACAGATGAAGGACTCAACAGCAGGTATTACAATATGTACATCTGCAGGGCGAGGCATGCTTTGCCATCAGCTCGCCAAGCAAATCATCACCAGTAGACACTGCAGTCAGCTGCAAAGCTAAAGCTTACCGGGCACAGCAGTGACCCGCGCCAGCATGGCCTCCGTGGTGTGCAGGTCCTCCGGCCCCCTCTGGCTAGAATACCAACGCACCAACCCATAACAACAGCCATGCCCTCAGCTTACCAGGCACAGCAGTGACACGTGCCAGCATGGCCTCGGTTGTGTGCAGGTCCTCGGGCCCCGCGTTGCGGTGCAGCTTGTTCTGCAGCGTATGCTTGATCTCCGCCTTGAGCTCCTTGGGGATGTCGTTCCTGTATTGTGTAGAGCGAAACGCAAGCAGTTGTGCGCAAGGGGCAACAGAGGCGGCAGCGCGCACCTCATTGCGCGCAGCGGTCTGCATGGCAGGTGATCTGCTGCACACGGGCGTAGCAGCAGAACGGCAACTGCCTTGAAGGCATACGCAGAATAAAAAGGGCATCTCACCTGTGCGCGATGTCTCGGATGCGCGTGAGGGGCACGCTCTGCGTGAACCGCTCCGTGAACGACGGCAGCCGGCTCTGCATAAGTGCGGAGCGGGGTTGGGTTGAGAATTGCTCGACGCATCGTTATGGCAGTCATCACCGCTGCATGCGTGCGGGTCATTGCAGACGCCCTTCAGGTGCTTTACGCCACACCACGAACAGTACAAGCAGTGCGACTGACGGTAGGCGATCCTTGATGCAGCTGGCACACTTGCAGGCGGCGGCCCACCAGCAAACGATAGAAACCACAGGCGTTGTGCTGCCACAGAGCAAGTTGATTAAGTTGACGTGCAGCAGGGCATGTGTGGACGCACCTGCAGGCGGCGGCCCACCAGCGCCACCACGGGGTTGGAGGGGCCCTGCTCGCCAATGACCCACTCCAGGGAGCTGCAGGAAGATTTGCACGGCATGACAAATTCTGACTCACACCAACCCAGAACAGGCAACAGGGCGGGGCCGCTAGGCTGCAAGCTGCAAAGCCAAGCTGCTGGAAATGATCAGGTGAAATCCGAGTTCGACCAGCCCCACCGGAACATGGTGCGCGCCAGCTCCGCGTGCCGGTTGGGGCGGTGGTGCCCGCCGCCCTCCACGCACGGAATGGCGCCCGTGGCCATCCACTGCAAGTATGGCGGAAGGTTTTGGAGATCGAATCACCTGTGCCCGAAAACGTGAGCTTGTACCACAGCAACTCCCTGGCCCAAGTAATTCGCCAGAGAAAAGCCCGCAGCATTCGCCAGAAATGATTAGACCACTGAATCGTTCACTATCATCCAACAGGCACCTGCACGTAGATGTAGGCGTGCGCCACTGCAACCACCTCCTCCAACAAGACTTCACAATCAAGCGTTTAGGACAGTGATAGACGATTACCTGCACGTAGATGTAGGCGTGGGCCAGCGCGTCCAGCTGTGGCCGCATCTCCGGCGCTGCGACAAACAAAGTATAAACAAAGGCAGACAAATTGGAAGGCTGAATAGCAGGTTGGCAGAGGTTGCAGCTGCGGCCGCATCTCCGGCGCTGCACGGTTAGGGCAGAATGGCAGACAAACAGGCAACTTGGGCGGTTGAGAGAGGGACAAGCTGCGGGCGGGCGGCAGGGATGCATGCCCTTTCTTCCTTTCTTTTCGGCAGGGATGCATGCCAGTGCAGTACCGGCCGGCAGCACACAACCCGCAACAAGCTCTAAAATCACTGGCCAGTGCAGCAGTGCAAGCAGCAGTACAAAAGCAGCAGCCCCTACTCGTACCCATGTCCACCAGCAGCTTCTTCAGCACCTACAGCTTAAACAGCCAGCTGAACCACAGCAGTGCAAAAGTACCATCCGCTCGTACCTTGATCAACCAGCAGCTTCTTGAGCACCTCCAGCTTGGACAGCCAGTTGGGCGCGTCACGATCCCCCGACACCAGGTGCAGCGCCGCGCCCTCCAGACCAGCGGTGTCCCACACGCCCTGCCGCTCCCTGCAGGCAGGGGGGAGGGAGAACGTCTGATGAGCAAATCTGATCATAAAAAAGGCTAAAGATACTTGACATTGTGCCTTCCAGACCGGCGGTGTCCTTCACCCTGCCGCTCCCTGCAGGCAAAGCAAGGCAGGTAGATTGGTCAGACATATTGCGCTGCCGACACGTGTCCCACACGCCCTGCCGCTCCCTGCAGGGCAGCACAGCAGGGCATGCACGCTGAGTGGGACAGGTGAACAAATGGCCAGACATATTCCCAAGCGAACCGTGGTGTCCCACACGCCCTGCCGATCCCTGCAGGCAGGGGAAAGACAGCAAGTTTGGCTGGGTGAACAGACAGTAAAACGCGTGATGAACTTGCGCCCTGCAGGCCGGCAATGGTACACGAGCAGAGAGAGCCATAGCTTTGGAAGAGTGTGCATGATCAGTGCTGAGGGCGCGCTGGCCACCTGCCTCGCCCTTCCTGCCCACAGCTGCCTCCACGCCAAACCTTCCCAACAACCGCCACCTCAGCACCTCAACACCCACCCACCCCGTGCTCTTATTGCTCTGCATGCCTGAAATGCCCGTCAACCGCCGCCTCAGCACCCACCCACCCACCCACCCACCGCGTGTGCTCGTTGCTCTGCATGAATCGCAGCTCCTTGCCCTGCCACTGCGGCAGCAGCGCCATGCTGTCGTCAAAGCTGCTGGTCATGCTGCCGCTGACCGCTCCAGACGAGGCATAGCCGCCCTCGCTGTCGCTGCCGCTGCCGGCACTGGCCAGGCTGCCTGTGCCCTCCATTGCAGCTGCCACTGCCGTCGCCGCAATGGGCGCGCCAGCCCCACGCGTCACCTCGATTTCCGCGGGCTCGCCCCATTCCAGCAGCACCGAAACGGCGGAAACACCGTCTGATGGCACCGTCAGGGTGCGGTTGTCGCCCTTCTCCCACTTGGCGTCATCCTGGTTGTCGCCCCGCACTTGCACGCACTGCGATTGAGAGGCAGGCAGTTGCAGAGAAAGTGAGAGAACGGAGAAAGTGGATAGTGGATATTTCTTTCCTTTTGGTTGTCGCCCCGCACTTGCACGCACTGCGGTTGTTGTGGGAGAGGAAGCAGCTGAGAGGACGGTGCTCTCTGTCATCACCCCATACTTGCGGGCATTGCATAGCACTCGAGCAGGGCAGCACAACACTCATGACAGCTCCGCTTCAAGACTGTAGGGGCAACATCGTTATCAGCAGGTTATTTAGGAGCTAGGCCCCACCTTGAACTCCAGCTGCGTGCCGGGCGGCAGCGCCACCTCCGCACTCCACAAGTGGCCCTCCGCCCAGCCCATGTTGTACGCCTTGTGCACCTGCAGGCGGGGGATTGGTCCAGGTGAGCATCTTTCTGCCATCATGGTTGTGCTGGGAAGCTGCTGCATGCTGCAAAAGTGCGAAGCACGTGCCCGCATGCGCATTCCCATGCTGGCCGGCCGCCCTAGCCTGCCGCCGATGTTACCGCGCACCAAAATGCCACCGCACCGCACTGCAACGCACTACTTCTACACGTGCGACTCGCCTTCCAGTTGCCCAGGCTGGGGTGGTTGCCCACCAGCTTGAGCAGCTCGCCATACTTGAGCTTGCGCTGGATGGTAAACTTCACTGGCACATCGCCGCCATTGTTGCCGCCGCGGCAGTGCACCGCCAGCAGCCGGCCGCGAGAGCGTACCGCCGCCAACCGCGCGGCGGGCTGCCCCGCCCGACGGGCTGCCCCGTAGCGGCCCTGGTGCGTGGCGGGCGCCAGCAGGGGGCGGCCGCCGCCTAGCAGCTGCCGCGTGGGACAGGGCTGCCCTGTGGCAGGGAAGGTGGCGGTGGCGCAGCGGCGGCGGTGGGTGCGGGCGGGCCGAGCAGCGACGCATGCAAGGTGCCAGATCGCACTGGCAGGCCACCAGCGGCGCACCTGTGGCGCGGGGGCCGCCTGCCGCATAAGCAGCGGACAGCATACTGTTGAAAGTGGCCGCCAGGTGCGTCCCCGGCCTTGTGGAGCGTCCCAAAGAGGTGCGTCAGGCTGCTGAAATATCTGGGAATCCCGGAAAGCCGGGCAAACGATGCCAGGGCTGACCACCATCAGGGACGCTGCCATGCAGGCTCGAGGAGTGCTTTCAGGGCAGCGCCTGAGCTGATCCAATCGCCATCGCAGCCCCACAGTCCGATCTGAGGCCTCAGGGCGCCTGGGGCGCGCCAGGGCTTTTTGGGCACCCGCTCAGACTGCTCATTTCGGGCGTGTGAGGACATCAGGGAGCAGGGAAAGCAGGCTACTATCGACCAGCGCTCCAGCGCGCGCCGCCCTGCACCTCGGCTGCTGCCGCCGCCGCTACACAGCGGCCGGCGATGGCCGCGCTTTCAGCTGCGGCGCTGTTGCTGCGGGGCCCGCTGGGAGCCAGGGCGCTGTCCACTGCGGCAGACCAACTGTGGGCCACGGCAATCAAGTACCGCAGCGCCGACAAGGTGGGGCTGGTGGGGCGGAAGGGACGAAGATGGAGCAACTAGCCGCTACCCGTCAGCATCTAGCCGCACTTGTGCGCCCAGCTTTGACCCAAACCATGTGTGACATTTGGGCTGCTTTGTCGCTGGCCATAGCTGCTGCCGATCAACGCCCCCTTGAGCAGGTGTTGGAGGTTGAGTTCAGCACCGGGGAGCGCTTCAGCTACCCAGCTGAATACCTGCGGGTGCACAGCCCGGCGGCAGAGGCGCGGGACCGCCAAGGCGGGCCCAAGGTGCGCTGCCGCGGTCGATTGATTGTATTTCGCAACATCTTGGACAGGTGTTGACAAAGGCGGACTGCCGTTGATGGGAATTCGACAGGCCGCGCTGATGTACTGGCTGCGACATAATGCTGCTATTCTCTCCTCATGCCATGCCCTGCCCTCCTGCGCAGGTGGTGGCGGGGCGGCGGCACGTGGGGCTGGTGGGAGTGCACCCGGTGGGCAGCTACGCAGTGCGGTGAGTTGTTTGGGTTTGGTTCATGCGCTCTGCACAGTTGGCATGGCATTTAGCCGGTGGGCAGCTACGCAGTGCGCTGAGCTTGGTTGGATGCCCAGCCAACCCACAGCCAAGGCTTTGCCGCCAAGGCCTGGCTGCTTGGACAGTGTCCTGGCCGGCAGCGATGCAGCACGATGAGGCGGTTCCTGCATGCTCCTCCTCCTCATCCCAGTGCTGCTCGCATCCCTTGCCGCTCTTTGTCGCAGGCTGGAGTTTGCTGACCTGCACGGCACCAGCATCTACACCTGACCCTACCTGCACAACACATCCTCTATTCACAACCAGCCCTTTGGACTCTCTCGCAGGCTGGAGTTTGATGATTTACATGGCACCGGCATATACACTTGGCCCTATCTGCACGACCTAGGCCAGCACAAGCTGAGCCGCATGCGGCAGTACATCCAAACGCTGCGGGAGCGAGGCCTCACGAGAGAGCCACCCAGCCTGCGGAAGCGGCGGCCGGCGGCAGCGGGCGGGCAGCAACAGTCGGCAGCACGAGAGCCGCAGCAGCCGGGGGCAGGGAGTGGGGAGCAGCAGCCAGCCAGCGGGCAGCAGCAGCAGCGGGCGGCAGGGAGTGCGCAGCAGTGGCAGTCGGCGGCAGGAAGTGAGCAGCGGCAGGAGCAGGAGCAGCGGAACATAAGCAGCAGCGGAGCAGCTGGAAGCTGAATGCTTGAATGCTAGAACTGCCCGCTACCCACTTGCACAGCGTTTACAGACTACTGACCTGCAATGTGTGCAACAGCCAAAGCAGCAGGATGGGTTGCCGCAAAGAAGAAGAGAGCGAGTTCATGCGCACATGATGCTTGTGGCAGTGAATGGCACTGGATGGAGGGGTGTGCGTAATTTATGCTCATTAGGCGCTGGAGGGGGTGTGGTCAATTCACACAGAGACTGGATCAAAAAATGGAGAGAGGCGCGGACAACTCGTGCATCAAGACTGGGCGCAGGAGTAAAGTGTCGACATTTCAGGCAGCATCGCTCAGTGAAGAAAAGAGGAGGAGACGCGCACATATTTCTGTTGAAAGTAATGCAGATGCAAACTCACAAGAAGGCGTATGGAGCGGCCCTGGGTGGCAATAAGAGAGACTGGCAGTGGTGCATGTACTTGTGAGGTTCAGGGAAAATTGCAAGTGGTATCAGTGGGGGAGAGGAGGCACATCCTGCACAGCAAGTTGGCTCACGCCTGACCCCTGCTATGTGTGGTGGACGGTTCCTGAGGCAGCCAGAGCCCCCCTGGGTCTCGCACCCCTCATGGCGATTTGTTGGAGCGGCCTGGCTGCAGACCGCTCCTGGTTCAGCTTAGCTGCCCCACGTATCTTTCGCGATGAGGTAGATTGCGTACATCTCGAAGAGCATGGCTATCGCTGCGGCAGCGGAAGAAGCGCATAGCATGCTCAGTCTGGGCGGCATGGTGGTTGGTGGCTGCTTGGCGCAGACTGCAGGACGACCCTTCACGCGTGCCTTGCAAGCAGGCCCTCCTCTTGCTCACCCATGCTGGCGATAAACTTCCACGTGTTGACTGTCATCAGGCTTCGCAGAGCTGGCTGCATGTGCGTGAAGTCGGGGTGCACGCACAGCACGCACACCAGGCTGTAGCCCCACAGCCGGTTGAACACCCAGGCAAACAAACCGGGCACCTCCACGCCTGCGCACAGTGGGTTTGCAAGAACTCAACTGAGCGAAACCACGAGCAGTTACTGTGCAGAATGGCTGCACAAGCACCTTCACGCACGTGTGACGAATTTCCGGAGGCCCGAACTCACCTGCCCAACCAGGCTCCTGCAGGCTGCGCAGTGCCAGCAGATCCCCCTTGACCATAGTTTGCCAGGCATCCAGCTTGCACTTGTGCTCTTCAGCCTCGGGGCCGTCGCTCAAGGTTTTGGGCTTGCCACCGACCAGCAATTGCGCTGTCCAGGGAAGCTGCCTGCAGTAGCAGTAGGATAATTTGTGGCAGGAAGGACGACCAGCAGCGGACATGGTCAGCACTACGCTTTGCTGTTACAGCACCAGGCTGGGCAGCAGCAGCAGAGCAAGCTGCAACGGCCTACAAACAGCGCACCAGAAGCGGGTCACGGCCCAGTTGCGGATGTAGTTTTCAGGCACAATCACAATCGGCCGATCATGCAGCAGGCCTGCGGGGCAGGGGGGGCAGTGCCAGCAGCAGCACGAAATCAGCGTCATTCTGTGTTGCGCATCCGCTGTGGCAAACATTGGACGGTTGCACTCCTTCAGCCAAGCAGCCGAGCGCTTACCCTCAGGGTGCGCCCTGGAGTCGATGTACTTCTCCGCATCCTTGGCAACCAGCTTGCCCTGCTTGTTCTCCAAAAACTTGTTGAGCGTGATAATGCCCCCCTCCTCCACCTGCAGCAAGCGGCATGTGAGACACCTGGTAAGACACCTGGTGAGAAAACTGGTGGCGCAGCAGCCATCAGCGACGCAAGGCAGCGGATACGTTGCGGACAGCACGAGCGGGCTGCGCAGTAACAGGAAAAGCATGGCTGGGTGTGCCTACGTACCTTCAGCATCGCGAGGAACTGCATGAACAGAACCACCACCTGCAGGAGCACAATAAGCACGACGATCCAGCCGGCCTTTCTGCAGTACAGCAAGCATTCAATTGAAGAGGGTTTAGAGAAGCTGCGACAGGCCCGTTGAGCACTGCACTGCACTGCACTTGTGCCTCAGAGCAACATGCATGCAAACTGTTGGGCCTCAGCACTGGAAGGGATCCGCTCACTTCGGGCAGCCCTCTTCAGTGTATGCACTATTATTCTTGCTGGCGTAGACAATTTGAGCAACCGTGCTGCACCAGGGGCGCAGAGGGAGGGCAAGTGTCCGACCAGACGAGTACAGGAGTGATCGGCGCATGTTACGGCTGTGGGCAGCGCGCAGTATATGAACAGGCAGCGCCAGGCCGCCAAAACAATAGGAAATTTCGTTCGCACGTTATCAGCCAGAACCAAAAGAAGAAGCAGTGGTGGGGCCACCAGATGACGTATCCGTCCTGTTCATCACTCTTCCACCACACCCAGTTGTTCCTGCAAGTGAGCGACACACCAGCGCTGTGTTAGCCAAGAGCATGGCGTGCTCGTGCGTGCCCCCCAAGGCCCATTAGGCCGGCTTGTGCACATCACACCATTGGCACATCTGCTGCCACTTGCCAGTCCATGAGGCACTTGTACTTGAGCAGCAGGTAGTAGCACTCCTTCTTGAGGGACAGGTCGTCTGCAGATCATTTGAAGGAGCTGCGCTTTCAGGAGCTTGGCCGGCAGCGGACACAATCAAAAGCCCAGGCTTTGGCTGCAAGCGGTGCACCTGCAGGGCAACCCTCACTTGTGCAAACGTGGCTGCCACAGCTGCTGGTGATTGGGCACAGTGCATGCAGCCACACTCACTGGAGCGGGTGAGCAGCAGGAACATCATTAGGATTGGGTAGGCCATGGCAAATAAGGTGAGCAGGGTTGCGTCCCTGACGTCTGCCCGGAACACCGCCGCGTACATGGCAAGCAGGCCGCTGAAAATCGCAAAGAACACTGCAGGCGTGCACGGAAAAGGGCGAGTTTCGTAAAATCAATGCAGCCTGCCAAGAGAGACAGGATCTGTGACTGTGGGGCGGGCCCCCGTTTGCTTGCAGCGCACCCTTCAAAAAGTCCACGAGCACTGGGGACTTGACACACAGGGCTGAGATGGTCGACACGTCGGGCGACTCCACTGCAGGTGGGATTACAACACGAACAGGCGAAGTCGTGCCATGACATTCAGAAGCACATGCATCAGAGCGGAGCAAGCCTGGCGCTCTGAGCAGCGCGCTAGCGGCAGCATTGACAGTGCGCAAGCCCGGCAGCTGGCTCACCCTTCTGCACCACATAGCTGGGCGCGTCGCACGGCAGCTCCACAGGCAGCCCAGTCTTCGCAAAGTTGATGTTCGCTTCACGCTCGACATTTGTGGAGGGCTCCTTCCATGAGGTTGGCGGTCCCTTTTGACCCATCCTGCACACAACAGGACAAGAATACAGGGACGGCACTTTGCCGGAGCGGCGCCGGCGGCGGCAAGACGGGGCATGCATGTGTGTTCATGCTCCCGCCGCCCCCTCTTGCTACAACCCTTCAAAGTCGTGGGCAGGGCGGCCCGTGCCACGGCATGCATGCAGAGCGACCGGCAAGGCAGGACTGTTGGACTTGGCGGCGTTTGCAGCCGCCGCGACCCACACGCCGTGTTCACGCACTCACAAGGCTGGGAAGAGAGCGATGCGGCTGTGTCACGACAGAGCGACCGGAGCGCAGTGCGGGATTCGCGAGCGGCGGGGCTGGTGGCTTGAAAACTACCTTTGGTGTCGTCCAGAGGGCTTCCGGAACAAGAATTGCGGCTTGAAATGTAAACAGAGGGTGTCACCCTGCTTGCATTGTATGCGCCACAGCACACAGCAGCGCAGCACCGGCGACCCCACATCCAAGATGCTGGAAAGGATCAGCAGTATACAGCTGCCTACTGTATGTAGCTTCGAAAAGCAGACGCAATCAAATTGAGGAACAGTTTGACATTGCAAAACACACAAACTGAATTACTCGAACCATCGCATCGCTTGCAAGCACCACGAGCAAGCTGGGCCAATTCAGTCCTATCGCGCTCAATTTGCTTGCTTGCTCGCTCGCTCGGTTGCCCGCTCACTTGAATATTGATGTGCGCAGCCCCGGGCCGACCTGCTGCTCTGCTCAGCTTCCCTCCAGCCGCCCGCAGTCATATGCCGCATGGTCCAGGAAGTGTGCAGGGGAGAAGGCTCGCTGCACAAACAGGTCCCTGGCAAACACCAGCGGCGGCAGGTCCGACTGTGGGTGGGACGGTGGGGAGCACAAAGTGCGGGGCATGGCGGCTAGTGTTGGGCAGGGTGGTGTGGCTGGGAGGGCGGCGGAGCTGAAATTGCCCATGCGGCACCTGGGAGCGAGAAAAAGTAGCAGGCAGCCCTGAAGTCCAAAGCAGCAAGCGCCTCACCTGCAGGGCTGCGCCCATCAAGTGGCTGCGGACGGTCAGCGGCAGGCAGCGCTGGCTTCGCTCCCGCTCATACCGCCCTATCCCCTCCCGCACAGCCGCCGCCGCTTGCTGCTGCTGCTGCTGCTGCTGCTGGCCAGAGCCGCCCAAACTGCCGCCTGCCAGGCTGTCTTGCAGCGCGGCTACCAGGGCAGGCGCCCCTGCCTGCTGCAAGCTGCGGCCCAGCACTAGGGCATCCTCCAGGGCAGTGCAGCCGCCCTGGCCAAGGTTAGGTGTCATGGGGTGCAGGGCATCTCCCGCCAAAGTGATGCTGATGCGCCCGCTGCTGGCCGGCGGCAGCGCCCACCTGCGGAAGGAGGAGGGGGAAAGACCAGAGTAGGGGTGCAGGCTCTCAGTCAGCTGCTGAAAGCAACACAGTAGGACGTGCGGGCTGAAGGCGAGGCAGCTCACATCTTGCCCCTTGGTGCACGATGAAGTTGCAGATTGGGCTTTGCAAGCCTGTCAAACGCAGCAACACCCAGCCCAACCCACCCCAGCCCACCTGTCCACCAGTCTGCTGCGGCTCAAGTCCTCTGCCGGTGTGGCCTGCACTGCTTCAGGCAGCCCCCAGGCCCAGCCGCGCACCACATCAAGCGCTTCTTGCCGCCAGGCCTCAGGCGAGGCGGCGGCAGAGGGCTCGGCGGGGGCGTTGAAGCAGACAAACCAGTAGAGCTCGGAGTCTGAAGGGAGGAAATTAGGAGGGCAGCGGGGGAGGAGGGGCGGCTGGTAAGGCGGGCGGCCAAATGAGCAGGCCGCACTGCCATGTGTTTGGACAGCACACCGATGCATGCAGCATGGCAGGCCACCCCCCGGCAAAACCAGACCAGGCCTGCACACCAGCCACCCCTCACACCAACTCCAGGCCCCGCCCACCTGAGATTTGATAGGTGCCAGCCCGGGCGCCGGGGCCCCAGACCTGCCTGATGCAGGCCGCCTGCAGCTCGGCTGGCACTCCCTCTGGGAACCGAGCAATGCCCCTGCACAGCAGCAGTGAGGCAAACAGAGCGGCAAGGCAGGAGTGAGGTGCGAGGCAGCTGGAGAGGCTGGGCAGTTGGCTGTCACTGCTAGCCTGCTGATGGGAGCGCAGCGGCCACACACACCATGACATCCAGCCCTCGCCAACAGTTATGTGCAGACCTGCCGGCCGATTAGTTAGTCATTCACCCACCGGATAGCAGTCTGGCCGCAGTAGTTGGGCAGGGCCCGCCCAGCCGATGCCGCCACCGCGCTGCGCGCGCCGTCTGCACCCACAATGGCTAAGCACTCGAGCCGCTGCCCTGAAGCTAGGCGCAGCGCTGCGCCTGCTTCGGTCGGTTCAGCTGCCACCGCCTGGCAGCCAAAAGCGAGGCTGGCGGGCGGCAGCTGCGCCGCGAGTGCTGCCTACAAAGAGGCAAGTCAGGGTTGGGAGGAGCAGGTGAGGCTCGTACACCGACGAGTCATCATGCAGCATCCTGCGTTGACAGCCAAATGCATCTATTTGCGCGACCGACGGGCAAAGCATCCAGTCAAAACAGAAACGCCCAGCTTGCCCTCACCAGCAGGTGGGAGCGGTGCGTGGCGCATGCGCGCAGTAGAGCAGCATACCAACATCCCCCCTCCTCACCAGCAGGTTGGAACGCTGTGCGAACGCACTTTCAAGCAGCTAGAAATGAAGCAAGTGGCAGCAACAAAGTGAACATTCCCCTCCTCACCAGCAGGTTGGAGCGGCGCACGCCGCGGAACTCGTGCGGCCCGCCCTCGCACTCTGAGAACGAGAAGCGGCGCAGGCGGGCGCCGCTGTGCCGCACCAGCTCAACGCTGCAATGGATCAGGGGTTGGGGAGGGCAGCTACACTGTGCAGTTCCAAGCACTGCGATAGGCACAAGCAAGCAAGCCGCGCTGCCATGCTTGCACACCTCAGCGCCCCGCATCCGCTCACTCACTCCTGCAGCGCGGGATGCTGCCGCCGCAGCGCGTCGCCGGCCCCCAGCGCATCCAGCGCCCGCCAGCCATTGGTCCAAATGCCCAGGGCACTGCCGCCGGCAGGCAGGCCCCCCTCTCGCTCTAGCAGCAGCACCGGCAGGCCCGCTCGGTGCAGCGCCACGGCCGCCGCAACGCCGCCTGGCCCGCCGCCGGTCACAACGACAGTGCCGCGCAGGTCGCGCTGCTCCAGGAAAGCGGCATCTAGCAGCGCCTGTGGTGGCACAGTGCTTGCTGCGCCCCCTGCTGCCGCAGCTGCTGCTGGCACCAGCCGTGGTCTGCGGCGGCGGCAGTGCAAGGCCGCGCCTGCTGGCGGCGGCGGCGGCGGCAACCGGGCGGCCTGCAATCGGCGGGCTGGCGCCTCGCAGAGCGCGATCCTGCTTCTAGCTGAGCCGCATGGGCTGGCTGCCAGCGCTGCAAGCGGCATAGGGCTTGGCTGAGCAGGAGGAGGGCGCCAAGGCCAGTGTTGGGCGGCCCGGGGCTCGTGCAACTAAATGCACTCGTCAATTCAGCGCCCCTGGTTGGCATTGAAGCCCAGCCCCCAAGCCTGCTGCGCCGGCGCAGCAGCCATGGCCGCCCCGTGCCAAAGAGCGGCCCCAGCGCCCGCCTCGGCCTCTCTCGCGGCTACCTCTTAGCCTACAGCGAGCACAGGGGCAACCATGACCAAGAAGCGGAGGCGAGTTTGCAGCCGTGCCTGCGTGCCCCCGCCTGCTGCCCTCGCGCCTGCCAGCCGCTTGCAGCCACTGCTGGAGCCGCGGGGCGGCCTCCCAGCGCGGCATCGCCGCCCCAGCTCGCATGCCGCCCTCTGCGAGGCGCCATGCGCCGCCGGCCAGCCGGGGGATGCCAGAGCAGCGCGGCCGACGCGTCCAGCCGGTTGGGGAGCGCGGAGCGGCGGCCCTGCAGCGCTGGGGCCTGATGGCGGGAGCGGCAATGCGCGGCGGCCGGCGGCTGGAAGCGGGGGCGTGGCGCACAGCTTGGCTGTAAAGGGTGCAGTGGATGGAGCGCTGTCGATCAGACTGGTGCAGCCGGCTGGCGTTGGAGACGAATGTCCAGTATTGCAGCCTGCAACCCAAATGGCAGCCGCGGGCCAGCCAGCCATGCGACCTGCTACGGCGCACGGCCGCAATCGCAGCCCAGGCGGCTGGTTTGCAGACAATGCAGCGACCGGCTTGCAGCACACTGGTAGCATCACAGCAAGCGCACTAGCAGACGCAGCTGTCCCACAGCTTCTCAGCCGAGGCCGCCCCGCAGCTCGCCTGCCGGCTCACCCGCCGATGGCATGCCGCCCCCATCACATCGCATGTGCATCGCTGCGCTGCTCACCGGCGCCTGCGCCTGCGCTGCTGACAATCTGCCTGCAGGAACGGAGGGCGCAACAAGCACGGCCGCGGCCACGTCAAGCGCGTGCGCTGCGAGTCGTCCGCCGCCATGGTGCGCCCGCTGGCTGAGGCTCGCAACGCAATGCTGTGGGCAGCAGCAGTGGGGCTTGCTCCCCGGCTGCGCTGTGCGTACGCAGCAGCAGCCGATGGTCGTTGGGCGCCATGCACGCGGAACCAGCCGGTGCCTGCGCCAGCGGTGGACCAGCAACGATCCCACCGATCGCACCATCGCGTGCTGTGTCATGCGCTGCTGCTGCCCTCTGTGGCATCGTCCTCATGAATTTGTTGCTTGAATTTTCTTTCCTCTTTGCAGGTGCCCAAGGACAAGGCCATCAAGCGCTTCATCGTGCGCAACATGGTGGACGCCTCGGCCATCCGCGATCTGCAGGACGCCTGCGCCATCGACGGTGCGCTCTTTTAGCTCGTCTTTTTTGTTTAATTGGTGTCCTTGTGGCGACCTGCAGGACGCCTGCGCCATCGACGGTGCGCCGCTGCTGAGCCTGCCTGCTTGCTGTGTGCAGCGTTGCGTTCCTGTCTGCATGTTGGGCCAGCCACCTGCCTGATTGGGGCATGCGGCGCTGCGCAGCAGCAGCAGTTAAAGCAGCAGCAGCGTTAGGCGGTGTGGCAGCATGCGACGAGTGGCCTGTCGCTTGGGCCGGGGAGCCTTGACAGCCAGGGCAGCTGGAGCTGCTTGCCTCGATGGCAGCAGAAGCCAAACGGCCGAACAGCAGTGGCGGGGGAGGTCGGCAGCGCTGGGCAGAGGCAGGAGCCCCAGCCAGCTGCTCAGGAAACCATGGCAGCAGGAGTGACAGGGTCGGTCGCCGGGCGCCGTTGTGCCCGTGCTGACGAGGCGGCTGCCGGCTGTTGTTGTTCTGCCCTGCAGGCTATGCGCTGCCCAAGATCTACCGCAAGGTCTACTACTGGTGAGCGCCGCTGGCGTTTTTTTGTTTGTATTTTTTGTCTATGCGCTGCCCAAGATCTACCGCAAGGTCCACTACTGGTGAGGCCCTTCGATTCATCTTGGGTTGCCGTGCTGGCTGCTCTGACGGTGTGCCGGTTCGCTGGGCGCATTGCACGCCGTGTGCCAACAACGGCTGCAACGCACAGTGCGTGCACCATCTGCCGTTCCTTTTTGGGTTTTACCTGCACAGCGTGCCTGCCATCAATCCTGACTTGCTGTTATTTCTTCACCGTTTTCCTCTCGCAGCGTGTCTGCCGCCATCCACTCCAAGATTGTGCGCGTGCGCTCCGTCAAGGACCGCCGCAACCGCGAGCCGCCCCGCCGCCCCGGCTTCGGCGCCCGCCCCGAGCGGTGAGCGAGTGGCTGCTGCTCAATGTTGGTTTGCACTGGCCTGCCAGTCCCTGCTGGCATTGGCGCGGTATGCTGCATGTTGCGTGCAACCGAAGGCGTTTTTTTTTCGTTTTGTTGATGTACATGCACTGAAGCATTTTTACTCAACTGTCCACGCTGCCTCACTACCCGTGCCGCAGCAAGTGAGCGTCGGCATGGCCGCAGCAGCAGCAGCCGCTGAGGAGCAGTGAGCACGGTGCTCTGCAGCCGCCGCTCCACCTGCGATGAGTCAGCACCACGGGACCAACCGGCGCACGGCACGCCACCCAGCAGGCAGCTTATTTATGTGCGCTGGGGCGCGCGTCCGGCGCCCCGTGTAAATCGCGATAAGCACTGGGGCAACAGGGCAGGAGGAGGCAGGGGGCAGGAAGGCAGGGCAGGTGCAGGGTGTGCTCCATGTGTGCTGGGAGTGCAATAGCCATATCGCTTGCTTACTGCGAGGCGCTGCTGCAAAAACTTCATGCCAGTTCACACAAATATTGCACGTTCGGCCCGCACATAATGGGCAGGAAAAACTTGCCCAGGCAAAGTGGCTGGAGAATGGAAAACGGAGAGTGAGGTGGGATCGCAGGTCAGGAGGCATCGCATTGTGATGAGCTCAAATAGAGAATGCAGGGTGGAAGCAGCATGGCGTACTGGATTCAAGTGAAAATTCAAGATCGGCAGGATGGGTAGTAAGCGCAGTGACATGGCACATCAGGTGATTTCAGTGCAACGATGCAAGCACTGCTCACAAGGAAGTCACGGTTGTTGAGTTTTGCGGGCAGCACAGAGCCTGCGCGGCGGCCAATCACTTGGCGGGCTTCACAGCTCGCTGACACCCAGGGGAGCAGCGGGGCAGGGTTCGGCCAGGCCTGGCAGCACTCCGGGCAGTGTGCAGGAAGAAAGCTCCAAGAAGGACAGCAGCGCATCCTTTGCACGGAATGCCTGGCCATACCAAACTGCCTGGACAAGGAACGCCACCATGAAGTACGAAAGGACGACAAACACAAAGCAGACCTTGTTCACGACCCACGCAATAAACGCGTTGTAGTCGTCACTGCGAGGCGGCAGCTGAACTTTCTGGCGAGTCTGCAGGGAGGGGCGGGTTGGCAGAAGCATGAGTCTGCTGGCTGCCACCAGGTAGCAGAGCGAGCTAATAGGGGGAGCAATCGCAACGGCGCATTCAGCCTGCAGCGAAGGGGCTGAGATGCCACGTGCCGCCCACCTTGCAGCGCAGGCAGCCGCAGAACTTGGGTCGAGTCTTCGGTTCAGTTGCAGCCTGCTCGCTGGGCTGGCTTTCACTGTCAGGCACGCCGCTCTTCTTGCTGAAGCAGGCTTCACAGGGCTCCGCCACCTCATCATCATCAGCGCCGTCTTGTGATGCATTTGCAGCAGCGGCAGCAGCCTTTGCCGCCTTTCGCTGCATCCTGCGCTCCTTAAAGGCTTGCCACATATCCTGCAGCAGGTGTTGGCATGTTATCATTGATGTGGGCCAAGGGGATGCGCTGCACCGTTCAGGCCTCGTGCCGATAGCCATGCGGAGGCAGGATCCCGGAGGGGCCCTTGCGTTCAACAGTTGCGTGGGTGCTCTCAACCTCACCTTCCGCCGCTGCTTGAATGTGTTCCACTTGCAGATATAGTAGCACACCACTGACTCGCACGCGATGGCCAGAATGTAGCCTCCAGTTGCCAATATAAGGGTCTGAGGCGGCGTAAGGTATTCGCTCCGCGCCACGGCACGGTCGCTCACCACGAATTGGATGGCTGCAAAAAGTCAGCCAACTCTGCCAGTCAGTGCAGTCGCCTGCTAGAAACTGGTTGCTGAGGCGCTGCCTGGCGCACACGCAAGGGTGCAATTCTGCCAAACAGCTTACACGCGTGCACTGCGCCGCCAACGGCTGTGCTTACCGATGAGTGTGAGGAACAGTGCGGCGCACAGCTCGATGCGTGCAGGCAGCTCGTCTTCAGGTATCCAGAAGACAATTACGCTCAGGATCGCCACTGCCAGCACAGGGTAGGCGGTGTTGAGGTTGCTGGACCAGAAGGAGCGCCTGACTTGGTAGCGGAACACAGCCATTTGAACGGTGTCGTCCAGCAAGCCAGAGGTGGATGCATTAAGCGTTGTGACGGGAGCCACGTCTTGGGCATGCGGCTCAACCATCATGTGCTCCTGCAGCACGTGTAGGGGCAAGTGCAGATGTGGTGCAGGCACCGTAAAAACTGCAACTTTGCAAGATTGTAGGCTGTGCATGCCGTGCTGCAATAGCATACCTTGTACCAGGCTGAGCGGTTGAAGCGGTACAGCTGGAACGCAGCATACGGCCACACGAGAAAGCCGTTTGTGAGGTCGCTCTTTTGACGCGCGAAATGAATGCCCTGCGTCACAAATTAACGTTCCAGTGGGGGCTTAGAAGGGCAGGTGCGACTACGCACGGCTGCGCTACGCAACCGAAGGTAGCGCACCTCAATCGACGCAGCAGATGGGACCAGCTGCAGCCCAGGGTGCTCAGCAACCAGTCTGCTCGTGTCTGTGAGAGTGAGCTGTGTCTCCAAGTTGAATGAGTCGACAGGGTAGTTGCGCATGCTCAAAGGCTGCACGGGTTTGATGCGATGTTCGTTAGCCAAAGCAGGTCCTACTGATGCCAGCCACCCGATGCGATGGCTGCCCCCGGTGCACCTGGTAAAAGAGGCCATGCACAGTCGTCTCCCACACCACTGCTCCATTGGAAGTCGTGTCGATGCTGTAGCCGATCTCACGGTCCTCCGGGAATGAGTCCGCATTGTGAAAATACAGGCTGGGCAGGAAGATGCTGTCGCAGCAGCGCACGTCCGCCACACGGTTGCTGCAGGGCCGCCTGCAGCCTGCTTGGCAGGAGGAGGGGCAGGCCGGGGAGGGCGAGGAAGGCAAATGGCATGGCGGGCTGCAGCATGATTGCCTTGACAGGAATACAGAAATGTCAAGCGCTCGCGCTACAGCCAGCCCCTTGCCACCCCTTTCTGCAATTTTGTGGCAGATAGTATCGTCACCTGCTGGACCGACTATAGTGGCAAGAGCCGCCGTGCGCTCGCGAATGGCTGCCTCCGCAGTGGGGTCGGCCCAGGACAGCCAGTAGGTGGCCACGTTTTCATGCCTGAACTTGTAGTCATCAACTGCGAGTGAAGAACAGCAAGTGGGGAGGCTGCAGCCGACCTGCACGAACAGGTAGCCGCCCTTCATGCCTCTGCGGCGGCGGTATTGGTCTCCTGCTGGGCAGGCAAGGGCACTTACCATCAAGCAGGCGCTCTATGCGGATGGACAGGAATATTTGCGTGGTGTTCAAGCCAGGTACGCCCTGGCCCTTCAGCGGACTGCAGCAGTGGGCGGCGTGTCAGCGAAGCGTGCCAAGGTGCGCGGCGGCGGCGGCGGCGGGGGGCTGAGCGGCAGCAGGGCTTGGAAGAATTTAGGGGGCTGCGGCGCAGCGCGCGGACCTGCCCAACTTGCCTCTCCATTTGAGCGGTCGCGAGGGGCGGCCAGGAGGCGCACAGCGCGAGCAGCGCTGCCCATAGTGCCCAAGCTACTGCCATGACCGCGCAACTGGCGGATACTCTGCGAACCCAGTTTACAAACGAAATAGAGGTTAATTTGGCACTTTGATGGTCGAGTCCAGGCAGCGGGAGTCCCCGGTATTGGCTCCTGTGAGGCTGGCAGCAGCCGACCAGGCCGCCGACAATGGATGTCGCTGGTTGATGTTTCTGGACGGTCCCGCGATGTGTGTATTGCGCTAGGTACCTAGCAGAGGAACCCGGGCTGGTCGCCCATGGCATGTCCCTGCACGCGTCGGGCGGGCGGCGGCTTCTGCCCGCAGCGGCGGCGCATGTCAACCAGGCTTCATGATCTGCCATGCGAAGGCAGTTCTCGCTTCCAGCCGAACACAAAGTTTAACCTTGCCATACTGGCCCACCCCGCAGCGCGCTTGCATTACAAAGCAGCTGTGGGCAGGATATGCTCAGTGCCACCGCAGCATGCACCCCAAAGAAGCGGGCCCGCCGCCTCGGTTGCAGCCGGCACGAGGCGCATACGCCAAGTCGACTGCTGCTGCTGCCGCCGCCGCAGCTGATGCTGGCGCCATGCTCCGGAAACAGCAAGCAGTGCTCTAGGTGCCCGAGGCGGGCGGGCGCTGGGGCTTGCTGAGGTCTGCCAGGTCTGTGGGGGCCAGCAGCGCCGCCAGCTTCTCCGCCTGTTGGTGAATTGGGCAGGCAGAGAAGGAGGCAGCGGCATGGTTGGCAGCTGTGCACGCAGACGGGTTGTGATGGCGCAGCAACATGCGTGCATAGCTTGCCCAGATCAGGCGCAGGCCGCTGGCTGAGCGATGAAGCATGCCATGCAGTGCCGGCAGTGCCCACTTGCATTGCCCAGCACGGCAGCAAACCAGGGCTGCCGCATGTGGTTGCTTAAGCGCCCCCCGCCCACCTTTTTGCGGTCGCCGGTCTTGTAGGCGAGCTCCATCTGTGAGCGCAGCAGCTGCTGCTCCCGCATGTCCTTGGCCTTGTCCGTGGTCTGCAGCTCCTGGTACGCCTGCAGGGGGTAAATTCACACTCGCGAGCGCTGGAAGTCCGGCTCTGGGAGGGCGCAGCTTTTCGTCCCGCCTGCAAGCGTACGCCTGCAGGCAGGACGGCAACCGAACCAACCAGGCCTGCAGGGCCTAACATTGGGCAGAAATCACAGCCCCGCTTCACACTGGCACCAGCACAGCGGTCATACCTGCTTGAGCCGCTCCTGCTGCCGCCGCGCGCGCTCCGCCGCAATCTCCCGCTTCCGCTCCTCCTCGTCGTTGAAGGCCAGGCGCTCCATGCCCTGCCACACCGAAAAAAGACAAATGGATCGTCAGGTATTGTGACATTGCAGTTGCAATCTCCAGCTCCTCGTCGTTAAAGGCCAGCAGCTCCGGGCCCTAGGGAAAAAAGTGGTGAGAAGAACGGCTTCGGTGAGAGGGTGTCGCACACGCGCAATGCAAGGAGAACTGAAACATGAATCTTGCACTGCAGCTGCTGCACACTCCACACACACACCCCAGCACTGCTGCTGAACCAGGCGAAGCCCAGAGCAGGCCGCACCTCGTCGTCCGCCGCCGCCGCGCCCCTCTTGGCTGCCTTGGCCGCCTGCTGCTTCTCGTGCAGCTCCAGGTCGTAGTACTTCCTGCACATGAACGCATGAGGTTAAAATCGTCTCAAGTTAAATTGTCAATAGCTTGTCTCTTCTCGTGCAGCTCCAAATGATAATACTTCCTGCACATCGGAATTGGGTACAGAAACAATGATACAGCACCTAGCAGGCATTGCTTCTGCAGGCAGAGTACCGCCCCACTTGGCCGGCAGCGGGTGCGGTGTCGTGCGGCAAGGGCAAAAATTTGCTAGCTTGCAGAAATGTGCAGCGCAGCGATTCGACACAACACAAATGCCCTCACTTGTGCGGCAGGCCAGCGGTGTTGCACTCCTCCATGAAGTGTGCTTATTGCAGCTCAAGAACACAGCAGACGGTCCCGCTGCACAACTGTCAACACCATTCCCGCTCACTTGTGCGGCGGGGAGGCGGTGTTGCAATCCTCCAGGAAGTCAAACCAGGCAGCCCAAGTAACAGCATCAACACCATGCACCGCGACTCCACCGTTCCCCCTCACTTGTGCGGCAGGGAGGCGGTGTTGTACTCCTCCATGAAGTCGCGGAACATCTCCTTCTCCTCGGCGCGCGGCATCGCCTCGATGTCAATGTTCTTGACCTGCAGTGGGAGGGCAGCAGACAAGGGCAAAGCGGTGAGAATTGTGCTGGAACTTGCAAGTGCAGCCTTCTGTTTGCCGGTGTAGGGTATCGCATCGATATCCACGTTCTTTAGCTGAAGTAAGAGCAGAAAATAACATGGGCGCAGTGGCAATCAAAAAGTCCGCAAGCATAAAAGGCAGGTGTCAAGGCGCAGGGAGCAATAGAACCCACCTCGATGGCCCACAGCTGGAACTCGGGCCGCTTGGAGTACATGTCGGTCTCGCGGATGATGCCGTACTTGCCGTACTCCTGGCCAATGGGGCCCGTCTGCACAGGGGTGAAGATATGGAAGTAGAAACTGGTTCAGAGAGAACAGTAGGAAGGGTGCAGGACCGCGCATGTGCTGTCGTACTTGCCGTACTCCAGGCCAATGGGGCCCGTCTGCATGAGTGCAAGATTAGATTTGACAGAATTGAGGAGAGCAGGGGAGTTGCACGTGTTGCGCATTTGCCGTACTCCTGGCCAATAGGGCCGGTCAACGAAGACAGGACAACAATCGAAGGGAGGAGGGCATAGTAACATGGGCCCTAGGGCGACACGTGATGCCTTGTGTGCCGCCCTCCGATCACTCAGCCATGCAACCAGCGGCTGATCGCGCGCTGCAGCCGCCAACTCGCTTCCCCACCCACACACGCGCGCATTTACAAGCCACTCCTTGACCCAACCAGCAGCAGTCCACCTGCAGAGTCCCCACCTCACCACTCCACCCACCAACCCACCCATCCCCACCCCACCTGCATATATCAACCCACCCCTCCAGCCCACCCACCCACCCACCTTTGCCTTGGCCTTGTCCTTCTCCCGCCGCTCCCTCTTGCTGCGCTTCTCCTTCTCCCTCTTCTTCTTCTTCTCCTTGCTGCCCCGCTTCTTTTCCTTACTGCCCTGCTTCTCCTTGCGCCCCCGCTTGCCCGACCGCTCCTTGCTGCGGCTGCGGCTGCGCCGCCGCTTGCCGCCCTTGCGCCGCCCCCGCTCCTCCTCACTCTCGCTCTCGCTGGCGCTGCTGCCGCTGCCGCTGTCGCTGCTGCTGCCGCCGCTGTCGCTGCCGCTGCTGCCGCTGTCGCTGTCACTCCCGGAGCCCTTGCGCCGCTTGCGCTTGCCATCCCGCTCCTTGCCGCTGCGCCGCTTTTCGGGCCGCCCCGTCTGCAGGGCCAGCTGATGCTTGCGCCGCTCCTTGTGCAGCTTGGACAGCTCGTCCACTTTGGCCACCTGCAGTGGGCAGGAAAGGCGCACTTAATTTACTGTGCACACGTCTTTGTGTGCAGCTTGGACAGCTCGTCGGCTTTGGCCACCTGCGGCGGAACACCAGGCTAGCCAGCAGCAACGACAAAGCAGCTTGGCTCCCCACCTGGAAGCGGCGCAGCATGGTCAGCGCCTTCTCTTCGTCCCAGTTGCACTGCTGCAGCGCCACCGCCCGCACGGTCGGCCCCAGCGCCGGCAGCAGCAGGTGCAGCCGCTCCATCGCCCGCGCCTCCTTCTCCTTCTGCTGCTTCTCCAAGTGCTTGGCAACCTGCGGGCGGTCGGACAGAGCTAGGTCTGTGAGGCCAGCGGGTATGCAGGGCCAGAGTGGCGGCAGCGGCAGGCCGGCAGCGGCGGCGGCAGCAGCGGCGGTGGCGGCGGAGGGCGCAGGCTGAAGGCCCTGCGTTTGCTGCGGCGGCTCACCATCGACTGCCCGCGGTTGTCGGGCACGTTGGGGCCGCCGCGGGTGAACAGCTCGCCGCTGCTCGGGCCCGCCCCAGCGGCGCCCGCCCCGTCGGCCACCTCAGCCATCTCGGGTCGACTTGCCAAACCCTGAGAAAAGTGGGGAGGCTGTGCCGACGCTGCTAGTGAAAGCCTGCGATTGTGTTGGCGCCGTCGCTGCTTGTGGGAGCGTGCCGGCGCTGTAAATTACCTCAGTTTGTGATCTGTGGGGTGCACGACGGAAGCACGAGGCCCAGCGGGGCTGCATCAGGCGGCAGCAGGCACGCCGGGCGGCAGCGGCGACGGCTTGCCGTGCCGGCGGCGTTTTTGCGTGCTCATTCTCTCCCCTCACGCTTCTATTTTTCAGCTGAGTTACCGTTTACCGTCTGAATTTCCGAAGTTTGTGGGGCCACTCTGCGCGCACACAATAACCCACATCTGCCGCTAGCGAAGCGCTCTCCTTTGCCCCAAACAAATGCTCCCCAACCCCCACATTGTTTGTCGCCATTTCATTCTCCGCCGTGTCGATGCGAGCACTGTGCTGTTTTGTTTGTAACATGGTTTGGCAATGCACAGGGGGATGCATGTGGGTTGCATGGGGGCAGGCGGTAATGTACAGGTGCAGCTGCTCGCACATAACTCAATAATGCAGTGTGCTGTGGGGTGAACAATGCAATGCTGGAGTGCTGGAGTGCAGTGATCAATGCAGAGAACATCTGAGTGCATACAGTGGATGTGAGCAGTGTTGAAACAGCGGAAGCACGACAATGCTGAAGACGGGGTGAAATAAACTCATCATTAGCACAAGGAATTCCGAGGGGAGACGCTTAGGCGCACACCTGCCATCCCCTGGGACGTGCAGCCACTGCAGCGCTATGGGTCCAGTTCCCGCTGCATCGCATCCGCCGCAGCGGCGTGCGCAGCGTCCAGTTCCTTGTAGATGATACGCAGCTCCTTGCGGGCCTTAAGAGTGGCGCGGAAGTCCGATGGCCTGCGGCAGAGCAGCGCAGCAGTCGTGGGGAAGCAGGGCAGTGGAGGTGATACTTAGATTTCATGACCATACACTGCTTCAGGCAGGCAGCATGTCTGCGTGGATGCCGTCCAACCGCCCTGCTGGCTGCAATTGCCTCACTGCCCCCTGCCCAACTTGAATCAGCAGCTGCAGCTCCTGCAGCAAGATCTGTGCAGGCACTCACGTGTTGCCATGTGTGTACGTCTGCTTGGGGTGGCCAGGCAGGCCCTCCTCTTCCATGAAGTAGAAACAGTGGTTTTCGCCACGCTGCAGCCAGGGAGCGGCAAGCGGCACAGTATGCCGAAGAAACTGCACTGGCCACAACCCCTGAAAGATGCCCGGCGCATCCAACACAGGCACGGGCAGTGGCTGCGCTGTTGATGTTGGTCGCTGCGATTAGATTTGGCAGCGTCCTGGCTCGTGCATGCAAAACACACACCCGCCGAGTGGGGCAGCTCTAGTACTAGTGCTGTGTGCTCAGCTGCTCACCCTCAGGGTCCAGCCATACTCTAGCAGGTGGCGCTGCAGCTGCTTGTGGTCTTTGATGCGGTTCGTGTCTGCAACGTGCAGGCGGAGCCGTCATGATGATATGAACAGCACACGGTCAGGTACGAAGGTACAGCACAGCCGGAGAGGCAAGACACAATCCCATGCCCATGCTCTGATCGTCACCCACCTTCCATCCGCTCCCGCCGATACCGCGCCGCTTCCTGTGCCTCTGGAGACAGATCAAGCTGCCCATCCGCGGAAGAAGCGCTTGCATCCTGCGGATCTGCCAGGCGAAAAGAAGGACAAAGGTGATGCATGACCGTTCAGCGTCTCGTGACACACTGACCAGCAGCCCTTCTGCAGCGGCGTGCCACGCAAAACGCACAAGCCCCAGCCCTGCCAACGCCCGAGGGCAAGGTTACCTTCCGGCCGCAACGTCAGCAGCAGTGGCGGTGCCGCACCGGCGAGCGTATAGATATCGTCCACAAGTCCCTGCCCAAACGTCGAGACGGCCCAGTCCTCCAAAGCAGGGCACAGGCAAAAGGCGTCCAGCAGCAGATCGCCAAGAGAAGGGGGCAGCGCCTCCTGCCGGGCACACAGGGCACGCATGATGCCCTGTGCCGCCTGCTGAACATCAGCGACAGCAGCTGCTGCATCTACAAGGTCGCTGGCCCAGCCATCAGCCTCCTCCTGCTCCTCGGCAGCGCTGTGGCAGACCAGCAGCAGCTCCAGTGCCGCCTCTGCCAACTCGCTGTCTAGCAGCGGCCACTTGGCAGCTTTGCTTGCCGCAGCAGCACTGCCGCCGCCTGCTGACGCCTCCCCCTCTGAAGCTGCCTGTGCCTCCGCCTCTTCTGCCCAGTCCAGCACAAAGCGCTGAGCAGCCTCGACTGCGCCGGACAGTGCAACAGACGAAAGCTCACCCTGCAGCTGGGCCGCCAGGCCGTGCAGCAGCAGCAGCAGGGTGCGGCGGGAGGGCGGCCTGCCCCACTCGTCTGGGCTGGACATGCCTCGCAGCGCCTTCCAGGCTGCAAGCAAGGCATTGGAAGCAAGTTGCAGTCTACAAAGGCAGTCAGCTGCCACCCAGCATACACGCAGCACCTTGAACGCACAGCTTTTGACAATGGCAGTATTGTCTTGCCAGCGCTACCGCCGTGCCTTCCTCACCTGAGAACTCCTGCTGCCCAAGCATGCGAACGACAGCAAAGGCTTCGAACACCAGCGCTGTCTGGGGCTGGGGCGAGGCATTGCAGCTACGAGCCTGTCGCTGCCACTCTGCCGCAACCAGTTTGCACCGTGACAGGTCCAGAACGCCTGGGCTGCCATCCGCCGGTGCTCCACTCCCGCCGTCGCCCCCAGCCTGCTTTTCTGTGCCTGGCTGATCCTGCCCCGGTGCGGCTGCCTGGCTGTTAGAAGTGGCTTCCACAAACAACGCCTCGAGCAGGCGACCGTATACCCCATTCAAGCTGGGAGGGTTCGACCTGCAGGCAGCCGCAGGTGCTGGGAAGGTGGGCAGACACATGCAATCACCCCAAGCATGCACATGCACAGCCGTGGTCCCAGGCCACACAGCAGGCACTTATAAAACAGCTGGCGCGGCTCACCTTAGGTGGAAGCACCAGAACTTGAAACTCCAGCGCTTCCACAGCCTTCAGCGCTAGGCTGTTGTCTCGCAGGACGTCGCCAGCCAGCAGAACGGCAGCCTGGGGCAGAAGAGGGGGGGAGGGGATGCCTCCGCACAACTGCTGCCTGGCAACATCAACCATTTTCATTTCCACTGGTCGCAAGCAGCACTGTGGGTCATGCAGCATGCATGTCCAGCCACCTCGCACCAGAGCAGGGGCGGTGAGCTCTAGCGCCCAGAAAGGGTCGGCAGCCGAAGGGTCGGCAGCCCTCAGTCGGTGACACACAGCGGCCACAGCGCGCGCCACATGTTCCTGCCCCTCCTGCTCCGAGGCCATGAGGCCATCCTGCAGCACACAGCCCAATGCCATGTTCCAATCTGACTGAAGAGGCAGCAGCCCATCGACCCAGCTTGGCAGCAGCTCCAGAAAAGCGAGCGCTTGGCTGCCACTGCCGTTTTTCAGTCCTTGCATCACAGCCGGTAGCAGTGCCGCTGCTGCGGCTGCCCCGCCTTCGCATTTGGCTGCCAGGCTCAGGCTGGCGAGCACCAGGCGAGCTGGCAGGTCGAGCAGAGCGTAGAGCTGCTCCTCCCTGGCTGCTCTGACTGCCTCCAGCTGAGCCGGTGCAGCAAGCAGTGCGTAGTCCTCAGGGCGGCTGTTCCGCGGGCGGCGGCCCATAGCGGCTACGCTTGCTTTGCACGTGGATTCTGCCAGACCTGGGAGTGCAGAAGCAAGCAGCTCCCCTTGCTCTGTAAGCAGGCGCAGCGCCGCCTCCAGTGTGTGGGTTTTGCGGTTGCCAGGCGCCAGGTAGGTCCACAGGCCCACCGCATGGCCGGCAGGTGTGCACTCAACTCCATAGTGCTGCAGTGCCGTGTAAAGCTCCAGGGCGGTCGCGCTGCGGTTGCAGGCTTTGCATGCCTCCAAGTAGGTTGACGCCACCTGAGGCAGGGGATAGTACATGTACCGACCTGTGAGTGTGCTATGACGGCAGAAGGGCAGAGAAACGCAGCTCTAGCGCACACCGCCAAGTGTGCCTGCACTGGTCAGCCCAATAACAGGGGAGTGGCGGGCCCATTTGCGGGGCAGGAGGGCGCTCACCACAGAGTGCGGACACCAGCCACGCGCAAGCAGCTCCTCAACAACGTCGGCCAGCGCTTCGGGGCCCAGGGGTCCAGCAAGCTCGCATGCCTGCAATGCACGTGCACGCGCACAACTTGCATAGCAATTGGCATCCTGCTTCCCAAGCAACCTAGTGCAAGTGCCCCACTTATACTCACTGATAATCCACCGCAGCACCGGATCAAGCTGCTGGACAACTCACCACGATGCCTCCCTGCTCCGTGTTGACTGAAAGGAACGCGCTGGCGGGGATGCCCACTTCAATCAAGGGCTCAAACTCCAGGTGTGCCGCACTGGAAGCTGCCAAGCGCCGCACGTGCTTGTGCAGGCCCGAACCTGGAGGCTCTGCGATCGTGGTCACCGGCAGGTATGCTTCCACAACCTGCGCTTGGCAGCGCCCAGGAGGAGGGAGAGGCGATCAGCTGAAGGCAGCGCGAGCGCTTGTGCATCTCAGTCACAGTCCTAACAGTCCAGACAACGCACTGAGCTGCCTCACCTCCTGGTATGCTTCCTGCTTGAACATACACTTCAGCACAGCCTCCACGGTGTTTGGCTCGGTCTGGCATGCTGCCGGCAGGCAGGCACTGAGCAGGTGCCAAGCAGCACTCGCATTCCCGCCACGTTGCAGCTGCACTCGGGTCAGCAGGCACACAACTGTGCCACTGGCATTGGTAGAAGTGAGCGCCTGCGGTTGGTTGCCGGCAGCAAGCTCAGCAGTGTTGGGATGACATCCGTAGCTTGAGTAATGACGATTCAGTGCATGCACGTTGGGCAGCCTGTCTTTCCAGGTCAAGCCACTTGCCTGCACCAGGGATTCGCGCGCCTGGCCTTGCGACTGGTCCAGCAGTGCGGCAGCCAGCTCCGTCAGCAGGTGCTGCCTGCTTCCGCCGCCGCTCTTGCTGCTCGCGTGCTCCTGGCCAGCCTCAGCAGCCAGCTTGGCAAGCGCATCAACCGCCTGCTCCATTGAGGCGGAGTTGAGCAGCTGCTTCCACACAGCCAGGATGGCCTCTGCTGGCCAGCCACTGGCCACTAGCTCTTCAAGCAGCACGGGCAAGGCTGTGGCTGGGGCAGTTTGTGCAGCCTGCTCTGCAACCCTGAGCAGTGCGCCAGGTGGTGCTTCAGACCTGCAGTTGCAAGTCGGAGAATCGGAAAATCAAGCCGACTCACGGGCATGTCAAAATGGCCTCCTGTGTATTCCTGGAGCCTTGCCTCTTGCTTAGGCTCTGAGCTGCCGTTAGCAGTCGCTGCAGCAGTCCGTCTTGGGATGAAGCGTCCTCAGCAGCCTCAGCAGTTGCGATGCCTAGCAGCAGCCACACCCAGCCGCCATCAAGAATCCAAGGCTCCTGCTCTGCTGCAGCCTGCGCTTCCACCTGCAGGAAGCTTAAGCAGCAGCAGGGCGAGATTCTGGAAAAGCATGCAGGCGCAAGCTGCTCATGAGGGCATTCAGAGCCAGTGCCGGCAGGCAGTATCCCCTAGGGCCTGGCAGGGCCATTCATGCCAGGTTCCCAGACTCACCAAGTCCGCCAGGCGATCATACTGCCGATAGTCTGCGATGCTGCGCAATACCGCAGTCGTCTCTACTGCACTGCTGTAGGTCCCTGAAGACTCAAAGGCGCCCTCCTGGCAGCTTTGGCGCAGCTCAAGCAGGAGTGCCGTCGCGCCGGCGTCTATGGCAGCCTGCACCAGGCGGCTGCCGCCAAGCGCCTCCCAAGAGGGCGTCTCCGTTAGCATGCTGAACAGCATGGGCTCCTGCACAGCAAGGGCAGCCAAGAAGTGAAACTCCCATTCGAGCCCCCTGCAACGACCGAAAGGCAAGCATGCTCACAGCCTTTGAAGAGCGGCCAGCGCACCTTGAGCAGCGGAGCTGCTTCCTGAACGAGCGCTTCTGCTTCCTCTGTGTCGCCTCGCTCCAGAGCATCGGCAGCCCTGCGATTGGCAGGTGTTTTCAGTGTCATACATTCCCGCGCTGGGCCCTACTGTAGTGCGTCTTGCAAAGAGCGGCACAAGCACAATTGCACCCATCGCATCGCACCTTCCAAACAGGGATGACAGCGCCTCCTGCCACTCGGCATGGGTGCGGAGGTCCAGGTGCGGGTACGCCTCCCTCACCTGCACTTTGCAGAGAGCGGATGTATCAACACAGAAGCCGATAAGCATGGGCGGCGGCCAGTGTGCCTCGCTCCTGGCACCGCTCACTCACCTGCTGGAGCAGGATTGCGGTCATGCCGGATGGGTCATCGTCTCCCTGAATAGCCGCCAACACCCTGAGGGTGGTGCAGCATCACGTTAGCAGGCGCAGGCCAGTATTCAGGTGCAACATACACCAAGCTGCCATTTAGTTGGAGGGCGCTTTCTCTTACTTGTAGCCCAGCTGCACCTCCTGGTCGGCCACAATGGGGCCCCGGCTGCTGCACAGGCAGCGGTCCACAATGTGCTGGCGCAGCGCGGCAGCAAACTGCCGCGCATCCACGTCTGCCCCGCCTTGCACAGCCAGCACGCGCTGACACTCCGGGTAGTAGAGCAGGCCCACCAGCGCCACTCTAGCCACGCCATCGGGGATGGCCTGGTCATACTCATCTGCAGCGGCAAGGTTTGGCAAGAGGGGGAGATGCATCTCCCATATGGGCAAACTTAAGTCGAGGCTCCAAGTTTGCAAGGCGGGGACGTGCACGCAGGCACTTACCGCTCAAGGGCAGCGTTCCCGTAAAAAAAACGTGGTTGCAAGCTGCTGGAAACCGCCAAACGGCAAGGGGAGGCACGAGGCGGGGTCCACGGGCGTCGGACCGGTGAAAGCAGGGTCCAGCACCGCAACCGACAGGAGGTAGCGTGCCAGCAAGTGTGTGTGCTGCAGCAACAGTTGCCTGCTGCTATCACTGACCTGCACAGGAGAGCAGTGTGCGGGCTAGGAGCTCAATAGGGGGTGCTATCAAAGCACCTTACCATCGTGGCAGAGTGCAAACCGCTTGCTGCATCCCAGCTAAAGGTGGCAACTGCAATGGCTGGGCATGGCGCCGGAGCCCTCGGGCATGCACAACGAGACATGCACAGCCAATGCCAAGCCCTGCGCACTTACTTGTGCTGAGCTGGCCACAACGCCACAAATCAGTTGCAGCAGTAGTCCAGCTATAGCCACGGTGTCTACCTCCCATCCCTGACGCTGCTGTGGAAAATACTACAGCAGGATGCAAAGGGGAATCTCTACTGCCTGCCCGTGCTTGGCAAGGCAGGCCGCGATATCTTCAGCCTGCTCCTGGCTGAGGGATGGGTGGTAAGCCGCCTGGGAAAGAAAGGCCAGGTGTGCCTGCAGGGCGCATTCAGGGGGAAGGACAGGCAGGCTTTGCTCCGCTGCTGCTGTGATGTTTTCAGCTGCTGCACAGCACGTGACACCGCCTGCACTCCCAGGTAATGCACCCAGCCGTTGCTCTTGCAGCATGCGGAGGCTCACCCGAGTAAGTGTGTTCCATGCGATTAGGATCGACCACAGCTCATCAACCTCCACCAAGTCCCAGCTCTGGGTCAGAGCTGCGCCAACTGCTGCCTCCGGGGAGCCAATCAGGGGGTGGCGCTGCTGCAGCAGCCATGCCACATGCTGGCGCAGCTCCTGGAAGAGGCCTTGATCACGCCACTTGTTTGTGTACATGCGCATCACCATGCCGGCTGCTTTATTGATCCGGGGGTCTGCCGCACGGTCATCCCCTTGCACTTCATTTGTCTGCGGAGCCGGCCATGCCGAAAAGTGCGTCGGGTCGAGCGCCGCCAGGCTGTCACCAGTGCGGTCGATGGTGGGCGGCGGCGAGGGCAGCTGCGCAGTGTCCTTTCTGGACCAGGGAGTCGCCTGCCAGTTGAACGGAGTGGCAGATGAGATTGTCTCGCACAGTCTATCAAGTCACAGCACCACCAGCACGTGCCGCCTCTGCCGCCGCCGCCGCCGCCCGAGAAGGCAGATGGCCACGGCCCACCTTGCTCCGGTCATCGCCTTTCCGCCCGCTTCTTGCGGCCGCCAGCGTACACCACGAGCCTCGAACGCGCAGGCAAGGCCGCGATGGCCACCGCTTGTCCGCCGAGGCACAGAGCTCGGGCGGCCGCGGCTGCCATGGCAAGTGCCAATCCCTCCTAGGTGTGCGGAAGGCAGGGATGGCTAACCAGAGCGCGCCGAGGGACCAGAGCGGGCTGCCTGGGGCGGTGCGCCCATGCGGGCGGCGGCGGTGCTGCGACGAGCATCAAGGATGCGCAGCCTCTCCTCCCTTATTGTGCTGTTGCGCATGTTGTGTCACCCTGACTTACAAGCACAGTGAAAGCAGAGTATCAGCCTGTGCGAGCCTTCTTGGCTTTGGGGGCCTTGCCCTTGCCTGCTGCCGCCGTCTGCTGCTTGCCGCCACTTGCCGCCTGCTGCTGCTGCTGCTGCTTCTTGCTGCCGCCCTTGGCGCCGCCGTTCTCTGCTGCCGCACCCCCGCTGCCCTTGCCCTTGCGCTGCCGCTGCGGCTTGTCCTGCGGTTGCTGCTGCTGCTTGGCCGTCGCCTTGCCTTTGCTGCCCTTGCCTTTGCTATCCTTAGCCGCCGCCGCTGCAGGTTGCTGCTCGTCCTCAGAACCAGCACCCGCAACGGCCGCGCCCGCTGCTGCCGCCTCATCTCCCGCTTCTGCCTCCGCATCGCCCATCTCATACTCTTGCAGCACTTCGTCCGGCACCCAGAAGCCAGGGCCGTCGCTGCCCTCTGGCCCATCCTCCTCCTGCGGGGCAAGCAGGGGGGTGCGGGGGGCACGGTGGTTGGGCGTTGCCCAGCGGTGGCAGGGGAGCGGTTCAGGGCAGCAGCATGCGGCACGCGGACTGAGCAGCAGCATGCACAGTGGCCAGCGGCAGCAACCACAGGGCCAGCAGCAGCATCCACACTGACAACCACGGACAACCAGCAGCGGCAGCAGGGAGACCCCGGGCGGAATGCAGGTGCAAGCGGCAGCAGCGGCGGGCGAGACCGACAGCACTGCTGAGTTCCCACAACCGTTCACAGGCAGCAGCACTCACCATGTCATCGCCCTCCACCTCCGGCTCCTCCAGCAGCTCCTGCTCGTCCGCCTGGAACCGCTCTGCGGGGAGCAGGGTTTGTGGATTGCATGTTGTGAGCAATCAGAGGTATGATAGACCGTGAGGTGGGAGAGTGCGAGATGATCAGCCGGAAGGCTGGAGGAGAGTGAGGAGCACTGGCAGGGGGAACAACAAAATGGCTGCTGCTGCCGCTTGCTGTCGCCAGCATGCATTGTGCACTGCAGCAGCCGCCTTGCAAGGAGCGCACCTTTGGCCCGCGCAAACTTCTTGCCCTTCAAGTGGTGCTTCACCTGCGGCAGAAAGATTTGATAAAAAGACATCAACCCAAATGCCACAGGCACCTGTGGCTGTGCTGCCAAGGGCTTGGTTAAGGCAGGAGCCACCCTGTCTTCTGTCATCCTCCAACAGTGCTGTCTCCCTGTTCTCCGCGCTGCAAACATTCTCGCCGCACACCCTGTTGCCCCAGCGCACCTCGTGCAGCCGTGCGTTGAGCAGCTCGCCCGTCAGCGCGCAGAACAGCATGCACGGCAGGTTTTTGGACTTGACGATGAAGGGCTCGTACCTGCAAGGACGCAGCGGAGTTCAGACACAGGTTCCATGAATGGGATCACGCGCGACATTCAGGAGCAGAAAGGCGGCCACGCTGCAGGCAGGCAGTCAAGTGGGTACGTGCGGCAGCAGCACAGGGTGTGCAAGCTGCTTGTGGTGGGTCCGAAATGCAGGGAAAGCACCCCCACACACAGCAGCAGCAAGCTGAGGGCAACGGGTACAGCACAGTGCAACACGCATCCAAGCTGAGCGCAGCAGGTTTTTGGACGCACTTGGCCAGCTGAGCGTCCAGGTCAGCGGCTGCCACCAGCTTGGCATACTTCTTGCCGCTGCAGCAGAGCGGTGGGTTGCGGTCATGTAAATGATATGAGCAAGCACACACCGGGCTTGCAAAAAGGGCACAGCCATGACGAGCAGGGTTGATGTGACGCCTGGAGGCCGGGCAGCAACATGCGGCAAGCCTAAGGTTGAAGGCTCAACAACAGTAGTTGCAAAGTGTTCCTGCCACTGCTCCGCATGCATTCATCTGCGCTGCAAGCCCACAGCAGCCTGGTCGATGCAGGCGGCAGTGGCGGCGGCGGCGCATGCGTGGCGGCGGCGGCGGCGGCGGCGGCGGCGCACTTGAGGAAGGCCTGCAGAGCGTCGATCCTGGCGGGAAACGTGTGGCCGTTGAGCTCGCACTTGACCTTGCCCTCCGCCGTCACGCTGAAGCGCCCCGGCGGCTGGGCGTCGAGCAGCTGCTGCACCTCTGCGGGAAGCGACATGTTGCATGCACTGTGGAGATGTTCAGCAGTGTGTAGAACCGCCGGAAGCGCCCATCGGCAGCAGAAGGGGGTCTGCATCTTGGCGCGGCATGAGGAGCTCTACAGCGCCCCTGCTGCCCCTGAGAGCTAGATCAGACCGGGATCTCTCCTCCTAACCGTCGCCAGGGGGCCGGCAAAGCTGCACGCCGCAGGAGACCTGTCGTCAGCGGCCGAGTTTAGCTGAAACAAGCTGATCTGGGCCCCCAATGCGGCGTAAAATCGCACAGGTATGACACAGAAGCACTGCTAGCTCTGATGGGGCGACGGAAGCAGCTGCTGGCCGCCGCTCGTGCGCCTCGCCGCGGCACTGCTTCGCAGCGGCACCAATCGGCGCTTGCCTGAACGCTCATCGCTAGAGTTCAGGTAGCGCGACGCCTCTGCTTCAAATGCTGCACTGCAGCCATACAGTCACGAATCGTGAGAGTGATGTTGCGCCCTGCAGCTCGCTCAGCACCAGGCAACCCCACGGCTGTCTGCTTCGGCCTGCCTGCAACCCCACATTGCTGCCCATCGAGCTGGCAACATTGCCAAGCCCATCACAGCGGATGTTCATGCTCAATGCCGCCGTACCAGCCGCGGCGGCTGCTTGCCGGCTGCCGCCGACGTCAACACTGCCGATGCCTGCGGCTGCTGCATTCTACTCAGCCATCCTGCCAGCTGCGGACATCTCACCATGAAGCGTCTGCGAGTGCCTGTGCACTTGTGAGTTCACGACAGTGGTTGTTTTCATCCCATGCAAGCCCTCGAGCCGGCTGGCGCCATACTTCGCCCTCAGTCTGCCACTCAACTTTTGCCAACGGGCCGCATGCTGGGCTGCTCACATGGATGAGCAAGTGGAGCATGGATTCCAATGGAACATGGCCGGTCAAAGACAGCAGTCCTCTGCTGGAACTGCGGTCACCTCCAACAGTGAACCAGCGGCTGGCGCATCTCAGAGGGGCCATGCTGCGCTGCGGCGGCGGCAGCCTGCCCATCGGCCTCCTGGCTCGCAGACCGCTCAGTTGGTCTCAATTGAGTTTCACAAGTCCGATCTGCACCAGCGACGGCCGGTCCGACAGCACAGAAGGCGTAACTGGCCATGTTCTCCGTGGGCCAGCCGCTGACGGCCTCTCTGGTGAGCTTGCGATGCTGCAATCACATTGACAAGAAGTCTTCGCCCCGGAGCAGCCTGCTGAGGTCCGCTCGCGCCGAACCTCCTGGCCTCCCGGCTCGTTGCGACGCTTGCAGGTCGTGGCAGCTGCAGGCAAGGCATCGCGCAGGCCCGTGCCCAACCGGCCGCAGAACAAGACGGTGAGCCGCCGCCGCCGCCGCCGCCGCGCCAGCCCGCTCGTCGCACCGCCGCCGCTGATCAGTCCCTCGCACGGCTCCCTCCATTCTCCATCCATCTGCAGGCCAAGCCCGCCACCTCGCCTGCTTCCAAGCCCAAGTCCCCCACTCGCCCCGCTACCGCCAAGCCCACCACCAGCTTCAGCAAGGGCGCTGCCGCCGCCGACATTGAGCTGCTGGTGCATTCCGGTGCCACCAACGGCGGCAACGGTGAGGCGGCGGCTGCACTGGCTGCCTCCATCGGCGCGGCCGGCAGCTGCGACGAGGTGGTGCAGGTGAGCCTACCTGGTGGGCAGCAAGTGGCTGTGGTTAGGTTACAGGGTGCTGGCATGGCCGTTGCCCCCGCTTTGCCCCCGCTCGATCCGCTGGCCTCCTCCATCACAGCCCACAAATACCTAGTCTAGTCTAGTCTAACAGCTTAGCGCCAGCCCCTGAGGGCCCAACTTCATGAGAGAATGAAATCAAGCACTCATGAATGGTTGAAGGCCACAAATACCTGCACCCCTCACACCCACAGATCCTGCGCCGCGGCAAGAAGGTGTCTGCCGGCCTGGCGGGCGCGTGCCGCCGCATGTCCGACCTGCATGCCAAGGCGGGCAGCAAGGAGCAGGTGGCGGCGGACCGCGCCGCCTTCAAGGGTGGGTGGGTGGGCGGTTGCGGGGATTGACGGCAAAGTTTGGGAGGGGAGTGGGCTGGTTGTGCAGGCTGCCAGACCAGCCAGTGACCATTGCTGGTTGCAGCCGGCTTACTGGACAGAGAATGCCAGCCAGCTGTGTAGCTCCCTCACACCATCCGACCCCGCCTGCCTCGCCACGCTTGCAGCGCTGCTGGAGGCTGCCCCCTGGCACGAACTTGTTGAGGAGACCGCAGAGGCCTGGAAGGTGAGCTAACGGGTGCTGAGCTAAGCGCCCAGCTGTAACTGATGCCTTGCATCGCCTCTGATGCATAGGGTGCCGCAGCAGCACGCAGCACGGGCTGCGTGCAGCAGCTCTCCTGCTGACTGCACGTGATCACTCTGTTTCCTGATCACCTCGCCAGATTTCCAACATGTTTGCATCACACCTCCCTCCGCACCTCCCGCAGGAGCTGCTGTGCGCGTCGGCGGCGCTCCAGGTGCCCCTGAAGAGCCTGGCTGCCTGGGAGAAGCACGCCGACTGGCACGCACCCGCCCTCAAGCCTGCCGCCGTCATCAGCATCGTGAGGTGCGCGCTGCGCTGGCAAGGAGCAGGCTCGCGGGGGCCTTGGCGGTGATGTGGACTGCTGCGCACGGCGGGACTGCGTCGCTGGCCAAGTAGCTGACCAGCTCCTCCCCTGCTGCCTGCGCTGCCACCTGTCACTGTAACTCATTCATTGCTATCTCACCTCCATCTTCACCAGGGCGTACGGAGCCCTGGGCGTGCACCCCGGCGCCGCCGCCGCCAAGCCGCTGGAAAAGGCAATCGCCAAGGCGGTGCCACACATGCGGCGGGGCGAGCACGCTGTGCTGCTCAGTGCACTGGCCGGCGCCGCCTCTTCTGGCTGGCACCTGTGAGTTAGCCTGGGGATGCATCGGCACCTGGCGTGGGGGGGTGCTAATGTCAATGTTAGGCCTGCTGGTGTGATGTCCCCTTGCAGGCTGGGTGTGCACAGGTGTTGTCTCAAATGTGCTATAGACGGCGCAGCGCATTCCGGTTCCATGGCATGACACACATCTCCCATCCACTGCCATTCTGCTCCCGGCAGGGGCGACGACGCGCGCAAGGCGGTGCGGGGCGTGCTGCCGCCGCTGCTTAAGGACGGCTCCCAGCTGATGGGCCACGCCCTGCTGTCCTGGAGCAGGCGAGTTCCGTACCTGTTTGTTTGCTGCTGGATCAACTCAATGCGCACCCTGCGGGCTGGACGGTGGCCTGAACAGGGGGTGCCCAAAAGTTCCTGGCTAGAGTTAGCAATCCGTTGCATCAATTGCCACCTGCAGGCTGGGCGGTGACCTGGACAAGGAGCTTTGAGGCAACGAGCCAGCTTCTTTCTTAGAATTCATCCCAATGCCCCTGTTTTTTTGCAGGCTGGGCGGTGATCTGGACAAGGAGCTGTTTGAGGCGCTGAGCGCCGCCGCTTGGGAGGGCGCCGACAGCTGGGCCCCAACCACCGTGGCAGGTGCGCACAGCTAGCGCAGGCGTGCCTTGGGTGCCTCGCTGCAATGAGGCTCGTCAATGCCCCTCACATGTTGTCTGGATGAGCAAACGAATTGCAACATGGTCCTGGCGGCAGCAGCACAACCAACGGGGTGCGACATGCAAAACCAAACCCCTACAGAGGTGCTGGTGGCTGCGGCCAACGGCCGCTGGGACCTGGAGGCCCACACCGGCGACAAGCGCCACGGCCGCGAGAGCCCCAAGACTGCGCTGTGGGCCGCTCTGCTCAGCAGGTGGGTTGTAGCCATGCACCTGGGCAGGAGGAGTTTCAAGTGACCAGAGCTTAACTAACAGCTCTGGGCAACGACGAGCACTGAACCTCAGTTTCCCTGCTCTCCCCCCTCCCGTTCCTCTCGTCCAGCCTGCCGGACATGTCTCCTGATCAGGCCACCGCCGCGCTGCACGCCTGGTCCAAGCTGACCCACAAGAAGGGCCACAAGGCCGCCGCCAACGGCTCCAAGGCCGCTGCCAACGGCGCTGCAAACGGCGCTGCAAACGGCAAGCTGAGCAGCGCGGACGTGGCGATGATCCTCTCCGGCCTCAAGCGCCTGCAGAAGGTGGCGGCGCACCCCTGAGCCCCTGAGCTTTCAGCCGCGGGAGGCCGAGATAGATTTGGCGGGACTGGCTCACACCCAAGCCACATCCTTCGGTGGCGGCAGCGCTCTGCTGCTCCGCCTGCTCTTTCAAGAGGCAACAACGCCTTTGATCCGAGAAGACAAGCGACTGCAAGTTTGATTTCCTTCCATCCACGGGGATATTGAGGGTATTGCTACTGTGCCTGACTGCACTGCAGTGTTATTTATCGACCAGTTGGAACAAGCATCGTGTTTCTCGCCACTTGCTCACGACTGACTGAGCGCCTTGTAACCTGAATGACTCCTATGCTAGCAGCCTAGCCGCATGACCGACTCTGCCGACGAAGTGTTGCATGGTCATGCCAACTGCTGCTGCCCACCACATCTGGCTTCAGCGCATCTGATGCAATACAGGCAATCTCAAGAAGAAGCACAGGCTCAAGTCCACGACGAAATCTGCGCAGCCCAGGGTAGCTTGTGCAGAGTGCAGGCCGTGCTGCCCGCTGCCGCTGTTGCCGTGGCGGCGCCCGCTTGAATCTCATGCTGTGCCCTTTGGGGCCCCTGCTTGCCTTACTTCGCTCCCCGGCGTGCCACCAACGTGTTTCCTTTAAGCAGAGCGGCTTTAGGCCTACGGAGCGGTGCGCTTCAACAGCCCGCCGCCTGGCGAGGGCTGGGTCGCAGATGGCACCGATCGCGGTTGCTCGAGGCGTCATTTGGCAGTCTGAAAGCAGCGGCGACCGAGCGCACTGGCCTGCTCAGCCCGCGTTTGGGTTTGCTCTGCTGCCCTCCGCGTCGCGGCAGCACGCGATCGCAGCAGGTCTGCAATGGCAGCATCCCTACAGGCTATGAACGGCGGTTGCAGGGCCGGCGCCACCCCTTGGCGCCGTCGCCCGCTGCCGCCCTGCCTGCCCTGCCTGCCGCTGCCCTCCCGCGCCCTCCGTTCCGTCCTGCGTTCACCAACCGGTCAGCTGCGGCGGTTTCAACTAGCTTGACAGCTGCTGCACCTGCTCAGCAACCTAACCGAGCTGCCGTTGTCCGTCATCTGGCCAGCCCTTCACGCCACTATGGCTGCGGCAACAGGCGAGGTGAGACGGATCTGATGCAGCTGGGCAATAGCATGGTCAGGCACATGCATATCGCAAGGGGCACTGGGACTGGACAGCGGCTGCATTTATAGTACCCGCCCGCCTGACAGCACATCACCCTGCTGTTCATGCTGGCCCTGCTCATGAATGTTGCTGCTGCCGCTGCCTGTATCCCCTTGCCCCTCTCAGCAGCATGCTGCTCTCCTTGTTTCATGGCAGGTCCTGTCCCTTGGTGCAGCGGCGCGGCCTGACACCCTGCGGAGCCGCGGCAGCGCAAACCCAACCACCAGTGCTCTTCAGCACTTCCAGTACGCCGGAATGCAACGTGCACCAGCAGTGCTGAGCACGCCTGGAGGTGAATTTGTGCAAAGCTGACGCTGGGAGTTTTGTTTGTGAAAGGCATTTGTTTGCTGCCTTCCGAATAGCTGCCGATGCCTGTGAGGGGCAGCCGCCCTGGAGGTTTACCGCCCCCATCGAGGTGTCAGCCGCCCCCCTTTGTTAGAGCAGAAAGTCTCCATGTTGCTGGCCTGTGCCAAGTCGCTGCTGCTTGTTGCATCGCCCTGCCACTTGGTCAGCCTCCAAGCCGTGCATCTGCACGACAGCCTCTAGTTTGATGCTGCAGGGGGAAGGCGCCTGGTGGGGTGGCAGCGGCGGCGGTGCCCGCTGCCTCTGCCACGTTGGCACCCGCTTGTTCGTTTGTACACCATCCCGTCCTCGGTAACGCCGCCGAAACACGATCGCAACTCTCGAACACGCCCCGGCTGCCGCGATACTGAAAAGGACGCTGTTACCCAACGGCCCGCGGGCTCGCACGTGCACCCCTCTCTCGCAAACCGCCCTTCCTGGCTTCAGGAGAAGCTCTTTAATGCATGCCGCGAGGCGGTGGCTGGCGACCAGCTTGTCGCTTCACTGCCTCACCTTCTACCTACTGCTCCTTGCTCACACCCGGCTGGCACGCCTGGAGGCCTGTGCTGACGGTTTGGAAGCGATCACCGGCGCGGCGGGCCGCCTGGGCCGCCGTTTGCAGCAGGTCGGTTCCGCCGCCGCCAGCGGGGTGACGAGGAGGCGCCGAGAAAGTGCATCCTGCCCCTGAGATGACAGTTGGGCCACTGCAGCCCTCAAAACCCGCCCTGAGAAGCGCTGTTAGCTCGTGTGTTGAAGGGGGCTAGCAGCGCTCCTGCCTGGGCGATTTTCCCCGATGCCCAACGGCGGCGACAGCTGCGGCCGGCGCCAGCGCTGCCGCTGCTGGTCGCCGGCTCTGCGTGGGATCCAGCTTCAAGCAATGTAGCCTTGAACTCACTTCCCTGCAACCCCCCTCGATCTCCGTGCAGGATGGTGAGCTGCTGAAGCGCGGACCTGGCCGGCACCTGCTCGCCGATGGCACATTTGATGTGAGGCGGCGGCAGCTGCTGCCTTGCTAAGTGTGACAGCTGCCGCTGCCTTGCGACAGCTGCTGCTGGCTGGCTGGCGCCGGGTGCCTTGCAAGGCTGACGTGCATGTGTGCAAGCATGCCTGCGCCTCCCGAGGCATGGCCTTTTGGTGCTGGGCAGTTGAAGCGGTGCCAGCTGCCACTGTTGTAGGGTGTAGGTGTTAGGTTGCTGCTTCCGCTCCCAAGTTAGTCCGGGACGGCGCCGCTGCCGTGCTTGCAAGGCAGGTGTGCTTTGCTACAACCAGCGTTGGCGCCGCTGCCCACCTCGCCCGCACCCGACCCCCTCCCCCACTCCTCCAGAACGTGACAATCAATGGGAACCTGGTTGTGAGCGGCAATGTGGTGCTCAAGGGCACTGTGTCAGCTTCCAAAGGCCTGGCCGTGAGCGGCGGCGCTCTGGAGGCCAGAGCTGGCCTCACCGTCACTGGCAGCCCGCTGGTTGCAACTGCCGTGGCGACACAGCTGGGCACCACAACCATCGCGCGCACCACTGCTGGTGCCGCGCTGACCATCAATGCAACGGCCGATGCCTCCTCGCTGGCGCTCTCAACCACCAGCCCGGTCAGCTTTGGCCGCATGGCACAGGCCAACGCCAGTGTGGGGGTGAGTTGCGGGCGGGCTGTGCAGTTGATGCAGCTTGTGCATGCAAGTGTCTGATCATTGTTGTGACAGCTAAGCCTTGTTTGTGATCTGCCGCCGCTGGCGAGTTTGGAGCTGCTTCCAGCCGGTGTGCACTTGCTGCTGGCTTAAGGCAGGACAGTGTTGCTGCTGCTGCTGCGGCGGCGGCTGCATTGTTGCATGGGCGAAGCTGCACACTGCAGCACGCTGACTTTTCCATCTGAGCTGCACTGTGAAATGGCCCATGCAGGACCTGACTGTGAGCGGCCGGCTGACCGTGACCGGCGCGCTGCAGGCGCAGGGCGGTGCCAGCGTCAGCGGCGGCCAGCTGTCTGCAGCTGCTGGCCTGGTAGTCACTGGGCTGTCTAGCCTGCAGCGTACGACCGTGACTCACAACGCTACCGGGCAGTACGCCCTCATGGTGACCAGCAACGGCACGGGCTCCACCGAAGGGGCGCTCAAGGTGGGGAGAAGGGGCGGTTGAGTGGGGTATTCAGAGGCCAGAGTGCAAGTGCTGAGCCTTTGCGCTGGGTGCTGCAGGCGACCCCACCCTGCGTGCTGCTGCCTGGCAGTGTGCTGCGTTGCTTTCAAACTCACACCCTGAGCATTGTCGCCCATTGCCTCGCAGGTGTCTGGCCGGTCAGACCTGCAAGCCACTGCGATTGCCGGCGTGGCAACAGCTGCCGAAGCGCTGCTGGTCACCGCTGCCCACCAGAAGCGCGGCATCCGCGTCACTGGGGTGCCGTTTGCTGCCGGCACAGCCGAGCACGGTCCGCTGGTTGTGGCTGAGAGCCGGTACAGCGGCGGCGCGGCACTGCAGACAGTGGGAACAAACAGCAGCGCCTCGCTGGCCGGCACGCTGTCCGTCGGCCAGAAGCTGACAGTGAGCAGCGGCGGCGCAGCTATTACCGGCACAACCAGCATCAGCGGCAGCACAACGATCAGCGGCGCAGCCAGCATCAGTTCCGGCCTGACCGTCAGCAGCGGTGGCGCAGCCATCACTGGAACGACAACAGTGAACGGCAGCACATCCATCACCGGCCCAGCAAGCGTGAGTGCAGGCCTGACCGTCAGCAACGGCGGCGCAGCCATCAGCGGCACAACCAGCATCAGCGGCAGCACAACAATCAGCGGCGCAGCCAGCATCAGTTCCGGCCTGACCGTCAGCAGCGGCGGCGCAGCCATCACTGGAACGACAACAGTGAACGGCAGCACATCCATCACCGGCCCAGCAAGCGTGAGTGCAGGCCTGACCGTCAGCAACGGCGGCGCAGCTATCAGCGGTGCAACCAGCGTGAATGGCAGCACGACCATCCGAGGTGCTGCTAGCATCAGCAGCGGCTTGACAGTGAGCGGCGGTGGCGCAGCCATCACAGGGGCAACCAGCATCAGTGGCAGCGCAACCGTCAGTGGCGGCCTGAAGATTAGCAGCGGCGGTGCAGCCATCAGCGGGGCAACCAGCATCAATGGCAATGCTGCCATCACAGGGGCTGCCACTATTGGCGGCGGCTTGACAGTGAGCAGCGGCGGTGCAGCCATCACCGGCACAACCAGCATCAACGGCAGCACAGCTATCAGCGGCGCTGCCAGCATCAGCGCCGGCTTGACAGTGAGCAGCGGTGGCGCAGCCATCAGGGGCAATAGCACCATCAGCTTACCGGCAGGCAGCACCGGCCGGGCAGCGCTGACTGTGACAGCTGCTGGTGCGGGCAGCGGCAGCAGGGCACTGGTGGTCGCCGGCTCTGGTGCCGCTGGCAGTGCTGATGCGGCACTGGCTGTACAGAACGCAGGCGGCCTGGCCATTGAAGTGGCCTCTGGAACCAGCAGCCTGGGCAGCAGCTTACTAGCCTCCCTCACAGTCAGCGGGGCAAGCCAGCTGGGCGAAACAGCCATCAGCCGCAGCACGCCCGGTGCCGCCCTGTCCGTCACCGCCCCCGCAGACGGCTCCCCTGCCGTGTCAACCGCCGGCTTGGTGGCAGCCGGCCGGCTGACCGTCAGCGGCAGCGGCAGCATTGGAGGCAGCTTGGCGGTCGGCAGCGGCCTCAGCGTCAGCAGCGGCGACATTGCAGCGCCAGCAGGCAGCATCAGTGGGGCACGCCTGGTTGCCACCGCTGGTGGCAGCACCTTTGCTGGAAGGGTGACAGTTGAGGGCGGCCTTGTGGTTCGCAACGGCGGCGCGGCGATTGTGGGCAGCAGCAGCATCAGCCTGCCCGCCAACAGCACCGCGCCCGCAGCACTCACTGTCTCAGCAGCAGGAGCTGGCGCAGGGGCGGCTGCCCTGGCTGTCACAGGAAACGGAGCGGCAGGAGAGGCCAATGCGGCAGTAGCAATCAGCAATCCAGGCGGTACCGACCGCGTCGCGCTCAGCGTGCCAGCGGGCTTAGCACAGCTCAGCATGCTCTTGCTGGAGAGCGCCAGGCTGGCGACTCTCACAGTCACGGGCGACGCCAGCCTGGCAAACCTCACAGCCAGCGGCACAGCTGCACTTGCGTCCTTATCCGTGAGCGGCAGCAGCTCCCTGGCAGGCCTCAGCACCAGCGGCGCAGCCTCGCTTGCCTCCCTGACTGTTGCTGGGGAAAGCAGCCTGACCAGCCTGTCAGCCAGTGGTGCAGCTTCGCTGGCCTCCCTGGCTGTGGACGGGGAAGCCAGCTTTGCACGACTCAGCACCAGCGGCGCAGCGTCCCTGGCTTCCCTGACCGTGACAGGCGACACAACCCTGTCGCAGGTGGGTACCTCAGTGTGGTTATGCTGCCATGTATGTTCCTGCCCTCTCACGCTGTCGTGGCTGGAAAGCCTGCTATGCATGCACATGCATACCTGCTATGCATGCACATGCATACCTGCTATGCATGCAGTTGCATACCGTTTCTCATTGGGCCTGCCACCGCCTGCTGGCTGCAGACGCTGGTGGCGAGCGATGGCGACCACGCCGCCCTGACCGTGAAGAACAGGTGGGTGCTCGGTAGTTGTGCGTGCCTCTCTTGAGTAGCCCGCTCCCAGAGCTCCAGTTAGTTGTAGCAGGCTATGCAAGCTTTCATGCATTCATGGTGGTTGATAGAGGCTGCGCATGTGTTGGCCAGGCTGCCGCCGCATGTTGTTTGATCGCCTGAATGGCTCCATCGCGCACGCTGGACGACGCTGCCCACACTATTTCACGCCACTGCAGTGCGCCGGGCGTCAAGGCTCGTGCCATCCAAGTCGAAGAGGGCGCCACCAGCCTGGCGGAGACGACGGTCACAAGCAGCGCTGACTCAGCCGCACTGGCGGTCACCAGCAGTGAGTGGGCCGAAGGTAGCTTGCCGGGCAGTGCATGCGGCAGCAGGGGATGTAACATATAATATGCAGCACGCTCACATGTGCCATGTATGCTTCGTTCCCACCCTATGCAGCCAGCACAGGAAGCAACGCCATTGGCCTGAGCGTGGTTGGTGGGGTGTCGGTGGCTCGTGCCACCGACGGCCCCTCCCTCAGCGTGACTGGCAACGGCCAGGAGGGGCAGGGTAAGCTGGAGGGGCGGGTGTGCATGGGCTTACATGGCGGTCGAAGGGGAGGGAATCGGTGCAGTACACAGCTGCATCAAGATGCGGCGCAACTGCATGCAGCGCAGGCCTGCCGCTGTGCCACCCCGCCTTAATTGAGTGTTTGTCCTCCCCTCTGCTGTCCCTTGCTCGTAGACAATGCCGCGCTGCTGCTCACCAACCCTGGCGGCGGCCGGTTGGCGCTGGCTGTGGCGGCTGGCGGCACAAGTGGGGTGATGCTCCCTTTGACACTGAGCGTTGATTCCCTCACTGTTGGCACGGGAGGGCTGACGGTAAGCTAGTTTGCGCATGGCATAAGCAAACCTTGCTGTCATGCATGCAGCAAAGGGATTGCGGCATCCGGCCGCATGTGCCTGCCGGTCACTCTTGTGTGCCGCTTGGCAATGCGTCCCCACCTTTGCACCGCCTGCCCTGCCTCACGTGATGCAGGTGACCGGCGACAGCTCCCTTGCCTCCCTGAGCGTCTCAGGCAGCACAATTCTGGCAAACCTGAACACCAGTGACGCTGCCACTCTGGCATCTTTGACTGTCACCGGCGGCACATCCCTGGCAGCCCTGTCCACCAGCAGCGCTGCCACTCTGGCCTCCCTGGTCGTCACCGGCAGCAGCCTGCTGGGTGCCACCACCATCAACCGCACATGCGAGGGGCCGGCCCTCACACTGGACGCCGCTACCGGCTCCCTGGCTCTGCTCACCGCCCACCCAGTGACCATTTCAGGCCAGCTCACAGCCAGCGGCGGGCTGGATGCCCGGGGCGGCGCCACTGTGCTGGGCAGCACGACGATCGAGGGCGGCAGCACGCAACAGCTGCAGGTGAGCTGCAGGGCAGCGCCTGGGGGTGGCTGGTTTGGGGCTTGGCAACTGATGCATGGCGTTTGGTACTTTGCGTCACCAAGGGCTTTGCTGCGCTGGACCAGTTGCAAGAGGCACATCGAAGCTGCACGCGCTGACCAGCATGGCCTGCCTGCCGTTGTCCCCTACCTCTGCAGGCGCAGGGGCGGTCCTTGAAGGCTGGAGCAGCGCCCAACCAGGGCCTCGTAGTGAAAGGCGGCCTGTCAGTGACCGGCCAGCTCAGCAGCGGCGCGTTGCAAACAGGCTCAGCAGTAGTGACTGGAGACCTGACTGCCACTGCCGGCACGGCCACTGTGGCAGGGCTGAAAGCGGCCTCCCTGGACGTGACAGGAAACGCCAAGGTGCGGGGTCGGAAGCCAATGCATGGGCATGCTTGGGTGCAGCAGCCGGCAGCTCGGCAGATGGAGGATGCGCTGGATCGGCAAGCTTTGCGCAGTGCACCAGCAGCATGCCTGCTGCCTAGCATTGTGACCTGCGGCATCACAAAGCTGGATGGCACACCTCCCTGCGCTGCAGGTTGGCAAGAGCGTGACATGCACCAACATCACGGCCACCTCCTCAGCCACCGTGGCAGGTACAAGCAGCTGCTTTGAACCAGCGGCATTTCCTCGTGGGGAGCGACTGCCCACACACTGTTTGTGCTGCAAGTCAGCTGGGGGGCGCAAGGGCATTAGTGCACCTCTTGGCAGTACCCTCGCTCACCCACACGATTGCACATCACACCCTCTCCCTCCATCCTGTCTATGCAGGGGCTGGAGTGGTGGCTGGAGCGCTTTCCCTGTCTCCTACCGGCGACCTGACTATCCCTGGAAACCTGGTAGTGAGCGGCGATGCGGCCGTGTCACGCTCCCTCACCGCCGCTAAGCTCAACACCACGGGGGCAGCGACGGCGGGCAGCCTGAGCATCGCAGGCGCCGCCAGCCTGGGCAGCGCAAATGTGGGCAGCTTGACGGTGCGCCGGGATGCCACACTGGCTGGCAATCTGGAGGCAGCCTCGGTCAGCGCTGCCAACCTGACAGCCACTGGCCAGGTGGCGGGTGCAGCTCTGGCTGTGGCAGGCGCCGGCAGCTTCGGCTCCGTGCAGGTCAGCGGCGACTTGGATGCCCAGACAGTGACGGCCGCTTCCTCCATTACGTCAAAAGGCAGCCTGTCGTCGGCTGGCACCACCACGCTGAGGGGAGCGGCGGTGCATGGCGACCTGCGGGTGGCAGGCAAGCTGGTGTTTGGTGTTTGATACGCTCATCCACTGCTGGCCTGTGGCGCCGCTGCTGGCTGTTGCGCTTAGGATGCCCACAAGTGCAGCAGCGGGTCCTTGGAGCGGTGCGCACAGGTTGCAATGATGTGCTCAAAGCCTCTGCCTCTCTGGCTGCCCCACCCACCTACCCTCCCTGCTCACCCGCCCTCCCACCCACCCTCCCGCTGCAGGCAAGATCGGCAGCGCGACAGCTGCGGGCGACAGCAGCGTCAGCAACGCCATAACACTGGCAGGCAGCCTGACTGTGCTGGGCCACACCACTCTGAGCAGCGCCACGGTCAGCGGCAGGCTAACCGCCCGCAGCAGCGACAATGCTGTGACGGCCACGGTGCCGCAAGACCTGGTGCTAGACAGCCTGACTGTGAACAGCCTAGCGGTCAAGGGCGGCAGCAAGCTTGGCACGGCGCTCAAGCCAGGCCAGCTGGCTCTTGAAGTGAAGGCACTGGTCTCGGGTGGGTGGCTGCACGGGGATTATGTGCGTGGGGTTGTGTTGCTGCGTAAGGGACTGCATGCCTACTGAATGCTGTACAACACATGTCCCCGACTGGGCATTCTGGATGGAATGCCTGAATCTCGACCTGCACTGCTGCCACTCAGCTGACTGTCCAATGCTGCCCTGCCCCGCCCCTCCCTGCCCCGCGCAGCCGACCAGCTGACGCTCACTCGTAACATGACGGTGCAGCAGCTGGATGTGCGGGGGAGCTCACGCCTGGCTGGGGGTGCGGAGATTGGCACAGCCGCTAAAGGTGAGACATGCTGGGCGGGTTGGCATGCAGTGGCCGGCTGTGGTTGGGAAGCGTGGTGGTTGCATGTGTGACGGCGTGCCTGCTAGCCATGGAATGTAGCCAGCTGAAAAATTCTGTTTCCAGAGCAGTGTGATGAGCCTCCTTAACCTGACTTCGTTACTGTTTACATAACTTGCTGTGCAGCTGCCGACCTGGCGGTGTATGGAGGCCTGACAGGTGGGCAGCCAAGCTGCAGCCCGCCTTGCATGCGCAGCGTGTTTGAACACTGACACCATGCTGCGGCAACCTTCTCTCTATCTCGCCTATCTCTCAAGCCATCCATCTAATACTGGCTGACCACATCTCGCCTGCCTCTCTCCCCTGTGCCTGCAGCTTCCCGCGACTTGGCTGTCAAAGGCGGCGCTGCCGTCAGCGGCAGCTTGCAAGTCACCGGCAAGCTTGCTGCGCCAGGCGGGATGCAATCTTCAGCTGTCACTCTGACCGGCACGCTGACTGCTAAGCAGTGCGCCTGCCCCAACCTCACGCCGCTGACGGCCAGACCAGGGGCAGGCTGAGCTAACAAGCGGCTCAAGCAGCCCTGACCGCTGCGACATTGACATTTTGCGGTTCGTGACCGTGCATGACAAATATAACCTGACAGAATAACGCCGGACGTTTTGACGCCATGACGCCTTTGTGCAGAACCAATGCACGCACTTTTTTCCAATTCACTCTGGCTCTGATATGCCTCACTCTGTTTCTTGCCCATTCTGACCCATGCCGCCCACAAAGCCTTACTGAGTTTTCCATCTCCATTCACTGCTCGCTTTGCAAGGGAAGCCAGGGCTCTGCTCTTTCTGACCGATAAACACCACCATTGGGGCGCCGCAATGTCACCCACTGCCTCTCGATAAATCCGTGCGTCTCCCTGGCATAGGCACAGGAACAGCCTTGCACCATCTTTTTTCACACTGTGTTTTCGCATGACTGTAATGTCAGCACTTATCTGCAAGATGAAAGGTGCGGGAGCAGCAACAGCAATGGTGCGCGTTGCTGGTACTGCGTCGCAGTGTTTCCCGCCTCCTGTGCTGCTGCTCCTGCTACCGCTGCTGAGTGTTGCACGGCCGTTCTCTTCAACCCTGCTGCTGCTGCTGCTGCGCCCGTTGGGCGATGCAGTAAACAGCACTGCGCTTCTTTGCCGACTTCATTGCTGTTGCTGCTGCTGCTGCTGTGCCCGTTGGGTGATGCGGTACACAGCGATGCGCTGCTGCGGGAACAGGTCTGTGGGCGGGAAGCAGAGCGGCGGCGACTCGGGGGGTGGTGGCACCCCGGGCTCCCACACCTGCCAGGCAAGGGTGTGCAGGAAGGCAAACAGTGAGGTGGAACGGCCGCACCTGGGCTCCCGCACCTGCCAGAGCAGGCAGAACAGCCCACAGCTCAGCACAGCAGCAACGTCAGGCACGTGGCAGTGCCCTGCTGGCGTGCAGCGGCCATGCAGTTTACTGCACAGCCTGTGCTAACAGCAGCGCGCACCCCAATGTTGCACCATAGCACCTGTGCGCATTCCGCTGTTTCACAAAAGCTTTCACAAAAGCGCCCACCTCTTGGCAGGCCAGCCCGCAGGCCTCCAGCTGCTCAAAAAACTCCATGTCTAGCAGATCAAAGCGGTGCTTGGTGTGGCAGTAGAGCACCTGCGGGCATGCAGGCGGTAGCAGAGGGACGCATGTGAGCTATGACTTGCAACCTGGCCAGCAGAGTGGGCGTGGAAGGCTGGTCACTGCGCACAACTTGCACAGCACAGCCGTTCCGCATGCATGCAGTCCGACCAGCAGCTGCGCAGCAAGCAGGCGACGCGGCGCACATAACGGCAGCAGCCAGCAAGCAGGTGCATCACGTACAGCGCAAGTCGCTCGCCTGGGTGTGCGCCCGTGCCAGCGCCGCCAGCACCTGAGGCAAGCAGCGCGACCCGATCTCATTGTAGATTAGATCCGAGCCGATGATGAAGTCCCAAGGCACTGCAGCCAAGTCAAGCTCTCCATCCTGCTGCTCCTCAGCTGCTGCTGCCGCTTCTGGCTTGCCTGCCGCTGCTGCCGCTGGCTGTGGCTGCCTTTCTGCCTGCTGTGAGGGTGCCTGGTGCACGGCTGCTGCAGCTGGTGCCGCCTGCAAAGCGCCATCAGCTGCTGCTGGACCATTCTGCCTGCCGCCCGCTGTGCCACTGCCGCCTGCCGCCTCCGGCCCATAAGTGCGCCAGTCGCAGCTCTGCACCCGCGCATGGGCCAGCGGCAGGCCTCGCGCCGCATTCAGCGCCACGTTCCGCCGCAAATGCGCCAGCCCGTCTGGCTGCTCAGTCAGCACAACCAGCGCTGCCTGCGGCATGTTGCGTGCCACATTCGCGCCCAGCCAGCCTGTGCCGCTGCCGAGCTCGAGCAGGCGGAGGCCGGGGCGGCCCAGGCCGAGCTGATCAGCAGCTGCCGACAGGTAGGCAGCCAGGCGGCGAGCAGCCTCCCAGGTGTGGCCGCCCGTTGTGGACAGCGGGGTGCTCTCCACCTCTGCATCCAATACCCAAGCCATGCTGGCTAGGGTGGCTGCTGCTGTGGTTTCTGGTGCTGGTGTGCTCGCCGCTAGTCAAGACCTGCAACAGCATGCAGAACAGCCGTTGAGCACGCAGAGCAGCCAAGCAGTGGCGGCGGCGGCGGCGCTTGGCGGCGGCGGCGGCGGCGGCGCGGCACGGCCTCATCGGTCGGCAACAGGCACCTGCGGCTTTGCTGTTCGCGAGTCCCTCGAGCTGAGCAAGTATGAAGCACGCAGCTGCTCGGGGCATGGAGCACGCTGGCCCGCTGTGCACGTTCGAGAATGATTGAATTGGAGAGCAATAATGCCGATGCCATGCAAGAGCGTCGCAACATGGTCCCATGCGGTGGCGGCGGCGACGCTCTGCCGCCCGCTGCCGCCGCTTTGCGACGTGCTTCCTGCTTGATGCCCCGCTGCTCAGCTCACGATTTAGACTGTCAACTATACCAACGACAGACCAATCAAGATTACACTGTTTTCCAGCATGCAATGTCGTGAGTGGCAGCAATTGACGCGGCCACCGCCGCCGCCGCATGTGACCTGTTCAAATGGTCGAATTGCCGGCTCATTGTGCTTCACCCGCACTTTCTCTGACCGCCACGATCGCTGACGACACTGCACAGATCGCCGAATTGTCCAGTGGCGCCCGCAGCCGAGAAATCCACAAGCCGTGCGGCCCCCGTGCGGCTCTCTGGTGCGTTGCCCCAGCTCTGCGCGGCGTCAACTCGCAGCACGTTGATCCGAAGCCTCCCGCGCCCGCCGCTGTCGCTGCCTGTCGGCCTGCCGCCACCGCCTGCGCCGCCGCCGCCGCTCTGCCGCAGGCACGAGGCCCTCCCTACCTGCAAGACCAGCCATGTCGCTGTCCAACAAGCCGCTCACCACGCTGCGCGTGGAGGAGGACCGCAGCGGCAAGTGGCGCACCCTGGTGGTCTGCGACGACCATTGTGCTGCACTGCCTGCACCGCGCGGTGCAGCACTGCTTCCGGCCGGTGAGGTGCAGATGCAGGGGCAGGGAGTGTGGTGGTGCAGCTGCTGGCCTGTGTTGTTGGTTGCTGTTGCTGACCTGTCTTGTTAGGTGCTGCCGTGCCACTGCCCAGTTGGGTGCTGCCACGCTGCTGCTCCTTCCCAGCTAGGTGCATCTGCCCACCTGGGTGCTGCCATCTGCACCACCAAACTGCACCCCCCTGCCTCCCCCCCTGCCTCGCTGCCCTGCGCAGTCTGCGCAAGACGCGGCCATTGAGCGGCAGGAGTACGCCTTCACCTTCCGCGGCTCCAAGCTGGGCAAGCTGAAGAGCCTGGCGCTCACAGCCGCTCCCCTGGGCGAAGCCTTCCTGGGCGGCGGCGACGCGCTCAAGTACGTGGCAGCCGGCGCAGCGTACACCATCACAGTGGGCCGCCGCGGGCAAGGCGACATCAAGCACTATGTGCCGCGCTGCATCGCCGGCTCAGCGGAAGCCGACCTGGACGCAACCAACTCCAAGCTGCTGGTGCGCCGCTACGGCCGCAACCACACGAACAACAAGTGAGTGGGGTGGGGTGAGGAGGGTGGCTGGGTGCTGGCGGGCGGGCAGGCTGAGCAGCGGTTGGGAGGCGGTTGGACGCGGCTGGAAGGCTGGCGGGCTATCGG
>VFQQ010000793.1_pt1 | contig 53895 bp, 44 predicted proteins | sample 3512341 | NCBI WGS metagenome assembly VFQQ01 (sample SAMN10412373, study PRJNA504923) | tailings metagenome | isolation source: Relicate 2 Philex TSF1 revegetated site | place: Philippines: Tuba, Benguet | collected 2017-08-29 | reverse complement strand
CACGCCTTCACGAGCGAAGTCGCCGTGCAGGCCAATCCGGTGGCGAAACTCGACCAACCGACCAAGTTGACGCTGGACGACCTGCGCTGCGAGCACACCACCCACCGGCCGACAGAGGCGCATCCGCATTGGCGCGTGCAGCTCAAGTTGCAGCAGGATGCCACACCCAGCAACAACGCACCGTACAGCTTTCGAATATCGATCGAAGGATGGTTCGGGTTGGCGAAGGATTTCCCGGAAGATCAGGCGGAACGCTTTGTATCGGTAAACGGAACCGCCATCCTGTACGGCCAAGCGCGAGAGCAATTACGCTCGGTCATGAGCGCCGGCCCCTTCGGCCCGATCATCCTCCCCACCGTCACCTTTGCGCCGGCACCGAATGGCGATGTGGCGTTAAAGCAAAACTTGTAGAGCTCGTTTTTCTATATTTCCAGCTCGCAACGCCAGCCAAACGACCCTCAAACGGATTTCCGAGCGGTCAATAGTTCCCGCAGGCTCAGGACGCGTGGGTCGGCCGATCGGCGATTGTGCGGTTTGGGCCGGTAGGCAGTGCGAAGATCGAATGTTGATTGGGCATGCCAGAGCTTGCCGGCGTCCCACAGTTGCTCGTCGTAAGCGGGATCTGGAACCACCTCAAAAATCGCATAGATTTCGCCCGAGGGCGTGGCCGGATAGCCGAGATTGATCACATCCTGGGTGGAGAAGATTTTGTAACCAGGAAATCCGTCCTTAAGACGAAGAAGCCCCGGCCGCACCACACCGTTATGTGTGTGAAGCAGCACGTGACGAGCCGAGGCGAATTCCGGCGGTACGTGCCAAGTGCCTGGTCTATCACCCAAACGCACCAAGACCTGCCCGGTGGTCTCGGTCCATTTTAGCTGAGCATCGCTGTCATACCAAGCGACGACGACATGGTGCTCGGCGGGCGGCAACGCACGGTTGGTGGTTGAGAAGTCGTCGCGTTCGTTCAGCACCAGGTCTCCATAGGGAACAGGCGCCTCCTCCACGGCGTAGGCTTCGCCAAGGTGGTAGGTTGTCCGTTCGCGGGCGGTGGTGCGATTGGATAGGTGTTCAATCACCTCATCGAGGAACGAGGAAAGTGATGCCATTCCGTCGGCGTTACCATTTCCCGATGGACGGATGGCGAAAGCCCCCAAACCCGGCAACACCTCGTGAAATCCCTCAAACTCAACGAATCGGTTTGGGGGCCCCGGGTTGCCAGGATACAGCACGTAGGCTCCCGCCGTGCGCCTGATGGCGTCGCGGTAGGCGTGCATTTTGAGCAAGTCGGCATACTTTGCCGAGGTCGGCTTGGCGGCGGAGGATTCCGAGCGGTCGCTGATCAACTCCTCGTCATCTTCACTGCGCCCGAAAAGCGACTGTGCGTTTTCCACGCGATACTTGGCATCGAAGTGAACATGAACCAGCACCTCAGATTTTTCGGCTTCCTCGGGCGTTTCGAACTCGGCCGGCCAGATGCTCAACGTGTAATCGGGCTGCACGCCGCGCGTCCAACTGCCGCCCTTTCGGTGGTCGATATTGCGGGAAAACTTGTGGTTGAAATGAAACTCGGCTTTGAGCGGACGGCGAGCCACCTGCGACCATACGCCGCCAATGGGGGTGCGCAGCTCCACGCCGCGCTGGAGCTTTAGCCGCGGCAAGCCTCGGTCGGTCTCCAGCAACACCGCGTGGAGTGGCTCCTCACAGTTGAACTTTTCGCGGAAGAGTTCCTCCAGTTGGAAAAACAACCAATACTCGTAGAGCGTGGCCACGTTGCGCGCTCCGCCGTGCCATACCTCCCCGCCGCCCTCCCATTCCAGTTGTGCGCCGACGTGGAATTGCAGCCAGGCATGAAGCAACTCACGGTAGCCGGCCTTGCGCTGGAGCACCGGACTGCCGAGCGGCAGCACTTCGGGGCGCGACACATCGGGCAGAAAACCGCGCCCGAGCAGCGCATCCAGCCGCCCCCGCAGGCGCCCCACCTCGCGAAGGAGACGGATGTTTTCCGGTTTGTCCCGATCAGCCGGCACGCGCCCGATCAAGCCGCCCACTTCGACCAAAAAGTCGCGAAACTCCTCCAGCACCATCTTCACAAAACGATTCTCCGCAGTATCGAGAAAATCGGTGCGACGGATGACGTGGATGCGGGAAGGCAGAGTGGTGAGGGCCGGATGCAGGGTGCGAAGTGGATGCGCCTCGGGCAGCGCCACGCGATTGCCGGCCCGGACGATTTGACGAGCAAAGTCTTTCCCGGCCTTAAACGGGCGCGAAATCGACTGTTCTTGTCGATCGTCCTCCAAGCAGCGGTGCGGGTTGCGCAGCACCTCGTTCACCGCACCATCAAATCCAGCCGATTCCAATGTGTGCCGAAGGAACTCCAGCTGCTGTTCCATTACGGTCGGGTTATCGCGCCAAGCCGAAGACAGCCGGAGGCGAGTATTGGCGCGGCTATCGAGGAGAAGGCCCGCGCATTTCTGCGCGATGTAGCCGAGCATGTCGCGGTAGTGTTTGCGGTATTCCAGTTTGATGGACCGCACCTCCACCGCAGCCTGCGCCACCAATTCGGTGCCGCGCAGCAAAACGAGGGGCAGCACGCCGCACTGATCCCCCGGTTCGATGAATCCCTCCTGATCGGACGCGGGGCTGCGAGTCACGCCGGGGGCCTCTTGCAGGGCGAGATCGGCCACCTCCGCGCCGTCACGCCCTTTGATTTGGTAAATGTAGCGGCCCCGCTCGCGCAGTTGCACCGGCTCTTCGTTGCGGGCAGCGGCCTCGGCATCCGTCCAGCGGATTAGGTCGGCGTTTTCGCCGGTCGCTCCATTCGCTTTACGCGCATTCCAGATCCAGACGGAGGCAACTTCGCGACCTTTGGGGTCTCGGCAGATGACCTTGGCTGGATTGGGCAACTCCACCGCCATGCTCAAGCCTCGGAGAAGGTGACGAATTGATCGCGGATCAGCTTCGCATACATACGCTGCACCTTGTCGAAGCTGAGCGGATAGCGCGCTTTTGCGCCCCCGAGAGCCTTTTTCACGGCGTCAGGCGAGTATTTTGCCTCGTCCTCGGTTGATCCGGCCGCGAGGCAGGCTTTTGTAAAGTCTGCGGAGGCCAGGGCTCCTCGATCAGCTCCGCAGGCGTAGCCTACGGCCCATAGCAGTCCCTCCAGCTTGGTACGTGAACCGTGAAGCTTGGGCAGAAATTTCTGCACGATCACCGCATCCATCGCGTCGTTGAAGTAGCTATCATCGTCGTCTGAGTAACCACCCAACTCCTTATAAAAATGCACAAATCGGGCGGCTTCGTAACTAGTGCGATAGCCAAACTCGGCCTGATGCTGTTGGAGCAACTTGAAGAACAGCATCATCTCCTCCTTAAACTTTACCTTGATCTTGTCAGGAACGGCGCGAGTTTTATCGGAGGCTGCGGCCACGAAGCCCTCGCCAAATGCGCTACCTTGCCCGTCTAGTTTTTCGAGTAGCACCGGATTAGGCTCATCAAGGAACTTACCCAAGTCTTCGTCGTCTAGTCGGAATTCGATTACGTTAGCGCGATCAAGCACCTTGGGCGAGAACATGTAGGTCGTTTCGTCTACATTGACCGTCCCAATAATGAAAAGATTGGGCGGCAGGATTTGACGCTTTGGCACAGTCACCTCGCCACTTTTAAATCCGTCGCCATTATGCAGCGGTATTGGATCAGCTGATTCGATGGCTGACAGAATGGCGGCGAAATACCGTTCGACATGGGAGAGGTTCATCTCATCCAAAATCAGGAAGTGTGGTATATTCCGATTTGTGTCCGCCGCTAGAATTACATCGAGCGCCGGTGTAGTTACGTAAGCCTTGTCCCTCAGTCCGTCTGCATAACCGAGCACGTTGTCGCAGCCCGTCCAATCGGCACCAACGGGGATAATCACTGCATGCTGGTGTGGCTTCTTGCCTTTGCTGTAGTCCGTCTCATCTATCCAACCCGGATCGGGCGTAATCCATCGTGAAAATGCCTGCGCTATCTTCGTCTTTCCAGCGCCTGCTAATCCAGCGAGTATAAGGAAGCGCTTAGCGCATAATGAAGCGAGCAGTCTAGACTCAAGAGGGCTTGGGAGTTGTAGGCCGATCTGGGGGGCTGTAACGTTTTCTAAAAACCGCGCCGAAAGCTCGGCAAGTGTGGTCGCTTGCGGCGCTACGCTTGTTGCCTCGTCTGGAAATAAGTCCGTCATTCGCACGGGGCGATCTTTCGATTTTGACGTGTCACTCATGTGGAATACTCCAATTTGATTTTAGAAATTCTGGAATCTCCAGGTCATACAGTTGCTTGCACTCCTTTGTGTATTCCTGGGTACCCTTGCCACCAGCCTCTTCCAGATAGCCAAAATCAGCGGCAAATAAATTAGTCACGACCAATATGGATGGCTCCGCCGATTCAAAGGAATAGTCACGGAATAAAAATGCGGCCAAGACGTGTATGTTTATCCTGCTCCCGTAGAGCAGTTCTGAAAGCGCCAATTCGGCGTGGTTTTTTTTGAGTGTATATGTGCCGTTTTCTTGATCTATGGCTACAACTTTCGCTAAGACGGCTCTTATGGAACTTGGCGCGTAGGATCCTGCAATATTGTCATTGAGCCACCTATTGCTCACGCTTGCTTTTTTGGAAATGAAAGGCTTGACATACGGTTTATCAACAGGCCCATCCTCTACCCGAAGAAATCGATCATAGAATCCCCTGAAATTCGGGCTGAGGTTCTTCGTTTTCTTTGTCGCATGCGCTGTTTCTACAAGACAAAGGTAGCCGGCGAAATGTTCGTGGATTCGTTTGCTTCGCAGTTCGCTCAGGCAGGCTGCGACGGTTTTTAGGTTTAAGGCCAATTTCATCTTATTATGCGAGATCAATGCCAATGGCTGACCTTCCGAGTTCAAGGGCCACTGACAATGTTGTTCCAGTTCCCATGAACGGATCAAGCACTACGCCCGGGGATGTTTCCTCACAGCATGGACATTTGGTCCAGCCGGCACTCCTTTTTTTTGCAAATGTGTATTCACGGAAATAGCCTCCTAGTGCGGATTTTGCTTCTGCTGCAAGGCGCTTTACTTCAGGCGTATTTCGATCTGTTCCGCTCTGCACGTGTCTGGCTTTCCCTGCGTCAGATATGCCAGTCGCGCGTATTGCTGCAAAATGAGCCGGCGTAAGACCGTGCAAAGCCGCGAGTTCCATGGCTCGTCGCGCTTGGGGACGCTCAAGATCTAGTTCGTGGGTTTTTTCAATTATTCGTCTTCTTGGAATGCCACTTCGGCGACACACTTCCTTAGGGCATGCTAGAATTATGGCGCGTCTGGCGATTTCAGTGGGGAATGGAGCTAGGTGATCGCCTAGTTCCAACTCAACATCCAGCTCCCATACATCTCCCGGATTGGCACCTCGTCCATTCTGACTATATTTTTCAGAATATCCAAATAGATCATAATAATAATCGTCATTCAGTGTGAAGTGGAAGATGCTTTCGTAACGGGATGCCAGTCTATCCTTCGCCGGATCAGGCATGCCTCCCTTTTTCACCCATGCGATTTTGTTACGAAGTTTCCAGCCGGCTTCGATGGCTGCACATTCGATTCTGCTTGGTATGCCTTGAAGACTTTTTTTGTGATACGTATCTCCGACGTTCAGGAAAACCGAGCCAGTAGGGCGGAGCACATTTTTCCAGCTGCGCATGCATGCCATAATTTGTTCTACATAAGCGGAAGGTGTCTCCTCTTGTCCAATCTGACCCTTAACGCCGTAATCCCTTTTGTTCCAATATGGCGGAGACGTGACAATCACGTCTACGAATTTATCAGGTAGGCTGTGTCGTTTTGCCAGTTTTGGTAATCTGGGTTTTACATTCCGGATGTCTCTGGCATCACCTTGAAACTCTAAGCGAAAGGGATTCCCTAAATCTGGCGTGGGAATGTTAAATATAGGGACTTGTGGGCTGCTTGCTGTCATTTGCTTTAAGAGCGGAAGGTTTATTGCATTATGCGTCTTAGATATTGATCGAACAGCGGCACGGTAAAGCCGGTGTCACCGTGAGCGGGGCTGTAGATCATACCTTTGGAAATGAGAGAGGAACGAATTGGGGCGACTGTGCGCACTGAGGTGGTCAGTTTTTCCGCAATCTCACCGGAGCGATGCGGGCCAGGCCCCAGCAGGGCCATCGCGCGCATGTAATCCTTTTCCCGGGGAGTCAGACGATCAAAGCGGACTCGGAAAAACCCTTCGTCCAAGCGATTAATCGATGCCTGCGTAGCGCGTTCGATCACGGCGGCGTCGATGGTGGGCGGCACGGCCAGATTCCACGCCTGATAACCCCACTCTTGTAGAAAATACGGATAACCGCGGGTTTGAGCGTAAATCGCGGCCAAGGCTTCGGCGGTAAAGGTGATACCCGCCCGCTCGGCCGGCTCGGCCAAGGCCTTGGCGGCATCGGCCTCGGACAAGGGCCCGATCTCGGGGTAATCGAAGAGCCGCTCGGCGTAGGATTTGGAGCGTCCGGCTAGACCGACGACCTGCGGCAGGCCTGCCCCTACCAAGATAAGCGGCAGGCCTTTCTGCGCGATCTTGTGCAAGGCCATGATGAGAGCGCTGAACTCGATTTCGCTCAGGTATTGAAGCTCATCAACGATGATGGCTACGGCTGTGCTGCGTGCACGGGCGGCCTCGCCAAGTGCGAGGAACAATGCTGGGAGATCGGCTTCCAAGTCACCGCTGTCGGCCACTCCATGCTCAGGATCGATGTCTATCCCAATCTCCACTTCGCCGAGCGTTACCTTCAGGCCCCCTGGTAAAGCTCTTGAGAACGCGGATACCGCGCTTAACTGCCGCCTCGATCTGCTCGCCTCGGTCCAGCCCCAAGAGTATGCGGCGTAGCTCGGGTAGGAGCAGAGCGGGAAGCGATTTTTCCTCATGAGCTTCAAGCAAGGCCGTGTGGTAGCCGATTTCCCGAGCTTGATCCTCCACTCGGTTTAGGAGCACAGTCTTTCCGACTCCCCTTAATCCAACGAAAATGAAACTCTTGGTAGGCAAACCGTTGCGCGTGCGGGTCACCGCTATACGAGCATTCTCCAAAAGATGACCTCTCCCCGTGAGTTCCGGTGGCGGTGTACCAGCACCAGGTGCGTAGGGGTTTAAAGCAGGGTCCATCCTCGCTTGCTTTCAAGGAAGGTTATCAAAGTATTCAAGAGAAATGATAACTTGGGGTAAGATCACTTGAACTGCCTCGATGATTGCTGACATAGGCCTGCAACAACGCCCTCCCTGCAGAGGAGCCGAGGGGAGCAATCAGCACAAGTCCACGTCTCAAATTCCTCTGTCTTCAAGATCAAAGCCGAAACCATGCGCTTATAGCGCACCGGCCTCCGATCACCCTTCATCATCCGATTCGAGGCTGCTCCGTTCGGAGGAATCTCTTCCGTGCATCCTGACCGCATCGCGGATGCGAAGGCAGAGGTAAACGAGCGTCGCCAGGCCGACGAGGAGGCCGACGATGGCGTTGAGGCGTTCCAGGGTGACGACAGCCAGGAAGCCGAGGCTGCCGCGGTACGGGACGGGATCGCGGAGGAGCGCGTGGAGCGCGGCGAAGAAGGCGGACACGGGGGCAGTATCGAGTAGCGGGTAGCCCTCCGACGGGCTCAGGGTCTTTGACGAGGTCTGACCGCGCTGTTTAAGTGGGAAGTTTAGGTTGAAGATCGAAACGGAAAACGGGCGGCGGTCTTTGGGACCGGCCGCCCGTGGAGCGCGCGTCGAGGGTGCGGTTGACGGTGCTTGCGCTTACGGGAGGGCGGCGACGGCGACTTTGCGGGCGCAGACGGCGGAGGTGATCTTGATGTCCTCCGACCAGTCGACGGCGAGGATGTCGGACCGGGCGGAGTCCTCCCGGTACATCCGGACGACGTCCACCCCGCCCCGCCGGGTGCGGAAGGTCTTCATGAAGCTGGGGTCGTACAGGGTCGGGCTCTGGCTGGCGTGGAAGACCACGAGTTGCTCGCCGACGATGTTCTGGGCGTTCTTCGCCTTGCCGAGCTTGGCGGTGTCCTTCGCAAGGATGCCGATGCGGATGTCGATGGCGGGATTGAGCAGGAGCGAGGCGAACTGCGCCATACTCACGCCGACCGACGCCGCGCCGGGAAAACGCATGATGACGTCCTCGTGGTGACGGAGCTTCGTCCAGAGCGGAAGGCCGATGACGAGGCGGTTGGGCATGCGGGCCGTAGCGGTCGCGAGGGCCTCGATCTGCGCGTCGATGACGACGATGGGATCGTCGTTCATGAGGTCCATCGTGACGGCCACCGGTTGGGCATCGAGCATCGAGAAGACCTTGGCCTCGTGCGAGGTCATGGCGGACGCGACGAGCGTCTGGGTCTTTGCCTCCTCCAACCGGAGGGGATCGCCCTGCCCGGCCTCGTCGCGCTCATGATCGTCGATCGCGATTTCGAGGGCCTGCGGGAGGCAGTTGTAAGAGGGATCGCTGGCCGAGAATTCGAGGCGCTTGGCGGGGCCACCGACGGCGCGGGAGGTGTCGACGACTTGGAAGTCATTCTTGTCGTCGAAGCTCTTGTACTGGCCGGTGGCGGCCGGGACAATGACGTCGGGGGCGAGAAATTGGGCCAACGACGCGGAGAGGTCCTGGGAGAGGCCGCGGGCGTAGTTGGTGAGGGTGACGTGGAACTTGTTGCTCATGGAGTGGCAGTAGCGGGTAGCGAGTAGCGGGTAGTGAGTAGGCTCGTGGCGGAGTCGGGGGCGTGATTAGGCGAGGGCCATTGGGGGGATGAGGATGGCTTCGATGAGTTCGTCGGTGACGCCGGTTTCGAGGGCCTGGGCGACGACGATGCGGGAGCCGACGTTGGGATCGGCGATGACTTTGCCGCCGGCCTGATGCACGAGGAGCGTGCCGACGGCGGTCACGTTGCCGGCGAGTTTCACCCGGACGGTGCCGGCCATGCCACCACGCAAGAGCGCGACGCTGACGGACTCGCCGGCCTTGCCTTCGGTGAGGGCGAGGCCGATGGGAACGTGGCCGGCGGCGGGGGCCGTGGCGACCTGACCGGAGCCGTTAATGGTCACGAAGTGACCGCTTTTGCCTTCGAGGCTGGCGCTGGCGATGAAGGGGATGATGGCGAGGGGACGGGCGAGTTTCATGGCAGTAGCGAGTAGCGAGTAGCGGGTAGTGAGTAGCGGGTAGTGAGTAGGTCGGAGGCGGAAGACGGAGCGCGGCTGCGCGGAGATGGTCACGCCAAAGGCGTGGCCCCGAAGGGGTGAATCTCAGCGGGTGCCCGAAATAGCGGGCGCGGAGATGAACAATTCCGGGGACTCGGACTTGGCTTTGGCGTAGATGGTGGAGAAGTCGGCGCCGGGATGAGCGGCGCGGACGGCGGCGAGCTTTTGCTCCTGGCGGACGAGCAGGCTGGCGGATCCGGCCGGAGTGTCGGTGCCTTCGGGGACGACGCGCGCGAGCGCGGGGTTTTCCGGCAGGGCTTCGAGCGCCTTGATCGCCTTGGCTTCGTCGCGAAGCAGGGCGTCGGTCCAGAAGGCGTGGGAGTCGGTATCCTTGGCCGGGATACGTCCGGCCTTGATGGCGGTGGCGAGGTGGGCTTCGGCGCGTTGCCGGGCTTGCGTCGCGAGGGACGATCTCAGATCGGAGATCTCGGATTTGAGCGTGCCAACGGAACGGGTGAGCTGGGCGACCAGGTCGGACTCCTCCGTCGCGCCGGCCTCGACGAGGCCGAGGGAGTGTAGTGCGGTAACGAGCGTGTGCATGCGGTTCGCGTCGGCGGGGGTGTCAACTTCCGCAGTAGCGGGTAGCGAGTAGCGAGTAGCGGGTAGATCGGAGCCGGCCGACGTGCCGGGGGCGGAGGCGAAGAGGGGGGCGATGCGTTTGAAGGCGGCGCGGTTCACGAGGCCGCCCATGTTGGTTTCGGAACCGGTGACGCGACCGGTGGCGTCGAGGTGGAAGGTGGGCGAAAAGCGCCGGAAGGTGCGGCCGGCGACGGCGCGCTGGCCGGCGTCGGACCATTCGACGCGGGCGCGCACGCCCCCGCCCTGCGGATCGTCGCCGGCCCAGAAGAACTCCGTCGGCCAGGCGGCATCCCGATCCAGGGGGTCAGGCTGTTGTTTGTTGAATCTCTCCAGCCGCAGGCGGGACGTACGGGACACTGCGGTGTCTCGCGCGACGCGGGTGGCATCCTTGTGGAGCCGAGCCGGTCGCGTGGACAATCGACCTCCCGCTTCGAACCAAGCCCGGCCCCGAAACGATCGCCAATCCGCCAAACCTAAAGCCCCCCACGCAAAACCGAGGCACACGAACTGGCGGGATGGACGGGACTCGTTCCGGCGCTTCGGCGCCGTGCCTGACACCCGCGAGAGCCGCCGGAGGCGGCGGGAGCCCGGCTCGAGGACCGTACACGTGCGCACGCCCTTGGTATCCGGCCACAAAAAAGCCCCGGTGGTGAAACCGGGGCTTAAAAATGGCGGGATGGACGGGACTCGAACCCGCGGCCTTCTGCGTGACAGGCAGACGCTCTAACCAACTGAGCTACCACCCCGTGAGACGGGAAAGAGTGCGAACGGTAGAATTCGAGAAAGGCTAGTCAAGCGCTGTTTTGAACGCTTTCGGCAGATCGGGTTTCAGGGCGAGCGGCGCTCGGCGCAGCCCGCCAGGACCGCTTGCCAGAGATGGGTTTCCCCGGGCAAACCCGTTGCATCCAGCCACGCGGCGATCTCCGCCTCCGTGGGTTCGCGGACGTCGTGTTTGGGGTCCGCGGGGAGTTCCGGCCGGATCCGGCGGGTCAGCGCCCAGCAGGCCCACGCCCTCGCCTGCCGCTGGGCCTTGCGGGGTTCGTTCATGCGGTCGGCGTAGTGTTGAAAATGCACGCGCGGGTTGCCCGTGAAGATGTCCGGCGGCGTATGCGCGAGGAACCAGGCCATCGCCGCGTAGGGCATGGGCCAGCGCTGCACCTCCGGTTCGTGTCCGCCGAGTTCCGCGCCCATCGCCCGATCCAGACAGAGGATGGCCCGCGCCGCGCGGCCTTGTTGCCAGAGGTAGTGCCCGTACTCCAGGGCCGTCAGGTAGAACCCGGCACCGCGCTCCGCACCGTGGGCCTGGTAGACACGCCAGTCCATCTGCGGGCGCGGCGGCGGAAGGTGCGGGCAGGGAGGCAGCGGCATGGGACGCCGAGCAGAGCCGCTCCCCCCACGAGGTCAATGGCGCAGCCGGCCCGCAAAGAATGTCTTGGCGCCCTCCCCTCGTTCCCGACAAATACGCCGCGTGTCCACGCCTCCGTCGCCGCCTCCGATCCATGCCATCACCGGCTGGCGTCGCGCGCTCCTGTGGCCTCTCGGGGGCTTGATGCGCGCCTGGGGTCTGACCTTGCGACTCGAGGCGTCGCCGGACGATCGCACGCGGCTCGAGAAACGGGACGAACCGGTCGCGATGATCCTCTGGCACAACCGTCTCTTCCTCGCCGCCGAATACTTCCGCCGCTTTCGCAAGGGCAAACCCGCCTACGCCCTCGTCAGCGCCAGCAACGACGGGGCCTGGCTGACGGCCTTCTTCTCGCTGGTCGGCCTGAACACCGTGCGCGGCTCGAGCAGCAACTACGGCCGCGAGGCCGTGCATGCGTTGATCGACGTGCTCCGATCGGGAAACGACATCGGCATCACGCCCGACGGTCCCCGCGGCCCCCTTTACGAATTCAAGCCGGGCGGTCTCATCGTCACCCGGCGCGCGCAGGCGCCGATGCTCCTGCTGGGCTTCGAACTCGAGGATTTCTGGGAGCTGCGCAGCTGGGACCGCTTTCGCATTCCCAAGCCCTTCTCGCGCGTGCGCCTGCGCGGAGAGATTGTCCCGGCGGCGGATCAGGCCGACCGCGACCAGACGCTCGTGCGCGCGGAGCAGCAGCTGCGGAAACTGAATCCCGACCCGCAGACAACGGCACCGACCGTCATCTAGCCCGCACCTGCTGAAACTTACACAAGCGGCTTTACGCCGCGATCAACACCGTCCGCCAGCGATCGCGGCGTAAAGCCGCTCCTACGCATTCCTTGCGAATCGCCAGCCCGCAAATTTCACCACATAAAACAATCAAGACCGGTTTCACAGCGCGGCGCCGCCGCAACCAAAACTCGATCAACGGGATTGGGCCACAAAGAGGCTCAAAAAGCGCAAAAGGGACAAACGTGAGGCCTGAAGTTTTGTGACTTTTGAGCCTCTTCGTGGCCAACATTCGCGGGCCAACCCAGCCGGTCCGCAAGGAAGCCTGCCGCGTCTTGCGACGTACGCGGCAGGCAGCGGGAACGCGGGAGACGCGGGAGACGCGTCAGAAACTCGGCACGAGCTCGACGGAGGCGCCGGAGGCCACGACATAGTCGCTGCCGGAGCTCCAGGAGAGGTCGTTGACGAGGAACTTGAAGATCACGTCGTCGTCGCCGGCGGGCAGCGTGATGGACCACAGGTCATCGGCGAGGCAGTCCAGGGCGGTGCCGCGATCCCAGCTCAGGCCCGGGCCCTCGCCGCGAATGAAGAGGGTGTTCCCGAAGCCGATGTCGATGCGGGCGGCGATCTTCGTCACCCGCCGCGGCGACTTTGCCGGAGCGGACACGACCGCGGCCGCGGGTGCGGGTGCGACGGCGACCGCCGGCGCGGCGGAGGCCGGCTTGGGCGCGGCCTTCTTGCGAGGAGCAGCGGTCTTCTTGACCGGCTTCGGCTCCACAGGCTTCGGGGCGACGGACTTTACCTGTGGGGCGGCAGGCTTGGCGGACTTGGTGCTCTTCTTCATGGTGTGTGTGGTTGTATGTCTGTCTCAGGACAGATGCCCGGTTATGGCTCCGGCGGCAACGGCGGTTCAATAGCAAATTGGGGACCAATCCCCCGATGGCCGGGATTTTTCCGGGCTGTGACAAACGGGCACGCGCCGCCGCACGTCGCCACGGCCTTCGTCAGCCCGCTCGTTTCACCTCATCGACCGATGAAATCTGCCGGTGAACGTCACCTCACGCCCCGCCCGCCGCGAGCGCAGCCTGCACGAAAGCCGCACGGGTTTCCATGTGGGGATTGTGCCCCGCGTCGGCGAGGACCTCGATGTGCGCTCCGGGGAAATGCCGGCGGACTGCTTCATGATCCGCCTCCTCGACGTACCGCGAGCGGCCGCCGACGAGGAAGGTGGTGGGACCGTCGAAGCGATCGTCGTGCGCCAGCGGATTGCCCTCGAGGGCCGGCAGGGCCTCCGTCAGCACGGGAAGGTTGATCTGCCAGCGCCAGCCGCCGTCCGCGGCGCGCTCGAGGTTCGTGGCGAGGAACTTTCGCATGGCCCAATCCGCCACGCGCGCCTCGAACTTCAGCTCGGCCTCGCCGCGGGACTGCAGGCTGGCGAGGTCGAGTTCGTTCATGGCCGCAAACTCCGCGCGGTGCGCGTTCGAGCGATAGGTCTTTGGGGCGATGTCGACGACGATCAGCCGTTCCACCCGTCCGTGAAAACGACACGCGAGCGCCATCGCCACCTTGCCCCCGAGGCTGTGCCCAAGAAGCACCGTGCGTTCGAGGTGCCGGGCATCCATCCACCCGAGCACATCGGCGACCATGTCGTCGTAGGTCTGCGTCGACGCCTGCGGCGAACGTCCGTGGTTCCGCAGGTCGAGGGCGAACACATGGAAGGCCGCCGCCAGGTCGGCCCCGGTGGTCTGCCAGTTGCGCGACGAGCCGAGCAGCCCGTGCAGCAGGACGAGCGGCGGCCCGCCCGCCCCGCCGAGGTCGCGGTGAAAGAGCCTCATTGCCCGCCCCACCTCAATCGATGCCGAGTTTCTTCCGGCCCTCCGCCGAGATCATCTGCGGCGTCCACTGCGGATCCCAGACGATGTGCACCTTGGCCGACTCCACCGTCGGCAGCCCGGCGATCTTCTGGCGGGCATCCTCGGCAATCACCGGGCCCATGCCGCAACCCGGGGCGGTCAAGGTCATCTTCACCTCGATCTCGCGTCCGCCCGACGGCAGCGACTCGACGGAGAGGTCGTAGACCAGTCCGAGGTCGACGATGTTGACCGGGATCTCCGGATCGAAGCAGGTCTTCAACGCATCCCAGACCGCCTGCTCGCTGAACTCGGAAACGCCGCCGTCGGGAGCCGCCTCCGCCGCCGGCGTGTATCCGGAGATCGACGACGCATGCTCCGCGTCGATGCGGAAGAGCCCCTGGTCGGTGCGCACAGTCACGTTGCCGCCGAGGGTCTGCACGATGAAGACTTCCATTCCCACGGGAAGGGTCGTTGCCGTGCCGGCCGGGATGAGTGTCGCCGGAACGTCGCGGGTGAGGGTCGTTTGTTGGGTCATGTTGTCAGCGAAGGTTGAGGTCCACCGGCAGGCGCGCATAGACGCCGCGCGGATCGTTGAAACGTTCGATCGCGGCCAGCTGCCGCTCGATCTGCCCGAGCAGCCGGGAGGCGGCCCCGGGTGCGCGCGCGGACGGCACGACGCCCTCCAGGAACTCGGCGAGCGCCTCGGCGAGCGGCTTTTTCCGGGGATATTCGACGACCCGGTAATCGTCGCCGAGTCCGGCTCGTTCCGCCGCGTGGGCGAGCGCGGCGTCGAGGCCGCCGAGTTCATCGACCAGCCCGAGCCGCACGGCGTCGGCGCCCGACCAGACGCGCCCTTGGGCGATCTCCTCCACGACGGAGCGTTCCAGTTTCCGGCCTTCGGCAACCTTGGCGACAAACTCCTCGTAGATCCAGTCCACCAGGCCCTGCACGATCGCCAGCTCCTCCGGCGACTTCGGCCGGTCGATGCCGAAACTGTCGGCGAAGCGGCCCGTCTTCACGCTGTCCCAGGTGATGCCGAGGCGCTCGTTGGCGAGTTCCTGCACGTCGATATGCAGGCCGAAGACACCGATGGAACCGGTCACCGTGGTCGGTTCGGCAAAGAGGCGGTCGCCGTAGGCGGAAATCCAATACCCGCCCGAGGCCGCGTACGAGCCCATCGACACGACGACGGGCTTGACCTCGCGCGCGAGCCGCAGTTCGCGCTGGATGTGTTCGGCGGCGGACGCGGAGCCGCCCGGGCTGTTCACGCGAAGCACGATGGCCTTGACCTGGTCGTCCTGCCGCAGACGGCGGATCTCGCGGGCAAACCGCACGCCGCCGATGTCCGCCGAGGCACCCTCGCCGTCGACAATGTCGCCTTCGGCGTAGACCAGCGCAATGCGTCCGCCCGTGCCTCCCGCCCTGGAGCCGGCTTCCCGAACGCGCAGGTAGTCGCCAAGGGCGATCTGGACGAACGACTCCTTCGGGTCCGTCACCCCGGTCGCCTTCTTCAGGTCCGCGATGACCTCGTCGCGGTAGGCGGTCCGCGAAACCAGGCCGGCCGCCAGCGCCCGTTCGGGGCGGATGATGCCTTCGGCGTCGACCACGGCCTGAATGGCCGCCGGCTCGAGGCCACGGCCGGCCGCCATGTCGCCGAGCAGGTCGCCCCAGAGATCGCCGAGCAGGGCTTCGTACTGTTCGCGGCTTTCGGGGCTGAGGTCGGAACGCGTGAACGGTTCGATGGCCGACTTGTACTTGCCTACCCGGGTCACCTGCACGCCCACGCCAAACTTCTCGAGCGCGCCGGCGAAGAACATGGGCTGCGCGGCCAGACCCGGCATGAGCAGGGTGCCGTAAGGATCGAGGACGACGTCGCCGGCCGCCGAAGCGAGGTAGAATTCGCGGGTCGAAGCCTGCTCGAGATAGGCCACCACGGGTTTGCCTGCCGCACGGAAGTCCGCGATCGCCGTGCGCAACTCCTTCAGCGCGGCGAAGCCCGAACCCAGACCGGAGGGCGCCAGTTCCCCCACGAGCAGCAGTCCGGCAATGCGGTCGTCCGTGGCCGCCGCCTTCAAGGCCCCTGTGATGGTCCGCAGTTGCAGGCGCGCCGGTTCGCGTGAACCGCCAAGGGCGCCGAGCAGATCGGCGCCCTCGAACGGAGCCGGCGCATCGGTGACGTTTACCGAGAGATCGAAGACGAGGTACGAGCCTTTATCCACCGTCACGGTCTTTTCGCCCAGCACCGATACCGCCGCCACGAACCCGAAGAGCAGCACCAAGGCGCCGAAGGCGAAAAGCGCCAGAGCCGCGAAGGCCCCCAGCATCGACGTGAAAAAGTTTTTCATGCGAACCCTCACCGTAGGCGTAACCCGGCGTTCAGCCAGTCGAAAGGCGGATTCACCACCGCCGGCGTTTACGCCATCGACGGCGGGCCATCCTTTCCTTTATCGCTTCCGGCACCCGGCCTGCTTCCCCGTCGGGCTCCGAACCATCACCCATGAGCGAACCTTCCAATCTTCTCACCACCAACCGCAAGGCCCTCACGATCAATCTCAACGCGGAGCAATACGGCACCTTCGCCGAGATCGGCGCGGGGCAGGAAGTCGCCCGGGTGTTCTTTCAGGCCGGCGGAGCCGCCGGCACCATCGCCAAGTCGATGTCGGCCTACGACATGACCTTCAGCGACTCGATCTACGGCAAGGCGCCGCGCTACGTCTCCCAGGAGCGGCTCTCGACCATGCTGAAGCACGAGTACGCCTTGCTGCTCGAACGCCTGAGCGAGCAACGCGGCGACCGCACGTGCTTCTTCGTCTTCGCCGACACCGTGGCGACGAAAAGCGGCAAGGGCCCCGGCCACGGCGACGGACATGGCTGGATGGGCATTCGCTTCCAGACCGAGCCAAAGGCCGAGCCCAGCGAACTCGTCATCCATGTCCGCATGTGGGACAAAGACAACCTGCTCCAGCAGCAGGCGCTCGGCATCGTGGGCGTCAACCTCATCTACGGCGCCTTCTACTACCGCGACGATCCGCGCAAGCTCGTCCAGTCCCTCATCGACAACGTGGGTAACGAGCGCATCGAAGTCGACATGCTGCGCATGTCCGGCCCCGCCTTCGAGGGCGTCGACAACCGCCTGATGGCGCTGCACCTCGTCGAGTTCGGACTGACCAACGCCATCATGTTCGGTCCCGACGGCGGCGTGCTCCAGCCCTCCGAGGTGCTCTACCGCAAGCCGATCATGGTCGAACGCGGCAGTTTCCGTCCGGTCACGCACGTGAATGTCGACATGCTCAACTGCGCCTGCGCCCAGTTCATGCAGGAACCGGCGGTGAAGGGGAAGGAACTCGTCGTGCTCATGGAAATCACCATGAACAACCTGCTCGCCTCGGGCACGCTCGACGCACACGACTTCCTTTCGCGCGTCGACCTGCTGGCGGACATCGGCTTCACGGTGCTGATCTCCAACTATCCGGAGTTCTACCGGCTCACGTCCTACTTCCGTCGCTACACGAAGGAGATGATCGGCGTGGCCATGGGCATCAACAACCTGCTCGAGATCTTCAACGAGCGCTACTACGAGAACCTCGAGGGCGGCATCCTCGAGGCCTTCGGCCGCCTGTTCCGAAACGCCGTGAAGCTCTACGTCTATCCGATGCAGCGTACGGCCTTCGACCAGTACCTCGCCAACGGCCAGCCGGCGCCCGCCAACACGCCGCCGACCCAGGCTCCGGCCAACGCCTTTTCGTCCGGCGTGCTCATCAACGCCCGCAACCTTCAGGTCGCCCCGCACCTGCGCAACCTCTACGACCACCTGCTCGAGAACCACTACATCGACTGCATCGTCGGCTTCGATCCGGCCATCCTCGACATCTTTTCGCGCAACGTGCTCCAGCGCATCAACGACGGGGATCCGACCTGGGAGCAAATGGTTCCCGGGCCGGTCGCCGAGGCGATCAAGAAACGCGGGCTCTTCGGCTACGCGGAAGATCGCGCGGCGCAGGCGGGCTGACCAAGCGCGGCAGGCCCTGCTTGGAAGGTTGATAGGCCGCGTGCCCTCACGCGACGCTTTGAAGGGCGCATGCGGCGGGGCTTGCGGCGACGTCCCAAGCCCGCCCGGTCAGGGGACCGGGCCTACAGGGGTGTCTCGTCGCCTTGCCGGACGCCCATGCCGCTTTCCGCCGTGCAACCAACGGAAAGGCGCCCCGCCCTGGCGAGGTCGGTTTCCGTGCTTCCGTGCCCGCGGAAAATCCGTTTCGATTCCCGCTCTCTCTTCGCATGCGCTTCCACAAGTATCACGCCCTCGGCAATGACTACATCGTCCTCGACCCCGCCGACTTTCCCGGCTGGGCCGCGCCGTCCTCCGACCAGATTCGCCTGATCTGCCACCGCAATTTCGGCGTCGGCTCCGACGGCATTCTCTGGGGCCCCCTGCCCTCGAAGGAAAGCGAAGTCGGGCTGCGCATCTTCAATCCCGACGGCTCCGAGGCGGAGAAGTCCGGCAACGGCCTGCGCATCTTTTCGCGCTATCTTTGGGACCAGAAGCTCGTGAAGAACGCCGAGTTCACGATCGAGACGCCCGGCGGTCACGTTAAGTCCGTCATCAAGGACGGAGGCCGCCTCATCACCGTCGCAATGGGCCGCGTCAGCTTCGACAGCACGAAGATCCCCGTGGTGGGCGCGCCGCGCGAGGTCCTCAACGAATCGATCACCGTCGGCGGACGCGCCTTCACCTACTGCGCCGCGACGATTGGCAATCCGCACTGCGTGCTCCCGCTCGACGACGTGTCGGAGGCGCTGGCCCGCGAGTTCGGCCCCGGACTCGAAACCCACCCGAATTTCCCGCGCAAGACCAACGTCCAGTTCCTCAAGGTCATCGACCGGGCCAACATCCGCATCGAGATCTGGGAGCGCGGCGCCGGCTACACCCTCGCCTCCGGCAGCAGCTCCAGCGCCGCCGCCGCCGTCGCTCACAAGCTCGGCCTCGTCGACGCCTCCGTCACCGTGCACATGCCCGGCGGCCGCATCGGCATCGAGATCGCCCCGGACTTCGCGATCATGATGACGGGCACCGTCAACAAAGTTGCCGAAGGCACCATGCACCCCGATCTCTTCGAGGTCACCCTGCCGGCCGAGCCGGCAGGGTGACGAGAAAATGCCTCCGGCATTCTCAGTTGACGAAAAAGGCGCCTCAACGAGGCGCCTTTTTTGGTCCGTCAAACGGAGCTCCGCCCCGTTTGACCTCAGGAAATGGGCCGCAGGCCCGTTTCCTCAGTACTTGATGCTGCAGCCGTAGGCTTGGGTGACCGGCGTCGCGACGGGCTTGCCGGCCTTGACCGCGGCGAGGGCGGACGTGACGTAGTTCTCGGCCTTGGCGATGTCGTCGACGCGCGACGAGCGGATGCTGTCGATGGCGCCGTCGTAAACGAGGATCCCGTTTGGATCGATCACGTACATGTGGGGCGTCGTCTTCGCCCCGTAAAGCTGACCGACCTTGGTGTCGCGGTCGCGGAGATACGCCGTGGGCGCGGCCTTGGTCTTCGCCATCCACGCCTTGGCGCGATCCGGTTCAAAGTCACCCTGACCGCCGTTGCGGCCGGAATTGATGGCCAGCCAAATGACGCCGTCGGCCGTGGCTGCCTTCTGGAGCGAAGGAATGTTGCCGCTCTTGTCGTAATGCTTTACGACAAAAGGACATTCGGGATTCACCCATTCGAGAACGACAGTCTTGCCCTTGAAGTCGGACAGGGAGTGGGTTTTCCCGGTGATATCGGTCAGCGTGAAGTTCGGAGCAGGCTTTCCGATGGCCGCTTGCTTGGCGGCGGCGCCGGTGGCGAACACGGCCAGGCTGAGGGCGGCGAGGAGGAACGATTTCAGCACAGTCTTCATGTTGATTAAGCAGGGTTGGATGGTGAATGAACAGACAGTCGACGACGACCGTACCCCGGGGTTACGGAAATTCCAGTGACGGCGACCGATTTTGCCGAAGCGGTGCACTTGCCAGTCAGGCTGCTATCGCCAATAAACTGCCGCATCACATCAGCCCATGCTCTTCCGTACGACCCGCCAGGAACGCGCCGCCCTCGTTTTCGTTGCAGGGCTGCTCCTGCTCGGCGTCGTCGGCCTTTGGCTGCTATGAGGCTGCCGACCAGGCCCCTGCCGCATGTTTCGTCGCGTTTCGCAAGGATTGCGTAGGAGCGGCTTTACGCCGCGATGAACGCCGTCCGCGTGCCATCGCGGCGTAAAGCCGCTCCTACGGATGAAGCGCCCGGCCCGGCGCGGGGCTCAGATCTGGAAGTCGGCGGGCTTGTCCGCATCCGCCGGGGTCGAGCCGTCGTCGGCCGTCTGCTGTTTCTTGCGGTCGTAGAAGATGCGTACCTCGGCCTTCTCCTTGGAACCGCTTTGCTGCAGGAGCTGCGAGGCCCGCAGGAGCGCCCGCTTCGTGCTCATGGTCAGGTTGGCCTCGGCCGGGAAGATGTTCTCGGCGCCGATCTTTTCGTAGGCACGGCTCGCCTTGAGCACGCGTTCGACGTCGGGGTTGATGCCGCTCACGAGCAGGTGGCGGTCGCTCTTCTTCAGGTACTCGTGGAGCTGCAGGAGCGACATCACCGACGTCGCGTCGAGGTGCCGCGCGTTCTTCATGCGCAGGATGACCACGCGGATGCCGCCGGCGTCGGCGAGGTAGCGGACCTGCTCTTGGAAGAGGTCCGCGGCCCCGAAGAAGAGCTCGCCCTCGACGTGAACGATCGAGATGGCCGAGTTGCCGCGCGGGCGGGTATCGTCGAGCTGGGAGAGCTGCCCGAGGTCGTTGAAGCCGTACTCCACCAGCGAGGGGGCGCTGGCTTTCTTCAGGAACAGCATCAGCGACGTGCCGATGCCGACGAAAACGGCGGTGTCGAGTTTGAGGAAGAGCGCCGCCAGCAGAGTCGTCCAGAAGACCACCGCGTCGGAGCGGGTCGCACGGCAGACGATGCGGATCTGCTCACGATTGATCAGCTTGCAGGCGATGACGATGAGGAAGGCCGCGAGAGCGGCGACCGGGATGTAGTTAACCCACGCCGCGATCACGAGCAGGATGGCGAGGATGGTCGCGCTGCCGAAGATCGAGGACATCTGCGTGGCGGCCTTGCTCTGGTAATTGGCGGAGCTGCGCACGAAGGAAGCCGAGCCCGGCATGGCGCCGAAAGCGGTGGCGGCGAGATTGCCCATGCCCATGCCGATCAGCTCCTGGTTCGGGTTGACCACCTGACCGGAGCGCGCGGCGAGGGTCTTGGAGATCGAAATGGCCTCGAGCATGCCGAGGATGGCCGCGGCGAGGGCCGCGCTCGCCACCTGAGGAACGAGCTTGAGCCCGGCCTCGTTGAGGGGGAAGCCGACGAAGAGCGGCATCTGTCCGGCCACCTCGCCCTCGTCGCGCACGAGCGGCACGCCAAACTCACTCAGGCGGTAAAACACGGCGACGGCACCGAAGACCGCGAGCACGATGAGACCGTCCGGCCAGGTCGGACGGAGGCGCTTGATGAGTACAAGCATGAGCAGACTCGCGAGCCCGACGCCGGCCGTCATCGGGTTGAACTCAAGATGAAGCACGCTGTTGAAGATGTGCTTCACCGTACCCGGCAGGCTCACGTCGGGCGGGCGGCCTAGTCCGAAGAGGTTGCTGATCTGCCCGACCGCGATCAGCACGCCCACGGCGGTCCCGTAGGCGATGATCACCGTGCGGGAAATGAAGTGGGTGAGGTTGCCCAGCTTGAAGAATCCAGCCGAGAGCTGGAAAATCCCCATCAGGCAGCCGATCACCAGCACCTTCTGCAGCGCGGTCAGCGGGACGGACGCGACGGTGATGAGCGCGCCGGCGAGGATGATCGAAATGGTGTTGGTCGGGCCGAAGACGAGATGGCGCGACGAGGAAAAGATCGCACAGGCGGCGGCGCCGATGATCGCCGTGACGAGCACGGCCTGCACGGGAATGCCTACGATCAGCGCAAAACCGATCGCCTGCGGGATCGTGACGATGGCCACGGTCAGGCCGGCGACGACATCGGCCCGCAGTTTCCTGACGGAGTAGCGCTTCAGTTCCCGCCAGACCGGCGGGACGGGATCGAGCTTGAGGTAGTCGGCGAAGTCGGCGAGGCCTTCAACCGCTTCGTTGAAGACCTTGGTCGCCGCCTGGCCGGTACGAGGGATGGGCACTTCGGCTCAGGCCTCCACACCGAGTTTCTCCAGAATCCGCTGCAAGTCGTCGTTCCCGGCGTACTCGATCACGATCTTGCCACGTTTGGGGGAATGCTTGAGGGAAACGCGCGCACCCAGATGGGAGGTGAGCTTCTTCTCGATGCCGTTCACGGCGGCGGCCTCGACGGGCGGCACCTTGCGACCGGCGGCCGGCACGACGGCGCCGGCTTTCTTCGCCTGCACCAACGCCTCGGTGGCGCGCACGCTGAGACCGCCCTCAATGACGCGGCGGGCAAGGACGGCTCGTTGCGCGGCATCCTCGACCCCGAGCAGCACCTTGGCGTGGCCGACGCTGATCAGGCCCTTTGCAAGGTAACCCTGGAGTTCGGCGTCGAGCGAAAGCAAGCGGAGGGAGTTCGCGACGGCGGCCCGGCTCTTGCCCACGCGTTCGGCTGCAGCCTCCTGCGTGAGGTCGAAGTCCCGGATGAGGCTGGCGTAGCCGTAGGCCTCCTCGAGCGCATTGAGGCCCTCGCGCTGGAGGTTCTCGATCAGGCCAAGGGCAGCCGAGGAGGCGTTGCTCGCCTCGACGACGCGGGCGGGAATCGCCTTGATCTTGAGCTGTTGAAACGCACGCCAGCGGCGCTCGCCGGCGATGAGCTGAAAGCGTTCGCCGTGTTTGCGAACCACGATCGGCTGGAGCAGCCCCTCGGCACGAATGCTGTCGGCCAGTTCCTTGAGCTGCTCAGAGGGAAAATCGCGGCGGGCCTGATAGGGGCTGGGCTCGACGAGATGGACGGCAACTTCGACGAATCCGGGCGAGGCGGGGGCGGATGGAGCCGGAGGCGCAGGGGGCGTGGCGGTCGGTTTGCCCGGCGGAAGCTCTGCGGCCGGTTTGGCGGGGGCGGCGCTGGCGATCAGTCCGCCGAGTCCACGGCCGAGTCGGGATTTGGGTGCGGCCATGAGGTTATTTGGCTCCGGGGATGAAAAGCGTCTGTCCGGCCTGAATGGTGCGCGGATCGGCGATCTTGTTGGCGTTCTGGATGTCCTTCATCGGCACGCCGTGACGCTGCGCGATGGACGACAGCGTGTCTCCCCGCTGTACGGTGTAGGCGACGCCCTCCTTGGGAAAATCGCTGGAGAAGTTGGTCTGCACCGTCGCCCGCGTAGCGACACCGCGATTCAACGAATCGATGGCGGCATTCATCTGATTGCCGAGCCTCTCCATTTGCACGCTGACCTGCTGAAGCGTCTCGCTGCGCGTGCTCGCGGCGGCGGCGCGAATGGTGCGGTTCAGCTCGGCCACGGCCTCGTTGAGCTGCACGACGGTCGCGTAGCTCTGGGCGGCGCCGCTCGACTGGCGACGCAGCTCCGCATTCTCGCGCTCGAGCTGCTCGACGCGCATGGCCAGCTCACCGGTCCGCTGGGCGAGAATGCGCACATCCTCGCGCAGGTTCGCCAGCTCCATGGGCAAGGACTGGGCGGCCGCCGGCCGGGACCCCAGGGCGGCCAGTCCCGCGACCGCCACGCCGAGAAAGACGACTTTCAACATGACGAACACGTTGCGGAATCCGCCCGCAAAAACAAGCATGGCGTGCGGTGGATTTGCCTGCGTTCGCCCCGGCTACCCGCCTTTGCGCCGCAATGAAGACCGTCCTCCGGCAATCGCGGCGTAAAGCCGCTCCTACAGGGGCTTTTCTCCGGACAGGAGCGGCAGCGGATGGGAGGGAATCTCCGTACCGGGCGCGACGGGGAATCCGCGCAAAAACTCGAGGGCCGGCAGCATCTTTCCGCCCGGTCGTTGGAGCCGAAGCAGGCGCAAGGTCCCCTCGCCCGTCCCGACCAGCAGCCCTTCGTGGTCGGCACCGCGAACCACCCCGGGCCGGCCGGCGGCCTCCCCAGGCAAAGCGTCCGCCAGACCCAGTTTCACCGCCTGTCCTCCCAGTTCGATCTGGCAGGAGGGCCAGGGGAACAACCCGTTGATCCGCGCCGCCAACGCGGCGGCGGGCGCATTGAAATCGAGCACGCCGTCCTCCTTGCGCAGGCGCCGGCAAAAGGTGGCGGCGGCGTGGTCCTGCTCGACAAACGCGAGCCGTCCCTCCGCGAGCGCCGGCAGCCCGCGGGCCACCAGCGGCACGCAGGCCGCCGCCAGCCGGGCCTCCACCTCGAGGGCCGTGTCGCGCGGACCGATGGGAACGCGCTCGACATCGGCCACCGGACCGGCGTCGAGCTGGCGCACGATGCGCATGAGGGAAACGCCGGTCTCCCGCTCGCCCGCGGCGATCGCACTCTGGATCGGCGAGGCCCCCCGGTAGCGCGGCAGGATCGACGCGTGCAGGTTCAGGGTCCCCAGGCGCGGCGTGTCGATGAACGCCTGCTTCAGAATATGCCCGTAGGCCATGACGAGCGCCACGTCGGCCTCGCACGCAGCAAGGTCGGCACGCTCGGTCTCGCCGAGTTTCGCGGGCTGATGCACGGGGAGATTGCGCGCGAGCGCCCAGGTCTTGATCGCGTTGGGCACGATGCGTTGTCCGCGTCCGACCGGACGGTCGGGTTGCGTGAAAACGCCCACGACCGTCGCCCAGCGCGCCCCCTCCCCTGCCAGCCAGTCCAGCAGCGGGACTGCGATCGCATCGGAACCCATGAAAACGAGACGAAGCGGCGTCATCGATGCCTGCAGTCTGGTTTTCGGATCAAGCCACCGAGATCAGAACTTACCCAACCACGCCGCCACCGCGGTCGCCAGCTTCGCGAAGGCGGCGTCGGTCGACGGGCGCTCGAGGCCGTCGAGGACGCCCCAGTGCTCGACGTGCACGGCGGACGCGCCCGGCTCGAGGCGCCCGAGCGGGGCCAGCGTCTCGAACTCGATCATCGTGTCGTTGCAGAAGGTCTCGAAAGCGCATCCGAAATCCGGATACACCGCACCCGGCACGACGCGGGCGTGCTTGACGAAGGTGACGCCGTCGAGCCAGTAGGCGGACCAGCCGGGATAGTTGGTCAGGCCGAGCTTCTGGGCCGCCTTCGCCCTTCGCGTGTCGATGCCGATGAAGTCGGTGTGCAGGTCCCAGCACTTGAGGGACAGGTCCGTGTACGACCAGGGCACGAGCGAGTACGTGGGCAGCAGGTCGCCGGCCGCGTGGCTGCCCTTCGGCAGCAGCGGCACGACGCCATAGCCGCCGCGGCGCATCATGGTCAGCGCCCACGGGGCGGTCTCGACGGCCCAGAGGCCGCGGTTGGCGAGGGTATGCGTCACGCGCACCGTGCGGTCGTTGACCAGCTTGAGCGCCAGGGACTTCCGAAGACCCGTCTTCGCCTCCGTCGCGGCCGTGAACTGCACGCCGTCCCGCGTCTCGCGCACCTCGGGCGCGTCGTTGTCCGGCTGATACGTGCGCACGATGTGCTCGGGCGAGTGCCAGAGGCGGTGGCCGCCGCGCAGCTTGAGTCCGTCCGGTCCGGCGGAGCCGCCTTCGTCGCGCGGGAACTCGAACAGCAGGTTGCCGCCGGCCTGGAGCGAGCGGAGCGAGAGCACGCGCGGCCCGAACTCGACGGGCGCGATCAGTTCCAGCGAACGGGTCGCGAGCCGCACGGCCGACCAGCCTTGATAGTCAGTCTTCGAGGGTTTCATCGGAAATCGTCTCCTGCGCCTCCTGCTCGCGCCATTTCGGCTTCTTCACGTTGGCCTTCTCGCGGCGCGCGTTGGCGTCGAGCCGCTCGCTCAGCTCCTTGTACTCCTTGCCGACAAGGTCGAAGTAGATCGGGCAGCCGTTGAGGCCGAACTCCTCGACCAGCCCGGCTTCGAGGTAACGGCGGTACTGCTCGGTGAGTCTCTCCTCGCGGTTGCAGAACAACTTGATGCGGAAGGGACGGTTGCCGGTCTGCACGGCGTAGTACACGCGGAAGCGCAGTCCGCCGATCGCGGGAGGCGGCGTGCGCTCGGTGAGGAAGGCGATGGTCTTGTTGAGCCGCGCGGTCGGGATCTTCTGGTCGAGCGTGCGGTTGAGCTTGACGGCCGCGTTGAGCATGCGGTCGACCTCGTAGCCGCTCATCGCCGACACGAAGACGAGCGGCGCGCCGGGCGTGAAGAAGAGGCGGTCGAAGACGGCGCGCTCGTACTTTTTGCGGTAGTCACGTTCGTCCTCGAAGTCCGAGATCCCGCTGCTCTCGGCAAACTCGGGCGTCTGGTGGGCCGCGAAGGCCTTGCGCACGAGGTCCCACTTGTTAACGACGACGACGATGGGCTTGCGCTCCTTCACGGCCTCGCCGGCGATCGCCTTGTCCTGGGCGGTCACGCCGTCGACAGCGTCGAGCACGAGGAAGACGACGTCGGTCTGCTTGATGGCGTCGAGCGAGCGCAGCCGGGAAAAATACTCCACGGGCGAGGCCAGCTTCGTCTGCGCCTTGATGCCGGCGGTGTCGATGAGCTTGAACGGGTAGAGACGACCGTCGCGGCCCTTGAACTCGAACGGGAGTTCGATCGCGTCGCGCGTCGTGCCCGGCACGTCGCTGACGATGAGGCGGTCGCTCCGGAGCAGGCGGTTGCTCAGGGAGGACTTGCCGACATTGGGGCGGCCGATGAAGCAGACGCAGAGGGGGTCGCGGGCGGTCTTGGCCTCGGTTTCCTCGGGCGCGGCGGGCGGCGGGCCGAGCCGGCGCAGGATCTCCGCGCGCAGCTCCTCCTCGCCGCGGCCGTGTTCGGCGGAGACGCGGAAGGGCTCGCCCAGGCCGAGACGGTAGGCTTCGGCGAGGTCGACCTTGTCGTCGTTGAAGTCGGCCTTGTTCAGCACGAGCACGACCTCCTTGGCGCTGCGGCGCAGGCGGGCGGCGATCCGGGCGTCGAGTTCGGTGATGCCCTCGAGGCCGTCGATCACGAAAAGAATCAGGTTGGCCGTCTCGATGGCAAACCCCACCTGTTCCTCCGACGCGCGCGTGAGTTCGCGGGTGGTCTCGCCGCCCTTGAGGCCGAGGCCGCCCGTGTCGAGCAGCGTGTAGGCGCCGTCGGCGACCTCCGCCGATATGACGTCGCGCGTGACGCCGGCCTGATCGTGCACGATCGAGATGCGCTTTCGCGCGAGCCGGTTGAAGAGACGGCTCTTGCCGACGTTGGGTCGGCCGACGATGGCGACGGTGCGGGACATGGATGGTGAGTAGCGGGTAGCGAGTAGCGGGTAGCGAGTAGAAAAAAAGCGGGCGGCCGGGCGCCGGCGAGATACGACCGCCGCCCGGCCCGCTGTTTCGTTACCGGCGCAGGCCGCCGACGAAGCGCTCCATGCGGTCGCAGGCCGTGATGAGCTGCTCGTAGCCGGTGGCGAAGCAGGCGCGCACGTGACCCGTGCCGCCCTCGCCGAAGGCGGTGCCCGGCACGACGGCAACCTTTTCGGCGGCGAGCAGGTCGACGGCGAATTGCTTCTCCGAAAGCCCCGTGCCTGCCACGCTCGGGAAGGCATAGAACGAGCCGCGCGGCGAATGACAGGTCAGGCCGATCTCGTTGAAACGGCGGACCACGAGGTCGCGGCGCCGATGATACTGGTCGCGCATCTTCTGCACGGAATCCCAGCCGCGCAGCAGCGCCTCGAGCGCGGCCTCCTGGGCCACAATGGAGGCGCAGAGCATGGTGTACTGGTGGACCTTCATCATCGCGTCGATGAGCTCGGCCGGACCGCAGGCGTAGCCGATGCGCCAGCCGGTCATGGCGAAGGCCTTAGAGAACCCGTGGAGGAAGATCGTGCGTTCGGCCATGCCGGGCAGGCTGGCAATGCTCGTGTGGACGCCGTCGAAGGTGAGTTCGGAGTAGATCTCGTCGCTCATCACCAGCAGGTCCTTCTCGACGCAGAACGCGGCGATCTTCTCGAGCTGCTCCCGGCTGCAGGTGCCGCCGGTGGGGTTGCACGGCAGATTGAGCATGAGCACCTTGCAGCCAGGCGTCCACGCGGCGCGCAGGGCCTCGGCGGTGAGGGCGAACCCGTCCTTCGCATACGTCGGCACGGCCACCGGCACTCCGTGCGAAAGCACGATGCTCGGGTGATACGAGACGTAGCAGGGTTGGTGATACATCACCTTGTCGCCCGGATTGACGAAGGCGCGGAGGGCAAGGTCGAGCGCCTCGGAGACGCCGACCGTGACAATCACCTGATCCTCGGGGCGATAGTCCACGCCGAAGTGTTCGGTGACGTAGGTCGAGATTGCCCGGCGCAGTTCCAGCAGGCCGAGGTTCGAGGTGTAGTAGGTCTTGCCGCGCTCGAGGGCGAAGATCGCCGCCTCGCGGATGTGCCACGGCGTGACGAAGTCGGGCTCGCCCACGCCGAGCGAGATCACGTCCTGGCCCTTCATCTTGGCCACCAGTTCGAAGAAGTCGCGAATGCCGCTCTTGGGCAGAGAGCCGACATGGCCCGCCACCCAACGTTTTGGGTCGTTGCTCATGGGAGAGGCCTCGGGTTACGGGGCGACGTTGAGCCGCGAATTCTGGACCTCGCCGACATCGAGCAGGAAACCCTGCTCCTTGTAGCAGCGCAGCATGAAGTGCGTGGAGGTGGAGAGCACACCCTCGACGGTCGAGAGCTTCTCGGACACGAAGCCCGCGACCTTCTGGAGCGAAGACCCCTTCACGAACACGAGCAGGTCGTAACCTCCCGACATCAAATAGCAGGACTCGACCTCGTCGAAGCGCGCAATGCGTTCCGCAAACCGGTTGAACCCTCCCCCGCGCTCCGGGGTCACCTTCACCTCGATCACGGCGCGCACGGCGGCGGCGGCGGCTGCCTCGCGCGAAAGATCGAGCACCGGACGCCAGCCGAGGAAGATTTTATCTTTTTTCAGCTGTTCCAGGTGCTGTTCGACTGCGGATTCGGTCAACCCGGCGACCTGCGCCATTTGCGCGGTCGTGAGGCTGCCGCCTTCGAGTAACAGCTTGAGAACAGGATTCATGGGACCGGCGACCATCGCAGAGATTGAACCCGGTAATCCACACTAATTTTCGTCCGCAGCCCGGCGGTCCGCCGAGTTGGCAAGCGACACGAGTCGCCGGACCTCCATATGCCCCCGCCGACGAACCTCGCGCCACTCGCCGTCCGGCAGGTGGCGGTTGATCTCGGCCTGCTCGGCCAGATGAAAAACGACGGCGTAAACGGGGCGGCCGAGTTCGAGCAGGCGTGCGGCAACCCGCTCGTTGTCGAACTTCTCGACCTGATCGAAGCGCAAAACCGTGAAACCCGTGTGGTGAAACAACGCCGTGCTCGGCTCGAAGGCGAAGATCGCCGCCTCCGCAGGCAGGTTTGACGTCGCCCACTGGGCCAGCTCGGTGTAACGCGAATTCCCGTCCGCCGGATGCAGGACGAGCAACCGTCGCCCCTGCACCGCCGCGGGCACGGCCAGACAGGCCACCAACACCGCACCGGCCACGACGCCCTTCGCCCCGCAGCCCGCGGCAAAGAGTCGCAGGCCACGCCGTTCCGTCCACGCACGCAACGCGAGCAGGGCGAGGATTGCCAGCGCCGGGTAGGCGGGCACGAGGAACCGCTGATACCACCAGGCGAGATGCGTGAAAAAGTAGCCGGCGTAGAACACGAGAAACAACCCCGCCCAGGCCGCGAGCGCCCACCGCACCCGGCTTTCGGCGACCGGCAGGAACGGTGCCGCCAAGGCCAGGGCCACAAGCGGCGTGAAGTTCACCGGGAGTTGCACGAGGTAGTGCCGAAGCGTCGGCTCCACCCACTCCCATCCAAAGGCCCCGCTCATGTCGCCATATCCCGTGGCCAGCGGCGAACCGTAGAGCGCCCACGCGTGCCAGAGGTGCCACGCCGCCCCCGGCACCGCCCCGAGAATCCACCACCCCACCGCCCGCCACGAACCGAGCAGGATCACCAGCGGAACGAAGGCCAGCGCGTTGACCGGGCGCAACAACACCGCCACGGCCGTCGCCGCCCCGCAAGCCAGCGCCCAGCCGTGGCCGCGGCGAGACTGGACCGCGAACAGCATCGCCGCCGAAAGCCAGGTCATCGACGGCACGTCCGTCATGGGTTGCAGCCCCATGAAGACGTACACCGGACTCAGCCCCACCCACAGCGCAGCCACCCAGGCCCAGCCTCCCGGCAGGCCGCACGCACGCGCCAGCAGGCGCACGACGATCACGCCGCCGACCAGATGAAGGGCGTTCACGACAGCCACCGCCCAGGTCAGGGGTAGCACGACGGCCAGCGCCGCCATCATCAGGGGCAAGCCCGATGGATATCCGGGCGCGAGGCGACCGTCGTCGCGCGGCACGAAGCCCAGCGGGGCATAGATTCGCCCGGACACATCGACCCCGGAAACCATGCGCATCGGCACCGTCAGTTCGCCGTCGCGCAACAAACGGGCCTGCGCGATATAGCCCGCCGAGTCGGCCCCGGCCGCATGCGTATCCAAAAATCCGATCAACACCATTGCATACGCAGCCAGGGCAACCCAGGGCGCCGCCCGCGCCGCCTCCGGCCACGCCGCGGCCTCCATCGCCCGGAGGGTCCGCCAGGCTTCCCGCGAACCGCCGGCCATCGCCAGGCCGAGCATCGGCAGCGCCACGAGCGCAAGAATCCACCACGTTTCGGCCACCTTGCCGGCGAGCCAGGTTCCGCGCCCCACTTCGACCGGCGCGGCGACCGCCAGCCACGTGTCCGGCGAATCGTCACGCACCACCAGCGTGGCGGCCTCCCGAGGTGCCGGCAGGTTGACGCGCCGCCACGCTTCGGTGGCTTGGTAACGCACCTGCAGCGGGCGCACGCGTTTGCCCGAGTTCGTCTCCAGCCAGAATTCCGTCCTGCCGGGCTCGCCGGTACCGGCCACGTAAAACTGGAGGAGGGGGAAGTCGGTCGCGAACGAGCCGCTCCGTCTGTCCCCCACCGCTCCGGCGGCTTCGCTGGCCACCGCCCGATAACCGGCCGGCAACCCCGGCAGCGGCGGCACCCGCTCCACCGAAAACACCTCACCCCCGTCCGGCGCCAACCACAGGTCCAGGGGCGCCCGTACCGTCGAGGGCAGCCGGCGGGCCAGACGCGGGTCACGGAGCAGGTCGGCCACCCGCGCGGCTTCGTCCGGCACAAGCCTCAGCGCGTGCGCCAACCCAGTCAGGTCGCCCGAAGTCAGGAAAGTCCGCACACCCGCGGTCCGTCGTTGCGTTTCCTGCGTGATCTCGAGCGGCAGGGGCAGCCCGCGATTCGCCACGATCAGGACCGGCAGCGTCGCCAGGCCCCAGGCCGTCGCCAGGATGACCGCCCGGCGCCGCCGGGCGGCTGCGAGCCGCCACAGGTGCGTCCACGCCGCCGCCTGCACGCCTAAACCCACCGCCACGCCGATCGCCGTGCCGGCCAGCCCCAGACCGGACGGCGAAAGGCCCAGCAGAAGTATCCACAAGGTAATGACACCCACAAGCGCAGATCCGCCCGCGAAGTCCCCGCCGGCGCCCCGCACGCGAAACGCCATCACCATTCCTGGCAACGTGAGCAAGGCGAGACCGGCCGAGTTTCCCCAGGTTGGCGACGACAGCCCGCCCGCGGCCGCCAAGTCGCCGTCCGCCAAGAACCGCCAGAGTCCCGCGAGAAACAGAAGCGTGTTCCAGACCATGGTGCCGAAAGGCCGCGCCTCCCCCTCCCCGCCGCGCCGCCCCAGCCCAGCCCCGATCGCCAACGCCAGCGCCGAGGCCATCCCCGCAGGTGAAGCCACCACCGCCGCGAGGCCGAACGCATGGCCCCAAGGCTGACGTGGCCTCCGCCACGTGAAGGTCAGGTGCCCCACGCCAAGCAGCCACATCCAGCCGGCCGCACCGCTCCAGGACGCCGCCACCTCGTGAGCCACGCCGGGAAGACACCAGCCCACCGTCATCACCACGGCCACGCAGGCGGCAGCCCCGCCGCCCAGGCCGCGCAACAGCGCGCATCCCAGGCCGAAGACCGCCAATCCAAGCGCAACCGCCGCTCCCAAGGCACCCAGGCGTGGATCCCATTGTCCATTCAGCGAGATACTTCCCAACGTCCAAATCCACTCGCCGGCCCACGCCTCGCGGCCCAGCCACGCCCCCAAGGCCAACTTTCCGTCGTCCTGCGCCAGCCAAGGAGCGAACACGCGCGCGCCCGCCTCCGTCCATGCAGAGCCCGTCGGATTGTCGAGCGCCCGCGCTTCGACGATCCGAAACGCCCCCGCAACCACTGCAATCGCGAGCCCCAGCGCCCAGCCGGTTCGCCACCGTTGCACGAGCCAGTCTGACAAGGTTTTCGTGCGAAACATGCGTAGGGCGCGGAGAGGGTTGACGGAGCGCGCACGATGGATCCGCCCCACGCCGCGGGGCAATCCCGGAAACGCCTGCGAAGGGTTCCGGCAGGGGAACCATCCACGAATCCCACCGTCCACGCGCCTCAAGGCTGGAAAAACCTCCGCCGATGGTCTCCATTGCCTCCTCACGCATCATGTTCGAGTCCCTCTCCGACAAACTCTCCTCCGCTCTCCGCAACCTCCGCGGCGTCGGCCGTCTCACCGAAGAAAACATGGCCGACGCCCTCAAGGAGGTGCGCACGGCCCTGCTCGCCGCCGACGTGCACTTCAAGGTCGCCCGCGACTTCGTCGAGCGCGTGCAAACCCAGTGCGTCGGCCAGGACGTGCTCAAGGGCGTCACGCCGGGCCAGCAGATCATCAAGATCATCCACGACGAACTCGTCCGCCTGCTCGGCGAGGGCGAGACCCAGCTCTCCGCCGCCCGTCCGCTCAAGATCCTCATGGTCGGCCTGCACGGCGCCGGCAAGACCACCACCACCGCCAAGCTCGGCCGCCTGCTGAAGAAAAAGGGCTACGCCGCCCCGCTCGTGGTCGCCTGCGATGTCTATCGTCCGGCCGCCATCGACCAGCTCGAGATCCTCGCGAAGCAGGAAGAGCTCGGCTTCTACGCCGACCGCACGACGCGCGACGTCACCGCCATCGGCGTCGCCGCCCTCAACGAGGCCCGTACGCGCAACGCCGACCTCGTCGTCTTCGATACCGCCGGCCGCCTGCAGATCGACGAGGACCTCATCGCCGAGGTCAAACGCCTGCGCGAACGCGTCCAACCCGACGAAATCCTGCTCGTCGCCGACGGCGCCCTCGGCCAGGAGGCCGTCAACGTGGCCAAGGCCTTCCACGACGCCCTCGGCCTCACCGGCCTCGTGCTCACCAAGATGGATGGCGACGCCCGCGGCGGCGCGGCCCTCTCCATCAAGAGCATCACCGGCGTCCCGATCAAGTTCGTCGGCACCGGCGAAAAGACGGCCGACTTCGACACGTTTTACCCGGACCGCCTCGCCTCGCGCATCCTCGGCATGGGCGACGTGGTCTCCCTCGTCGAAAAGGCGCAGGAAAACATCGATCAGAAAGAAGCCGAGAAGATGGCCGAGAAGCTCCGCAAGGCGGACTTCAATCTGGAGGACTTCCTCGCCCAGATGCAGCAGATCAAGAAAATGGGGTCGATGGAGAGTCTGCTCGGCATGATGCCTGGCATGAACGGCGTGAAACTGGACAGCGGAGCCGAGCGACAGATGGCCCGCACGGAGGCCATCATCAAGTCGATGACCCCGCAGGAACGCCGCAAACCGGAAATCCTCAACGGCAGCCGCCGGCTGCGCATCGCCAACGGCGCCGGCGTGAAGGTCCTCGAGGTCAATCAGCTGCTGAAGCAATTCCAGCAAATGCAGAAGATGATGAAGATGATGAAGGGCAGCGGAGGGAAGAAGATGATGCGCCAGATGGAGGCCATGCGCGGTCGCGGCGGTTTCCCCGGGATGTAGCCGTCGCCCACAGGCTGGATTTTCCGCTTGCCGATCGTCGCGTCGACGACGTACTACCCTCCCTTTCCGCCAGGCAACGCGCCCTCGTGCGACGCTGCTGGCGCCATACATTGGGGGTCGATAGCTCAATGGTAGAGCAGCGTCCTTTTAAGTCGTTGGTTCTGGGTTCGAATCCCAGTCGACCCACCATGGCGCCCCGCGGATTTCGTCCGGGGAACGTGCGCCCACCGCTCCGCTTCCGTCGAATCCTTGCGAATGGGGGCAACGCCCCGGTCAGGGCCTCCCACCTTGTCGCCATGCCAGCGCGGCGGTATTTCATCGATTTCGCGCGAAATCGCCCCCGAGGTTCAGCAAATGACTTGGATAAATTAGGATACCTCGTGTAAATTGATGCTTAATCGAGTGCCTCACAGGGCCGTTACGTTGGAATCTTATCCCCTTTCCTCCTATCTTTAGAAACCATCGCGGTAGATTAAACACCCTATGAAGCGACTCGTCATAATTGAAGACCAGACGGCCATCCGCGAAATGTTGGTCGAAATCCTTCGCACCGATCCCAACTACAAGCTCGTAGGCCAGAGCGGGGACGGACAAAGCGCCTACACCCTCTGCCTCGAGTCGAAACCCGATGTGATCGTCCTCGACGCAAAATTGCCCGGCCTCAATGGCGTCGACCTGCTGCGCAGGCTCTCCAAGCAACTCAGAAACCTCCGTGTCCTCGTTTTCTCCGGCCACGAAAACCCCGTGCTCGTTCGCGAAATGCTCGAGGCAGGCGCCCACGGTTTCGTCGAGAAGACAGCCGGGCTCTTCGAGTTCAAGAAGGGACTCGAAACCGTCGCCAACGGCGGCACCTACTTCGGTCCGGCCGTCGCCTCCCTCCTCCGAAATGTCGTCGCCAACCCGGCCGCGAGTTCGACCACCGATTTCCTGACGGACCGCGAACGCGAAATCCTGCAACTCGTGGCCGAGAGCCACAGCACCAAGGAGATCGCCGCCAAGCTCAACATCAGCGTAAAGACGGTCGACAACCACCGCACCAACCTGATGCGGAAGCTCAACCTTCATGATGTCGCCAGCCTTACGCGCTACGCGCTCGAGGTCGGCCTCATCGAGCCGAAGAGCCCCGTCTGAGCGCCTCGGCGTAGCGATCGGCGAGGACGTCGATCAGGGCCGGATGCGCCCCGAGCGGTTCGGTCATATGTGTGCGCAGACCCGGCCGCTCTGACTCTGCGCCGGAACAAATCTCCGCCACGTCCCCGCCCGGGCCCGCGTGACGGCCTGGGGAGAGGAATTGCAGGGCAACCACGACGTCTCCCGTGTCGAAAGGAAGCGAGCGCAGCGCCCGGGCCAGCAGGGGCTCGTTGAAGTCGTACTCCACGCCCTCGCGACGTTCCATCGAGGCGGTCCCTACTGCGGAAGCCTCCCCGGAAAGCACCGTCTGCAATTGCCGCCCAAGATGTTCGCGCACCGCTGTCACCGCCCGCTGCGGCGTGCCGTGATCCACGAGCACCACTCCCGGCCTCGCCAGGCCGCGTTCGCAAATCATCGCACGCACTCCCTCGGCCAAGGCCTGCGCCAGCCGTCGATCCTCGGTTTCCACCAGGTTCACCAGCGGGCCCGCCAGCCACGCCGTCTTTGCAGGATGCCTGACACGCAGGGCCGCCAAACGAGCGGGGACATAGTCCGTCAAGGCCGCACTCGGACCGAAAAACAAGGGTAGCAGGACTACATTGCCGCCGCCTTGCGTCCAATACTCATCCAAGGCTGGCTCCAGCAACCGGGCCCTGCGGCCGTCGAGTTCCGCCGGGTCGACCCCGCTGGAATGAAGCAACGATACCGGTTCGACGGACACTCCGAGCTTCGCCGCCAGGTCGGACGCAACCGCGCGCAGACTCTGCGTGGCAGCCGCCCGCAGCGATCCATTGTCGAAGAGAAAACAGGTTGGCGGAGCGGATACAGGCACGAGGAGGGTTAAATGACTTGCCGACCCAAATCGATTGCTCAATAAGGTCAAACCACTGCCGCTTTCCCTCCGCCACATGAATCTCCTCCCGAAGAAACTCGCCCTCCTCGCTGTTGCCAGCGCCTTCGTATTCGCCGGCTGCTCCAAGAAGCCCATTCGCCCCGATCCGGGCGCGACGGTGCTCGGTCCGGGAGCCGGAGGCGGCGCGATCAACCCGATGGACATCAACGCGGGCGACCTCGGCCTCACCGATCCCTCGGCCGGCGGGCTGATTTCCCGCGGCGACGGCGTCATCGAGACCGAAGATATGATCAAGGGGCTGATCCAGCCCGTGTATTTCGACTACGACCAGTCGGCCATCCGCGCTTCCGAGCGCTCCAAGTTGCAGTCGGCCCAGCAGCACCTCGCGAGCAACCCGCAGCACCGCATCCTGCTCGAGGGTCATTGCGACTGGCGCGGCACGGCCGAGTACAACCTCGGTCTCGGCGACCGCCGCGCCGCGGCCGCCCGTCAATACCTGATCACGCTGGGCGTCGCCGCCAACCGCATCGAGACCCTCTCGAAGGGCGACCTCGAAGCCGTCGAGAACGCCTCCGAGGATCAGATGTCCCGCGACCGCCGCGTCGAGATCATCATCCTCAAGCGCTGAGCGCCGCAGTCATCTTTTCAACAAAACCCCGGGCCCACCGCCCGGGGTTTTTTGTTGGCTGCCGCTCGCATTCTTCTTGGGTCACAGAGAACTCAGAGCTCCGACACAGAGGCCACAGAGCAGAAATCCTCCAAGCCGGACTTTCGGCGTAGCGTTAGTTCGATCGTCATCCGCCGTAAACTTCCCGCACACCGTGTGGCCTCCCGCTGCCTCTGTGTCGGAGCTCCGTGTACTCCGTGAAACCGGTCTTGGCCTTATTGATGGTGAAATGTGCGGGCTTGGGTGTCTCGCCCAAGTCTGCGCCGCGTCAAGGGACCCGGCCTACAGGGGAGTTTGCGGCGCGGAGCGCCGTCCACGGGCGAGACGCCCGTGCCACTTTCTGCCGGGAACGATCGTGAGATGCGCCCCGCTCCCACTATCGCGAGCCTTCGCGCTCGCGGCCATCCGCCACGCGTTCGAGGATCTTCTCCGAGGCCCGCATGCCCTTCTCCATCACGCCGAGGTGAAAGCTCTCGTTGGGAGCGTGCAGGTTGTCCTCGGGCAGGAAGAGCCCCATCATCACCGAATCGAGCCCGAGCACGCGCTTGATGTCCGCGATGATCGGCACGCTCCCGCCTTCGCGCAGGTAGAGGGGGCGTTTGCCGAAGATCTCCCCGATGGCCGCATCGGCGGCGTCGAAGGCGCGCGCGAGCACGGGTGACTGGTCCTTCGGGGTATTCGAACGGTGCGGCGGCACCACGACGTAGGGCGTGCCGTCGTGCTGGTCGACGATTCGATACGTCACGTCCTTCGGCATGCGTTCGGCAATCGTGCGATGGAGCAGTTCGCGGATCTTCGCGGGGGTCTGGTTGGAGACCAGCCGGCAGCTGATCTTCACGAAGGCCGTGCTGGGAATGACGGTCTTCGTCCCCTCCCCCTGATAACCGCCGCCGATGCCGTTGAACTCGAGCGTCGGCAGAAAGCGGGTGCATTCGAACGGCGTGTAGCCGGGCGGTGTATGGAAGGCGGGGATACCGAGGAAGGCGCGGTACTGCTCCGCGTCGCCGCCGAGCTTCCGCAGTTCCTCGCGCTCCCAGGGCTCGACGTCGAGCACGTCGTCGTAGAAGCCCGGGATGTTCACGCGTCCGTCGGGCCTATGCAGCGACGCACACAGCTCGGCCACGGCCTGGATGGGATTGCGCAGCACGCCGCCGTGCAGGCCCGAATGCAGGTCGCTCTTCGATCCGGTCACCTCGACGTCGCACAGCACGAGCCCGCGCAGTCCGCAGGTGATGACAATCTGGTCTTCGCGGGGTATGCCCGTGTCGGAGAGGAAAACGAAGTCCGCCTTCCGCAACCGCGCACTCTGGGCCTCGAGAAATTTGGGGAAACTGGGGCTGCCCATCTCCTCCTCGCCCTCGATCATGAAGGTGACGCGCAGCGGCAGGTCGGGCCTGCGCGCGAGCAGGCGCGCCACCGCCGCGATGTGCGTCATGAGCGGCCCCTTGTTGTCGGCCGCGCCGCGCCCATAGATGCGCCCGCCCCGGACCTGCGGCTCGAAGGCCGGCGTTGTCCAGAGGTTGAGCGGATCCGCCGGCTGCACGTCGTAGTGACCGTAGATGATCACATGGGGCCACTCCGCAGGCCCCTTGCGCTCGGCCAGGACGATCGGGTGGAGGTCGGTCTTGACGACCTCCACCGCGAAACCCAGCGAGCCGAGCAGCTTCGCGACAAACTCGCGCGCCCCGGTCATCCCCTCGCGAAAAGCCGGATCGGCCGACACGCTCGGATGCCGCACAAACTCCTTCAACGCCTCAATCGGATCGAACATGACCAAACCCTGCCTCAACCCGATTCCCCGCGCTAGTCAAAACCCGCGCGGCGCGGACGCGCCGCCTCAGGATTTCGCCGCAGGCGAAATCCTCAAAAGTCGAACTGGTCGATGTTGCCCTTGTTGAAGATGAAGGGCTGGCCGAGAAGGATGTTGTCGCCCTGGATCTCGAAGGTGCCCGCCGCGCCCGCGTCGAACGTCGTGTCGCCGGGCTTGAGCTTCCCCTCGGCGAGCGCGACCGCCGCCCGCACGGTCAACGCACCGAGATCCTCGGTGTTCCAGAGGATGACGCTGTCGGTCACGCCTTCGTGCACGTAGCGCTTGTTTTCGTTGGGCAGGCCGAGCCCGATGACCTTCACCTGGCCGACCTTGCCGGCCTGCTTCACCGCCTCGGCGGCTCCGGGCACGGCGGGCGAGCAGATATTCATGATGAGCTTGAGGTTCGGGTGCGCGCTCATGAGGGCGGTGGCCTCGGCCTGGGCCTTGTCCTTGAGATCGTCGCAAGGGCGGAGGGCGACCATGCGCAGGTTCGGATACTTCTCGGCGCGGCGCGCCTCGATGTGCCGCTGCCATTCGTTCATGTTCGCCGCGGTGAGACTGGCGGTGATGATCGCGAACTCGCCCTCGGTTCCGACGAGGCGGGCGGCCTCGTCCATCAGCGTGTAACCGATGCCCTGCGGCGTGGCCTGGTTCACGAAGAAGGTGCGGGCGTCGGGCGCGGCGTCGGAATCGTAGGTGATGACCTTGATGCCGCGGGCCTGCGCGCGCCGCAGCGCGGTGGAGATGCCGTCGCGGTTCTCGCAGGCGGCGGCGATCACGTCGACGCCGAGCGCAATCCAGTTCTCGATGATCTCGTTCTGCCGCGCCGGGTCGGGGTCGGTCGGCCCGTCGAAGAGCAGCTCCACGCCGAGTTCCTTCGCCATCTTCTCGGCGCCCTGGCGCACGGAGATGAAGTAGGCGTTGCCCTTCGACTTGGGCAGGAGGGCGATGGTGAGGCGCTGGTCGCCGGAAGCTTCCGGGGCCTTGCCGCAACCGGCGAGGAGGACGGTGACCGCAACGAGGAGGAGGACGAGTTTTTTCATGACGAAGAAGGAGGGGCTGAGGGAGGGGCGGCGGCCCGCTGGCGGGACCGGCGGCGGTGACGCCACGCGGACACCTTTGCCGCCACGGGCTGAAATGACAAGGCCACCAGCAGGAGCGCCCCCGTCAACAGTCCGGCCATCTCGCGCGGCATGCGCGCGTGCACGAGGCCGTTGGTCAGCACCGCGATCGCCGCCACACCGAGCAACGTGCCGTGGATCGTGCCCACGCCGCCGAAAATGCTCGTGCCGCCGAGCACGACGGCGGTGATCGCCAGCAGTTCGTAACCCGTGCCCGCGTCCGCCCGCGCCTGCCCGAGCCGCGAGGTGTAGATGATCGACGCCACCGCGACGATCACGCCGGCCAGCACGTAGGCGAGCGCCAGACGACGGTTGACGGGAAGACCCGCGTAGGCCGCGCCTTCCGGAGCGTAACCGATGACGCGGAACGATCGGCCGGCCGTCGTGCGATGCACGAAGAGCCACATGGCAACGGCGATCAGCAGAAAGACCGGCGCCTGGGCGGGAAGTCCGAACCAGCGTTCCTGTCCGAGAAAAAGAAACCCCGCCGGAAAGTTCGTGAACGTATCCACCCCGCGCGTGAGTGCCTCGGCGAGGCCGCGGAAAAGCGAATAGGTGCCGAGCGTGACAATCAGGGGCGGCAGCCGCAGCCAGGTGATGAGAGAAGCATTCAGGCCGCCCGCCAGCGCACCGAGGAACACCGTGCAGGCCGCGGCCGCCGGCAACGGCACACCGGCGTCGCGCCAGAGCTTGCCGAAGACGACGGCACAGAGTCCGAGCAGCGAGCCGACCGACAGGTCGATGCCGCCGGTGAGGATGATCGGCGTGAGGGCAAGCGCGAGCAGGCCGATCTCCACCGAGTGACGGAGGATGTCAAAGGTGTTGTCCAGCGTGCCGAAGCGCGGCCCGATCGAATTGAAATAGAACCACTCGATGGCCAGCAGCGCGAAGAGCACGGCTTCGTGACTCCGGAAGGCGCGGCGCGCGGGTGAAGGCGTGGAGACAGCCATAACGTCAAGTGCGGTTGCGGCGGCTGCGGATGCCGTCGGCCACCACGGCAAGCAGGATGATGGCGCCTTGGATGGCTTTTTCCCAGTAGGCCTGGATGTGCAGGTGCGTGAGCGCCGGCGCCACGCACGCCAGCAAAAGCAGACCGGCGAAGACGCCCCAGAGATTGCCGCGTCCGCCGGAGATCGCCACGCCCCCGACAACGACCGCCGCGATGGCCTTGAGTTCGAGGCCCGTGCCGGCCTTGGGGTCGACCTGGGGCGACTGCACGAGGTTGAGCATGGCCGCTAGTCCGGCGAGCGCGCCGAGCAAGGCGAAGGTCCCGAAGGTCACCCAGCGCGGACGCAGGCCGGCGAGGCGCGCGGCCTCGGCATCCGCCCCCACGGCATAGACAAACCGCCCGACCGCGAGGCGGCGCATCGCCACGGCCAGCGCCACGAGCAGCACGACGGCAACCGCGACCAGGGTCACCTGACCGGCCCGCTGGCTCAGGCCAAACCACTGCGTGTCGACGGGAAGGTTGACGAACTCGCCCTGGCGCAGCCAGCGCAGGCCCTCGCGCCACGTCACCATCGTGGCGAGCGTCACCACGATCGACGGCAGGCCCAGGCCGGCGACCAGCGCGCCGTTGCACGCCCCCAGGAGGGCGCCGAGCGCCACCGAGGCCAGCAGCACCAGCGGCAAGGGCCAGCCCGCCGCCGCGAGCAGGCCGGCGCAGACTCCGCAGACTGCAAATTGCGAACCCACGGAGATGTCAATCTGCCGGCAGACGATCACCAGCGCCATTCCGCAGGCCACGACGAGCGTCGGCGCCTCGCGGGTCACGAGTGAGAGCAGGGGCTGCGGCTGGAAGAAAGCCGGCGCGAACACGGCCAGCAGCGCGAGCACGAGGATCAGCGCACCGGCAACCGACAGCTCCCGGAAATACATTCGGGCAAACGCGCTCATGCAGCGCCCTTCTCCGCCTGGCCCAGCGCCGCCGCCATCACGGTGGCGGCCGAGGCCCCGCCGGGCAGGATCGCCGTCAGGCGGCCACCGCGCATCACGCCGATACGGTCGCTCATGCCGAGCACTTCCGGCAGATCGCTCGAGATGAGCAGCACGGCCAGGCCTTCCTTCGCCAGGCGGCGGATGATGCGGTGAATCTCGCTCTTCGCACCGACGTCGACGCCCTGCGTCGGCTCGTCGAGAATCAGGACCGCCGGCTTCGTCGCCAGCCACCGCGCCAGCGAGACCTTCTGCTGGTTGCCGCCCGAAAGACTGCCCACGGGCGCGTCCGGACCGGAGGTCTTGACCGCAAGGCTCCGGATGTAGTCGAGCGCCAGGGTCCGCTCCGCGCCAAAACGCAGCCAGCCGCCGCGAAACAGGCGCCGATGGATCGCCATGGTCATGTTCTGCTCGACGGGCAGCTCGAGGACGACGCCATGACGGCGCCGGTCCTCCGGCACGTAGGCCAGGCCGCGGTCGACGGCCTCGCGCGGCGAACGGATCGCGACCTCGCGGCCCCGCAGCCGGACGACGCCGGCGTCCGCCGGCGTCATGCCAAAGAGGATACGCGCCAGCTCCGTGCGCCCGGCCCCGACCAAGCCCGCGAGGCCGAACACCTCGCCCGCCCGCACCTCGAAGCTGACGCCGGCGACACCGGACGCGCGGCAGCCGATGTTCTCCAGCGAAAGCACCGGCTCACCCGGCGCCGACTCCGCCGGAGGATAGATCTGCGCGACCTCGCGGCCGACCATCAGCTGGATGAGCGTCCCCTCGTCGATGCCCGACGCCGCATGCGTGCCCACGCTTTCGCCGTCGCGCAGCACGGTGACCCGGTCCGCCAGCGCAAAGATCTCCTCGAGCCGGTGCGAGATGTAGATCACCCCCACCCCGGCCGTCCGCAGTTCCTTCACGACGGCGAAGAGCAGGTGCTGCTCCTTCTGGGTCAGCGACGCGGTCGGCTCGTCCATGATGACGATCCGCGCGCCGGACCCGAGGGCGCAGGCGATCTCGACGAGCTGCTGCTCGGGCATCGAGAGTTGCCCGACCTCCGCCTCGGGATGAATCGCGGCGCCGATCCGTTCCAGCAGCGCGCGGGCGCGGTCCCGGCGTTGCAGCCAGTCGACCCGGCGCAGGCCCCGCGATGGCTCCAGCCGCAGTCCGATGTTCTCGGCGACGGTGAGCGCCGGGAAGAGGGCTGGCTGTTGGTAGATGCAGGCAATGCCGAGGCGGCGGGCCGACTCGGGCGACAAGGCGCGCACCGTCTCGCCGGCCACGCGGATCTCCCCGCCGTCCGGCGCATGCGCGCCCGTGATCACCTTGATCAGCGTGCTCTTGCCGGCGCCGTTCTCCCCTAGCAGCGCGTGCACCTCGCCCGCCCTGAGGTCGAAATCGACTCCGCGGAGAGCCCTGACGTCGCCAAACGACTTCGCGATCCGAGAAAGTTCGAGCAAGGGGGGCGGCATGAACGGGGGTTCAAACCGGTGACATCGCGGCGGAGGGGCCGCAAGTCGCAATCCGCCCTGATCGTACTGTCAGAGTCGGAAAGGTGCGCTCACCCTTCCGAGAGAAGACGGCGCAGGGTCTCGTCGACGAGCTTGGGGTTGGCCTTGCCCTTCGAAGCCTTCATGACCGGACCCTTGAACGCGTTGATGGCGCTATCCTTGCCGGCCTTGAACTCGGCGAAGGCCTTCGCGTTGCCCGCGATCGCCTCGCGGCACCACTGTTCGAGTTCGCCCGTGTCGGTGGGCGCCGCCTTGAGACCGCGGCGATCGGCGATGGCCTCAGGTGCCTCGCCGGTGGCGGCCATCTCGACAAAGATCTCCCTCGCCGCGTTCGTGAGGACGGTGCCGGCATCGATCAGTTTCACGAGGGCCGCCAGGTGTTGCGGACGCACCTTCGCCTCGGCGATCGAGGCCTTGGCCGCGCCCAGCTCGCGCAGGAGGTCGTTGACGACCCAGTTGCCCACGGCCTGCGCCTTGTCGCGGCCAGCATGCTGCACAGCCTCCTCGAAATAAGCGGCAAGGTCCCGATCCCACACCAGCACCGACGTGATCGTGTACGGCAACCCGTACTGCTCCATGAAGCGGCGCTGCTTGTCGAAGGGCAGCTCGGGGCACTCGGCCTGGAGGCGGGCCTTCCAGGCTTCGTCCACCTTCACCGGCATGAGGTCGGGGTCGGGGAAATAGCGGTAGTCGTGCGCCATTTCCTTCGAGCGCAGGGACTGGGACGCGCCCGTCATGCCGTCGTAGTCGCGCGTCTCCTGCACGATGGTGCCGCCGGCCTTCACGACGGCGATCTGCCGTTTGATCTCGTGGTCGATGCCGTCGCGCACGAAGGAGATCGAGTTGAGGTTCTTCAACTCCACCTTGGTGCCGAGTCCGGTGGAGCCGACCGGCCGGATGGAAATGTTGGCGTCGCAGCGCAGCTGGCCCTTCTCCATGTCGCAGTCGGAGATGCCGCCGTAGATCATGGTCGCGCGCAGCGAGGTCAGGTAGGCGTACGCCTCCTCGGCGCTGCGGATGACGGGCTCGGAGACGATCTCCATGAGCGGCGTGCCGGCGCGGTTGTAGTCAACGAGCGAATCGACCTCGAAGTGGTTCAGCTTGCCGACGTCCTCCTCAAGATGGATGCGGGTGAGCGCGATCTGCTTGTGCTCGCCCATGACGTTGCGCGAGGGACCGGGCAGTTCGATCTCGACGAAGCCGCCCTTGCAGATCGGCTGGTCGTACTGGGAGATCTGGTAGTTCTTGGGCGAATCGGGATAAAAATAGTTTTTGCGGTCCCACTTACAGACGGGCGCGATCTCGCACCCCAGCATGAGCCCGGCCTTGATGATGGCGTCGAGCGCGGCCTTGTTCATCACCGGCAGGACTCCGGGCAGCGCGAGCACGACGGGATCGGTGAGCGTGTTCTCCGGCTGCCCGTAGCCGGCGGCGACGCGGGTGAACATCTTGGACCGGGTCTTGATCTGCACGTGGACTTCAAGACCGATGACAGCTTCGTAATTCATGGAGGACGGCAGACAGAGAAGTTACACAGAGGGCACGAGAGGCGGCACAGAGGTCACAGAGCCAGGCGACGGAGTCCCTTGATGAGTGTCGTGGAGTTGAAATGGAAAAGTAGGCCAAGGTGACAGTCGGTGAACTTCAGGTAAGTGAGCACCTGAGCTTCATGCGTATCCAAAATCGCATCGACCGTCTTCAACTCAACAACGACAACTTGCTCCACAAGAAAATCGAGCCGATAGGCATCCTCGATGAGCAGGTCCTTGTAGCGAATCGGGCAGAGTTTCTGTTCTTCGAATCCGATTCCCCGAAGCCTGAACTCGTGCGCCAACGCCCGTTGATACGCGGACTTCAGGAGTCCGGGGCCGAGTTCCCGATGAACCTCGATGGCCGCCCCGATAATACGCTCTGTGAGTTGATTCACCTTGTTGTTCATCTCCGTGACCTCTGTGCGCCCTCTTGTGCCCTCTGTGTAACTCCTCACAAAACCGGCGGCCGGCGGCCCCAGGTGTGGGGGGCGTCGTAGGCGTGGGCGATGGCGAGGAGGTCGGCTTCGCGGAAGGGCTGGCCGATGACCTGGAGACCGATGGGCAGACCGGATGACGAGAACCCGCAGGGCACGCTGAGGCCCGGAAGGCCGGCGAGGTTGGCGCCGATCGTGTAGACGTCGCACAAATACATCGCCAGCGGATCCGCCTTCGCGCCGCGCTTGAAAGCCGGTGTCGGCGAGGTGGGCGTGAGGATCGCGTCGACCGTCTTGTAGGCCTCGAGGAAGTCGTTGCGGATGAGCGTGCGCACCTTCTGCGCACGCAGGTAGTAGGCATCGTAGTAGCCGCTCGAAAGCACGTAGGTGCCGAGGATGATGCGCCGCTTGACCTCCGGACCGAAGCCCTCGGCGCGCGACTTGAAGTAGAGTTCGTTGAGGTCCTTCGCCTCCCTGGAACGGTGTCCATAGCGCACGCCGTCGTAGCGCGCGAGGTTCGAGGAGCACTCCGCCGTCGCGATGATGTAGTACACGCCGACGCCGTACTCGGTGTGCGGGAGCGACACGTCGACAATCTCGCAGCCGATCGACTTGTAATGCGCGATCGCCTTCTGCACCGCCGCGCCGACCTCGGGATCGAGCCCTTCGCCGAAATACTCCTTCGGAATGCCCAGGCGCCAGGGCCCCTTCTTTGCGGTGAGGGCCGCGCGATAATCCGGGATCTCGGTCTTGAACGAAGTCGAATCGCGCTCGTCGTGGCCGGCGATCGCCTGCAAGACCACGGCGGCGTCCTCGACGGTGCGCGCAAAGGGTCCGATCTGATCGAGCGAGGAGGCGAAGGCTATCAGGCCGTAGCGCGAGACGAGCCCGTAGGTCGGCTTGAGTCCCACCACGTTGCACAAGGCCGCCGGCTGGCGGATCGAGCCGCCCGTGTCCGAACCGAGCGAGGCGATCGCCTCACCGGCCGCGACTGCCGCCGCACTGCCGCCGGAGGAGCCGCCGGGCACGCATTCCAGGTTGTAAGGATTGCGCGTGGTATGGAACGCGGAGTTCTCGGTCGAGGAACCCATCGCAAACTCGTCGAGATTGAGGCGGCCCCAGAGCACGGCCCCGGCCTGCTTGAGCTTCTGGGTGACGGTGGCGTCGTAGGGCGAGACGAAGTTTGCCAGCATCTTGCTGGATGCAGTGAGCGGCTGGCCCGTCACGGCGATGACATCCTTGAGCCCAATGGGAATGCCGTCGAGGGCCCCCCTCGCCTGCCCGGCCGCACGGCGCGCATCCGAGGCGGCGGCCTGCGCGAGTGCGTCGGCCTCGTCGAAGGAGTTGAAGGCCTTCACGCGGTCGTCGACGGCCTTGGTTCGTGCCACGACGGCCGTGGTAAGTTCAACCGAGGAGATCGACTTCGCCTCAAGCAGACCGGCGAGTTCGGCGATGGTCTTGGAGAAAAGCGGTTCGGACATTGGATTTGAAGTAGCGAGTAGTGGGTAGCGAGTAGCGGGTAGAAAGGCGGCGACGGAAGGCTCGATATGCTCGCTACCCGCTACTCGCTACCCGCTACTTTTTCATTTCTCACTCCACGACCTTCGGAACCGCGATCATGTGGTTCCGTTGGGCGGGGGCGTTGCGCAGCGCGTCTTCGACCGGCAGCCCGGGCTGCGGCACGTCCTCGGACCAGACATTGAAAACCGGATACGCGTGCGCCGTCGGCTCCACGTGCGAGACGTCAATTTTGCTCAACTGCTCGATATGATGCAGCACGTCGCCGAGCTGCTGCGCAAATTTGACCTTCTCCTCGGCCGTCAGCTCGATGCGGGCGAGGTTGGCAACGTGATCAATGTTGAGATCGGTGGGCTGGGACATGGTCGGGGAGTAGCGAGTAGCGGGTGGCGGGTAGCGAGTAGAAAAGGCTCGAGTCTCGCTCGTCCCTTCCGCTCGCGGGTTACTTTCGGATCTGGTAGCCGGTGGAGTTGACGAAGTCGTCCTGGAGTTTCGTGAAGACCGCGTTGACCTCGTCGTCGGTCAAGGTCCGCTCGGCCGAGCGGAAGACGAGATTGAAGGCGAGGCTCTTGGTGCCTTCGGGCAGGCCCTTTCCCTGGTACACGTCGAACACCGAGACGCCTTCGAGGGCGAAGGCGTTGCCGGCGGCGGCGCGCGCCACCTTGGCCAGCGCCTTTTGCACCTCGCCGGCGGCGGCTTCGGCAGGCACGACCACGGCCAGGTCGCGCAGCGCGGCCGGGAAGAGGCTGAAGGGCTGGTAACGCCGCCGGGCTCCGTCGGCCGGCAGCTTCTCCGGCACGATCGCGACGAAGCCCGCGTAAACCTTGCCCTCGATCCCCAGGGCCCTGAGCACGGCGAGGTCGAGCAGGCCGAAGGAGGCCGTCCAGCCGTGCTCGATGTTGCCCGCCGACGCCGCCTGGCCGGCCTGCCAGCCGAAGCCGGGAGCGGCGACGTTCGCGAGCGGCTGCCGACCGAGGTCGATGCCCGCCGCCTCGGCCAGCACTTCGGCATGGCGTTTCGCGGTGTAGAAGTCCGACGCCTCGCGCGGCCGCCACGAACGGTCGTCCGCCTCCACTGCCTCGATGAAGGCCACGGCGACGCATTCGCTGGGCTGGCCCTTGCGCGGGAGGAAGACGCGGCCCGTCTCGAAGAGGCGCGTCGCCGCCACGCCGCGGTCCTGGTTCAGGCGCAGCGATTCGAGCAGGCCCGACACGAGCGTCGGCCGCAGGTGCGACTGGTCCTCGACAAAGGGATTGGCGAGCGCGAGGTCTGCGATGGCCTCGGGGGCGGTCCAGGCGGAAAGCTCCTTCGCTGCACGCAACGTGTAATTGACGCACTCGACGAAGGACCGGCCGGTCATGATCTCGGTCACGCGCCGGTTGAAGCGCACGATCGGATCGTCGTCGCCGACGAGGCCCGGGGCCTGCACGACGGCGGCAGGGATCTTGTCCGTGCCGTGCAGGCGGAGAATCTCCTCCACGAGGTCGATCGGACGATCGAGGTCGTCACGCCAGCTCGGAATCTCGACGGTCCAGGCCGGTCCGCGCTCGAGCGTCGGCTCCTCGCGCACGATGACGAGTTCGAGGGCCTCGAGGGCGGCCTTCATGTCGGCCTCGGGAATCTCGAAGCCGAGCTTCTCGTTGACGAAGGCGGGCGTGATCGTGATCTCGCGCTGCCAGGGCACGTCGGCGCCGACACGGAAGGTCGGCCCGACCACGCGGCCGCCGGCGAACTCGATGAGCAGGTCGAGGCAGCGGTGCATGGCCTCGTCGAGCGAGTGCACGTCGACCCCGCGTTCGTAGCGGTACGACGAATCGGAGGCGAGCCCGAGCCGCTTCGAGGTGGCGCGCACCGTGGAGCGCGTGAAGTAGGCGACCTCGAGCACGAGGTCGGTGGTGGCTTCGTCGACCCCGGAGTTCTCCCCGCCCATGATGCCCGCGATGACGACGGGCTGGGCGGCGTCGGCGATGACCAACATGTCGGCGGAAAGCGTGCGTTCCTTGCCGTCGAGAGTGACGAGCTTCTCGCCTTGGGCCGCGCGGCGCACGACGATCCGGGCGCCGCCGAGTTTTCGCGCGTCGAAGGCGTGCACGGGCTGCCCGTATTCGAGCATCACGTAGTTGCCGATATCGACCACGTTGTTGATCGGACGCAGGCCGACGGCGGCGAGGCGCTGCTGCATCCAGTCCGGGCTCGGTCCGATCTTCACCCCCGCGATGACCGTCGCGGTGTAGAGCGGGCAATCCTCCGCGGCGTCCACGCGAACCTCGGCCATCAGGTCGGTGCGCGGCTGCGGGTCGGCGGCGGCCGGCGTGAAGCGGACCTCCGGATACGCGAGCGGCTTGCGGAACCACGCGGCGAGTTCGCGCGCGAGGCCGAGGTGGGACTGGCAGTCGGGACGGTTGGGCGTGATCTCGACGTCGAAGACGACGTCGCCCGGGGGCAGCACGGCGTTGATGGGCGCACCCAGCTCGGGCCGCCCGGCGAGGATCAGCAGGCCGGCGGCGTCCTCGGAGATGGCCAGTTCCTTCGCCGAGCACATCATGCCCGACGAGGCTTCGCCGCGGATCTTCGATTCCTTGATGACGAAGTTGCCCGGGAGCACGGCGCCGACGAGGGCGACCGGCACGCGGTCGCCGACCTTGTAGTTCTGCGCGCCGCAGACGATGCGCTTCACGCCATGCACGGGACCGACGTCGACGTTGCAGACGGAAAGCTTGTCGGCGTTGGGGTGCCGCTCGCGCGTGAGCACCTCGCCGACAAAGACGTTCTCGAGCACCGGCGCGCCGGTGCGGATGACCTGCTCGACCTCGAAGCCGAGAAAGGTGACGGCGCGCGAGATCTCGTCATCGGAGATGCCGGCAAGGTCGACGTAGGACTGGAGCCAGTTGCGGGAAATTTTCATCAGGCGAATTGGCGGAGGAAACGGACGTCGTTCTGGTAGAAGTAGCGGATGTCATCGATGCCGTAGAGCAGCATCGCGAGGCGTTCGAGGCCCATGCCGAAGGCGTAGCCGCTCCAGACCTCGGGGTCGTAGCCGACGGCCTCGAACACGGTCGGGTCGACCATGCCGCAGCCGCCGATCTCGATCCACTCCTTGTTGACCTTCGGGAGGTGCTTCGCACTCAGGTCGACCTCAAAGCTCGGCTCGGTGTAGCCGAAATAGTGCGGGCGGAAGCGCGTCTTGGTGTCCTTGCCGAGCAGGGACGCGAAGATGTAGTCGAGCAGGGCCTTGAGGTCGCGCACGGTGACGTTCCTGTCGACGTAGAGGCACTCGAGCTGATGGAAGTTGGCGGAGTGCGTGGCGTCGGTGGTGTCGCGGCGGTAAACGCGGCCCGGCGAGACGATGCGGATGGGTGGCGGCCCCTTCAGCATCGTGCGGATCTGCACGGACGAGGTGTGCGTGCGCAGCAGGTATTTCTCGTCCGGCGACTTCTTGGAGACGTTGCCGAAGCGCGCGTTGCCCGGAAAATAAAAGGTGTCCTTCGCGTCGCGGGCCGGGTGATCGGCGGGCGTGTTGAGGGCGTCGAAGCAATAATACTCCGTCTCGACCTCGGGTCCCTCGACGACGGCGAAACCGACCTTGCGCAGGATCCGGCACATCTCTTCGCGGACGAGGGTGAGCGGATGGGCGGTCCCGGGCCGAGGGTCGGGCGACGGCAAGGTGGGATCGACGGGCGGACCGAGGCGGGCGGCGAGTTCCGCCGCCTCGATGCGCGCGAGGGCCTCGTCGAGCCGGCCCTGGAGCCGGGCCTTGGCCTCGTTGATGAGCTTGCCCATGGCCGGCCGCTCCTCCTTGGGAACGGAACCCATCTGCTTCATCAAGGCGGTGAGCGCTCCGTTGGGCCCGACGTAGCGGGCCTTGGCGGCCTCGAAGTCGGGGCGCGAGGCGAGCGAAGGCAACTCGGCGTCAGCCTGGGCGAGAAGGGCGGAAAGTTGGTCTTGCATGGAACGGTGAAATTGAAGGAGGGGCACGCTCGCTCATCTCGAGGGCGAACGGCGCGTCCGGTAGGAGCGGCTTTACGCCGCGACGACTGTCGGACGGCATTCATCGCGGCGTAAAGCCGCTCCTATCGGGAAAGAACGCCTGCGGAAAAAAAGAAGGACGGCACCTCGTGCAACGAGGCCCGTCCTCCGAGGACTTGCGGGAGGCGAGCCGCCTGGGCTCGCGTTGGATCGGGTCAGGCCTTCGCCTTGGCGGCGGCCTTGGTCTTCAACGCGTCCTGGGCCTGTTTGACCAGGGCGTTAAAGGCGACCTCGTCGCGGATGGCGAGGTCGGACAGGACCTTGCGGTCCATTTCGATGTTGGCCGCCTTGAGGCCTTCGATGAAGCGACTGTAGCTGATGCCGGCGTTGCGGCAGGCCGCGTTGAGGCGGACGATCCAGAGGGCGCGGAATTCGCCCTTCTTCTTCTTGCGGTCGCGATAGGCGTACTGCCAGGCATGCTGGACAGCTTCCTTCGCATAACGGAAGAGCTTCGACTTGTTGCCGAAATAGCCCTTCGCGTGCTTCAGGACTTTCTTGCGGCGCTTGCGCGACGCGGGTGAGTTGGTGGCACGAGGCATGTTAGTGTGTGTTTTTGTGCCGGCGGGTCGTCTCGTTAGGATTCACCCGCCTGGCAGGTTTCGGTTTTTCGCAGCGCTTCGGGTCTTAGAGACCGAACGGCAGGCACCGCTTGAGCGGGGCCGCATGGCCTTCGGCGACGAGCTTGTCCCGGGAGGCACGACGCTTTTGCTTCGTGCTCTTCGAGGCCAGCAGGTGACGGAAGCCGGGCGTGCGGCGCACAAGCTTGCCCTTGGCGGTCAGCTTGAAGCGCTTGGCTACGGACTTTTTGGTCTTTTGCATGGAGAGAGCGGTCGAAAACAGAGGTCGCCCCCGGCCTTGGCAAGGGCAAAGATGGTCCGGCGCAAAATGTTTCGTGGCTCCGGGCGCGATTGTCTCTTGGCAACGGCGGACGATTGCCTGTCGAATCGCCCCTCACTCATGACGGCCCTCCGCCTTCGCTCCCTCCTGCTCGTCGCCTTATTGTTAACAGATGCCGCGGTTGACTTAACCGCATCCTCCACCCCATCGGCGGCAGTTGATGATCGCTTGCAGCTGGAGGCCTTCATCGCGTCCGCCTCGGCCGAAGAAAACGCCGGCACCCTCTGGCCGGGCTCGCGAATGTCGGGATCGGTCTTCGGCCATCCCCAGGACGTCCTCGACCTGCCCCGTGCCGTCACGCTCGTCACACCCGAGCATCTTCGCCTGACGGGCGTGCAGGATTTCTCCGGATTGGAGCGGCTCGCGGTAGGCGCGGAACGACCAAACTACTACGGACTGGCGGGCGCGCCGGTCCTGCGCGGAGACCTGGCCGGCACGTTTTTCAACGGACTGCAGCGGGCCTTTCAGCGCAACGAGATGCTCATGTCATTCGGCTCGCTCGAGGGCATGGACGTCGTCCGTGGACCGGTCCCCGCGCACCTCGGCCCCACGCAGGCGGGCGGCTTTGTGAATTTTCTGCCCAAGGCCCCCTTCTACGACCGCGCCCGCGGATCCGTCCGCGTCACCGGCGGCCGCCACGACCTGCTCCGCGTGCAGCTCGATCAGGGCGCCCCCGTCTGGCTGGCCGGGAGACCGGCGGCTTACAGGTTGTCCGCCACCGGTCAGAAGGCCAAGGCCTTTCACCGCCATGTGCGCAACGACTTCGTGTCCCTGTACGGTTCGGTGGCGATGCGCGTGCGGGAAGGGACGACGCTGCTGACCGGGACGGAATTCTACCGCTACCTCACGAACGAGAACGCCGGCTGGAACCGCGTCACCCAGGAGTTGATCGACCACTCGCTCTACATCGTGGGGGAGCCGGCCGATCACACCAGCGCGGCGGCCGGCGGGTACGTGCTGCCGCAGGACATTCCCTTCGTGATCGTGCCGGCCGTCCCCGGACAGCAACCGGCGGCGGCCGGAGCGGCGCTCGTGCCCCCGGCCGCGTTTGTCGCGACGCTGCCGCCGGAACTGCGTGCGCTGCTAGGCCCCGACGGCGCCTACACGGCCGCCTACCTCAACGCCGGCGGACCCGTGGCAAAGACCCGGCTCGATCCCCGCACCGTCCTGGCGGATCCCGACGACTTCTCGCGCGCCGCCAACCTGCTCTGGTTCGCCGACTGGACCGACCGCTCGCAACCGGGGCGGACCTTCACCGTCAAGACCCTCGTCGACTGGGCCCGCACCTCTAAGTATTCATCCTACGGATACGCACTGGACATGGAGCAGCGCGTCGCGGAGGCGAACGCCACCCTTCGGTTCGACGCCCGGGGACCGCTCGAGCACACGCTGGTCGGGCTGAGCCTGCGTTCGACGCAGGCGGACGAACTGGTCGACTTCCAGGCCGAGCCCTTCTCCCGCCGCGATCTCTCGCGCCCGGATCCGTCGCCCAACTCCATCGTGCTCGCCGGCAACCGGCGCCCGGTTTCGGGCGACACGCGCAACTTCTGGTCCCGGGGCCTCGCGACCACGCTCGATCAGGCCGCCGTCTTCGCCTCGACCCACTGGCGGGCCAGCCAGCGCGCCGGTCTCCATGCCTCCGCCCGCGCGGAGGGCGCCCGTTTCCGCGGACGCGTTCCGTGGGCGCAGGAGCGCAATCCGCTCCGCGGCAGCCGCCTGCCCTCGGGCGGCAAGAATTACGGGAGCATCGGCTTCAATCCCTACTGGAAGCCGACCGCCGCGAGCCTCATCCACGCCACCTGGCAGCACGGCACCGCCTTGAATCCGGCCCAGGCAGGCAACGTCAGCTCCGAGGCGAACTTCGGCCGCACTGCGTTCGTCGAGGTCGGTGCGAAGGCGTCGCTGCCCGGCGACACCCTGTACATTGCCGGCGCGCTCTACCGCTCGACGCTCGCGCGCTTCAACAACATCACGAACAATCCCTACGGCCTGCGCTCGCGCGGCGCGGAGCTCGAGGTGGCCTGGCGGGCCCACCCCCGCCTCACGGTGATCGCCCACGGCTCCGCTCGCCGGACGGTGCAGACCAACGCGCCGGGCCTTCGCTTCCAGGCCACGCAGGACTATTATCTGCCGCTCGTCGCGGGCGGCCTCTACGCCGGAGGAGCGGCCAACGCGACCCTGCTTGCCGCCAACAATCCCACGCGCCGCTTCCCCGGGTCGCCCGAGCGCGCGGCCCACGTGCTCGCGCGCCTGGACCTGTGGGACGGACTCTCGCTCAACCTCGGACCGTCGTTCAAGTCGGCGTACTGGCTGAACTTCGAGCACACCCTCCGCATTCCCGCCTCAGTGGTCTGGAACGGCGGACTCGAATGGCGCCGCGGTCGTCTCGGGCTGCGGCTGGACGCCACCAATCTTTTCGCGGCGCGCACCTTCCTCGGATCCGACCCGACCTTCGCCGCGAACGCGATCGTCACACCGGCCCCCGGACGCGAGGGCACGCTCTCGGTCGAGTGGAATTTTTGAGCGCCCGCGGCGGCCTCCTTCGCCAGATTTCTGCATCACTTGCAGATTCGCCGGAGGTTTCAGAAAAGGGGTTGACAAGCCTGATGCCTTCTTGAGCTTCTCGCCCTTCATTCTTGTTGGCTTCCTAGCTCAATGGTAGAGCAGTTGACTCTTAATCAATTGGTTCGGGGTTCGAGTCCCCGGGGAGCCACCAA
>VFQQ010000792.1_pt1 | contig 54034 bp, 92 predicted proteins | sample 3512341 | NCBI WGS metagenome assembly VFQQ01 (sample SAMN10412373, study PRJNA504923) | tailings metagenome | isolation source: Relicate 2 Philex TSF1 revegetated site | place: Philippines: Tuba, Benguet | collected 2017-08-29 | reverse complement strand
CGCCGCCACGTATGAGGTGCGCTGCTGGGGCCGCGCTGTTGGGGCTGCAGACTGGGCTGGGCTGGCACTGATGCAGGCATTTTGCATGGCTGCGCCTCAGCTAGCTACAGTGCCACACATGCTGGCTCGCCTCACTTGTTGTTGCGCCCATCCATGGCATGCCCCAGCTGCTTGCCTGCTGCTGCTGACCGTCTGCCCTGCCCTGCCCTGCCCCGCCCCCATGCCCTGCAGCTGCTGCTGCCCGAGGACTTCAGCCTGGCTCGCCCCGCAGCCGAGGCGCGCGAGGTGGGTCGCGCCGGGCCAGGACCGCTGGGCCTGCAGCTCACCATCTCGCCGCAGCTGCTGGCAGACATCAACGCGTGCATGCCGGGCAGCCAGCATGTGGCGCCGATGGCGCCTCCCACCGGCGTGTCCACCAGCGTGGCCGCTGCCTGAGACTAGCCGGCGGCGCCTTTTGACCTGCGCCCAGCCTGCAAGAACCTAAAGCACATAACACACACATCTTTTCTGCCTGCCACAGTGCGGCCGCACTGCGGCGCCGCAGTCCCAGTTAATGCATGATTTAGTAGCGCGCCCCTTTTGCTGCGCCCCCTACCCTGCTTATTCCCCCAACGCACACACCTTTAGTTCGCACCCCAAATCCACATGGCCCTGCCAGCCTTCTGTGCAACCTTTCATGGGCGCTAGCCGCGCCGGCTCCCGCGTGCCCCCACTGATGTTTTGTGAGCGCGACTGCCCTCCCTCATTCTACCATTTTCCCGAGCTTTTCAACACCACACTGACAACCTTGGCACACTCTCACCCCGCACACTTGCTCCCTTGCTGCAATTCGCGCAACTTGCGCCCACCCCATCGCCGCCCAGTTTCTATGTAAGGCGAGATGCACTTGCACCGCCCTGCCCTGCCCACCGGCGTGTAACCAGCTATTGGTCTTCGATTACATTGAAACATAGGAAAAAGGGGGACAGGGATCCGATCTGCAAAGACAGCAAGCCAGACGTGTCTCGTTCGTTGGGGTGCATGCGTGTGGCCCGACCATGTGGCATGAGCAGGGGCGCCTGGGCAGCCAGGGCGGTATAAGCAGGGCTCGAGAAAGGTGTGAAACAGGCCTAAAGAATCAGACGTGCGAGAGGGCTGATGGATGGGATTGAGGAGCGGGTGCGCGCTAGGGAGGACAGGAGCGGCAGCGGCAACACACAGTCTGTGGTTGGGGGGCAGACCAGCGACCAGCGGAAGCAGCATTTGCAGTGGGGCTAGGCAAAGACAAGACGGAGGCAGACACGCGCGGCAAAGAGCGCACGGCAAACGCGGGGTGGGGCGAGTGCCGACAAAAAGGGGGACGTGGGTATCGTGGGGCATCGCAACATAGCAGGGCGGGGCGGGGTGGGACGGGGGCGTTGGGGCGGGGGTGAATGAAGCGGCAGCCCCTGCGCAGATAGATAGAGGGATGGCAAATCATATGCGTGGTGCATGTGTGCGTTGTGATGCATTGCGCAGGGGATGGCAAGCGGGGGTGGGGCAGTGCAATTGGGCAGGGACGAACGGTGGGTGCCGGTGGGGCTGCAGGGGGCCCTGGGGCGGCGCGTCAGCGCCGCGGGCAGGCAGGGCAAAAAATGGGATTGCGGAAGAGACAGCATGGCAGGCCGCCCAGGGGCAGCGGCATCAAGTGACAGCACTGTATGAAGCACGGCAGTACGGAAGAAGCATTGGATGGGCAGGCGGGCGCGCGGCGTGTTTGTGGGGCAGCGGGCCCGGTGGCATCAGAGGTTGTTGCGCCGAGGCGCAGGCAGGTAGTATGTGTGGGGTAGGTATGTGTCTGTGTGGCACCGCTTTTGGGTGCGGCGGGGGCAGCGTGCATGTGGGGTGGCAGAGGGCACGCCCCGCCAGTCTTGGATCATCATTGGGGGCTGCCGCGATTGGGTGATGGATTGCAGGTTTGGGGGCGGGCCGCGCTGCGCTACTCAGCGGCCCGCCCTTGAGGTGGGCTCCGGCTGGCAATTTATGCCTGGCAGTTTGTGCCGGCTGGGGGGAGCTTGCGCCGGCTGGGGAGGCTTGTGTTGGTAGCCTCAGGCGCGGAAGCCGTGGGGACCATGGGCCATGCGAGCCAGAGAGTCGTCGCCGGCGCCGCCGGCCTGCTTGGCGGCCGACAGGGCAGACTCGAGCGCGACGCGCATGGCAGGCTGCAAGGGAGGGTGACAGGCGGTTGGTTGATTAGAGGGAGGGAGCGTGAGAGGGGCGTGCGGTGGCGCTGTGCTTCACTCTGGCGGCCCGAGGCTGCGGCCTATCAGGCAAGTTGGGGCTGCCATGCTTTGTCATCCCAAACGGCTCATGCTCTCAAGCTGAACACACAGTCAAGACAGCACCTGCACCCTGCACCCACCCCAGCAAACCCATGACACCCAAGTGCCCCCAGGCAAGGCTCACCAGGCTGAGCTGTCCGGCCTCCACCTGGCCCACCAGCGCCAGCACCGCCTCCAGCAGCAGGCGCTGCAGCTCGCCGGTGGGAAGGGCCGTGGCCTCCGCCGCCAGCGCGGGCAGCTCGTCGGAGCCGCTGTCGCTGCTGCTGCGCCCGCCGCGCAGCGCGGATGCGTCCATGGACGAGCGGCGGGAGCTGTCCATGGAGGCAGCAGAGCCCAGGGCGCCCCAGTCGGCGGAGCGGCGCGAGGGCGCCTCCCCGCCCAGCACCCCGCCGGTGAAGCACTGGAGGGAGCCCTGGGAGGAGGCGGGGCGGGCCGAGTGGACGCGGCGCAGCGCCGCGCCCGGCCCCACCGGCGGCAGCGCTGGCGGCGGCTGCAGCGGCGAGCCCAGCCCGCCCTGGCGCCCGTTGATGGCTGTGATGCGGCTGCTGCGCTGCTCAGCCGTCTCCGCGGCGCGCACAGTCAGCTGCTGCCAGCCGCCCTCGGGCACCACGCCGTTCAGAGCGGCAATGGCGGCGCCCGCCTGCGAGGGGGTGCGCATGCGCACCACCGCGCTGCCGCCGCTCAGCCGCACCTCGGCGGCATACCTGCCGGGAGAAGAGGAGGAGGAGGAGGCGGGGTGGGGGATCTTGAGCCAATCTGGTGCATGCAGCTGGCACTGCGCACAGGCAGCAGGAGGAAGGGCTGCAGAGCGGCAGGCGGCTGCCATGCATGCACACATGCATGCATGCGCAACAGCCGCTCAAAACGGCCCAGGCTCACAGTTTCACGTCCAGCACGTCGCCAAAGGGGGAGAACAGGCCGGCCACCGCCACGGGGTGCTGCAGGGTCTGGGGAAGGCCCTGCACGCGGCCAAGGGGAGGGCGGGGCGCGAGGTTGAATGCCAAGGGGCGACGGCACCCGTTGCGGCGGCGGCGCGGCCGGCAGGGGCTGCCACCCCAAGCGGCCGCCCCTCACCTGCACGTAGATTTTGCTGGCGGTGCTGTGGGCCTGCCCGGGGCCCTCGGGGGCCAGGCCGCCCGCACCCCACGGGCTGGGCGTGGAGGGGGAGCCGGAGGGCTGCAGGGGCGCTCCCATGCCCGTCAGCTGCTGCTGCGACTGCAGCAGGTCCGCGGCGCTCGACCAGCCCGCCGTCTGGCTCTCGGGGGCCCAGCAAGTGGGGCCGCCCGCTTCCAGGGCCTGTGTCGCGCCCCACATGTTTGTGTGCGAGTGGTGAGGGGTTGTGCAAAGCTGGTGGCACGCGGGGGCAGCAAGAAACCTAGCTCGGCGTGTGGCCAAAGTGGTGGGCCTCTGTGCGTTCTGGCGCCTGCAACAAGCACGCAGGCGAAGAAAGTATGCGAGCGGAGTGCTGCCGCGGCTTGCCATGCGCAGGCAGACATGCGGCTGGCAGTGGCCTCCTGCTGGGCCTGCTCAGACAGCGAGCCCCTCCTGGAGCTTGCTGTGGCGGCTCACCCGAATGAGGGCATCCACTGGCTTGCACGCAGCCCAGGGGAGAGCCCTGCAAGCGGCCTGGGCCGCCGCCGGCTACGGGCGGGCGGCAGAGAGGGGTCTGCCTCCTTGCAATTTGAAGAAGACAAGGCACGAGGGCTGGGACAGTCGTCAGCACCTTGAGCATCTCTGATAGGGAGATCATGAAGAAGTGCAACACAGAGAGAATCCAGGGCCTTGCCGACAGTGCGTCATGACGCCAGTGCGCATAGTCGAGACGTGCACTTCGTCTGCACCTCTTTACACTGCCCGAGGGATGCCACGCGTGGCTGGGTGAGAAACTGTCACAGTGTAATACTGATAACATACAGAGAATGTCTGAGAGTCAGTTGTACAGGAATGGGGCGCACCCAGGCATGCCTGCCCGCCGCCGTTTCACCACTGCGCAGCGGCGCGGCCGCCCACCACCGACCAGCTCTTGAAGATGTGCAGGTGCGTGCACAGCGCCTGCATGGGCGGCGTCACGCGCTCCCCCACCAGCAGACCGTGCACCTGCGGCAGATGGAGGTGAAGGCGGCGCAGAGTGGTGTGGATGGGAGGTGCTGAGCTGTCCCCTGAGTGTGCTAGCATAGCAGAGAGTGCTGCTTGCCGCGTGCCCGGCATGCCGGCCTGCAATGCACCGCCGCCTGCAGGTCACCCAAGCACGCTGGCCAGCCGGCAGTGTCATGCCACCGACTGCCTTCCCGTTACGCCACAGGGGCCATGCGGCAGGGACCATGCAGCAGGGGCCATGCAGCAGGGGGTGGTAGGGAAGCAGCAGGATGGCACCCACCTCCAGACCCAGCTCCTCGTGCGCTGCGGCCAGCCGCTCCAGCACTTGCTCCGAGGGCTGGGGGATCTCGCCGTCCGTCACCATCAGGATGTCGGCCTGGAGGCAGGCGGGGATGTGGAGGAGGGGTTGGGGTCTTGATCGAGGGCGAGATGCGGTGGCGAAGGCGGCAGCTCTCTGATTGATGAGCGCAACCAGGCAGCACCGGTGCCACCTGTCCGGCCGGCGGTTGCTGTTCTGCTGTTCTGCTGTGCAATTGGTGACCAGGCAGTCTGCTGTGCGATCAAAGCGTGCTGTCATGCCACGTGGAGCTCACCAGCGCCCACTCCTCGCTGCTCACGCGCTCCAGGCTGCGCTCCAGTGGAGCGTCCACGTCTGCGACACAGAGAAAGAGTGGAAGCGCGCTCAGGCATGGCTTGTAGGCGGCAGCGGCAACGCTTGATCCTGACGGGATGCCCGCCTGCTGCCGCCGCCTCCTGCAGCGGACCCCTGCCCCGACCTGTGCCACCGCCAAAGCCGGAGGTGAGGAACTTGAGGAGGTTGGAGAAGGAGGCGGCGTCGTTGCCCAGCTCCAGCTCAGCCACGTCACCAGGACCACTGCGGGCAGCATGCAAATATCGAGACAAGAGCATGAGCGAGGTGGGGCAGCGAGCTCTTTGTCCGGCAGGGCTTAATCTATTGTTGAAGAAGGAAGAGCAGCTGCCAAGAGGTGCAGAATGCAGGCACCCCATTGCAGGTGCTGGTTTCACAGCAGGTGCTACCCCCACACACAGCTTGCCCCCGCCCACCTGAACGCGTAGAGGTAGCAGCGGCGCTGCTGGCGGTGTGCGCCCCGCATGCACTCGAGCGCCACTGCTTTGGCCACCACCTCACGAGAGCCGTACATGCTGCCTGCAGGGAGGGGAGGCCATGAGCAGAAGCTCATGCATGGGGCACTGCCCGACGAGTACACACAAATACGCGTCGGGCCTGGCGAGGCGGTCTGGGGCACTGGCTGCACCGTTTCTGCATGCCCCAGCACAGAGCACCAGTGTGCAAGCAGCCAACTGGCCATCATCTATCCCTCCAGCCTGCCACGCATGCGACCACACCCAGCGGCAGGCGCACGCACCCGAGGTGTCCAGGCACACGATGATGGGGCCCAGCTCGGCGGCGGGCCGCACCTCCATCCGCCCCGTCAGCCGCGCCGGCTCGTCCTCCACCCACCCCGTGCGCTCGTAGCTCATGAGCTGGCGCTCCGCCCTGGAGGGGGGGCACAGGGTAGGAAGGTGGCAAGGATTTGCAGTGGTGTACGTGGGGATGACTCGCAGCAAACTTGCTGCAAGCTTGCCTAAATTCAAAGTGCAATGCAGCGCGGTGTGCCACACGTTGCCCACATGACGCTCCACGCATGGTACCAAGCTGGCACCACAGGACCAGCCCCAGCCAGCGCCCCACCGCTGCGCACGCCTCCCTTCCCTCCTGCACACCTGCGTGCCATGAAGAGCATGCGGGCCGCCCGGGAGCCCTCCCGAGCCAACACTCGCTCCCCACTGCTGCCGCTGTCACCATCCTGCTCCTCCTCCTCCTCCTGGCCACTGCTGCTTGCGGGGGCGTCCTCCCAGCGCGGCCAGCCCGCCGCCAGCAGGTGCGCCTCGAAGGGCAGCATGCGGCTCAGGTCGCCTGCGGTGCACGACGGCCACCCAGTTGGCAACCGGTGAGCAGGTGCTGCTACGGGAGCAAACAGCCAGCAGCCGGCGCATGCAGCAGGAGATGGGCTATTGAGTTGTTTCCGGTAAGATGGCAGGCGGCTTCCACACCTGTTGTTATGTCCACCAAAGACCCCATGCGGAATCAGAGGAGCACACCTGAGCGCGTGAGCCCGCGCGTCTCTTCAGGCCGCTGCGGCGACCGGATCACGCCGGGCGGCGACTTGCTGTTGTAGACCTGCAGGGGCAGGAGGGGCCAACCGCAGGCAAGCAGGCAATCAGTGTTCGAGCGGATGCATGCAAGCGAGGGTGCATGGCACACGTGAGGTATCCGCCCGGCAGCCAGCCACGAGAGCCTGGCTGCATACTCCTGCAGTCACCATGCCCCACCCCACCCACCCCCGCGCTCCCGCCCACCTGTTCCGGCGCCTTTTTGAGCGGGCCCTTGCCGCCGCCGCGCCCCAGCTGCCGCACCAGCTCCCGCAGCTCCCTCAACTCCTCCAGCTTGCGCCTCAGCGCCGCCACCTCGCGCCAGCCTGGGCCAGTGTGGGGCAGGTGGGCGGAGAGGGGGTGGAGGGTGGGCGGCAGGGGCAGGGGCACAGGCAGGTCGGCGCTGAGTAGGTGCATGCAAGAGGCAGCCATGGGCCGGCAGCTTGCAAGCTGCCTGGCAGATCGATAGCAAGCCTGGCCTCGGCTTCCACGGCTGCCCTGCCGCCCTGCTCTGCCCTCCGCACCTGTCTGGTGCCACACGCTGCGGCTGGAGTCAAAGGCCTGGGGGCCATCATCCAGCAGGCCGTCAATGTCGTCAAAGGCCTGCGAAAGGATGGGGTGGAAGGACCAACTGCAGGATCAAAATGCAATGGCACTGTGGGGTATCGCAAGGCGTGGAAGTGCTACCCCCTGTCGTGTCCTGGCTGGCTGCACCCGACGAAGCCCCACCGCACCGTTCCCTTACCCAGGATCCCACCAACCCACCAACAGCACACCAACAACAACTCCATGCAGCATACCAGCCAACCCACCCCCCGCAACTGAGCCCCACCTCGTCCGCGATCTCCAGGTTCTCCATCACCGGCGCCCACTCCTCCTTGAACCCCTCCAGCAGCTCCTTCACCATCTGGGGGCGGCAAGGAGGCGGGGCAAGGAGGAGAGGGGGGGAGAATGGCTTAGGTGCACTGGTGCGCTAACAAGGGGCAACTCCAAGGACTCTCGAGCGGCGGCAAACAGCGCACAGTGTGTGCCAAGCACCCCGGCAGCAGGCTGCTCCCTGCTGCTGAGGCAGTGAGCATGGCAAAGGCCTGCCGTCCCCTGCCGCCCAGCCATGCCTTGTGCGCACCTCCTCGGTGGCGCTGCCCTGCTGGTCCTGAGGCCGATCCGCCGCCTGCCCCTGCAAGTTCTCCATGTCTATCTCATACTCCTGCAGAGAAATGGATGAGAGGCAGGTAGATTAGACGAAGAGCTGTAAGGCATGACAAGCAGCTGGGAAGGGTGTCCTTGCCTGCCTGCCAACGCTCGCTTCACTGCAGTTGCGCATTGCAGGCCTGCGTGCCACCAGCTGCTCGCCAACAGGTGCAGTATGGTGCAGCCCAGGGCAGGTGCGAAAGCAGAGCACAGCGCAGCGCTGCGCAGCGCACCTGCTCCTGCCCCTCCTTGCCCTGCCCCTCGCTCTGCTGCTGGCTCTGCTGCTGCATCTCCGCCTCCTGAGGCTGCTCATCCTCGTCGCCGCCGCCCTCCTGCGACTCCTCGCCCTCCCCCTGCTCCTGCTGCTGCTGGTCGCGCCCCGCCTGCCGCGACTGCTGCTGCTGCTGCTGGCTCTGCTGCTGCTGCTTCTGCTGCTTGGCCTCCTCCCCCTGCAGCTTGGCCTCAAAGTCCTGGGGAGGGAGAGGAGGAGGGCACACAGCAGGAGGGTGGAGCACAGGGTTGGTTCCAGGGGAGGGTGGGGAGCACCGAAACTGGCATGCTGGGGCAGCCAGATACTGCACACGAAACAAGCAGTGGCACGTGCCCCACAGGGTACACTGGCCATCAGCCACCGTGCATGGTTGTGCAAAAGCTGTCTGAAGCACCCCTCTGCTCCTGCTCTTTCCAGCAGCGCAGGCGCCTGCAGCAAAGGGCCACCCAGCGCTCACCGCCACCAGGCCCAGGAACTGGCGCATCAGCGGCGCCAGCAGCTTGGGGTACCGCCTGCACGCCCATGAGGGAAGTGGAGCAGAGCAGTGGAGCGAGGGTGCAGCGACGCAGGGCCGCCACTGCGCGAACGGCTCCGGCGGGTAGCTGGGCGTCCCTCATGTCCACCATGGCACAGGCGTCCTCCCCTCAACACCCCAAACCCACCACACAACACTGCGCACACAGTCCCATTCCGATCTCACGCATCCCACCCACCGCGTGAAGCGAGGCATCTCCAGCTGCTTGAGCAGCTTGAGGAACTCGGAGCGGAAGGGCTCGTCCGGCCAGGCCAGCGAGGAGGCCTGGGGCAGTACGCCCCTGGGCGACAAGGGGTGGGGGAGAGGGGCGGGCGGAAATGGTGGCGAGGAGGTGGGGTGGCTGAGCTTGCATGCAAAGTGCAGCAGGTAGCTGAGGCGCTTGGGACGGGAGGACTAGGTCAGTGAAGGCACTGTTGATGCACCAGGGCCCGAGCCACCTCAGCAGCGTGCATCACATGGCCCCCGACCCTGCCTACTCCAGAGCAGCTGCTGAGCAGTACTACCATGTGCAGCACCACACCACGCCATCCATCCCACCCCACCCCACCCCTCTGCGCTCACTTGCGCAGGCTGGTGTTCAGGTCTGCCAGCGAGACGAGGCGTATCTTCAGGTCCAGCATGCTGCGCGTGCCCGGCAGCTCCATCAGTGACTGCAGCAGGCCCTCGTTCAGGCCCAGCTGCTTGGCCAGCATCGCATCAGGCACGCTGCAGAGGGGCGGGGGGCGCCACAGAGCAAAGGAGGCACAGGTACAGGGGGTGAGATGGCCACGAGGGGAAAGGGTAGTGTGGAGCGGCAAGCGCGGTGGCAAGCGAGCACGCGGATTGAGCAGTGACAGGCACAGCGCTGCAGGTGAGCAGCGTTGGCACCGCCAGGCTTCTCGATCCAACCTGCTGAAGCGATTGGCATGCGAGTCATGCTGCTGCTCACAACCGACACACAACCTCCTGCAGAACCGCACAGGCCACAAAGCCACAGAAGCTAGGCGGCTCACCCGTAGGCATCCCAGCGGGGCGCAGGCGGCGCCACTGCCTCCGGCTGGGCACTCTCCACACCGCTGGGGGGCGTGGCACCATTGCCGGACTCTGCACCATCTTCCGCCGCAGCTGACGGCACCAGCACCCTGCGCCTGGCCTGGGCCTCGTTGCCTAGGGTCGGGCCAGCCAGCGGGCTGCGGTGGCGCCGTGGCAGCGGCGGCCTCGCGGCTGGCGCTGGTGCCCCTGCCTGGCGCTGATGCGCACATCGCGCCCAGGCTGCTCTGCAGCTCATGCTGTCGGTCGCAGAAGGCGGCTAGGAGCCCCTGGGAGTGGCGAGCAAAGCCCCACACACTGCCCACGACTCCTGCGATCCTCTGTAGCCTCGAACGGGCGAATGAGAGCGATCCGGTTGCTAGCAATGCCTCAAAGCAACCTTGCAGCCTGCATGAGACGAGCTGCAGCGCATGATGGCCGCTGCTGGCCGCCATGCCCGGCGCATTTGCCTTTGTACGGCCTTGCAAGCTGCTATACATCCGTTCCTAAATCAATAGCCGGTCTCAAGCCACCACAGCGACGATGCGGTGCACGGCCCGCTTCACCACGCTGCCTGCGGCGGCAGTCTTCGATGGAGATCGGCCCAGCAGCTGCAGCAGTGCGGTTGAGGGCTGCGTGAATGCGGCAGGTGGGCGCAGCTGGCACTGTCCGCCGCCACTGCCGCCACTGCTGCCGCCTGTGTGTGCCGCGAGCAGCCGCATTGCCAAGCAGCTCCATGCCGCCTCACATCACAGCGCCCTCCTTGCACCCCTGCAGGCTCGTCGCAGTTTGAGCTGCTGAGCGTGGCGGCCCGGCCCGGCCGGCCAGCGGGCTTTGCCTCGCTCTCCACCTCACTGCTGGCCCAGCAGCAGGCGCAGCAGGAGCAGCAGCAGGCGGGCCGCCCGCTCTTCTCGCACGTGCCGCTGTTTGAACTGGCACGGTGCGTTGCATTGGTGGCTGCAGTACAGAGCATTGTGTCGGCTCTTGATTTCCGGCCACGCCATGGGTGCTGCCGTGCTTGTGCAGCGCACCTCATGCAAGCCGCTGTGGTGCAGCCTTGCCAACTTCTTGCCTGCATTGCTGTGTCTTCTTGCAGTGCGGCGGCTGGGCCGGCGATAGAGACCGGGCTGCGGGTGGTCAAAGTTGCGGGCGATGGCCGCTGCATGTTCCGGTGGGTGGCGGCCGCCTGCGGGCGGGGCAGCAAGGGAGGCTGCCAGACGCTGCATGCTGGGCACTGCTGGTAGGCATGCCTGCATGCTGTGCTGCCTTGTCATGTGGTTGAAGTGGCATTGACCATTTCTGACCAGTGCCATGCGACTCATTGCCACTTTCCGCAGGGCGCTGGCGCAGGGGCTGGCACGCAACCAGGGTCGCTTCCTGGGCCAGGCAGCAGAGGAGCAGGAGGCGGGTGAGCGCAGTTATGCTGCTGCTAGTGCTGGCTCCTGATTGATTGCATGCTGGCCGGGCGGGCAGCAGCAACCATGGGAGTGAGACGAGTGATGCAGGCTGGAGCATCCACCAAACCACCAGCCCTCGTTCGGTCCCAACCACTCAATGCATCCTACACCCTTGCCCACCCTGCAGACCAGCTGCGGCTGGCAGTTGCGGAGGCGCTGTGCCGCACGGCCGCACGTCGCAACGAGTTTGCGTCTGCGGTGTATGCAGTTGAGGCCGAGGACAAGCTGCAGAAGTGAGGCTGGGGATGCGGTGGGGCGAAAGGTCAATTGCTGCTTTGTCGTGACATGGCATGGGGGGAGGATGCAGTGCATTGACGCCTCTGCCCCGCCCTTCCCCCGCCCTCACCGCCCCCACCGCACAGCTACTGCCGGCGCATCATGGCTCCGACCTTTTGGGGCGGCGAGCCGGAGCTGCTGGTGCTGAGCCAGATGCTGCGGGTGCCCATCCTGGTCTACATCCCCAGCCGAGAGGCCGGCAAGTGAGTGGAACAACGTGGAACACACTTTCTGGTATGTGCTGCCTGCTCCTTGGTGTCGCTTGCTGTCCCAGTCCTCTTGCTGCTGCATGTGACCATCCTTCCAAGCTTGTGCACCCGATCGTCCTGCCTGCCTCGCTGCCTGCGCTGCCGCCGCAGGGGGTCGGGGCGCGGCTACGTTGTGATCCAGCAGTACGGCGACAAGTGGAGCAAGACCAAGAGCGGCAAGGCGAAGCGCCCAGTGCGCTTGCTGTACAGGTGGGCAGGGGGCAGAGGGTGGTGTGCAGGGCAGGCAAGCAGTGCGCGCGCTGCAAGGTGCTCCCATGGCTTAGGTTGTTATGGATGTGGCTGCCGCGGCCTCTCGCTGTCCCTCTCGCATTTTTTTTACGATCAGTGCGCTGCCAATTCCTCCTCCTGCAGCGGCTCCAACCACTACGACCTGCTGCTGAAGTGAGCTGGAGGGATGGACAGCAGCAGCGCCCTGGAGAGCTGGAGAGCCGCAGCGCTGGTGTCGAGCAGCAGCAGCAGCAGGAGCAGGGTGCACTGCAATTACCCTGAATGACTTGTGTTTCGTGGCTCGTGAACCCTGTAGCAACCACAGCATGCAATTGAAAAGTGGTCGACCTGCGGAGCCCCTTGCACACATATTACATACATTCAGTTGAATCAGGACGAATGCTGCTGTGATGGCAGTTAGTACGCAGAGCAGCGGATTCAGGGAAATGTGCAGATAGTGTGTCAGTCATGTGTTGAGGGGTCAGGTAGGGTGAAAAGGTATTGCAGCAGTGCTGGCTGCTCAGTAGTAATACGGGCCGTCTTTGCGGCGTTGGTGATCAATGGTAGCGTGCGATTATGTAGTCTCCCAGGCCCATCCGCATATATCACTCCAAGCAGCTCAGCGCGGTGCCTGCTAAGTCGGCGGCTCACTTTAGGCCATACACAAGCCATGTGTTGCAATTTGCTACTGCACTCAGGCCAGGCCCGCCTTGACCAGCGCCGCCTGCACCAGCTCCTCGCTCTTGTCCCACAGCTTGCGCGCCATGTCGGCGTCCCGCGCGCACCGCCAGGCTGCGGGACAGGGGGGAAGGGAGCAGGGCAGGGGCCGTGGGAGACTGTTCGTGCTTGACACAAGGGACCGGAAGGGCGGATATCCAAGCAAGGCTGTTCCCAAGGCTGCAGCAGGCATGCTCCCGCAGGCGTGGGCGGCAACCGGGTCTGCCTGCTTGCCTATGCCGCAACCCACCCATGGCCCCCATCCACTGCCCCTGCGCTGCTGCAACTCACGCTTGGCTTCCTGGCAGTCCTCCAGATAGACGCCGCTCTTGCCGCGAAGCTCCGGGGCCGTTGCTGCGTAGACGGTGGTGGCGGCGCCCTGGGCAGCGGTCTTGAGCCAGGGCTCTGCGGCGGGGTGGGCGGCATCGTTGAGCGGTGTGAAAGCACGGCAGCCATTGGCGGAGGTAGGCAGCAAGCGGCTGGCGCTGAGGCATGTTGTACAGCCCTCCCATGCAGAGAACCGGGTAGCGCAGAGGCATTGCAGGCACCCATGCTGCCAGAATTTCCTTTCCCAGCGACTTACTGTACATGCAGTAAAAGGTGTTGGCGCGGCAGCCAATGTGCTCGCCAATGCTGGTGTGGCAGATGCCTGCGACGGGGAGATGCGGGGCCAGCCATGGTTTGACTCATGGCCCGGGTGAATTTCAGGAGGCAGGCAGGCACCCATGCCGGGCAGCAGTGCTTACACCCGAGCCGCAGGTCAGGGGCCAATGAGCAGCCACATTGTAACACTAGCATGTGCGGCACGCACCGGGGTGCAGGGCGAAGGCCTCCACAGGGGAGCCCTCCTCCTTGAGGCGGCGCGCCAGCTCCTTCACAAACAGCAGGTTGGCCTGCAGGGGGCAGCGGGCAGGCACAGGAGGGGGCGGGCTTGTTGTGAGGGTGTCAGTTCGCCGTGCGGTTGGGTCAAGGCCAAGGTGTGTAGCTCCCTCTGCTGGAGCCCTTATTAAAGCAGCTTGCCAATAGTTACACACACCAGCTTGGCGTTTCCGTAGGCGGCCCAGGCGCCGTACCAGCGCCGCTCGCAGTTAAGGTCTTCGAGGTGAATGCGGCCAAAGCCGTGGGCGCTGGAGGAGAGGACCACCACTCGGCCTGGGGTGCCCTGCACGCCAATGGTGGTGGGCAGTTGGAGAAAAGATGCTGGTCATGGATGGCGGGCAGAGGCGCACTGGGGCCAGCAGGTATCGAGATCGCAGCCCATCCACGGCTGCATGCATTGCCACTGCCTCGGCCACCCCTGCCCCGGGCTTGCCTGCTTCTTCATCTTGGGAAGCATCAGGCTGGCAAGGTAAAAGTGGCCCAAATGGTTTGTACCAAACTGCGGTGATGTGGAGGGCACGGGCAGGCAAGTCATGGCTCCAACTTTCAGGGCCACCGCTGTGCCTCGTGGCAGCTGCACTGCAAATATCGCTTTCTCTTCTGCAGCATACCTGGAGCTCGAACCCGTCCTTTGTGTGCTGCTTCGGCCGCACTGCCATCACCTGCGTTGGTTGGAATGGGTTGCAGCGTGTGTGAGGATGGGCCGGGGCGGTCGCTCAAGGCCAACAGCCTGGAGCGGTTGCTCGAGCGCCAAGAGAACCCGCGGGCCCTTGCAGGCAAACCAACCACCATGCAAACATACTACAGGACCCTCCCACCGCGAGGGGCAGCTCACCCCGGCGTTGAGCACCAGCAGGTCCAGGCTGGGCAGCGTGGCGGCCAAGTGGCGGCCCGCCTCCTGCACCGACGCCAGGTCAGCCAGGTCCACCTTGGTCACAGTGATCTTGCCCTGCAGGGCGGTGCCAGGGTTGCCAGGGCAGGGCAGGATGAGTGGGTGTGCACAGGTGGTGGGTTCTCGTGGGCATGGTGAAGTTGGACGGGCCCTGCAACAGGTACACTGACGCAGGCAAGTCAGTGCACGCGGTGCAGGCAAGTGGCTGCCTTGTTCATTCATCATTGTACACATGCCCTGCCGCACATTGACAGTGGGTTGCAGCTCCGCCGCCACCGCCTGCCCCGCCTGCTCATTTCGGCAGCACAGCACGCAGTCGGCTCCAGCGGTCGCTAGCGCACGGATGGTCTCTGCGCCCAGGCCGCTGTTGCCACCTGCAAGTCCAGGGGCAAGCGAAGCCCGGCATTGGTGCTACGTGCTGCAGACCGGCCTCCTCACTTCTGCACGGCCTACACGAGGCACTTGCTCCCCCTCCCCGCCCCTCCCCAACCGCACCCACCGGTCACCACCGCCACCTTGCCCGTCAGGTCCGCTCCCCGCAGCGCCTCGATGGCGGTGGAGTGGAAGCCCAGCTTGATGGGCTTGGAGGCAGCCATGGCTGCGGGCTGCCTGCGGTGAGGCGAGCGGCGGCAGACGGGGCGCCGTCGCGACGGCATCGGGAAGCGAGGCTGACGGGGGCCGCCGAGGCTTTGCAAGGCGCCCACGCCCCATCCTCCCCCCTCGCGCACCCTGCGGCGACCGAGGCGTGCCTCGAGCCGGGCTTCGGGGTTGCCCAAAGCGAGCTCACTCGCTCACTCGCGCCGTCACTGCCGCCTGCGAATCAGACGTCGCCTCAATGAAGCGGGAAGAGGAGAAAGCAAGATGGAGGCGGCCACAGCCCATGCGCACCTGCCGCCGCCACGTCAGCAGCTACTGTTCGTGCCTGCTGGGCTCCTGTACCACCACCGCACAGCAACCCAGCACAACCAAACAGCTCGAGCTCAGGTAACGAAGCTTGGTCAGGGTTAGCATTCGACAAGCCTTTCATTCCTCCCCGCTTGCCGAAAGCCGATGGAGGCGTGGTTGAACACGTGGCCGCCCACCCGTGCTTGCTTCCAACAGCCTCTGGTGACTGCCACCGCTTTCCATGCCTCTCGCCCTTTAGTTGGAACCAATACGTCCTGAAACTACTGCTGGCAGTGCGGTGGGCCTGCAGCCCCTACACTCCCTGCCTCCCATCACCCCTGAGCTCCTGCTGCCAGGGACTGCCGGTGCTTGCCCCGCCGGCCCCTCAACTCATCAAATCCATGCCGCATCGCGGTTTTTCAAGGCACGTCGCATCGCAAACAACGCTCGAATGTTAATCAGTATCCTCAGACAACAAGGCAGCAGCCGCAGCGCGCACCGCCGCCTCACAGGCCTGCCAGCGCTGCATTTTCGCTGCTCTTGCCACAAGGGTACGCGTCCTGATGAAGACTCCAGGCCTGGGGCAGGGGCACGCTCCGTTGAATAAGGGGCGCCATGTGACCTGCAGATGGAAAAGCAGCGAGGTGCAGTAGAGGCGGAGAGCGTCAGTGGCCCGCCGGAGCAAGCGTGCGGCGCAAGCTGGCTTGCTTGGTTCCAACAGACAACACAAATGGTGTGCCGCGCAAGATGCTAGCCCCCGCACCTCGGCTGTGCGGCTCTAGTGTGCTGGCGGCAGCGTTGGCCATGCGGCCGGACCCTGAACCCCACCCATCGCCATCCCATTGCTCACCGGCGCTAAGTGCTGATGTTGTACAGCCTACTCATCTCCCGCGGATGCCTGTCCGCCCGCTGCCGCCTTGATGACCTTGAGTGCGGCCTCGGCTTCGTCAGCGGCGTTGCACGCAGCCTCAGCAGCGGCGGTGGCGGCTTTGCGCGCCGTTTCGGCTGCCGTGAGTGAGGCAGCAGCGTTGGCAGCAGAGCTCGCCGACTCGGTGGCCGAGGCGGAGGCAGCGGCGGGACCAGCACCGCCAGTGATGGAGGAGGGAAGCATTCCCGCACACATGGCCAGCCACATGGCAATCATCGGGAAGAACACCTTCATGAGGTTGTCCTCGAGCGCCAGGCAATGGGCGTCGCAGTGGACGGCGGTGGTGGTGTGCAGCACGTCCGGAGCTGCCTGCACCGCCGCCAGAATCGCCTGCTCGACTGTTGCCGGCGCCGCCTGCGTGATGGCGTAGGTCGCCCCTTCCACTGCGTGGGCGTCTGGCGCAGTCAGCAGCAGGGACAGCGCCAGTGTCGTGCGCACCGCGGCCATTATGGCGGGTTGCAGCTACAGGCGGCGAGGGCGCCGGCGCTCCGCGGCAGCTGGCGCCTGCTGCAGACGGCTCGCCTGCATTGCGCCAATGGCGAAAATTTGGTTAGCGAGGCTCTATTCGCGGCGTCTTGGGCGCCCATCAAACGCCCAACCAACTCGCCGCTCTTACACCCACAGCGGCACGCACTTACAGCCTGCTGAGCAGTGACCATCACGTTGTTTGAACGCGAATTGGATCAAACGAAGCAGTTTAGAGAGCAGCGGGGCCACATGATGTATCGAAATGCAGACGTGTTGCGCGGCCATCCAGTGGAGTCCACACCGTCATCTTCAGTTCGCTAGTAGAACTGCTTGCCCCAAATGCAGTGCCAGGGCGCAGGGCTGCGGTGCCAGCCTGCGAGCGGCCGCTTGCAGCCGGCCCCAAGGGCACCCTGCAGGGCTCGCCGACTTTTCTCAACAGCGCCAGCAAGCCGGTCGGCGCGGCAGTGGCGTGGCGGGGTTCTCGCGGCAGCGGCGGACGAGACGCCAGCGGCGGACGGCGCGGCGCAGCAGGGTCCGCCTCCTGAGCCCCAGCCACCCACCCCTGCATCATGGTTCCGCTCCGCCTACGCAGCAATATCCCGAGAAATGTTTGCAGTGCCAGCCCAGGTGTGGTCGGGCAGGTCGCTGGCTGTGCCCTCACCAGTATGCGAGCACACCCTGGCCTCCCTGCCAGCAGAGCCATGCATCATGCAGCCTGGCTCGCCATCCGACTCACTCCACTGCTGCTGCCACCGCTGTGCGCAGGCACACGACACACCTGCGCTGGCGGCGGCCGACACCCTGTGCGTCAGCCGGCAGGAGCTCGAGGCGCACATGCACCGCGCTTCTTGTCGGGAGAGCATCGAGCGCAGCCAGGAGATCATCGAGTGGAGCCGCAAAAGCATCGAGCGCAGCCGCAAAAGCATCGAGCGCAGCCGCCAAATCGAGGCAGAGTTCATTGAGATGAGGAAGCAGAAGGAGCTGAGGGTGGAAAAGCAGCGGCGCCTTAAGGCGGCGCCCACCCAGCGTCCTTCAGACGAGCTGGCGGCAGCGGAGGCAGCACCCGCAGCAGTGCTGACGGCCCTGACGGCGCTGCACTCCCAGCTGGGCCAGCGGCTGGATCTGCAGGGTGCGCTGCGGGCACGTCTTGGGCTCAGCTCCAGGCACGCACTGCAACATGCCCGCTGGTTGCCGCGCCTAATCTCCCCACCCGCTCCACCCACCCACACTTGCTGCAGCCTGCGCCGCCATCTGCTCGCTGCAGCGCATCACGGACGAACAGCGCGTGACCATGGGCAGCTGGCTGGCAGAGCAAGGTGCTGCCAGCACTTCTGACATCCACCTGCTGCTCAGTGACGGCAGCAGCTTTGCGGCAGCGGTGGACGACGGCCGCGTGCCGCGCGTGCCCTGGCTCAAGCTGAAGCAGGCCTGCGCCCCCAGCGCACCGCCGGGCACCTGAATCCAGGCAGCCGAATCCAGGTAAACAGGGACGGCACTGCACGGCAGGCGCAGCGGAAATGACGGGGTCAGCCCAGACGTGGCATGCGGCAGCTGGCGAGCTGCTGCCTCCAGCAGATGTTGTGCCTCCGCCAGGCGTGCCCTGTGGATGCCTCTGCCTCTTCCGTGACCTGATTCATGCTGGCTGGGCTCTATTCAACTGCACCGCGAAGCAACCAGCAACCAGGACGACCAAACAGCTGAAGCTCAGCTGCTCTAGTGCAGCTTGAGCAGGCCCTTGCGTGAACAGAGGGTAGCATCCCTCCAGCTGCCGCCCCAGGGCCTGCTCGTCTCCTGTGGCGCCCATGCACACAAGTTGAAGTGTCACAGTGTGTTTGTGGGTAATACTTCCAAACCAAGTCGAAAGTCGGTTGACGATGGCAATGATAGTGCAGATTTTAGCAACAAAGGGGATAATGCAGCATGCGCCACGCCACGTGTGCCTCCCACCCGCCGCCTTGCAAGCCTCAGGCCCGCCCCTGCGGCCGCAGCTCCACATAGACGGGCTCGCTGGCAACGCCGCAGTCATTGACCTTCCTCGTGATGCGCAAGTAGCCGCCCTCACCCTGCATCCAGGGCCAACAGCTTTGCAATGGGCAACTCTGGGCGGCTGCGCGCGTGGCCTGCTGTGTGTCCCAGATGTGCATGCCAAGTGTTTCGTCGAGCGACTAATCTGCCCCCTGGCTGACAGGTCGCACCCAGTAGGGGCTCCAGATGTTCTTCACCAGCCAGTAGTCCTGGCCGTCCTCAGTGGTAGCATAGCCGGAGATGATGACAGCATGGTCCAGATCGGCGGCCTTGGTGGCGCAGTCGGGGTTGTGGTACAAACCCCCAGAGTAGAAGCGGAACGAGTCGTCGCTGGCGTCAACTGCAGGCAGATTGTTGGCCGGTGGTGGCGCAACACAGCCAAGCCACAGTTACGCACCCGCAACGAGAGCGGCGGCCGGCATGCACTAGTGCGCAGCAGCGGCAGCGGCAGCAGCAGCAATGTGGTGCTGGTATGCTGGTATGTGGCAGTGTGCGCAGGCAGGGCTTGGCATGCTTGGCGGCACTGCCCAACAGCAGGCATGGCTGCAGCGTCGCCGCTTGAGCTCACTTGACACCACCATCGGTCTGCAGGCAGGCAGAGGTTGGGGGCAAGGCACGGAAGCATCGAGTCAGAGGAGCTTGGCTGCACAAGGACTGCACAGGGAGCATGTGCAAGCTCAGCCAGCTCAGCAGCAAGCCAAGCCCACACCAACAGGGAGGGCTGCCCACCCAAGCTGATCACAGTAGCCCCGTTGAGGCACTGCATGGGGCAGCCTACTTCCCAGCCCCGGCTTGCTGGCGCTGCCATATTCCCCGCCCGCGGAGCGCACCCCTTGGTCAGCACCGCCTCCTTGAGCGCCTCCTCGCCGCCCTCCACCAGCACCCAGTGGCCTGCAGCCCATGGCAGCATGCATGGCAGGGGGCATGGTGAGCTGGCGCCACCCAGGCCTGGCTGCACCCCCGGCATGCTGCACGGCAGGAGCCTTGTAGACGCGCAGCTGACAGTTTGCTGTGTGGGCGCAGCCAGCTTCCAGTCTGTAGTTGGAACCACGCCAGCCCACCCTTGAAGCGCTTCTGGTCCACGTCTGTGCGGCAGAAGTTGTTGATGCCTTGGTACGGGTAGTCGGCCTGGGCGGCCAGCGCTCCTCGCCGGAACACCCAGTTCAGGATGCGGATCTGGTCGCCGCCTGCAGGCGCATGTTGCAGGGCAAAAGGGGGACAGGTGAGCCGTGCACGCCCAAAAGCTGCGGCACTGGTTAGGAACACTGGCAACAGCCCACACCAACCAGCTAGCAAGGCCGCTCACCGTAGCAGCCGCTGTTGCCCGCCTCCCAGCCGCAGTCAATCATGTGCTGCTCGCTGAACAGCAGCTGCTTGCCGGTGGCGCGGTACCAAGCGGCCTCAATGGCACCCACAGAACTGAAGGACTGCAAGCAGAGGCCGGGGAGGGGAGACGCAGGGCGGGCGGTGAGGTCAGGGGCCAGCGCATCCGTCTCTGCTGCTTGCGGGCAGGCGCTCGAGTGTGTGCAATGTCACTACGAATGAAGCTGCACTTCAGCTCGTTCCTTGAACTCGCGCCTCACCCAGCAGCTGCCGCAGGCGGCCTGGTCCTTCACAGGGCTGTCCGCAGGGGTGCCCCGCCAAATCACTGCACGGGCCGGCTCAAGGCATGAGTGTTGTGTGCAGCAGGCACGGTGGCAGCTGGCCAGCGTCTGCACCCGGTGCAGGCCCTGCGCCAGGCAGCGCGAAGCGAGAAGCAGCGTGCAGCGCACCTTCCGCGGGGACCATGTGTGAGGGGGTGGACACCTGGTGCAGCCGCACGCCCGGCTGCTCCGCCGCCAGCAAGCGCTTGGCCGACCTGCACTCAAACAACAGCACAGCAGAGCAGCTTGTGAGATGGCAAGGCAGGGCAGCACCGCCAGAAATCACTCGGCAGCAGGAGCCTGCAGGGTGCGCCAGCGCACTGCACCCAGCCAGCGCCTGCAGCAAACGCAGTTGGCTGGCTGCCCATCCCCACCTGTCGGGCCTGACCAGCGCCAAGTACTCCTCCCGAGTCCAGTCAGCAAAATGGTTGAGCGCCACAGTGTGCGGCACGGGGCCGTGGGAGGTTGCATTCGCGCCGCTGCGTTCGATGGCGGCCAAGTGGTCCGCGCGCCGCCGGTTCCAGCGCTGCAACAGCGAGGGCACAGGCGGTGCAGGCAACGACTGGGCATCCAGCGACAGAAGCTGGGGCTGAAGCAGACCATATGTGCAGGTGTTTGACACCACCACATCAGCACCCAACACGTGCATGCCCAAACGAGTGCCCAGTTGTGCTCGCACCTCCACAAAGGCGCGGCTCTCCTGCCACACCGCCAGCCGTGCGCGGTATGAAATGTCGCTGCGGTGGCGGCGGCCGTGCCTGCGGATGATGCAACGGGCACAGACGCAGTTTGGCGCAAGATGGATGCATGATGCAAGGCTGCCATGGAATGAGCAGTGGCTGCAGCCAGCCCCACTGCCCACTGCCACATCCTCAGCCCCGCTGCCCAGTTCCAGGGCGCTTTCGCACACCTGTGAGCAAATATGTCATACTCGGGGTGCCCCCAGTGCACGCTGGGCATGTGCAGCGCCATCTGGTGCCGCAGCGTGCCGGGCGTCCAGGTGGCTTCCGGCGCCTGGCCAGCCGCGGCAGCGGCGGCAGCGGCGGCGGCAGCGGCGGCATCGGGGGCGGCCGGCTTGCAGTCGTCTGGTGGGAGGGGCAGGGAGCTCCTTCTGAAGCAGGTGAGTCGCTGCAACTTTGCGTGAGGGTAGCGACACAGCTGCCTGCTTTCCTGCATGTTCTGCAGGCCTCATGCGCTATACACCAGCAGGCCCACACCCAGCGCCGCACCCTTGTTTATTCCGTCGGGCAGCTGGAATGCTTCGTCTGCAACCGGCCCTGGCTTGTAGTCATAGTACGTGGCAATGTACTCGTCCTTGTGCCCGCCTGCACAGGCACAGCGTGGGCAGCACGGCATGCAGGGGTGTCGAGCTCAGGGCAGGCCATGGGCGTGCGGTGCAGCCCGCACACGATCATTGCAGCAGAGGTGGCAGCCTGCTTCCATCCAGCGGGGTCATTCCAGCTCAACTGAAACGGCTCCAGCCCCCGCCCTGCCCACCCGAGTACAGGTTGGTGCCCATCATCCACAGGCGCAGCGGCACGCCGTCGCGGGTGGCGTAGAACCGGTACTTCATCTCGCTGGCGCCGCCCTCTGTGGTTTGGGGTTCCCGAAGGCGGGCAGGCAGACAGGCAGTTGCGGCTGGTGGGCGCATGCTGAATGCGATGGCCGGCACCACTCAGCTGATGCAGCGCCAATGTCTTGTAGCCAATGACCAGCATGCCCTGCCTCGACGGTGGCCCCATGCATTCAGGGCGCCCAGCAGCATGCACAAACCGTGTGCACTTGCTGCCGGCACCACCCCGTGCAGACCCACCGGTGAGGTCCCACTCCCATACGCGCGCCGTCTCCCCCGTCTCCTTGAAAATCTCGGTGCCCGCGTACTGCCAGCGCTCCTCGCTCAGGTCTGGCAGCACCTGGCGGCACAGGGGGCAGGGAGGAATAGAGCGGATGCTGAGGCGGGGCGGGCAGCAGGGCCAGGCGCTACACCCCTGCATTGGTTGCAAGACACAGCGGCTTGCAAAGCTGGGCATGGCACTCCGGCAAGCATGAGCAGGACCGCGCCGGTTACAGGCGTGCAGGTGGTGGGCAGCGGTATGCGGCAGCAGTTGCTAGGCATGCCTCCAAGCGCTGGGCACACTGCAGTGACCGAGCCACCGACACCAGCTGGAGACATGAAGACACAACAACAACCTGCTCGCTGCCCCACTCACAAAGGCCAGCAGCTTGGCAGGCTTTTTCTCATAGTCGAACAGGTACGGCCCGCCCTGCTGCTCCTCCTCCTCTTCGGCTGCCTCCAGCGCACTGCCGCGCAGGCGGCGGCGCTGCTGCGCCACCGGCCGCCCCGCTGCCATGTCTTCCCCGCTCCACCGCCCCGCATCAGCCGCCTCCTGCTGCTGCTCGCTGGCCCCGCCTGCTGCGGCTGGCGAGGCTGCGGCGGGCGGCCCCGCAAGGGTGGGCCCCGTGCCGCCATGAATTTCATCCTCCCAGCAAGTCAGCTTGTCATAGGCGGGGAACACCTCGTACATGCGGTTCACTGCGGCGGCGGCAGGCGCAGCAAGATCAATGGGTGTGTCGGGCGGTTTGAAACAGCAGTGGTAGCTGATCGATTGCGCGGAGCACACGCGCAACAAGGTTTGACTGAGCGCCCGTGGCAGGCCGAGCTGCCCCTGCTACTACCGTGTTCGGGTTACAGCCCCTCCCCACTTTCGACCATCACCCTCGGCAACAATTTGGCCAGCTCACCGGGCACTAGGGTGAGCACCGTCTCCAGGCCGTCGCGCACCATCTTCTGGCGGCCCAGCCGGCTGTCCTGCCACACCTGGTACTTATATCTGGCACACGAGCGAGCAACAGGAGGCAGGATATGAGGCAGGTGCAACGTCCAAAACCTGCGGCACACAAGGCAGCCAGCCCATCCACCCATCTCCCCAGCGCTCGCTCACGTGAGGCCCTCCTTCTGATACTCCTTAATGTAGGGCACCTCGAAGTCAAACGAAACCTGTTGGGCGCACAGTGATGCAGGATGAAGGCAAGGCATTCAATGTCTCGCCAGCCCGGCATGAGGGGCATGGGCGGTGCAGGGCAGAGCGGCATGGCGTGGCAGCGGCAGCAGCGGCGGCAGCCCCCACCTGGAACTCTGCAGGCCAAACCGGCCGCTCGGGCTCTACCCCTGTGGCAGCATAGGCTGCGCACAGCAGCATGGCAAGCACCAGGGCCCTCATGGCAGGCCCTGGGCAACTAGGGCAAGGTGCCGAGAGCGCCGCCGCGTTCGTGGGCCCGCCTGATGGCTGCAATTGGCTGAGCAGATATGCAATAGATCGATGGTGCAGCGCAATGCCCGCAGGGAGCAAGCCCTCGGCAGGCCTTCATTGAGAGAGCCCTGATGCAGAGCCGCATGGACATGCATGTGGACCCCTTGGCGCCATCGCGCACCAGCAGCTAGGTTACAAGTCATCTGCCAGGCCGGGAAGCCGTCTCGATATCAGGAGCGGGCGGTCGCGCACGGAGCAGGCGCTCGAGGGCTCGCAGCCGGCGCGGCGATGGCCCGCACCAAGGAGGTCAAGAAGGGCGTCAAGGCCCCGCCTCCACAGCCGCAGAAGCGGTGCGCCACAGCTGCATGGTTCTGCTGCCAGTGCATGGCCGGAGCCCTGGGGCCTTGCCGACCCTCCCAACTCACTGGTCGTGGTGCAGGAAGCGTGAGGAGCCGGCGGCAGCCAAGCCCGTCGCTGCCCAGCAGAAGAAGGTGCGCCGGCGCCGCCGCCGCCAGCCGCAAGTCCGGAGCGTGGCGCCTTCTGTGCGCTGCGGCGTCCTTGCGCTGCTGCAGACTGCCTTGCTGCAGTCTTCCCTGAGAAGCTCCACTGCCCAGCGCTCCTGCACACATGCTGACTGCTGCTGCCTGCCATGCCGGTGCGCCCTGCAGCCCGCGGGCAAGAAGGGCGGTGCCGCGGCGCGGGGATTCACCGACCACAATGCCAAGTGGCTGAAGCCCAAGCAGCAGCAGCAGCAGCAGGAGCCCAGCAGCGAGGAGGAGGAGGAGGAGGGGCTGAGTGATGAGGAGCTGTCGCTGTCCGGCGAGGAGTTTTCGGACGACGAGGAGGGGCTGATGGGCGGCAGCGACGGTGCGCTGGCTGTGACCTGGCTCTTGGGCTGGGACAGCTCCGCATGGACCATGCGTTTTGTGTCTGCATGTGTTCAGTTTGGCGTCCGCTGCCCTGACAGTAGCTGTGTGTTGTGATTGCGAGGCCACCGAGCAGCGAAAAGCAGCTCACGTGCTGCTTCCTGGCTGCTGGCCCAGCTCGCCCACCCAGCTCGCGCCAGCACTGCGCACCCGCCGCTCCCTCCAACCGCTGCCCTGTTGACCCCTGCCTGCGCTGGACGCCGCTGCAGAGGAGGGCGAGGACTCTGAGGACGAGCTGGGGCTGATGGGCGACGACTTTGGGTCCGACCTTGATGAGGAGGATGGGCAGGGCGGCAGCAGCGAGGAAGAGGAGGGCAGCGAGGAGGAGCCGCCCGCTGGCCGGGCGGCGGCGGCCAACGGCAAGGCGGGCCGGCAGCAGGGCGCGGCGGCGCCGCCCAAGGGCAAGCAGCAGCAGCAGCAGCAGCAGGGCAAGGCCCAGGGCAAGGCGGAGCTGTGGAGCGATGGGGAGGGGTCGGACGAGGAGGGCGGCTGGGGCGGCAGCGGCAGCGAGGAGGAGGAGGAGCTCGAGGGGCACGATGACGAGCTGGGCAGCGGCAGCGGCTCCGAGTATGGATCAGAGGAGGAGGAGGGCGGCTCGGGAGATGAGTCGGAGGAGGAGCTGGAGGTGGAGCGGCGGGCGGCGGCGCTGGACCGCGCGGCGGCACGGCGGCGGGCCGAGGCGGAGGCCGAGGCGCGGGCCATGGCTGCGGGGGAGGGTGATGACATGGAGACCAACATCCAGGTGAGGGGGTGGGAGCGTCGGCTGGGGTGGGGCAGAGGTGTGGGAGTGCTGGGTGTTGCGCAGGGAAACTGCCTGTATTGCATGCTGTGCTGCCCATCAGCGATGCTTGGGCGCACCGCCCAAGGAGAAGCGATGCACAGGCATTGATGCTATTCCTGCTGCTGCTGCCGCCTGCCCTGACCACCGTCCTCCCTGCCTGCTCCTGCCTGCCCCACTACTGCCGCAGGAGTTTGAGGTGGTCACGCTGCCAAGCGGGCAGCAGGTGGAGGCGGAGCGCATGGCGCCGCCCGACCTTGCGCTGGTGCAGGTAAGAGGGGCAAGCAACAACAGGCTGGGTGGGGCAGTGCTGGCTGGCTGGCGGGCTGGGCAGGCAGTTGCACGTCGTCCAGCTCATTCCAACTGCTGAAGCGTCTTGCACATGGCGCCAGGATGCCCTGCTCCTGTGTTGCGCCTGCACTGCTGCCTGCCAACCGCACCCTGGTCTGCCTGGCATCGCCGCCCCACCTTGCTGCGCCCTCTGAGCCCACGTACCCACTCACCCACCTCCCCGCAGCGCCGCATCAAGGACATTGTACGCACGCTGGAGAACTTCAAGCAGCTGCGCGACAAGGGGCGGGCGCGGCAGGAGTATGTGGACCAGGTGCGGCCTGTCAAGAGGAGGGGTGGCGGGGGTGGTGGAAGTGGTGGCGTGGCCAGGACAGTGCACCGCCGGAGCCTGGCCTGCTGTGGTGAGGCGCAGCAGCCTCAGCCGGCGCAGCGGCGGCAGGCAACAGCTTGGCACTCCCCCTGCACCCCAACCGTCCGCCCCCAAACTGACTGCCGCCCCGCCCCCCGTTCCCCTCCCCTCCCCTCCGGCAGCTCAAGCGCGATCTGTGCACCTACTACTCGTACAACGAGTTCATGGTGGACGCGCTGCTGGCCATGTTCAGCGTGGGCGAGGCGCTGGAGCTCGTCGAGGCGCAGGAGGTGCGCGCTGGCGCCGACCGCCGCAGCGGGCGTGCTTCGAGAGCTGCGGCGGTGGCTGATTGTGTGGCTTGCTTCACCCTAATAGTCACGGCATGCCTGTCCTCAGCTCCTGATCCGGCACTGAAACACCCCCAAACCCCCCGCCGCCCTCCGCAGGTGCCGCGCCCCGTCACGCTGCGCACCAACACGCTCAAGACGCGGCGGCGTGAGCTGGCGGGCGCGCTGATCAACCGCGGCGTGAACCTGGACCCCATTGGCAACTGGTCCAAGGTGGGTTGAGTGCCTGGGGGCAGGCGAGCTGTCGGGGAAGGAGTGGAAGGAAGGGTCGAATGGTGAAAGATGGGCACGCGGCAATGGCTGGTGGGTTGGGGCTACAGCCAGCGTGCACTTCACATGGAACTGCTCACCCTTCTATCTGCATCCTCTCCATCCTGCCATCCCGCCCACCCCCTGCTCAGGTTGGCCTGGTGGTGTACGAGAGCCAGGTGCCGGTGGGCGCCACCCCTGAGTACATGGCAGGGCACTACATGCTGCAGGTGGGGCCGGCAGTGCAGGGGCGGAGGGGCGGAGACGTGTCGTGCCGTTCATGACAGAGCAAGGCCTGTGCGAGTTGAGCTGTTGAGAATGAGTTACATGTAGATGTCGTGCGCCGGCTGTTCACATCACCAGTTGTCCATTGCATTCCCTGCAGGGCGCCTCGTCCTTCCTGCCCTGCATGGCGCTGGCGCCCCAGGAGGGCGAGCAAGTGGTGGACGTGGCGGCGGCGCCGGGTGCGCTGCAGCCGGGCTGGAGCAATGCAGTGGTGTGACCAGTCACTAGGGCTGGCTGGCTTGAATGATTGCATGCTGCGGGCATCTGGCTCGCCCGCCAGCTGGTTGGTCATGTCGCACCAACCAAGCCGCCCGCCCACCCTTCCTCCCGCCCCCAGGCGGCAAGACCACCTACCTGGCGGCCCTGATGCGCAACACTGGCATGGTCTTCGCCAACGAGGTGGGGAGCGGGGCGGGGGGAGCATGGGCACGTGTGGTTGTTTGCATGGGCACATCATACCAGCATGCGCGGCTGCGTGGCGGTGGCATGCCCTAGCTGGCTTCCGCCCGACCTTGGGCCACGATAGCTGCTCCCTCATCACAGATCAACAAGGACCGGCTGAAGAGCTTGACCGCCAACCTGCAGCGCATGGGCGTCACCAACACGGGTGGGCAGCTGGGGCGGGCTTGGCTGTTGTGAAGCCGCAAGCACTTGTGGGCAGGGAGCGTTCCAAAGTCACTAGGACATGCTGCACGACACACGCATGTACACCAGCCTGTATGAGGCCCCATCTCCAACCCGCCGCCAGCTCAAGCAGCGCCATCATCCACCACTGCCTGCCCCCTCCCCGCAGTGGTGTGCAACTACGACGGCCGGGAGCTGCCACGCGTGCTGGGGGAGCGCAGCGTGGACCGCGTGCTGCTGGACGCGCCCTGCTCCGGTACCGGCGTCATCTCCAAGGACCCCTCGGTCAAGGTGGGCGCTGTGGGCGCTGGCCCTGGGGGCCTCTGAAGGGCGGGGGGGGGCTTGGGTTGTGGAGCTGGGGCGACAAGCTGGCCAAGCTGAAACTGATCTGTGTATGCTGAATCTCGGCCACCTCATCCGCCCCAGCTCCCCAACTCGCCCTCCCCGCACCCCTCCCTCTCCGCCCTGCAGTCCTCCAAGAGCCAGGACGAGATCTGGAAGTGCGCACACCTGCAGAAGCAGCTGCTGCTGGCCGCCATCGACCTGGTGCGCCGCGCTGCGCAAGGATGGAGGGCGGAGTTGGCAGCTGCGCAGGCTGTGTGTGAAGAGCGTAACTGCGCGGCGGTTCTGCTTGGGCAGGGCTCTGCTCCTTCGTTCTCTTGTCCAAGCACACCAGCCCGCTCACAGGTTCACTCTTACCCCCACCCCCACCCCCACCCTGGCCCCAGGTGGACGCGGGCTCCACCACCGGCGGCTACGTCGTCTACTCCACCTGCTCGCTGATGGTGGAGGAGAACGAAAACGTGGTCAACTACGCGCTGCGCAAGCGGGACGTCAAGGTGGGCGGGCAGAGGGCTGGGATCAGCAGGAAAACAGGGGAGCAAGGCGGGGCGGAATTGGCTCGCCGCTGCGCTTCTACTGCGAGAGGACCGCTCCCCCCTGGTTCATTGCACCGGCTCAACTGTCCCCACCTGCCTGCCGCCCTCACCATGCGCCTCATGCCCCATCCCCATCCCTCCCCCGCCCTATTACCCGCCAGGTGGTGCCCTGCGGCCTGGAGTTTGGGCGCCCCGGCTTCATCCGCTTCCGCGACTTCCGCTTCCACCCCTCCCTGGCCGAGTCGCGCCGCTTCTACCCCCATGCACACAACCTGGACGGTGCGCCTGGGGGAATGGGGATGCCTGGCCAGGGGTTGCCTGGCCAGCTCAGGGGCGGGGCGCTGTTGGGGAGAGGCCCCATGACAAGAGGAGGTTGGCCTGCTGCAGCGCTGAGGGCGGCGTGTTTTGGGAACCACAGGCCGTCTGCATCGCAGGAACTAGCAGCCGCAGTGCTCGAACACCTTATTCCACCCTGACGCGCCACATTGCCCCCTCCCGGCCTGCAGGCTTCTTTGTCTGCAAGTTGAAGAAGCTGAGCAACAAGAAGAAGGAGGGCAAGGATGGGGAGGAGGAGGAGGAGGAGGAGGAGGCGCAGCAGGGCAACGAGCGGCCCAACAAGCGGCAGCGCAAGGCGGGCGGCGACAGCAGCGGCAGCGATGAGGAGGCGGAAGAGGAGGAGCAGCCCGCGGTGTCGCCTGCTGTGCGCGGCAAGCAGCACCCCAAAACGCACCAGCAGCAACAGCAGGCGGCGGGCACGCCTGGGTCGGCCAGGAAACGGATGAAGGGGTGGGTGAAGAAGGCCATGGCTGAGGTGGCGGCTGAGGTGGAGGCCAAAAAGGCGGCGGCAGCGGCGCAGCCCAAGCAGCAGCCCAAGCAGCAGCCCAAGCAGCAGCCCAAGCAGCAGGCAGGCGGTGCAGCCAAGCCTGCGGGCGGCAAGCAGCAGCAGCCCAAGCAGCAGCAGAAGAAGCAAAAGCAGAAGAAGTGAGGCGGCTGACGAGGCAGCGCATGAGAGCCATGTGTGCCTGTCTTGTGTAGCCACGCCCTCTGCGCATGCCTCTGCCTGTCGCATTTGCGGCCCAACGTCTTACTTATCAGTTGTAAAGAGGCTGCAAATGAGGCGGTGCTTGGAATCGGGAACTCGGAAGAAATTACGCAGATGTGGAAAAGCAAGTCCAGCAGAAGCATTAGTATGGTCAAAACGGGGCACAGGACAGGTTGGGAAAACAGACGCAAATGGGTCGGCACGAGTCATGGAGTCAAGTGATACAGGGCGCCCTAAGCGGGCAGGAGAAATCAGGACAGTCAACGAGCCCTGCACAATTGTGTGTGCGGGCCCAGGTTATTGGGGAGTGTCGAGGATGCACGGACGTGCAGGGAAAAAAGCACAGCCGTCAAGAGCCTGGGAGCCAGATATGCCCAGTCTGGTCAGTCCCTTGTCATCGATGGAAAAAAAACAGCGTCACTCGTACTTGATGTGCCCGTTCTGGGTGGCGGCAGGTAAGGTGGAGGCAAGCACCTCTGAAACCAGCACTTCTTGGCTGCGCTTGCTGGCTGTACTGTCCAGCCGCCGCAGGGTGGCAGTGCCGCCAGGCGCGCTGCCGGCAGCCACTGTTGCTGTGGCATCCACAGGTGCCGCTGCTCCTCCTGCCGCCGGCAAGTCCACCTGTTTAGCGTCAGGCGGATGGCACGCGCTGGGCTCCTGGCTCTGCCCAAGCGCTGCCGCTGCTGCCGGCCCTGCTGTGGTCGCTTTGGCTGCCGCTGCTGCTGCTCGCTCCTCCTCCCGCCGCTCGCGCTCCTGTGCGGCCAGGCGGCCGGCTTCGATGCGGTCCAACAGCAGCAGCCTGCACAGGCAGCCGGAGGGAGTGTGGTGAGCTTCAAAAGTGGCGAGCGAAATCGGCAACAGCCCAGCAGCTAGCCTGAACATGCAAGAGAATAAAAAGCCACCCGGCGAAACTACTCCTGCCCATCAAACAGCACTCCTGCCCACCCATCTGCTTGCCTGAGCGCCACATAAAGCCACTTCAGCAGCTCGGCCGCCAGGCGCAGCGGCGCCAGCGCCACCGCCGCCAGTCGCGCTTTGGTGCGCCGCCAGGCCCGCTCTGCCCGCAGGCCCAGCGTGAGGCGGTGCCGCACCACGTTGTCACACATCTGGGGGGGCAGGGGCAGGGTGGTGGGACGGGTGTGTTTGCAGCCGGGTGGGCGACTGGTGGTGATGAGTGGCGGGGGCAGCACGGTGTGTAGCAAGTGGCAGCGTGGCACCCAAACAGGGACAGTTCATCACCACACGCTGGCCACTAGTCCGCACCGCAGCCCGCGCCCCGCACCTGCAGGCAGAACTTGGCCACCGCCTGCGCCGCCTTGGCCACCTTGACGGCGCTGGTGCGCAGCATCTCCAGGGCATCCGCGGGCAGCACGTACAGCCACACAGCCTGCAAGGTTGAAAGGGCAGGTGGGGGGTGGCGAGGAGGCAGAGGTGGGGGTGATGCAAGGGATCAGGGTATGCGAGCGGCGCTGGGATGCCGGACGCCACGAGTGGGTGTAGAGCAATGGCTCTAGTGCATCTTTGACGCTCAACAGCTGCCGATCAAGCCTGGAACAACCACAGCAGCCTGCCGCTGCCTGCCCTGCACCCTTGCCTGCTCCGCCAGCGCATGGCCTGTGGCGCCTCCCACCGCCCGCCCCGCCTTGGCTGTGCCAACCAGCGCGGTGCCGCCTGCCGCCAGGCCTGCGCCTGCTTCCCGCAGGAAGGTCCAGGCCGCGCCGCACGACTGGCCCACCCACAGCAGAGGGCCGGCGGTGGTGTACTGCACGCCCTGCGGGAGAGACCAGGAGTGCATGCCACGGGGCTGGTCAGCAGGGGTGCCGAGGCAGGGTCCAGCCAAGTGCAGCTGCCAAAGAAATGCGCCCAACATCCCAGCCATCAAATGCAGAGCACTCTGTGGGCAAGCCCTCCGCACCTGGAAGAGCGGCAGCAGGGCCGCCCCTAGCGCCACCCAGACTTGCAGCAGCACCGCAGCGATGGGGGCCAGCCCCGCCTGCAGGAACGCCGCCAGTGTGACGCCCACAGCTGCAGGCGAGGGGCGGGCAGGCACAGGGGTTAGCAATGCGATGCCTGCCCGGCGTTGGCGAGCACCACGCTCACAGGCCCTGCAACCTGCAGTTGGCCACTCGTCGTAGCGCAGCGGCTGCTGGGGCAGCAGCCATCCACTGCACACGCACACCTGCCGCTGCCTGCCACGCTTGCCCGCCCGCCACGCGCAGCGCCTGGCCCGCAATCGCCAGGGGCGGCCCCAGCGCATCCGACACCGGCTGCAGCGCCGTCCTGGTGGCCTGCAGGGGCAAGGGTGAGGGCGGTCAAGAGGGCGGGCAGCAAACCACTTAGAACATCGAATGTACTGTTGTTTTCTGCCCACCCGCTTGCACACCCCTGGCGTGGGCTGCCCATCGGGTGTGCACGCCCCGCCCCATCGCTCACCCGTGCAAAGTTGTGGCACCACTTGACCACCCACACAAACGCCTCGCTCTTGCCGAAGAGGTAGGTGAGCAGGATGGAGAGGCGGATCTGCGTGTGCTGCTCCAGCCACTCCAGCACCGCGGCGGGCGGCAGCCACAGAGAGGACATTAGCCGCTGCATGACCACCTGCAACCGAGGGATGGGGTGAAATGGCCGGATGACTTTCATCTCCCCAGACTGTGCCTCATGCCAGGTGCATGCAGCACACTTGCATGGCAGCAGCCTGCGTGGCCAGCAAGCACCATCCGCGCTTGAGCCCACCTGCAGGCCGGGGACGACCTTGTACAGATCGTAGACTGCAGGGAGGGCAGAGCAGGCAAGGCAGCCAGTCAGTGTGCGTGCGCTAGATTGAAGGACAGTGTGGCAAGCCTGCCCATCGGTTGCTGCGGTCATAAGCAGTTGAGGGACACAGCTGCAGCAGTTGCTGCACTCTGCTGCACCACAACAGCCCCAACAGCCCCAACTGCTTGTTGATAGACAACTCCAAGTGCAGCAGCCTCACAGCCGATGACGAAGGAGAAGACTGAGAACGCGTAGAAGAGCAGCCAGGTCAGCGTGCGTAGCCAGGGACGATAGTACAGCCCTGCAGTTGTTGTTGAAGTGGGGTGGCAATGTCATAGGCCGGCAAACAGCTTCCTGCCCAGGCCTGGGCTGCAGGCGATGCACGCAGTGCAGCTGAAGATCACGCAGCAGAAGTGCGGCATAAGGAGTGCTAGGGACAGGGCTGCACGTTACCCAGCTTGTACTCACCGTACTGCGGCGCATAGACCGCCCAGGCCGGCAGCCCGCTCTCATACAGCTTCAGCAGTCGTTCGTTACCCTGCATCAGGCCCGATCATCCAGGCAGCCGTTTGATCATCAACAGACAGGCAACTGCCAGGCAACACAGGAGCAGCAGGGTTGCGACGCACCCATCTTTTAACAAATGCCACTCCGCCCTGGCCTGCCCAGTTTGGAGCTAACCTGGATGATGGGGCGCAGCATGCCGGGGATGCGGGGGTCGCGCCAGTTGAGCACCACCGTCCTGTAGGCATACACTCGGCTGATGGTGGTGAAGGCGTGGGCGGCGGGCCAGCCATCAGGCCCTAGCGCCTCGCCATCATGTGCCTCCTGCTGCTGCAGGCTGCTGGTCGCCGCCCCGCTCTTGGCTGAGAGCAGTGTGCCCTCTGAAGCCACGCGGTGAAGCCCGCCAGGCGCGGCAGGCAGCGGCAGCTGCCCCAGCGCCACCTGCTGCCGCTTCTCGGGTGGCGAGGCTAGCAGGCCTGCGAATGCAGATTAAACGGATGTAATTCAGTGCCAGACTGGCGTTTGACAATCACTGGCCCATGCGGCATGCGACTAGTTACTGCATCTGCTGTTGTTCCACACCACCCACTGCCCACAATTGCCCCCGCCTGCACAACCGCACCTGCAAGGCCCCCAGGGTTGGGAGCGCTGCCCACATGCAGCACCGGGCGTGGCAGGGCAGGCGGCACCTGCCTGCAGTCGGCACCTAGCCGGCTAGGGCCGTGAGACCCTGCCGCACATCCGGGCCCAGGCACATCCACCCAGCTGTCATGGCTGGCCCTGCCGTCGCCCCGGGGTGCATCCACAGACGTGCGGCTGCTGCCTCCCAGCGCATCTGACGAAGCTGAGCCTGGGCTGCCCCAGTACCAGATGGCGCCTGGGTCGCTGCCCAAGCTGTCAAAGCTGCTGCGGGCGGAGGGCGGTAGGCCCGGCCCCAACCCGCCGCGCCCCACCGCTGCGCCACCAATCGGCAGCGGCGCGCTGGCTGGCTGGGTGAGGCTGCTGAGAGCAGGCCCCGCTGCCCCTGCTTGCCATGCTGCATCCGGCTGAGCTGCCTGTGCTGCAGAGGCCGCGCCGTTTGCCAGCCGCAGCATCAGGTTGCCACGAGTGCCACTGCTGGCGCTGCCGGGCTCCCCGGCGTCGGGCGGCGGCGCTTGGTGCCCCGCCTGCTGCCCCTGCTGCGCATGCTGGGCCTGTAGCGCCGCCTGCAACGCGCCACTGGGCGCTCGACAGGGCTCCAGCCCTGCTGCTGGTGAGCTCTCTGGCGTGCCGGCTGGCGGCTGGCTGTGCACGGGCTGCGGCGAGCAGGTGGGCTCTAAAAAGTACGCCCGAGCCGCCTCCATCTGGGGACAGCAAAAGTGCCACAGGGCAGCAGTGCTTTTATAATCAGTGCATGCGTGCTTGCAGCCCGTCAGCAGCCAGCTTGGCATGCACAGAGAGCCACCAGCAGCAGCCATAAGGAAAAGGGCAGCACCCACATAGCATGGACCAGCACCCACAAACAGGCAGCACCCCCCACACAGCAGCACCCACCGTGGCAAACTCGCGCTTGCGCAGGTTGTGCATCTCCAGCACCAGCCGCGCCTCGTAGCACAGCCTGCGGGTCAGAGATCAATGCGAGGCAGGTTGTGGGTGCATGAAGCGTCTGTGCAGACAAGCAGCAGGGCTGCTGGAGGCGCTGCTCCCCCAGGCTTGCAGCCAGCAGGCGCTCCCAGGCAGCATGCAGCGCAGCCGCAGGCGGCGTAGCTCACGGGTTGTCATACTGAATGCCTCGAATTGAGCAGAAGGGTATCTCAAAGGCATGCACACAGCCCGCATGCCGGTACGCCGCGTGGCCACTGGCAAACGGCGACTTGGCGGTCAGCCCGGCAGCCAGAGAGAAGCGAGACGGGCTGGGCCGCACGCTGCCCGTGCCAGTGGTGCGGCGGTCACACTGCAAGGCAGCAGCAGCGGCGGCTGGGTTGGGCGCCACAGTGCAGGGGGCAAGAGCGGCGGCCATACATGGGCTGTAGGGACCGTGCGGCGGTGCTGGAGCAGGCACGCAACACGCCAGGCAGCCCCAGCTCACCAGCACAACCAGCTGCTGCTGCTCCGGTAGCAGGAGTAGCTGGCAGGCGCGGTGGCGCCGGCTGGCCCACATGCCGACCACAAGCCTGGAGAGACTGGCCTCCAGCGGCGCCGCTGGCGAGCGGTGGCGGCCTGCCGGCGGGAGGCCGCTGGCCCGCTCCGGGCTGTCACCTACAGCCTCTTCCATGCCGCCTGCTAGTGGGGCGGGGCGGCCAGCGGCGACATCGGGGCCTTCGCCCAAGGGCTGAGCAGAGCACTGTCGGCGGGCGACGCCGTCCAATTACAAGATTAAGAATCGCGGGAGTTGCAGGAGCGAAGTATCGTACAGTGCCCGGGCGGGCTTGGAACCAGCCCCATGTTGCACGCGGCTTCCCAGCTCGCCGCGCTGCCGCCCACATGCTGGCATCGCTCCTCCCCCCTCTTTCGTGCGGGCAGACTCCTTCCGTTAATCACATGGTGGTGCGGCAGTGCATCTAGGCATGGGATGAAGCAATTCGTGCGGGTGCGGACATAGGAGAGGAGGGCACAGGGCAAAGCGCCAGAGGGGCCGGGGCCGCCTCGAGGGGTACAGAGGGCGTGGCTGCCAGGCGAGGCATGGTACAGGGGTGCAGGACAGCAGGGCAGGGCGGCGCAGGCAACACAGAGGGCGAGGGCCAGGAAAACTGGGGTACAACATGGCAGGGAGGGTTCGTTGGGCAGAGTGCGGCGTGGGCGGCCCGCGGGGCGGGCCTCTCGGTGGGAGCCGCGGCAAGACAAGCAGGGGGAACGAGCAGCCGGGGCGGCGGGTAGTGTACAGGGCAGGTGCAGTGGAGGGCGGGTACAGAGGCATGCACAGAGTGGACAGCAGGTGTCAAATCAATCGGCAGGGTGAAGGGGTGCGGGCGTCAAGGCAGTAAATCGGCTCCGGCTGCTCGTCACGAATGTTGGGTGGGGGCGCAGGCCAGCCAGTGGCCGGTGGCGGGCGCGATCAGATGGCTGCGGCGCAGGCGGCAGGTGCGCTGCTGCGCAGCAGCTGCGCCTTGAGGCCGGAGTAGCTAAGAGCCGCAAACGCGGGCGCGGGCTTGGGTTTGGGGCTGACATGCCAGAGGACCGAAGAGAAGGCGAGGCCGCACCACAAGCTCCAGAGCACCAGCAGGTCTTGCAGGCGCGCCGCACCGCTGCCTTGGCCGCCCTCCTCATCGCCACTGTCCCCGCCAAACCAGCCGCTGCCGCCGTCGTCTCCATTGCCGCCAAACCACCCGCCGTCGCCGCCATCGCCGCCGCCTGCCTCCTCATCGCCGCCGCCGAGGCGCCGGCTGCGGCTGCGCCGCGTGCGCGTACCGGACAGGCAGTAGGTGGGCACGACGATGCGCCGTGTGTGGCTGGATGTGCGCGGCGGCAAGCACACGGAGGCGGTGACTGCGGTGGCCGTTGCAAGCGCAGCGGCAGCTGCGGTGGCGTCGCAGGCCACCACCGCCGCCAACAGCGCGCTGCTGCTGGCGCCCGCTGCCCGCTGATGGTGCTGCTGCTCCGGCTGCAGGCCCTTGCAGGGCGGCAGCAGGGCGTGGGCCGCTCGGGACAGCGCAGACGCCCCCAGGAGGCCCGCCATGGCTTGCTATCGAGCGGTGGGGGTGGCGATCGCCTGCAGGGGGGCCCAGAGGGGCAGGCAGGGGTGAGTGAGAACTTGACCTGCGCGGGGCGTCAACAAGCGTCCCGCGGAGGGCTCCCGCGCGGCCTACCACCACGGGGCAGGCTGCCTCGGCGCGGTGACGCGGCCAGTGGCCCCGCCGGCGGCCCTCACCGTGGGGTAGCCGCGCGCCAAGTCTCGCACGCTTGGTTCTGGGTCTGGAGCAGGTTTTGAGACACGTGACGTTTGCAGGAAGGCGAGGGAGCAGCGCGCAGGCGGGCGCGCCCTTCATCAGGGTGCCCGCCGAGCATGCCGCGCCTCGGCAGCACGAGCGGGAGCGCCTGCCCCCACACAGCCTGTGCTGACCTCTCAGCAGCCTCCATTACTGTCCCCCTGCCATTACAAGTCGACTCATGTCTTCCTGCACACTTGAAGGCAGCGTGCTGTGAGGTGAGACCGTATTGTTGCTGCCGCAAGGGCCGTTGTCTCCCGCACAGTCACCATGGCGCCGGTGCGAGCGGCCAGACTGCTCTGCTTTGTGCAAGTGCATAGCCACTGCAGGCATCAGGATGCCTGGGGGCACCTGACGAGCTGGTCATGACGTGATTTCCTGAAGCCGCGGCAACGCTGCCGGCCCACGATGCTGCCCAAAAGACCTGCAAAGGCCCGCTGGGCGTCCATACTCAACCCTTACGATTTGCAAACGCCATACCTGGTGGGTTTGAGCCCTAAGAGCCTCCTTTGCACGCCGCCTCACTCTTTTACGCCGACCATGTGCTCCAGATACCTCGCGAGCTGCTTGTATGCAGCGGTCATAGCTTCGCTGGTGTCGAGCAGCGCCGCAGCCCGTCAGCGGGGTTTGACGGCAGTGAACACCGCCAGCGGCAGCGCCGCGGCGTTGCCGCTGGAGCCACGGCCGACCACCGCAAACTGCAGCGAGCTCTTCTTCGAGCAGCGTGTGGACCAGTTTGACTTTAACGGCGACGCACCCACCTGGCAGCAGCGCTACTTCCTGTGCCCCCAGTTTGCAAATGGCAGCGGCACGGCGGCCCCGCCGATCCTCTTCCTAGGTGCGGTGGCCGCTGCCTCTGCTGCAGCTCTGATAACAACAGTCAAGTGGTATGGTGGAGCGCATCATATGCCTAACTGCACCTGCTCCCACAGCCGGCAACGAGGCGGCCGTGCCGAAAGCCGTAAACACCAGCGGACTACTGTGGGAGCTGGCCCGAGACCTGGGCGCCCTGCTCGTGTTTGCCGAGGTGAGCAGAAGGGGGCCAACCCTTCGACATTGCATCGGCAATGTGCTTGCCCAACAGGGCGGGCATGATTACTGGCCGTTGTCACAGCAGGCCGCCATGCTGCTTGCTCGGTGCTTGCTGCTGCTGGCCCGACCCCACCTCCCATGGTCTGCCCTGCGCTCGCTGCAGCATCGCTACTATGGCAAGTCGATACCGGTCAATGGCAGCGACGCAGCCGCAATGCAGTATCTCACCGTGGATGCTGCTTTAACGGATTACGTGCGGCTCATCCAGGTGGGTAGCATGAACTTAGGAGCGAGATGGGCTGGGAACGGCATCACTTCTTGCCTGTGCTGTTGCTCACGGCCACCAGGCATCCTGCCGCCCAGTTTGGCCGAAATGCTGCCCTGCTGTTTCTGACAGCCTCCTTTCGTTTGCCGCTCTTGCAGCGCATCAAGGAGGAGTATGCGTCCCCAGATTCGCCGGTGGCAGTTTTCGGTGGGTGGCGGCGGCCTCGGAGGCGCACACAGTCTGCAGCCCACCGGTCTCTGTTGTGTCCCCAGAGATCCAGCTTGTACCCATGCTAACACCCCTGCGTGCTGATGCTTGCCTCGCTCTGACTGCCGCAGGTGCTTCATACGGTGCAATGCTGGCCGCCTGGCTGAGGGCGCGCTACCCGCAGGTAGTGACTGCCGCCCTGGCATCCAGCGCCCCGCTGCGGTCCATCCTTGTGGATGGGCAGGGGTGGGACCCAACCACCTTCTGGGAGGTGCGCAAGGGGGCAGCAGTCAGAGCTGAATAAAAAGCTGGCTGCCTACAGCCCCATGGTTGGTGCAAGTGATTGCCTTGCTGCGGCACTGCACCAGGATCTGAGAGCCTGCTCTCCTCCCTCTGAATCCCCTTTGTATCATCCCAAGCGCAGGTGGTGACGCGTGCCGCCTCGCCAGAGGGCGGCGCCGGCCCCACCTGCGCCCCCAACGTGCGCGCCGCCTTGGCCGCGCTGCTCAACCAGTCGGCCACAGAAGAGGGGCGGGCGCTGGTGGAGGCGCAGCTGGGGCTGTGCCAAGGCACGATGCAGGGGGAGGAGGATGCGCCCCTGGTCGCGCTGGCGCTCATGGTGGGCGCCTTTGACACCGCCGCCATGGCCAGCTCACCCAACGAGAGCTCCTACTTTACAGGTGGGCAGGGAAGAGGGAGATTATCCCTGTTTCTGGGCAGCGAACAGGCGCCGCAGTTGCAGATGCCAGCTGGCCCAACAGCACCGGCGCCACAACTCGCCCCCGGCCGCATGCTGCGTGCTGTGTACCGCCGGCTAAGGGTGCAGCTGCACTGCCGCCATGCGCTGCTGCAGGTGACCCGGAGCACCCGCTGCCAGCCTGGCCGATGCGGGCGGTGTGCGCTGAGATGGAGGGCGAACTGTCGGGAGACGAGGAGCTGCTGGGGGTGCGGGGCCTCGTACTGTCCAGCAGCACCATTGGCAGGGTTGCATAAGAAGCTCTGCAGCTGCCGCGCGCTTTCGTGCAGGGGTCACAGCTGCAGTGCATGCACACACCGGCTTCCTGACTGGTCCCATAGGCGTTATGGACCCTGCGTTCTCCTCGAGGGCCCACATGCTGCTGCCCTGCCCGCCCATTGCCACCCAGGCGCTTGGGCGTGCGGCAGCCGTGGTCACTAATGTGACGCAGGACGTGACCTGCTTCACGAGGGAGGCAATTTACTCGATGGCCATGCAGGTGTGCACGTGGGAATGGGTGCAGCGCAAACTCCATGCCTACAGCTTGACCCGTAACGCCAGCACACCTTGTCTTGTGCACGTGCGCTTAGCATACCCGTGTGGTCTCTTCAACTCAACCCCAGTGTTGCACCGCACATCCCGCAGACATCGTCTCCCTATTCAGGTTCGGCATTCTCGTACCAAGTGTGCAGCCAGGTGTGTGTGGGGGCAGGGCCACCGCTGCTGGGCTGCCAAGCAGGGTTTGGGGGCATGGCAGTCCTCCTGCGTGTGCTGCCTTCCAACTGGCATCTCTTCAGACATAAATCCGGCCCCCTCCTCCCTCCCAGTTTGTGCCGTCCGAGTCATTCTTCCCTTCCAACGGAACCACAGACATGTTTTTCGACATGGGTGCATTCAATGCCAGCTTCGTGGACGAGTTCTGCCGCACCCAGTTTGGCGAGGCCGGCCCGGTGCCCGGCTTTGGCGTGCTGCCGCTGCGCTGGGGCGCCCGGGCCGCCGACTTTGCCACCGCCTCTTACATCATCTTCTCAAACGGCCTGCTGGACCCGTGGAGCTCAGGTGGGTGGGCAGGTGGATGGCAGGGTAGACGCAAGCCAGGTTGTTGTTTGCTCTCCGCCTGTGCAGTTATCATGCAAGCTTGTCTGGAATCCAACTTCCATCCTCGCCCCGCAGGTGGCTTCCTGAGCAACCTTAGCGACTCGCTGGTGGCTGTTGTGATTCCAGAGGCAGGTCATCACGTCGACCTGTACTGGCCAGAACCAGAAGGTGCGTTGGGGCACAGGGCAGCAGGAGGGTTCTGGTTGGCGGCACGAGGCATTTTGATGCGATGTGTCGTCCTGGCGTCCTGCCGGAGCAATGCTGCCTATGTCTGATGAACGGCCATGCCAGCAGCCGTCCTGGGTTTCCAATCTCTGCCCTGCAGACCTGCCACAGTATGCGGTTGCGCGGCGGCAAGAAAAGGAGCTGCTAACCAAGTGGCTGGCCGAGGCACAAAGCACAGCTGGGCAGCCTGGTCAGGCAGGCTGATCCTGTGCAAAGGACGGCCAGCGGTCTCGCTCACGCTCCAATCCTTTCCTCCTGTGACGATTGCCTGAGCGGTGCCTTGCATTCGTTACATGCCAATCAAAATATTGCTGTGGATGTGATCAAGCCCCCAACTGCCGCGCGGTGTTCCGCCTGACACCAAGTCTAACAACACGATCATTGCCGCGACCGGCAGCCCTCTGGCCACGGCCATGCAGGCGCCACCGACCCAGCTGGCCAGCCGCACGCCCATGCTGCTGCTGTCGACTGCAGAGCGGCTGAGCTGCAGCGGCACCAAGTGCGCAACCTGGCCCATAAATTGGAAGGGCTCGGGAGCGCCACCTGCCGCCCGCAGGAACCCAAACCGGGCGCCGTTACGCTGCAGCGCAGCTGATATGTACGGCAGGAAGGTTTGTGGGGGCAGGGTCACCGCGCCGGGGCCGCCCACCAGGCTCACGGTCCACTGTTGTGCACGCAGCTGGGCTGCCGCCAGGCCGGGGTTTGCTCGAAAGGCGTCCAGCAGCGCATCGGCGCATGCGTTGACCAAGGGAGTTGCCCCCTGTTGCGCGTCTGCGGCAGCTGCAACCTGCTGCAGCACCTGCGCCATGGCGGGTGTGGGCTGCGCTGGGACTGGCAGCAGCAGCTGCATGGCGCCGCCGCGTGCCACGGTCAGGCTGGCTGCTGCGCCAAACAGCAAGCCTGCACGCAGCCCGAACTGCGTGAAATCCGCGTCGATGTGCAGTGCATCGAGCCAGCGAGGTGGCAGCTGTATGGGACGGGGCCAAGTGAGATAGTGAGGGAGTAACAAAGCATGAGACCAGGAGCGTTATCAGCCGTACAGCAGGACCGGCCAGGTGCAGTCGCACCCTCATGCAACTTGCAGGGGCGGAACAGAGCGGGCTGCAGTTCCCTTGCCACGGAAGCCGGCTGGTCGGGGGAATCGCACCTGGCGCAGCGGATCAATCGGCCAGTGCGCCTCGAACTCAGCTTGAACCTGTGCAGCCGCCTGCGCAGCATCCACCTCCAGCTGCTGGGGAACGCCCGGATTGGCCGCCTCCTGAGCAATGGCTGCCTGCTGAGCAGCCGCCGCCGCCTGCTGCGCATTGGCTGCCTGCTGCGCATTGGCTGCCATCAAAGTTCTCATCTTGTGCGCCCTAAAGGCCAGGCCGGGCAGGTGCAGCGCCACGCTGCGCACGCTGTGTGGCAGCCGCTGCAGCCCGGCTGCGCTGTACCAGACTAAACCCAGCTTGCGCAGGCGGGTAAGTGGGGCCAGCACGCCTGCGGCAGGGGGAGCAAACAAAGCTCAAACTCAGTGGTGAGGAGCAGCCAAGCTTCATGCAGTGCATGGCGCAAGCTTGCAGCAGCAAACCAGCTGGTCCTTAAGACGTGGTGCAAGTTTTCGCCTGCAAGGCCAGCACTGCATGCACACCTGCCCACCTGCATCAAACCGCTGCCCCAGCGTGCCCGTCCAGGTGCTGAGTTGCCGCAGGCTGGTGGCTGCTTTTGGGTGGGCTGCCACCAGCTGCAGCAGCAGACCCAACTCCTCCTCGCTGACCCTGCTGCCACGGCCGCCATCCGCAAACCACACTGCCCGCAGGTTGGGCAGGCGCAGCAGCCAGCGCAGGCACGCTGCCAACCGCCCGGGCCGCCGCTGCAGCGCTGCAAGGTCCACCAGAACGCACAGCGGCGTTGTGTGGGCTACCTCGCGCTGCACACGTCCCAGCAGAGATGCTTGGCGCTGCGCTTGTGCAACTAGCCGGCAATCAACCGGGAAGTCGGCGCAGAAGGCCAGCACGGCGAGGGCCTCCTGGAAACGAACGGACCGGCGGCGGCGGCGGCATTAGGCAGGAAGCAGGCAGCGCGAGGATGCCTTGCACGCAACAAGGATAATCCGCCCCTCACCGCTACAGCTCCTATGCGTGCGGCCAGCGGTGCAGGCAGCGCCAGGACGCTCTCCAGCAGGGCTTCCATAGCCGCGCCTCCAGAGCACTGCAGCTCCGCCATCAGAGCGCCCTGCGAGCTTGCAACCACTTGGTGCCGCCTGGAGGCTGGCCAGCCAGCCGAATGGTGAGGCGTCACAAGCTTGCGGGCTGTGGGGGCCACGAGCGTGATCGGCCTCTGGGGAGCGGGTGTTGATCGCCTGTTACGAAGATTAGTGGAGGCGGGGCCCGCAGGGATGAGCCACCAGGCCATCCGCCGGCAGCGCACGCTGCGACTAGGTTTGGCCCCGCGTGCAAGGCTCGCCCTGCCGCCGGTGCCTTGAGCAGATCACTGCTGCACAACACGGGACAGTGCAAGAAATGCAGTGGGTGAAGGGAATCACGTGCAAAGTCTGCGCTGGCGTCCGGCAGCAACGGTAAAAGGGAGGGAGGAGGGTATGCAAGGCATGGTTGGGTCGATACAGCACGCAGCACGGCTGCTCGGGCGCAACCTGCAGGGCACCAATTGGCGCTAGTGGGAGCGGGCACCTTCTTTGGGCAGCGTGCACAGAACAGCACAGCACGGTGGGGGCCAGCAACACTTTGGGCGCCTCCCACATGAACAATGGGTGCGCCGTCCGCCACCCAGGCCTCAAGCTGGCAGGTGCGCAGGGTGTTCTGGCAGGGCAGCTGCCATCTTGGCAGAGGCAGCTCCAGCTAGGGAAGAGCAACAAGGGACAGAAGAGAGCAAAGAACCGGGCAATGTGCGTGCATGGGGTTTTGCGGCACATGGGCACACTGGCCCAGAGTCGCGTGCTGCCATGCGCGGCGGCAGCGCAAGAACGGGGGAGTGGTGGGAGGAACGGGGAGGCAAGGCGGTCACTTGCTTGCCTGCCTGGCGTGCAGCTGGAAGGATGGCACAATGAGCGGGAGCAGCAGCTGCTGTGCTGGCGGCAAGCGCGGCGCAGCACAGCGTGCCAAGAGAGCCAGACAGCAGCAGGAGGGGCGGGTGAGAGCTCAAGTGCACTGCGCCAACGCCTCGCGGTCCCCAACTGTTGCAACCCACCCTTGTTCTCACCCTTGTTGGCTGTTCTACAAATGCTTGGGAGAGATGGCTGCTCCCCAGATGCTTGAGAGAGGTGGCTGCTCTACAGATGCTTGGGAGAGGGTGAACACCAGGGCAGAGGCGAGTGCAGGGGGTTTCCAAGGGGATGTCAGGGGAGTGGGCTGGCAGCAGAGCTGAGCATCTGGCAGGCTTCAGGGGCACGAAGCAAGCAAAGCGGCCAGTGCACCCAAAAACTAACCAAACACCCAAAAACTGCACGGCCGCTTCCCTCGGGCGCCCTCACCCAGGGGCAGGCAAACGTCGCGCATGGGTGCCTGAGCACAAAGGAAAGCCATCCTGCTTGCTCGCTGAGATGGTGCACCATGCCTAAGGTGCATTGAATTGGATTAGCCTGCTGCTACCGTGGGTTTGGCGGCAGTGCATGGTCGCTGAATGACGGCTGGGGCGGCGGTGAAGGCGGTGGAGCGGGGCGGTCGGCTGGCGTGCCGGTCGAGCCGATGGCTGCATCCCATGCCTTTTGAGCGCTGCGCAGCGCCAATTGGGCGCCTCTGCGGGCCGTGCATGCCCGGGTCGCTCATGAGCGTGCTGCATGCTGCGGCCGCCGGCCGGCTCCAAGCGGGGCCTCGGGCCTGCTCCGGCCTCTTGACCCGGCGTGGGACGCAGCGGACAGAGCAGCCGGGTGAGTGGCGCGGCCTGGGGCGCACATGGTCGGCGCATGGTCGGCTGCGCGCCCTGCAGCACTGCTGGACCGCTCGGCAGCCTGCACACATCTCTCACCAGCGGTGTAGGGGCGCCCAGGGGGTCGGCGGCCCCCCGCCCATGCTGCGGCGCTCAATGGCAGGCCCCCGGCGCTGGCTGGGAGGTGCAGCAGCAGCCGATGGACGCTCGGGAAACGCCAGCAGCAGCGCCGCGCGCCTGGAGCCCTGGCCTCCCAGCGCCGCCACCGGCCGCTTCCCACCGCCGCTGCTTGCCGTGCTCCTCCCTCCCTGCCCGCAGTCACCATGGTGCAGCGCCTCACCTACCGCCGGCGTCACAGCTACGCCACCAAGTCCAACAAGCAGCGGATCCTGCGGACCCCTGGCGGCAAGCTGGTGTACCAGCTGGCCAAGAAGAAGACCTCCCACCCCACCTGCCCCATCTCCGGCCAGCGGCTCAATGGGGTGAGTTGCGGCTGAGCAGGGTGTCGCAGCAGGTGCTGCAGCACAGTGGCCAGCAGCACAGTGGCAAATTGCTGCTGGCATAGCTGGCAAGGCTCTTGGTGCGGCATTGGCAGCGCAAGTGGATCGCCAGCTTTGCAAGGGCAGTGCAGCGTGGCGGCGGTGGATGGGCAGCCCATGCAGGCTGGCAAGCAGCTTGGATGCGGCAGATCGACGGCCCGCAGCTGGCAGCCCAAGCCGCGTTAGTCGCTGTTGGATTGCTCGGCCTCTGCTGCCACCATGGCAGAAACAGTGGCGGTGGCGGCGGCGCGGCGCCGGTCGTGGCGGATGTAGCGCGACGACTTTTGCAATGACACTTTGCTCACCTCCCCACCCGCCCGCCCGCCCTGCCCGCAGCTGCCCGCGGTGCGCCCCAACAGCCTGCACCGCGTGAACAAGAGCAAGAAGACGGTGCACCGCGCGTACGGCGGCCACCTGGCGGCGGGCGTGGTCAAGGAGCGCATCGTGCGCGCCTTCCTGGTGGAGGAGCAGAAGATCGTGAAGAAGGCGCGTTCGGTTGCTCTGTGCTGTGCTGGGGCTGGCACGTTTGCTGGGGCTGCCTGCTCGCCGGCCTGCTGATGGCTGCCTGCCCGCCCGCTGCTTGCTCTCCTTCTGTACCTGCATTGTTTGGCTTTTTGCGTGCTGGCCCCGCTGGCTGCTGGAGAGTGGAGCAGCCTGCAAATGCGGAGTGGTATTATCTCCACTGCGGGTGCTGGCCTCAGTACAGCTTAGGTGGTGCCGCGTCAGACGGCTGGCCAGGCAGCTGGCTGCTGCAGCGGTGGCAGTTGCAGCGCATCTACCAGAGGCAACAGGTGGCCAGCTCGGCTGGCAGCTTGGTGACAGCCGGGCGAATGGGCAGCAGCTGCGGCAAGCCACAGGGTGTGGTGTCTGCCCGCCAGCCCTGAGCAGTCGCACACCTTCGGCACAGCATGGCAGGCTTTGCTGCCCCGGCAGGCTTGAAATCTTGCGCCACGCGCTGCAGGGCGGCATTTGCAGCGGGTGGCGCAGCGGCTCGGCGTGCTGCATGCAGCCAGCTGCTGCAGCAGCCCACAGCAGCCGCGGCACACGCTGCCGCGCTCGCATGGCAGGCAGCATCAGACGTGCTGCCATCCTTGCTGCGTCTTTGCTGCGTCTTTACTGCCTCTCGTTCGCACATGTTGCTGCAGCTGAGGCATGTTGCCCCACCGCCCCCACCCGCCCTGCCGCAGGTGCTGAAGCTGCAGGCTGCCAAGGAGGCTGCGCAGGCCAAGGCCGCGGCGGCAGGCAGCAAGGGCAAGAAGAAGTCCAAGAAGTGAGCGGCGCACGCGAGCGGACAGTTGCGCCCCATGCTCCCGCTGTAATGCACCCTCGATGAATGGCAGGGCCGATGCCCGGCAGCAGTGGGCAGGGGCAGGCAGGCAGGCAGGGCAGGCGATATGGGTGCTCATGGGTGCTGCTGAGCAGCGAGGACTCGGAGGTGCAGCAGCTTGCGTGTGGTGCGGCAAGAGGGTGCATCGAGCAGCTTGTGGTCGAGAGCTGGGCTGCACACAGCGGGGCCGGAGCTGGTGAATGCCTGCGATACCTAGGCGCAGCTCTCGGTTCCACAGCCCTGCCCTGGCATTCTGGGCATGTGATTGGAGAGTCATGGCCCTCACCATGGACATGCAGAGGCACTTTACAACGAGTGGCAGTGGCTGGCATGTGCTGTGGGTTGCCTCGAACTGCGCTGCCTCGGCCACGCTGGGGCGCTCATGCTGGGCGGGAGCGCAACTTGTGCAGCGCCTGTCATCGCCCAGCGGATCGATCGGCGCATTCTCTGGCCATGGAGAGCAACAAGGAGAATCAGGAAGGTCCTGCGGCCTCCGTCTCGGTGGCCTCCCCGCGCGTGAGCTCCGTGGGGGCGCCGTCAGAGGGCGGCGATCATCCGGCGCAGCAGAGCCAGCCCCAGGGCTACCAGCCCACGCCCTACAGCGACCACCTGCACTGGGGCGGGGTGCAGAGAATGCTTCATGCTCGCAGCGACGCCAGGAGCGTCGCCAGCAGCGCTGCGGCCGATCGGGACGACAAGAGCATCTATGCGGAGGATGTGGGCGCCCTGGACGCGCACACGGGTGAGCAGGGGCCGCGTTTGTCTGGCGCTGCCCTCGCCTGCTGGCCCTCACCCCGCTGCGCGTCACCCTGGCCGCAGAGGGCGATGAGCACGACGAGGATGACCACGAGGATGAGCCCGAGGAGCTCACTCTGACGCAGGTGCGGGGCGGCAGCGGCTGGCGGCGGCGCCAGTGGCTGGCGCTCTCTTCTCCGCTCAGCCGTGCTGCTTGCCACGCCTGCGGGCTTTGGGATGGCAGCATTGCATGTCACAATGCACGGCACCCCGGCCCAGCCACCCGCTGCCCAACCTGGGTGCCCGCCCCTCCCGCCGCCGCCGGCCTTGCAGGTGCAGGGCGAGCTGCGGGATCTGCCGCCGCTGCGGCACGAGCCCAGCGCTGTGGAGAGCGCCTTCACCGGCATCTCCGCAGCCGGCAGCCTGGCGGATGTGGTGGACCAGCTGGCAGACCAGGCGGTGGCCGGGGAGCTGAGCCCCCGCCAGGCGGCGGCCGCCATTCGCAGCGCCACCGCGGCGCGCGGCGGCCTGGCGGAAGGCAGCGCGGACGACGGCAGTGCGGGGGGTGCAGGCGGCAGCAGCAGCGTGGCGGCCGCGGTGGATGCCCTGGATGGCGGCGAGAGCGTGGCCAGCCTGCCGCACCGCTCCTCCATCGCGCCCTCTGAAGACGGCTGGCACGGCGCGGGCGGCCTGGGCGGCAGCAGCACCGCAGACATGATGGACAGCATCCCTCTGGAGGCTGAGGCTCCGCCTGCAGAGGCGCTGCCAGCAGAGGCGCCTCCTGCAGCTGATGAGGCGCCGCTCACAGCAGCCCCTCCTGCCGAGCAGCCTGCCGAAGCAGCGGCGCCCGCGGCAGCGGTGGGTGAGGCGGCAGATGGGGTGGCGCCCGCTGAGCCTGCTGCGGCCGAGGACGAGGCAGGGGAGCAGCAGCAGGATGAGGATGAGGAGCAGCAGCAGGACGAGGACGAGGAGCAGCAGGAGGAGGAGGAGGAGGAGGAGGAGGAGCCGGCGCTGCCCGAGTCCAAGTCAGCTCACGATGTGGCCGCTGTGCTGGATGCTGCCGAGGTGCCTGCTGTGGAGGAGGAGCCCTCGGCTGCTGCAGCACCCGCAGCAGCAGATGGGGCAGCTGAGCAGGACGGCGACAGCGGCGGCGGCGCTCCCGCGGCTGCCACCGGTGCAGGGGCAGTTGCGGCGGCAGCGGCGGCAGCGGCGGCTGGCGCGGTGGCGCGCAAGCCCTCTGGCTCCGCCTACCGCTCGCGCCTCATGCAGCAGCTGACCGCCAGCGGCAGCGAGGATGACATCACTGTGTACAGCTCGGCTGACATCGCGGGCGGCTCCAGTGCAGCACGCCAGGACCCTCTGTCCCAGGCTGCGGCGGCGGCGGCGGCGGCCCCGCAGCAAGTGCAGCAGCCGGCCGCGGCAGCAGGCAGCGGGGGCGGCATGCAGCCGCTGTCCATCGCCAATGGCGGCAGCGGAGGCAGTGGGGTGATGCCCGAGCAGGATACGGCCAAGGCGCTGGCCGCCATCAATGCCGCGGCCAGCAACAGCGCAGCCGGCGAGGGCGGCGAGGCGGCAGCGCAGCCCGAGCTGCTGTTCCCGCCGCAGTGGTACCAGACGTTCAAAGGTGCGGGCCTGGGAGTTGTGCGGGGGCTGGGGGTGGGAGGTGGCTGGCTGCCAATCACGTTGCAAGCGGCAGGCCTCGGCAGCACAGCTGTTCCCCTGGAAATTGCCCAACTCGGCACCTGAACTGGCTGCCGTTCATGCGCTGCATCTGCAGGCTTGCTGTACATGGACGGGGTGGACTCGCTGGGCCGGCCCGTGGTGGTGCTGAACGCAGGTGCGCCGGCTGCTGCTACAGCATGACATAGTTAGTCAGCTGGGCAGGGCTGCTGTGCTGCAGTGGCACTGCTCAACTGCATGCCTGCTGTGCAGGGATGACGCGGGGCAATGGTGGGCAGGCACCCAGGCACCCTGCCAGCGCAACGGCGCCTCCCGTGCATCGCCCGGCTAGCCCACGCTAACCGCTCCACCTTGTGTGGTTTGTGTGCCTGCCGCTGCGCTGCGCAGATGCGGTGCCGCCCAACATGAAGGCGTCCGCTCTGGTGTTTGTCAAGGCGCACCTGGAGCCGCTGGTCAACCAGGTGCGTGCTGGAGGACTTGGTGGGGTGGGATGGGTTTGGTGGCCCAATAACAGCTGGCGGCGGCTTCCTCTCACCGCCTCTGCACTGTGGCAGCATCCGCTCCACCGCGCCGTCCCCCACCCTCCTCCCCCTGCAGGGCGACTATGTGCTGGTGTTCACGTCTCGCGGCCACGCGCGCCTGCCTTCCATGTGGATCATGGGCGCCTACCGCTCCCTGCCCCGCCCCTTCCGCAAGAACGTGCAGCACGTGGTGCTGGTCCGCCCCTCGGGTGCGCCGCCTGCTGGGTTGATTGAGGAGCGGGGACTGCCGCTGGGGGTCTGCATTGCCCCTCTTGCAGGGATGGTTGGGCATGGCTGTGCTGCACACTTCTTGCGAGTGCGGTTGAACTGACATGGCCTTGAGGTGGTGCGCTTGCAAGTCAGCCTGCACCGCTGGCTTGAGCAGTGCATCAATGCCAGCACTGCTGCAATGCCTCCGTGTTCCCCAGCCAACCCCGTCCTTTGCTCTTCTTGCTGCAGCCTTCCTGCGCACGGTGCTGGCCTTCATGCGGCCGTTTGTGAGCAAGAAGGCGCACCGCAAGATCAAGCAGGTGCGCTGTGCGCGCTGTGTGCTGCGTTGCACCCTGGGCTGTCTGCCTTCACCAACCTGTCGCCCGGCTACCCCGCGCTCAACAGCACAGACGCAGCCTTGCCCTGCTCCCCCACTCCTGTGGCTCGTCTTGCGTTTCAGGCCTTGCCTGCAACAATCGCAACCCCCCTCCCCCTGCCCCACCGCGCTCCCGCCACGCAGGTGCAAAGCGTGCACGACATCGCGGCGGCGACCGAGGGCGAAGTCACGCTGGCCTCCCTGGGACCAGCCTTCTCAGCGGAGCTGCTGGCAGCTGAGGAAGAGGCGGCGGCGGCGGCAGCACCAGTGGCAGGCGGCAGCGCCGGGTCCAGCCCCTGAGATGCTGCTGCTGCTCCTTGTGTGACAATAAGCCCGTACCTTCTCACCCGATCTGTGCCTGCGCAACACTGCATGCCTTCATCCGTGTTTATTTGCTTGGAGAACTGCTTGCTTGCTTGAAATGTCAAAAACTGAGGCAGAGTGACAGCGTTGGCAGCAATAAAGGGGTGGGAAAGAGGTGTGCAGTTTGGACGAGAGGCTAAAAGGCTTGAAAGGCAGACGGGGTGGATGTCATGTTAGCGTAGAGAGATGTCCCGAGCTTGCAGAATTCCGAACGGGGCTCACTGAGCGACAAGTGGGGGGCAGCACAGGCATGGGCAGCACAGGCATGGGCTCGGATACAAACGTGCGGTCAGTGGCGGGCAAAACTGGATTGTGCATAAACTTACAACATGTGTGCTGGAGCTGAAGCGTCCCGACCCCTTCATAGGGTTGGGCCATCCAACGCTGGGCAGTGCATGCCGCCCAACCCCGCTGCCCGCCAGCTTCACTTCAGGCTGCCCAGCAGGTCAGCAGCTGCCTTGCGGCCCGACATCAGCGCTCCATGGGTGGTGGCTGGGTCATCCGCCCTGGTGTGCTCCCCCGCGAAAAAGATGCGCTTGTTGGCGATGGGTGCAGCGGTGCTGCGTCAGAGGGCAAGCCAAACAACAGAGGAATCGAACGTTGCTGTCACGCACGTGCATGGAACATAAGCAAGCACAGCTAGGCACGGTCCTCGGCTGGTCAAGCCTCCAGGCCTCACTTGGTGTGCGCCGCGGCGAACGCGCCTCCAGGTGCGCTCTTGGTGAACGAGTAGCTGCCCCAGGCAAGCGGGTCCTTGCCCCAGGCCGTGACGGCGTACTGCAAGGGAGCAGCGGAGGGCGGTGCCACGGCTGGGCCTCATTGTGCGCTGTGAGCGCAACTCGACACGCCTGAGGCCTCGCCAGCAGCGCATCTCAATAGGCCTCTGCATGCCCCAGATAACCAGGCCGGTGCCTGGCCCCTCTTTGCAGCCTCACGCTGATGGGCTCCGGCACGTTTGCCGCTCCAAACAGTTTCTTCAACACCCCCATGTACTCGTCCTTCACTTGGGCAGCCGTCTTCTGCTCCAGCTGTGTGGCGTACTGCGCTGCGTTGAACGCCACCAGCACTGGCTTGCCTGCAAGGAAGAGGGTGGCCGGGGGCAGGGGCGTGCGGCGATCGGCACCAGTTCCAGGGGCATTTGGGCACCGCAAGAGGCCTCGCTGGCTTAATCCGAAAGGGTGACGCTGTTGAAGACATGCCGCTCAGCTGCACAACTCCACCACACCGGCATGCACTCCCCCAGGCACTCCCCTCCATTAGTCGCCCCACCCGTGTGCGGCAGCATGTTGTACGTCTCGCTCCAGGCGCCGGGATTGCCGCGCGGCGCCACGCGGTTGATCACCTCCAGATTTTTGGGCCAGAACACGCGAGGGAACACCAGTACCAGCTGCATGGGGCAGGGCAGGTTGGGCTGGCTTTGGAACAGATATGAGAGGCAGCAGGGGCAAGTCAGTTGGGGGCACACATCGGTGTATGCCACTTGGCCCCCACCCAAGGTTGCTCACCTTGCTGCACCAGTCCCCCAGACCTGCTCAACCTCCCAGCCCGGCCGCACCTTGTTGAGCAGGCCCACTCCCAAGCCATCCAGGGCCCGCTGGTTGGCATCTGGAAGCGGCGGCTGCCACTGCAGGCTGCCCCGCTTCAGCACGCCCAGCGGCAGCGCCACCACCACACGCTGAGGTGAGTGGGGGCCAGGGAGCAGGGCGAGGTCAGGCATACAGTTGTCCATTGGTTTAGGAGCAGGCGGTAAGTGTGTGCAGCAAGCTTGGGGATCCCACCCGCAAAACATGCACAGTCGATTCTTGCATAGATTGGCACTCCTTCAAGCCCTCACCTTGGCGGTGAAGGTGCCATTGTTCGCAGTGCTGATGAGGATGCGATTGGGGTTGCGCGAATCGATGCCGGTGACCTGCGCATGAGAGGTGGCACAGGGACCGGAGCAATTGAGCTGCATGCATGTGGATGGTGTTGTCAGGGCCTTGCCCCTGCCCAAGCGCCACAGAGGGCACCAAGTCATGCCGGCTTGCTCGGGGTGGACCAGCCACTCACCCAGCCCCTGCAACCAACAGGCACCAGCCCGGTCACGTGCTGCTACTCTTTACCTTGTGCCCCAGACGCACATCCAGCTTGCCGCCCGGCCCCTGCACCAGCGACTCCACCAGCCTCTGGTAGCCTGCAGGCAGGGGAGGAGACGGAGGGAGGCACGGGTGTGTGGGCCAGCCACTGTGGCGCAAGCAGTCCTGCCTGCCAAGGACAGCGTGCGGCAGCGTGGCGGAGGCAGGGCCAGCACGCCAGCATGCAAGCAGCTGTCCTAGTCTGGCAAGCCCCTTCTCTGCCTCTGGGGCAGATGGGTCCACACTGCAGGCAATCCACACCACAGGCAGCCACGGCAGACGGAAAGTCACCTCCGGTCACAAACTTGTCTCCGCCGTCCAGCCCGCCCTCATCGCCGTCAAACCAGCTGGACAGCAGGCCCAGCGCGCCCGCATACTCGTGCTCAATGTTTGTGTTCAGCAGCGCCCTGCATAAGGGTGGGCAGTGACAAGCTGAGTTTGGGGATGAGGGCACAAGTGCAATGCAGCCATGTCAGTCGCACTGTTCAAGGCCCCCCAACTGCTGCACAGTGCTACCGCCTCTGCTAGCGGCACCTACACCACCAACTGTCTTTGGCACGCGCATGCCCAGCCACCCACTCGCACCCCACTTGATAAAAAAAGTAGTCCTCACCTCAGGCCCAGCTGGTCCAGGCCCTGCGCCTTGCCCAGCTCCTGGCTGACCAGTTGTGCAATCCCTGGGTCGGCTGAAGAGCCGTCCAGCCGGTCCTGCTGGCGCCTCAGCGCGGCCATGAAGGCGTCGTACTTGCGCTCCCAGCTGGGGATAAGTAATTGGGCAGGAGATGGCGACAGCATGAGCGGCGTGCATGTGTGGACCGTACAAACAAACATGCCTTTGCTTGGCCAACTTGTGCCAGAGCAAAGACAAGCAGGGCATGTGGGCAGCCGCAGCCATCTCAACAACCTCCACCACCCTCTTGCTCACCTTGCTTCCTGCGCGTCTGTCACCTCTGTGCCGTCCCACAGATACATCTGGCTGTTGTCGTAGTCAGTGAGGCGCTGTGCCAGCGCCACCTTGGCCTGCTGCGCCAGGGCGGTGACCGGGTTGCCATCCAAGCCATGGATCCAGCCGGCACCAAGGTCCACAGCGACCTTGCTGCCGCCGCCCGCATCCAGCTCCGCGGTCCAGCACCTGCGCAGGGTTGGAGGGCAGCCGGGAGCTTGCAACTAAGTGTGGCACAACGTCAGCCGACACATCAAGGCGCAGGAACTGCCGTGGCCCCAGTGAGCGCCCCGGTCTGCCTGTGACGAAGACTTTTGTCCAACTAGTCTAGCCTAACATCTCAGCGCCAAACTCAAAGGGCCCAAGTGCATGAGAGAACGAAAACCGTGCCCTCATGAAAGTCTGCGCACCTGCCGCCGACGCGTTGGCGCGCCTCCAGCACAATCACTTTGCCAGCACCCAGCTTGGCAGCAAGGTCGCGTGCTGCCGTCATACCCGCCATGCCAGCGCCGATCACAATGACATCCGCCTCACGGGTGGGCGCCTGAGCCAGCTTGCGTGCCTGACCGCCCATGGGTGCTCCGCCGGTGGCGGCGGAGCCCAGAAGGGCTGCTGCAAGCAGCGCCGCGCTCAGCGCAGCGATCATCGTCCTTAAACCTGCAGCCTGCTTGTACGGCGCAAGCTTCTAGCCGCGGTGCGCTGTGCGTGGGCCGCGGCCTGGGCTGTGCCTGACAGACCGCGAGCACAGCGTTCCAGCCTGCTCCAGCTCGCATAAGATCTCGGCAGCCTGAGGCGCGTGTGTTCCAGCGGCCACATGCCTGCCCACCCATCATGCTGCCTGCTGTGCTCTGCCGCCGGGCTGTGCGCCGCCAAATGTGGGCAGCAACGATGCATTTCGGCTCAAAGGGGAAGTTGATGCCCCTCGTTAGGTCTTTGATGGCACACTGGGGGGCACCAGCCAGGCAAAGGTGGCTGCCCTGAGCTACAACACGAAGCGGTATCCAGCCAGCCCTATCATTCCCCTTGCGTGAGCGTATCATGGCCCCTGAACCGGGCTGCTTGCAGGCTGTGCTAGCGCAGCATCTTGGCAACGTGTACAGATTGCAGAGAGTACACAGGCGATAATGGTATAGAGGATGCAGGGAAGGATATGAAAGGGAGGCTGGCAGGCAACAGAGACGTGCCGCGTTATTTGCAAGGGTTTACTTTAATTGAGGACGCCATTGTTGGCGGGCTGTTGGCGGGCTGAGGCTCTTCGCTCCCAGGCACAACCTTCCCATCAATCAGCCGGCCAACAAGCGGGGGGAGGCCCAGGCAAGCACTGCATCTGTCTTCCACAGCAGCTGCAGCTTGCTGGTGCCGCTGGCCTGCACCCACTCGCTCTGGATGGGCG
>VFQQ010000783.1_pt1 | contig 54415 bp, 50 predicted proteins | sample 3512341 | NCBI WGS metagenome assembly VFQQ01 (sample SAMN10412373, study PRJNA504923) | tailings metagenome | isolation source: Relicate 2 Philex TSF1 revegetated site | place: Philippines: Tuba, Benguet | collected 2017-08-29 | reverse complement strand
CGCGCCTCTTCGTGGCAATGGCTTGGGTGGAGGGCCCGGCTACCGCCGGGCCGCGCTTGGGCTTCGAGGCCGGCTGCCGCCGCCTCAGAGCGTCTTCATGTCGATCACGAAGCGGTATTTCACGTCGCTCTTCAGCATGCGTTCGTAGGCGGCGTTGATCTGGTCCATGCGGATCATCTCGATGTCGGCCGTGATTCCGTGCTGCCCGCAGAAATCGAGCATCTCCTGCGTCTCGGGCAGGCCGCCGATGAGCGAGCCGGAGAGCGAGCGGCGGCGCAGCAGCAGCGGGAACGAGGCGACGGGGAGCGGCTTCTCGGGCGCGCCGACGAGCGTGAGGTTGCCGTCGCGCTTGAGGAGATTGAGGTAGGCGTTGAGGTCGTGCTGGGCGGAGACGGCGTCGAGGATGAAGTCGAAGGTGCTGGCGTGCGCGGCCATCTGCTTCTCGTCGGTCGAGACGACGACGTCGTGCGCGCCCACGCGCTTGGCGTCGGCGACTTTGCCCGGCGACGTGGTGAAGAGGACGACGTGCGCCCCGAAGGCGCGGGCGAACTTCACCGCCATGTGCCCGAGGCCGCCGAGGCCGACGATGCCGACCTTGTGGCCCGCACCGACCTTCCAGTGGCGCAGCGGCGAGTAGGTCGTGATGCCGGCGCAGAGCAGCGGCGCGGCGGCGGCGAGGTCGAGGTTGGCCGGCATGCGGAGCACGAAATCCTGGTCGACGACGATGCTCTGCGAATAACCGCCGAGCGTGGGCGCGTTGAGATGCTTGTCCCAGCCGCCGTAGGTGCCGCCGGCGAGGCCGAGGTCGCAGTATTGCTCGAGGCCGGAGCGGCAGCTCGGGCAAGTGCGGCAGGAATCGACGAGGCAGCCGACGCCGACGGCGTCACCGACCTTGAACTTCGTCACGCCGCTGCCGACCGCCTTGACGCGGCCGACGATCTCATGGCCGGGCACGGCGGGGTATTGGGTGAAGCCCCACTCGTTGCGCGCGAAGTGGAGGTCGGAGTGGCAGACGCCGCAGTAGTGGATCTCGATCTGCACGTCGCCCGGCAGCGGCTGGCGGCGCTCGATGACGGTGGAGGCGAGCAGCGAAGCGGCGCTCGTCGCGGAATAGGCCTTGGCGGAGTAACAAATGGGTTTGGACATGGGGAGGCGGGGTGGGGCGGTTGCGGAAGGCGGAAGGCGGAAGGCATCGAGCGGTCCGTCGCACCGATGATACTGACCCGGTCGGGCAGGGCTGCAACTGGCGATTGGCGGGCGGGAATCGGGAAAACGAGCTGAGCCGCAGAAGACACAAAATGCCGGACTGATGCGTCAGGTCACGGGATTGAGCAGGCGGCGGAGTCGTCGGACGAAGTCAGCGTGACTTACCGATAAATTTCCCGGCGGTGTCCAACTGCGAGGAGATGGATTTCGTTCCGGACCTGATCGAACGTGTAGATGACCCGGTAGTCGCCGACCCGCAGCCGATAACGGTTCGTCCCGGTCATTCGATAATGCGGGTAGGAACCAAGACGGCTGCCCATGTCATCGAGGGCGGCTTCGATCCGGAGCCGGATCGCATCCGGCAGGCGCAGATACACCTCGTCAAAGGCGGTGTAGTAGATCTGAAGCGCGCGGCTCATGCAGGGCCTGAACGAATGCGCGGACGCTGGCCCTCGGCCATCTGGCGTTCCGAACTTTCGATGCGGCCCTTGAATTCATCGGTCATCGGCAGGCGGTCCTCGAGCTGGTGTTCCAACCAATCGCGCACCATCCGCATTTCCTCGGGGGAAAGACGACTGATGGCCTGCTCAATTTCCTGCACGGTGCTCACGATTCGGAAACTACTCCGACAATAAGAGGACGCAAGGCGGGTTTTGATCCTGCGGTGGGCATCGGGTTGGGAAACAGATTGGCCGCAGAAAGCACAGAAGACGCAAAATGTCCGGCTAAAGCGTCAGGCCGTGCGATCGAGCAGGCGGAGGAGTCGTCGGACGAAGCGAGGCTCGTTGCGTTTGGTGAGTTCGTGCTCCCACACCCGAACCACCCTCCAGCCGCGTCCGCGCAACGCGCGGTTCACGCGGCGATCGCGGGCCTGGTTGGTCGCGAACTTGTTCCGCCAGAGCTCGGCATTTGCATGTGTTGGGTCACGTTTGTCGCAGCAGTCGACTTGAGTCGTAGTTATCAGCTACGCTTACCAAACGTGCAGCCGTCTTCCGTGGATATGCTACCGTCGGGCCAAACATCGACCGGAAGGATGAAGTCATCCATCGCAATTGCGTCGTCGAATTCGCGTTCGCCGTTCTGAAACTGTCGAAGCTGCTCCATTAAGGTATCTACGATTTCAAGCTGAGCTTCGGCTTCGGTGTCGTAGATCACTGGGAAGTTGGTCTCGTCATACCACGCTGGAACCAGCCCTTCGCAGATAGTCTGGGTGAATATGGCGTAAGCGGAGCGGGTAGGTTGCCGGGCATCTAGCACGATTTCACAATGTTCCAAAATGGAACACTATTCAAGCCGAGACCTGGTAACCTGGGCGTGTGGGTGTTCCAAAACAGAACAACAATCTTGTCGGTAAGCGGGTGAAGAGAGCTCGTCTGGCGCTCAAGCCGAAGCTCTCGCAGGACGCGCTTTCCGGAAGGCTCGCGGCGCGAGGTGTCGCCATCGACCGAGCTGGAATCGCCAAACTCGAGGCGGGAAGTCGTTACGTTTCAGACTTTGAGGTGAAAGCCCTCGCTGCGGCGCTCGGCGTCTCGGTGAGCTGGTTGCTAGCGTCCGAAAACTGAGATGGCATACGAGATCATCTCTTACCATGAGATGTGCCTCAAGGAGGGCACTAGCTTGCAGCGTGGAATGAACTTCCGACTGCACGGCAAGCACTCGGTGATCTTGATGTCAGTGCGCCCCAACGCGCCCTATGCAGACCGGGTCGAAGATGACGGCCGCGTGCTAATCTACGAGGGGCACAACGAGAACAAAACGGCAGACTGCAAGTATCCCGAGCTGGTTGACCAACCTGAGTTCACCAAGACCGGACGCCCAACCGAGAATGGCAAATTCAAGAGCGCAGCCTTGGCCTTTAAGGCTGGCCTTCACGCTCCCGAGCGCGTGCGAGTCTACGAGAAGATCAATGACGGCATCTGGTCCTATAACGGCGTATTCCACCTAGAAGATGCGTGGATTGAGCAAGCGGAGAAGCGAAAGGTGTTTAAGTTCAAGCTGACTGCAGTTCTGGGAGAAGAGGACGATGCGCAGCCAGTGCCTGCACACCCGAACCCAGGTCGCATGATCCCTACGGCGGTAAAACGTGAAGTTTGGAAACGCGATGCAGGCAAGTGTGCGCAGTGTGGCTCAACCAAAGACCTGCACTTCGATCATATCATCCCGTGGTCAAAGGGCGGTTCTTCAACAGACTCGCAGAATATTCAGCTCCTTTGTGCTTCGCATAACCTGAGCAAGAGCGACGAAATAATTTAGCGGCTCCGCGGGGAGTTGCGCTTGGAAGAGATCCTGCGCTTCTCGGCTGGCGCGGACGTTGTCCCCGAATTTTCTTAACGTGGAATCTTTGGCTGGCACCCGCGGAGCCTAGCCGAATGTGGACTATCAGGCCACGGACGATGAGTCACAATTCTCGCAAACACGCGCCTCGTGGCGGGTGATACAGGGTCGCGGGCGATGGCCAGCCGCGGCGTGCCTTGGCGCAGGTGGCCCCTCCCGCCTATCACTTCAGCCAGACGATCCGGATGTCCTTTTCCACGGACTTGAATTCGCGGTCAGCGGTGACGAGGTCGGCTTTGCGGCTCTTGGCCAGTGCGGCGGCGAAGGCGTCGGCCAGGCCGAGGCGGTCGGCGGCTTTGTAGGCGGCGGCGACCTCGGCCATACTGGCGTCAACTGACACGACTTCGACTGCTCCGCTGGCGGCCAACTCCTTGGCAGCCCCCAACCCGGCGGCTCCCTCCCGGCGTGTGACGCGATTCAGAACTTCCGCCCAATTGATGGCGGAGATCAGCAACGGCTTGTCGGCGGTGGAGGCCTTGTGGAAGAGGGTGCGCATTTCCTCCATGCCCTCTTCGCCGAAGAACATCGTCAGCAGGGCGGATGCATCAAGCACAGTCGTCCTCATCTGCGGCGGTCCTCGGCAATCTTACGGTCCTCGCGAGCGCGCTCCGCGGCGCGATCTTCCAGCAATTCCTGCACGGCGGATTTTTCGCCGGGCTTGGTTTTGAAGATGCCGCAGAAGGAGTTGATGAACTCCTTGGTGACAGGCTGGACGACGATGCGTCCGTTTTCCTCGGTGAAGTTCAAGCGGGTGCCCTCCTTGATGCCAAATTTCCGGCGCAATCGCGCCGGCACCACCACCTGGCCCTTGGAGGTGACGTATGCGGTTTCAGTGTTCATGGTGACCATGCAGGAAAGGAGAAACAGCAGGGAAAGTAAGGCAAGAAGCAAAAGTAAGACGATATTAGAAAATACGACTGCCCTCGGTCTTCTCTGCGCGGTCTCCGCGTCCTCCGCGTTTCAATGCCTTGGTTGATCGAATCCGGTCAGGGCAGCGGGGGATGAGGTGTGGTGAATCGCGTCTTCGTTGCGCGCGAGCGCGCAACCTACAGGGAAGGGGCGACAGTTGGGCGGCCGCGCGGAGCTTGGCCCTCCAAGAGTGCGGGCGATGGCAGCGGAAAGGGCGAGAGGCGGGAGACCCCGTCCACCATTCGTGGGTTTGGGGTGTTTCGTGGTCTCCCTGAGCAGCCGGTCGGAGACCGGCGCTACTTTTGCTTCGGCTGCGGACGGGAGCTGGAAGCTCCCGCTACTTTAGCTCGAGGTCGTTGGGTTTGACCTCCTTCACGGCCCACTTGGTGACCGTCAGGCCCTTCGAGGTTCGCGTCGAAACCGGAATCGGAGTCAGATCGAAGTCGAGTTCGCGCACGCGGGCGCCGCTGCGGCCGTCGATGCTGACGTGAATGCTCTTGGGCATGTCCTTCTCCTTCTCGGCGACGTGCAGCCACACGAGCTTGGAGCCTTCGCCCTTCGCCAAGGGGTAGAGCTTGTCGCGGCTGAGGCCGCCGATCTGGAACTTCTTCGCGAAGGCCTTCCCGGATTCGCCGTCCTGATAGACCATCGTGTAGAACCGCGTGTCGCCGTCCTTCGGCCAGATCGCCACATGGCGAATGTCGCGGCCCATGAAAGTCTTGTCGGCGACCTTCGAGACCTTGAGCGAACAGTCGCCCATGATCGTGAGCACGCTGTCGAGGATCGTGCACTCCTGCACGAACTCGTGCTGGCGCCAGTTGAGGCCGATGAAACCGTCCTCGCGGTTGACGTAGAGGCGCTGGTTGGCGGTGACGACGTCGGCGGCCTTGATCTCCTCCAACTCGTCGTAGCTCGTGCGGCGCTTGATGCCCTTGCCGTATTTCTCCTGCAACATCTCGAACCACGCGACGGCGTAGCCGGTGAGGTTCTTCAGGTGGGCCTTCGTCTCCTTGATGCCTTCCTCGATCTTCTTGATGGCCTCGTCGGCTTGGAAGCGGTTGTAGGCGGAGATGCGCTTGATGCGGATCTCGGTGAGGCGGGTGATGTCCTCGTCGGTGACCTCGCGGCGGAGCTGCTTGAGGAACGGCTTCAGGCCGGTGCGGATCTCCTGGAGGACGCTCTCCCAGGTCTTCGATTTCTCGATGTTCCGGTAGATGCGTTCCTCGATGAAGATGCGCTCGAGCGAGTCCCAGTGCCACTGCTGCTCGAGTTCGCCGAGCTTGATCTCGAGTTCGCGCTTGAGGAGCTCCTTCGTGGCTTCGGCGGAGCGCTTGAGGAGCTCGCGGACGCCGAGGAACTGCGGCTTGTCGTCGCCGGTCTTCTCGTCGCGCACGATGACGCAGGCGGCGGGGTTGAGCTGCACCTGGCAGCTCGTGAACACGTAGAGCTGCTGGATGACCTTGTCGGGCTCGGAGCCCTGCGGGAGGTGGACGAGAATCTCGACGGAGTCGGCGGTGTTGTCGTCGACGTGCTTGATCTTGATCTTGCCCTTGGCGTTGGCGGCGAGGATCGACTCGATGAGCGACTCGGTGGTGACGCCGAAGGGGAGCTCGGTGATGGCGAGGACGTATTTGCTGCGCTCCTCGATCCGGGCGCGGACCTTCACCTTGCCGCCGCGTTCGCCGTCGTTGTATTCGGAGAAGTCGGCGGTGCCGCCGGTGGGGAAATCGGGGAGGATGCGGAAGGTTTTCCCCTGGAGGTGATTGATCGCCGCGCGGCAGAGGTCGTTGAAATTGTGCGGGAGGATCTTGGTCGAGAGTCCGACCGCGATGCCGTCGGCGCCCTCGAGGAGGACGATGGGGAACTTCGCGGGGAGCGTGACGGGCTCCTTGGTGCGGCCGTCGTAGCTGGCCTGCCAGGTGGTGGTCTTCGGGTTGAAGAGGACTTCGCGGGCGAAGGGCGTGAGGCGGGCCTCGATGTAACGCGGCGCGGCGGCGTCGTCGCCGGTGAGGGTGTTTCCGAAGTTGCCCTGCGGCTCGATCAGCCAGCCGCGCTGCGCGATGCCGACGAGGGCGGCGCCGATGGAGGCGTCGCCGTGCGGGTGGAGCTTCATCGTGGCGCCGACGACGTTGGCGACCTTGTGGAAGCGGCCGTCGTCCATGTCCCAGAGCGTGTGGAGCACGCGGCGCTGGACCGGCTTCAGGCCGTCGTCGAGGTGCGGGACGGCGCGGTCGAGGATGACGTAGCTGGCGTAGTCGAGGAACCAGTTCTTGTAGTGGCGCGAGAGCGGGGCGTCCTCGTCGTAGACCTTCTGGCCCTTCTTGCGCTTCGGGGCCTCGACGACGGTGGCGTCGGCATCGTCGGCCGCGGAGCGCGGAGCGCTGAAGGCGGAACGCTCGACCGGGGCGGGCGCGGAGGCGCCGGTGTCACTTGGCCCCTGAGACTTGTTACCTGTCACTGGCGGCGGCGCATCATCACCGCCGAGCGGCAGCTCGGGTTGGTCGTTCTTCTTGGCGGGTTTCTTCTTGGACATTCGGACGGGAGAGTTTTGGAACCACTAATGGGCGCTGATTGGCACTAAGGCGGAGGGAGGAAGCGCGATGAGGGTGGGGAAAGGATCAGGGAGCAGGTAGCAAGAGGCGGGAATGATGACGCCGGCGGGGCCTTGTTACTTGGTCCTTGTTCCTTGTCACTTCGAGGCGACCGAGGTCGCCTCGATCAGGTCTTTCTCGATGCGGAGGTTGTCGATGATGAAGTCCTGCCGCTCGGGCGTGTTCTTGCCCATGAAGAAGGCGAGGAGCTCGTCCGAGCTGAACAGGTGCGCCATTGTCACGGGCTCGAGGCGGATGTTTTCGCCGATGAAGTCCTTGAACTCGCCGGCGCTGATCTCGCCGAGGCCCTTGAAGCGCGTGATCTCGTGCGCGGCGCCGAGCTCGGCCATGGCGTTCTGCTTCTCACGCTCGTCGTAGCAGTAGATCGTGCGCTTCTTGTTGCGCACGCGGAAGAGCGGCGTCTCGAGGATGAAGAGGTGGCCGTTGCGGATGAGGTCGGGGAAGAACTGGAGGAAAAACGAGATCAGCAGCAGGCGGATGTGCATGCCGTCGACGTCGGCGTCGGTGGCGATGACGACGCGGTTGTAGCGGAGGCCGTCCATGCCTTCCTCGATGTTGAGGGCGGACTGGAGGAGGTGGAACTCCTCGTTCTCGTAGATGACCTTCTTCGAGAGGCCGTAGGTGTTGAGCGGCTTGCCCTTCAACGCGAACACGGCCTGCGTCTGCACGTCGCGGCAGGCGGTGAGCGAGCCGGCGGCGGAGTCGCCCTCGACGATGAAGAGCGTGCTCTGCTCGGCGCGCTCGTTGCGGTCGCCGAGGTGGAGGCGGCAGTCGCGGAGCTTCTTGTTGTGGAGCGAGGCCTTTTTGGCGCGCTCGCGCGCGATGTTGCGGATGCCGGCGAGCTCCTTCCGCTCGTGCTCGTTCTCCTCGATCTTGCGCTTGATGGTCTCGGCGACGTCGCGGTGCTTGTGCAGGTAGACGTCGAGCGCCTGCTGCATGAACTTGCCGACGAATTCCTTCAGGCTCGGGCCCTTGGGGCCGAGGTCGGTGGAGCCGAGCTTGGTCTTCGTCTGCGACTCGAACACCGGCTCCTGCACGCGCACGGACACGGCGGCGTCGATCGACTGGCGGATGTCGGCGGCGTCGAAGTCCTTCTTGAAGTGGTTGCGCACGGTCTCGACCAGCGCCTCGCGGAAGGCGGCGAGGTGCGTGCCGCCCATCGTGGTGTGCTGGCCGTTGACGAAGGACCAGTATTCCTCGCCGTAGTGGTTGCCGTGGGTGAAGGCGACCTCGATGTCCTCGCCCTCGAGGTGGATGATGGGGTAGAGCGGCTCGCCGGAGAGTTCCTTCGTGAGCAGGTCCTTCAGGCCGTTCTCGGAGCGGAAGGGTTTGCCGTTGAGCGTGAGCGTGAGGCCGCGGTTGAGGAACGCGTAGTTCCACAGCATGTCCTCGATGAACTCGGTGCGGAAACGGAAGTCGGCGCCGAAGAGCTGTGCGTCGGGCGTGAACTCGATCAGCGTGCCGTTGCGCTCGTCGCACTTCTGCACGCGCGATTCCTTCTTCAATTTGCCCTTTTCGAACTCGACGACCTTCGTCTCGCCGTCGCGGACGGCCTGGGCGCGGTAGCTCAGCGCGAGGGCGTTGACGGCCTTCTGGCCGACGCCGTTGAGGCCGACGGCCTTCTGGAAGGTCTCGGAGTCGTATTTGGCGCCGGTGTTGATGATCGAGACGCAGTCGACGAGCTTGCCGAGCGGGATGCCGCGGCCGTAGTCGCGCACGCGGACGGAGCGGCGCTCCTCGTCGAGTTCGACCTCGATCTTGCGGCCGTGGCCCATCGTGAATTCGTCGATCGAGTTGTCGATGGTCTCCTTGAGCAGGACGTAGATGCCGTCCTCGGCGTGGGCGCCGTTGCCGAGCCGCCCGATATACATGCCGGGGCGGAGGCGGATGTGCTCGAGCGAGCTGAGGGTCTTGATGCTGGCTTCGGTGTAATTGGACGCCATGAGTCGTGATGCGGAAAAAGGAGCCGCGGGCGGCGCAGTGCAAGCCGCGAGTGAGAGGGCGCCGTTTGCGGCGGCCTCCCGCGAGAGCGCATCGCCTTGGGTTGCGCGCTCGCCCGCAACGAAACTCCCCCCGGTTCCCTGCACCCGGCCGCGACCGTGCCGTTTTATCTGCCACGGATGGCACGGATAACGACGGATCACGCAGCGAGCATCTCATCTGGAGGGCCGAGCTCCGCGAGGCCGCGGCGTGCGCCCTTCGCATCAGGCGGACGGTCGATTCCGACGTCGCCCTTTCGCCCCGCCGCCTCGTCACCCCGCGCCTCATCATGGCTTGCCGTCTCGGATGGCCCGCGCATCTTTGGGGCAACCCACCCGCCCATGAAAAAGCTCCTGCTCGTGCTGCTCCTCCTTGTCGCCGCGGTCTATGTCGGCGGCATGTTTTTCCTCGGCCACCTCGTCACGGCGGGCGTCAACGCCTTCGGACCCAAGCTCACCCAGACGAAGTTCGTCATGGAGAGCGCCACGATCTCGCCGCTCACCGGCTCGGGCACGCTGCGCGGCATCGTCGTCGGCAACCCCAAGGGCTGGTCCGACAACGATGCGTTCCGCCTCGGCAAGGTGCATGTCGACGTCGCGCCCCTGTCGCTCTTCGGCGATCGCATCGTCATCGAGGAAATCACGATCGACGGGCCGGAGTTCCTTTACGAGACGAAGCTCGTTTCCAGCAACATCAAGGACCTGCTGAAGAACATCGAGTCGTTCACCGGCACCAAGGATTCCTCCGCGCAGCCCGCGACGAAGGACGGCAAGCCGATCAAATTCGAGGTGAAACGCTTCCGTCTCACCAACGGCGTCGCCCGCCTCGGCGTCGGTCCCACGGCCATCCCCGTGCCGCTGCCCCCGATCTCGCTCGACAACCTCGGCACCGCCGAGGGCGGCATTACTCCCGACCAACTGGCCGGCGCCGTGATGAAGAACGTCCTCGCCGGCATTGTCAGCGGCACGGCGGAGGCGCTCGGCAAGGTGGCCGGCACCGCCGGCGCCACCGGCGTCGAGAAAACGAAGGAGGCCGCCAAGAAGGCCGGCGACGCCCTCAAGGGCCTGTTCAAGAAAGACGACGGCAAGCCCTGACTTGCGGCCGGGGATCCCGCACCGGGCGGCCGCCGCTCAGCGCCGCTCCGGGCAGGGCAGGTAGATCAACCGCGCGAAAAGCGGACGCGCGTTGGCGTGTTCCTGGCGGCTGCTCGCCGTGAAACCCTGCGGACAGAGCACCGCGACATAGCCGGGCGGCAGCCGGCCCCCCGCGGGTGCGGCCAGCGCCGCGGCGACGGCGTCGGCCGAGACGGCCGGCGGCGGTTGAGGTGAAGAGGAATGGCGTTCCGGGGCAGGCACGGCACGGTGGGGGACAGGAAGGCGCCGCGCCGGCCGGCGCAAAGTCACGTCACGACGGCTGGCTTGCGCGGTCAACCGAGCCGCGACGCTGCCCCGGTAATCGGCCGCGCGCACCCGAACTTGAGCGCGAGCCCGTGGCGGCGCGCATTTTTTTTTCCGGGCCGCCGCGCCTGTCCCCGACTGTGGCGGCTCACGGTCTGCGGCAGTGTGCGGTGGGCAACGCGGTCGCGCGTCGACAGCGCGGCCCGCCCGGATTCGCTCGCCGCATGTCCTGGCACGAATGGTCCGTCTTCCTCCTGCTTTGCGTGACGATGTCGTCCACGCCCGGGCCGAACATGATGTATCTGCTCTCACGCGCGCTGTGCCAGGGCCGCTCCGCGGCACTCGTCTCGCTCTGGGGCGTCGCGGCGGGCTTTCTGGTGCACCTCACCGTGGCCGCGAGCGGGCTGGCCGCCGTGTTGCACGCCACTCCCGGCGCCTTCGACGCGATCCGCTGGGCCGGCGCCGCGTATCTGCTCTGGCTCGCCGTCAAGGCGTGGCGCCCGCGCGCGGCGCTGCACCCCACCGAGCTCGCCCCCGCGACCCCGCGCCGGTTGTTTGCGATGGGCTTCGTCACCAACCTGCTCAATCCGCCGGCCGCGCTGCTCTACCTCACGATCTTCTCGCAGTTCATCCACCCGGAGCGCGGTGGCGTGCTCGGGCAAAGCCTCGTGCTCGGCGCCGTGCAGATCGCCATCAGCGTCGCCTGCAACCTGACGGTCATCCTCGTCGCCGCGTCGCTCGGCCGCTCCGTCAACGCGCACCCGCGCGCCGGGCAGATCCAGCGCTGGGTCATGGGCACCGTGCTCGGCGCACTGGCCTTGCGGCTTGCCGTTTTCGCGCCGCGCTAGAAAATCCGCGCCATGAAACCGCGCTTCACCGGGCTGCCGTTCTTTGTCTATCCGGTCGCCGACATGCCGCGCGCCCGGCGTTTCTACACCGAGGTGCTCGGACTCGCGGAGACCGCCAACTGGGAGGACCAGTGGGTCGAGTTCGATCTCGGCGCCGGCACGCTCGCGCTCTCCGGCTTCCTGCAGGGCGCGGCGCCCGGCCTCGCCGGTTGCGCCGGGCTGGAGACGGACGACTTCGAGGGCGCAGTCGCGCACCTCAAGGCGGCCGGCGTGCGCTTCGTCATGGAGCCGATGGACACGGGCGTGTGCCGCTTCGCGCGCTTCCTCGACAGCGAGGGCAACCACCTCGCGTTGCACCGCAAGCACTGAGCACGGTCCGCCCGCCACAGCGTCGTGTGTCGGTCGGCGAATCGGCCGGCTGTGATCGCGGGTGGCGGCGCGCCCGTTGACGTTGCGCGCCGGCTCGCCCGGACTCCGCGCATGCGGATCACGTATTATCTCGAAGTCACGTCGTCCTGGTGCTGGTGGTGCGAACCGATGTGGGCGGAGCTCCGGCGCCGCTACGCCGGGCGCGTCGCGTTCGACTGGAAGATCGCGAAGATGGCCGCGGCCGATTTTCCGACGAACCACGCCCAATACGATTGGTTCCTGCGCCGCAGCGCCGCCGTGATGCGCTCGGCCTTCGTGCCCACCTCGGCCTACTACGAGTATCCGATCCCCGACGGTTACCCCGCCGCCAGCGCCGTCGCCGAGGCGGCGCGCACGCTCGGCGTCGTGGACGACCGCGTCCGCACCGCGCTGTCCGCAGCCGCCTACCGCCACGGTCGCAAGGTCGGCCGGCTGGATGTGGCCGTCGGGATCGCCGCCGCCGCGGGCGGACTGGACGCGGCGCGCGTGCGCGCGCTCGCGCTTTCGCCGGAAACCGGCGCGCGGCTCGAGGAGACGACGGCGGAATTTCATGCCCTGCAGGTCGCGCAGCGGCCGACCTTCGTCTTGGAGGACGAGATCGGCGACAAGGCCGTGTTCTCCGGCTTGGTGAAGCTCGAGCCGCTCGCGGCGACCATCGACGCCATGCTCGCCGACGCCGCGGACTACGCCGCCTACCGTGCCCAACACGGCGACGCCCCCGCTTGATTCCAACGCTGTTCCCCGACGATCCGCGCCTGTCCAATCCAGCCGGCTCGTGCACAGAGCAAACGATCGTGGTTGCCTTCACAGGGGCGGGTGCGCGGCGATCCGGACCGGCTGCGGTCATTCGCGCCGCTACTGGGCCGGCGCAAGAATTGCGCGCCAATCGGCGCACGGTGTTGACCAATGGATGCGAGGCGGTGCGCGCGCGCTTCGGGTAGGATGTGGCCCGATGTTCATTGCCCCGCAACGCACTCCTTGGTCCGCCCGCTCCACATCGGCCCTGCCGGCCGTGGCCATCCGGGCGGTCCGCCTCGAAATGCGTTTTTGACGGGAGGGGTATTTAGCCTCGCTGAGGCGAGGCATATAAACGACCGGGCGGGCAGCGTGGAGCCCGCCCGGTTCGTTTATGGACCGCGAACCGACTCGGATGAACGAGTCTCAGGCCGATCCTGACAGGGCGAACGGGAAAGTGAACGCGCCCGGTGGAACGAACTGTCCCGGCGCGTTGGCCAACAATCGCAATCGCGTGCGAAAAAACCACTCACGACCAACCCTCGCGATGATCAGACACGGAAGCATCGCGCCCCACCCGGCAAAATGACACACGGCAGCCAGCCGTTGCTGCGACGGGTTGCGCACCGGGCTCAAGCGCGCCGCGACGGCGCGCTCCACCTGCACTCACCCGGCGCTCCACCTGCGCTCTGTCGGTGTGAGCCGCAGGTGGGGAAAGGCGGCTTCAGGCGACCTGCACTTCGGCGAGCTTGCGGTAGCGCTCGGGCGGAATCTTGAAGCGGTGGCCGGAGTCGAGGTCCGTGAAGATGTGCCATTGGGCACCGGGGACGGCGCTGTGCACGTGGACCTCAAGGACGCGGCCTTGCTCGTAGGTGTATTCTTCCATGGCGAACTCGTGGTCGGCGTGGTCGATCGCCTCCCCGAGCTCGCCGCTGTGTGGTTCGGTGATCTCGATTTTCCAAGTCATGGTGACAGAGCGGGGTTGAAGCTAGGCGTCACTGACAAGGCGCTTGGTCCGCCGGCAGCCGCGCCCCAGCGTGGCTGTCGGTAAGCGTCTCGGGCGCGAGGGGAAGCTGGCGCGAAGCCGCGCCCGGGTCAAGCGGCGCACCTGCGCAAAAGTTGGCCGATGTGTCGCGGACGTTGCCGTGCGGCCGACGCGTTCCGCGCGGTGCATTCACGGGCGCTGACGCAGCCTTGGTCGGAGCGGCGGCGGGGTTGGTCGCAGCCGGCTTGGCGACCGCACGATGGTCGCCAGCTTCACGACATGCGCCGCCGCCTTTTCGTCACCCTGGCCTCGCTCAGCGCCCTGGCCGTGCTCGCCGCGCCGCCGACGGAGCCGCTCGTGTCCGCCGCCGCTCGTGCATTGGAGGACCATTACGTGTTTCCCGCGGTCGGGCGGAGCATCGCCGACCACCTGCGCGCCCGCGAACGTGCCGGCGCCTATGCCACAGCGACGGACCCGGTCGAACTCGCCCGCTTGCTCACCGTCGACGTGCAGTCCGTCAATGGCGACAAGCACCTCCGCGTGCGCCCCGCCGCCGGCGCACCGGGCGGATCCAGCCGCCGCGGCCCGGCGGGTCCGGTGCTCGCGCGGGCCGAAGTGTTGCCAGGCGACATCGGCTACCTCGACGTGCGGCTGTTTCCGCCGCTCGCGCAGGCCGAGCGGGAGATCGCCGGCGCGATGCAAGCCGTCGCCGGCACGCGCGCGCTCATCATCGATGCCCGCGGACATCGCGGGGGCGCGCCGGACACGGTGGCTTTCTTCTGCAGCTACCTGTTTGACGCCGAGCCCGTGCACCTCAACAGCCTCTACTCCCGCGCGACCGATCGCACGACGGACTACTACACCGATCCCACGGTGCCCGGCACGCGTTTCGGCCCGGACAAACCGATCTACGTGCTCACGAGCGGCGGCACGTTTTCCGCCGGGGAGGAGCTCTGCTACAATCTTCAGACGCGAAAGCGCGCGACCTTGGTCGGTGAGACGACCGGCGGCGGCGCCAATCCGGGACGCACGCATGCGCTGCCCGGCGGATTCTCGATTTTCGTTTCCGACGGTCGCGCCATCAATCCGGTCACCGGCACGAACTGGGAAGGCGTCGGCGTGCAACCCGATGTCCCCGTGCCCGCCGCCGAAGCCTTCGTTACCGCCTACCGCCGCGCGCTCGAGGGCCTCGACCTCGCCGCGCTCGCCCCGGCCGAGCGCGCCCGCCTCGACGAGCTCCTGCAGAACCCGCCCACGCTGGAGTAGGGCCGGCCTGCTCGCCCGCCGCGGTCAGGCATGAGGATTGGAGGCAGCTCGCGATCGCGGAGTCAGGAGCGACTCCTTGGGACCGGCTGAAGCCGGTCCTACCTCACTGCTCGCGCCACGCCGTCGCCAGTTTCGCCCGCAACGCCGCATCGGGCATCGCGCCGCGACCGGCCGCCAGGTTGTCGCGCAGGTGTTCGAGCCGCCGCGTGCCGGGAATCGCGCAGGTTACCTCGGGATGCGCCAGCACCCACTTCAGCAGATACTGCGCCCACGAACCGATCCCCGCCTCGCGCGCGAACTCCGGCAACGGCCGTCCGCGCACGCGCCCGAGCGAGCCGCCGCCGCCGAACGGCCGGTTGGCGATGAACGCCACACCGTGGTCCGCGCAGAGTCTCAGGAAATCCCCGGACGCCTCTGGCTCGTCGAGCGAGAGCGCGTATTGCACGAAGTCCACGCGCTCGCGCCGGATCACGTCGGCCAGCGCGTCCATCGCCCCGGCCGTGTAGTGCGTGATTCCGATCAGCCGCGTGCGACCGCGCTCCTTCCAGTCGCGCAAGGTCGCGAGCTGCGTGCGCCAATCGACGAGGTTGTGGATCTGCATCAACTCGACCCGCTCGGTGCGCAGGAGGCGGAGCGAGGTTCCCATCTGCTCGATCCCGGCCGCGCGCCCCGTCGTCCACACCTTCGTGGCGAGGAATAATATTCCGCGCAGGCCCGTCTCCGCCAGCAAGTCGCCGAGCACGCGCTCGGCGCGGCCATACATCGGCGAGGTGTCGACCAGACACGGGCCCGCCGCCGCGAGCTCGCGCAGCACCGCGCGCAACCCGGCCCGCGCGGACTCGTCCTCCCCGACGTCAAAGCTCTGCCACGTCCCGAGCCCGATCCGCGGCAAGCGCTCGCCCGTCGCCGGGATGACGCTTGTGGCGAGCGGCGCCGATGAATCGACGGCGCGCAACCGGGGGCCGCACGCCAGCGCCAGCGTCGCGGCCGACCCGGTGCGGAGGAATTCCCGACGCGAAAAAATCGGCTTCATGCCCGCACCCTGACGCCCCTCGCGCCCGGTTGCCACCCCGCATCGACCAACCGATCCCCATCCACGACCACCCTTGCCCCCCACCCGCCCGGCCCTCGCAACATGACACTTAATAGGTGTCATTGCCCCGGTTTCCCGAGGGAGGAAGGCCGGAGTGAACATGACACCTATTATTGAGAATTTCCTGAAGAAGTGACGTTGGCGGAGGTAGGGCGGGACCGCTGGGCCCGCCGCAACACGCTCTCGGCGCGCCCAGCGGTCGCGCCCTACCCCAAGGCATCGCAGCGTCACTTCTTTGGGTAGTTCTCAATAAGTGTCATGTTCGGCGGGGCTGCGGGCTCGCCAAGGCGGGCGCGATGGGTTTGCTTGGGGGGATGAAGAACTTGCTGCGCGTGTTTCTCTTGGGGTGTCTGGCCGTTTCAGCTTTTGGCGCCACGGCGCAGGATGAGTTCTGGCAGCGGCTCACGGCGCTGTGCGGGCAGGCCTTCGAGGGCAGGATGACCGAGGGCACGGCGGCGTCCGACGCGGCCTTCGGCGGGCAACGCATGGTGATGCACGTGCGGCGCTGCTCGGAGAACGAGATCCATATCCCGTTCCACGTCGGCGAAAACCGTTCGCGCACCTGGGTCATCACGCGCACGCCGACCGGCCTGCGCCTGAAGCACGACCACCGGCATGAGGACGGCAGCGAGGACGCGGTCACCCAATACGGCGGCGACACCACCGAGCCCGGCACGGCGGCACGGCAGGATTTCGCGGCGGACGAATTCACGGCCAAGCTAATCCCGGCGGCGAAGACCAACATCTGGACGATGATCGTCGAGCCCGGGAAGACTTTCACCTACGCGCTGCGACGCGAGGCGGAGAACCGCCGGTTCCGCGTGGAGTTCGACCTCACGAAGCCCGTCGCTCCGCCGCCCGCGGCGTGGGGTCACGAGTGAGGCAACGCGGAGCGCGCGGCCGCCAAACTCAAGCACGCTGCCGCCACGATTTATTGGCCTCGTGCGGATTGCGGGATGCGCCAGCCGCGTTGGTTGCGCGCTTGCGCGCAACTCCGATCGTGGCGATGGCGGCGAAGGGCAGCACAACCGAGTTGCGCGCAAGCGCGCAACCTACCACGCAGTGCGGCCGACTGGGGAATCGTAGCAGCCGACGTAAGTCGGCTGAGGTGCGCAGATGCACTCGCGACGCCAGATTTCTCCAGCCGACTTACGTCGGCTGCTACAGGAGGCACGCGCGCACGGGCGAACGTCACTTGATCTCGGCTCGCCCCCAACCACGCGTCGCCGCGCTCAGAACCGGCTGAAATCGTCCACCGCGGCGGCGGCGAGATACTTCGCCTCGTCGATGGTGCCGCCCTCGTCGGAATCGTAGTCGACGACGAACTGCCAGCGGCCGTCGACCTTGCGCGCGAAGGTGTGGAACTGGCCGTGGAATTTCTGCGTCTGCCCTTCGGCGTTCGTGACCGTGAATTGGTAGATGCCGCGCTCCGAGGCCTGCGCGCCCTTCACGATGCGCTCGAAGAAACGAAACTGCAGGTCGATCTTCAGGCCGCGTTCCTTCCAGATGGCAAAGGAGCGGCGCACGCCGCCGGCGTATTCGTCGAGCGTCCGCACGACGCGCGGACGGCCTTCCCCGCGGATGAACTCCGGGCGATGCAGCGCGACGTATTTCTCCGCGTCGCCGTCGCGGTAGGCCTCGTGGAACGGCGTCCAGATGTGGTCGTTGAGCTCCTGGAGCAACACCGGGTCCTGTTTGGCCGGAGCGGGCGGCTGTTGGGCAAACAGACCGGCGGTGACGAGAAGGGTGGCGATGAACGCAGAGACGAGGCGCATGGGGAATTGTCCGCCGAGGCAATTGCGACGCTGGCAGGCGACGAGGGCGTATCGTTCAGCGCGACGCGGCAGCCGACAAGAGCGACAGCAGGCGCGTCCAAGCCTGCTCCATAGCGGTGCGGTTGGCCGCCGAAGCGCCGGCTTCCTCGCCGGCCCGCATGAAGGCGTGGCCCGCGCCGTCGTAGAGCACCGGGACGAAAGTCCTGCCCGCGGCCTGCATTGCGGCGGCGGTCTGCTCGAGCGTGGCGTTCACGCGCGCATCGTTGCCGCCGTAGAACCCATGCACGGCGGGCACGATCGCGGCGAAATCCGCCTCGGCCGGAGCCGTGCCGTAGAACGGCGCCGCGAGCACGAGGTCCTCGCCCGACAGCGCGAGCCGCCACGTCTGCGAGCCGCCCCAGCAGAAGCCGACGACGGCGACGCGGCCATTGGCGGCCGGCAGGGCGCGGGCCTGCGCCGCCACGGCGCGCAGGTCGGCGAGCACGGCGTCGCCCTTGAGCTGGCCGAGGGCGTTGCGTGCGTCGTCGGCCGACGCGAAGTCCTTCGTGCGTCCGCCCCCGGGCGCGGCGCCGGAGAGCAGGTCGGGCGCGAGCGCGATATAGCCCGCCTCGGCGAGGCGGTCCGTCACCGAGCGCACCCAGTCGGTGAGGCCGCGATTCTCGTGGATGACGATGACGGCCAGCGCGCGGTCGCTGACTTCCGGGTAGGCGACGAAGGTGTGCAGCGCGCGGCCGTTCGCGGGGATCTCGATCCACTCGTGATGACGCGGGGAATTTTCGAGCCGGGCGAGCGCGGCGTTTTGCGCGAAGGAGGGCAGGGCGAGCCCGCAGAGGGCGGCGAGGAGCAGGGGCAGCTTCATGGCGGCAGCATGCTCAGGTGGCCCTTGGCCGCAAACCTCCTTCGGGAGCCCTTCGCCCGCTCACGTCCGCGCCGCGGCCTCGCGCGCGGCGTCGCGCCGGAAGGCCCGCAGCGCGAGCCAGAGCGCGAGACCGACGAGCAGCGCCGCTTCGAAGAACGCGATGCCCGGCAGATACACCGGGCTGTCCGGCGAGATCGCCCAGCCGAAACTCCACGTCGCCAGGGTCGGCGCGAAGATCCCCGCGAGGCTCATCAAGCCGGCGAACACGCCCTGCACTGCGCCTTGCTCACCCGGCGGCACGTGGCGCGTGACGTAGGATTGCAGCGCCGGACCGGAGATGCCCGCGAACGCCGTCATGCCGATGATGGCGAAGATCATCCACCCCTGCGGCGCCAGCCCGTAGGCGAGCTGCCCCGCGCACGAGATGCTCATGCCGACGATGACGGCCCGCGTCTCGCCCAGCGCCGGCACGATGCGACGCACGAGCACGGCCTGCACGAAGCCCGACAACAACCCCGACGCCATCAGCGACAGCCCGATCCACAGCGGGGTCCAGCCGTAGCGGTGGTCGGTGTAGAGCGCCCAAATCGAGAAGAGCATGTTCTGCGCGAACATCAGGATGAAGTAACTCTCCGCCAGCCCGAGCACCGACGGCAGGCGCTTGAGCGCCGCGAAGGCGCCGATCGGGTTCGCGCGCCGCCACGAGAACGGACGCCGGTGCTCCGGCGCGAGCGACTCGGGCAGCACGAAGTAACCGAAGAGCCAGTTCGCCGTGGAAAAACCCGCTGCGACCCAGAACGGCAGCCGCAGGTCGATCTGCCCGAGCAGACCGCCGAGCACGGGGCCGATGACGAAGCCGATGCCGAACGCGCCGCCGAGCAGGCCGAACGCACCCGCGCGCTTCTCCGGCGGTGTCACGTCGGCGATGTAGGCGTTGGCCGTCGCCAGCACGCCCGCCGTGAAGCCCGCGATGATGCGCGCGACGAACAGCCAGGTCAGCGTCGGCGCGTTGGCCATGATGACGTAGTCGATCGCCGAGCCCGCCGTGGCGATGAGGATGATGCGTCGCCGCCCGAACCGGTCCGAGAGCGACCCGAGGATGGGCGAGCCGACGAACTGCATCAGCGCGTAACAGCTCACGAGCCAGCCGTAGGCGTGCGAACCGTCGGTGAGGTCGCCGCCGTTCAATTCCACCGTGAGCTTCGGCAGCACGGGGATGAGCAGGCCGAAGCCCGTCATCGCCAGCGTCAGCGTGACGAAAATGAAACCGATGGCGGGAGCGCGGGCCGGCGCAGGCGAGGACATGGAAAGGCGCGGAGGCTGGCCACCGCTCGGTCGCGGAGCAAGCGGGCAGACGGCGAACGCGGCGGGCCGGCCGGCCCGGTGTCGCTGGGTTTCGCGCCTGCGTTACCCTGAGCAGATTAAATTATTGTGTGACCGTAAATAGGTAGGGCGAGGCGTCCCCGCCGAGCCGCGGCTCACCGAGGACGGTTCGCCCTACCCTGAAATGAGCGGCCACACTATCTCGGAAAATGCTGTAAGGTGAAGGGCCGGTCTGTGATCGGCCGCGCTGTCGAACCGCGAAGGCCAGTCGCAGACTGGCCCTACCGATCTGAGCATCCCGCCACGCGGCTCAGTGCTCGCCGCGGTAGTTCTTTTCGCCGGCCGTGATGCGGAGCGTCATCCGATTCTCTTTCGGTGGCAGCGGGCAGGTGGCGAAAGGCGTGAAGGCGCAGGGCGGGTTCAGGGCGCGGTTGAAGTCGAGGATCACTTTTCCGTCCTTCGGTGGCTCGGCGTAGACGAAGCGCGCGGCGCCGTAGGTCTCCTCGCCGCTCGTGCCGTCGGAGATGATGAAGAACAGCGTCGCGTCCGCGCTGTCCGCCACGGGCAGGAGCTCGATCGTCTGCCCGTCGCGCGTGAACACCGCCTTGCCGAACACCTTGTTCATCGTCGTCTGGCCGAGCATGTTCGTGATCGGGATCTCGCGCGGCGTTTCGAACGCCACCCAATCCGCCTCGATGCGCCAGGCCGGGTCGGCCTCGAAGGCGTCGATGCCCGCGAAATGCTTGCGGCGCGCCGAGGCGTTGTCGCGCACGCGCAGGCCGAGTTTGTCGCCGCGTTGGATGACGAAGAAGCTCAGCTCGCCCACGCGCACGGTCGAGACGTGGTCGGGGCTTTCATAGCGCAGGATCGCCTCGCCGGTCTTGGTGGCGCCGATGTTCAGGTCGTTGAGGCGCGCCTCGACGAACGCCGCGGGCCGGTAGAGCACGGTCTTGCCCGGGGTCAGTGTCACGGTGCCGAGCTGCGCCGGGCCGGCGGCGAGGCGGATGTCGTTCCCCTCGGCCGAGCCGATGGTCTGCTTGCCTTCCTTCAGCCAATGGAGGCCGATGAGCGTGAGCCAGCCGTCCGGCGCCGTCAGTCGCGCCACCCGGTCGGCGCGCCACGCGGCGTGCTCCGCGGCGAAATCCGCCAAGGCGGCGACGGGCAGAGTGAGAAGCGAGACCAGCAGGAGCGGAACGAAGCGACGGCGCATGACCGGCAGCTTGTCCGCCCGCGGCCCGATTTCAACCGGCAAGCTCGCGCGCGCCGCCGCGGCGGCGCGACGCCTCATTCCTTGCGACGGTCGATGTAGGAATTGCCCTGCACGAGCGAGACGGGCCCGCTCATGCCCGTAATGCGGAACTTGATTGGCAGCGATTCACGGCGCGTGCCGTCGATCGTGCGATAGACGACAAAGTGCAGGTGCGGCGTCGTCGAGAAACCGGTGTTGCCCGAGCGCGCGATCGGTTGACCGGCGCGCACACGTTCGCCGACGCGGACCAACGCACCGCCCTGTTGCAGGTGCAGGTAGTCGGCGTAGGTGCCGTCGTCGTGGCGGACCATGATATAGTTCGCGCAATTGGAGAGGTTCGGGTTCGGCCCGCCGGCGTTCGAGTCGGTGCGCACGCCGGCGACAACACCGTCGCGCGCGGCGCAGATCGTCGTGCCGACTGGCATCGTGAAATCGAAGGCGTATTCGTCGGCCGTGCCGACGCCGTGGCTGAACTTGCCGCGGTTGCCCTGGCTGAGCGGATACGCTTCGCCGGCGCGATACGGCAGGAGGTAGAGCGCATCGTTGTGCCGGCCGCCGCGGTGGCCGCGGAAATAGCGGTAGTTGTAGCGCCAGCGCCACGCCTGGCTCGGGTTCACCACGCTTAGCTCAGCGACAAGTTTCCGGCCGCGGCCGGTGAGGTCGAGCGTCAGCGGCAGCGCGGGCGACGACGCCATGTTCTGCAGCTCGGCCGTGAGCGTCAGCGTCACGTCCATGCCGTCGCGCGTCTCGGCGTAGAGGCGGACGCGATTACCGACCTTCTCGGAAGTCATCGTGACCGCCTGATCCTCGCAGGCCGACAAACCGACGACCGAAACCAGCCAGAGTCCGAACAAAAGCCAGTGACGCATGACGCGGAGGCTGCGGAGTGATGCGGGTCTGTAAAGCGCGCATCAACCGAGCAGCGCGCGCAGGTCGGCGAGCTCGAGCTTCGCCGCTGCGGCGTCGCTCGCCTCGAACACGTCCGCCAGCAGCGCGCGTTTCGTCTCCTGCAACGCCATGACCTTTTCCTCCACTGTGCCCGCGCAGATCAGGCGGTAGCTCGTCACGACCTTGGTCTGCCCGATGCGGTGCGTGCGGTCCGTCGCCTGCGCCTCCGCGGCGGGATTCCACCACGGGTCGTAATGCACGACCACGTCCGCGCCGGTGAGGTTGAGCCCGGTGCCGCCGGCTTTCAGCGAGATGAGGAACACCGGCACGGAGGCGTCCGATTGGAAACGGTCCACCGCCACCTGTCGCGCCTTCGGGCTCATCGAGCCGTCGAGGTAGCAATGCTCCACGCCCTGCGCCGTCAGTTCCTCGCGCAGCAGCGCCAGCAACGACGTGAATTGCGAGAACACCAGCATCCGGTGCCCCTCGTCGACCGACTCCGCCAGCAACTCGCGAAACGCCTCCAGCTTCGCCGAGTCAAGGTAGGGCGCGGACTCCGCTTCGCGCCGGCTCGCATTTTGATGTTGGTGTAGGGCGGGGTCTCCCGACCCCGCCGCACCCGCGCTGTCATTTCCGCATTCCGGCGGGGTCGGGAGACCCCGCCCTACAACTCCCGCAGTCTCCACCAAGCGTGGATCGCAGCAGATCTGCCGCAACCGCAGCAATTGCGTGAGCGTCGCAAAACGCAGCTTGTTCTCCGACGCGCCCTGCGCCGCGAGATCGATCAGTGCGCGTTCGCTGTCCTCCTGCATCCGCCGGTAGAGCGCCGCCTGCGCCGCCGTCGGCTCGCACCAGATGACCTGCTCGATCTTCGGCGGCAGCTCGGGCGCGACCGCGCTCTTCGTGCGCCGCAGGATGTAGGGCGCCGTCTGCGCGCGCAGGCGCTCGTCGTGGAAGGCCTTCGCTTCGCGCTTCAAGCCGGGCGGCAGCTTCGGGAGAAAACCGGGCAGGAGGAATTCGAAGAGCGACCGCAGGTCGTCGAGCGAGTTCTCCAGCGGCGTGCCGGTGAGCAGGAAGCGCCCGCGTCCCCGCAGCGCGCGGAGCGATTGCGCGGCCTGCGTGCGGCGGTTCTTCAGGTGTTGCGCCTCGTCGGCGAGGATGAGGTCGAACCCGACCGACTCGAACAGCGTGCTGTCGCGCGCGAGCGTGCCGTAGGAAGTGAGCACGAGGTCGTGCGCCGCGAAGTCCTTCGCCACCAGCCGGCGTTCGCCGTGGTGGACAAACACGCGCAGCCGCGGTGCGAACCGCGCGCACTCGCGCCGCCAGTTCTCCAGCAACGACGCCGGCACGACGACCAGCGAAGGGTGGGGCGCGGACTCCGCTCCGCGCCGGGCCTCGTTCCCGTGGGAAGATGCGCGCTCCCCCGTCACCGCGGCCAGCAACGCCAGCGCCTGCGCCGTTTTGCCGAGGCCCATTTCGTCGGCGAGGATGCCCCCGAGCTGTTCGCGATAAAGGTGCCAGAGCCACGCGACGCCGAGGCGTTGGTAGGGACGCAGCGTCGCCGCGAACCAGTCCGGCACGGGCGCCGGCGCGAGCGTGGTCAGATTGCGCAACGCCGCGCTGCGCCGCCGCCACGTCTCGGGGGCGGCGAAATGCGGCGCGATCGTCTCGAGCAGGTCGGCCACCTCGGTCGCGCGCGAGCGTGCGATCCGGTGACGCCCCTGCGCCCCCGTGGCGGCGGTGGGCGATTGCGCGAGGGCGCGGTGCGCGGCCTCGAGCTGGCGCACGCGCGCGGCGTCGAGCAAGTGGATGCGGTCGCCGTCCTCGAGGTAGCCGCGGCCGGTCGCCAACGCGGCACGCACCTGCGCGTCACCCGCCGATCCGGCGCGGAGGCCGAGCGTGACCTCGAACGCGTCGCCCGCCTCGGTGACCTCCGCGGCGATCTCGGCCGGCTGCAGCTTGGCGGTGTTGCGCGTGAAGTTTTCCGTGAACTGCGCGCCGAAGCGCTCGCGCAGCGCCGCGCCGTGCGTGGCGAGGAGGTTGAGGACCTTGTGCCGGTCGCGCAGCCACCACTTGCGCGTGAGCGGATCGAGCGTGAAGCGGTGTTCGCGCACGAATTCCAGCGCCGGCTCGTGCAACGCCGACTCGCGCGACGGCAGCGTGATCGCGAGGTAGTGCTCCGAGCCGTCGACGGTCAGCGGCGCCACCTCCCGCTCGGCTCCGCCCCCCGCGCGGCTGCTCGGATGTCGAACCCCCGCCCCCCGCAGCCCCGGCCGCACCTCCGAGCCAATGTTCGTATTACGAACATTGCCCCGAGGCACTTCGACTTGGGACGAAGGCGCAAAGTCCGTATTACGGACTTTGGCCTTCTGCGCCGCGCCGGAAGCGGGCGGGGGCGTTGTGGCGGGAGAGCCGGATGGGATCGGGGCGGCGGCGGGCTTTTCGACGAGGTGCTCGCTCACGCCGGGGAGGGCGAGGCCGTTCCACGGCAGCGGGTCGCGCGGGCGGTCGACAAGGTAGAAGACCTTTTCGCCCGTGAGGGCCGTGAGCAGCTCGCGCAACTGCGCGCGGGTGAACTGCACGAGCACGACCGGGGCCGGGTGCACGCCGTGGCGCTGCAACACCGCGAGTCCCGGCACCAGCTCCGGCGGCGGCGCGGCGGCGAGGTCGAGCTCCAGCCGCAACGCGATCGCGTCGCGCGGCGCGGCGCTGGCGAGGTTCGGCGGAAGCAGGACACGAAGCATGAGGCCGCGACTCGACCAGAGACCCGCCCCCGCAAAAAGGAAAAACCGGCGGGGCGGAAGTGTAACCTATTAGGTTACACTTTGCCGGGACGACGTGAGCGCAACGGGCTGATTCGGAAATGTAGGGCGGGGTCTCCTGACCCCGCCGTGGTGCGGACGTGTTATCGCTTGCGTCGGACGTATCCCGTTCGCGGCGGGGTTCGGAGACCCCGCTCTACAATCGATCCCGCGCGCATGGGTGAAAATCACCCGAACTGTGCGCGCCGGCGCAGCCGCGCCTTGCGTCCGGCGGCCGTGTCATAAATGCTCCGCCCTCATGTCCAAGCTGACCCCCGAAGAATTCTCCCGTCTCCACCCCGAAACCCTCGCGCTCAGCCACGGTTTCGACCCGTTCCTGAGCGAGGGCGCCGTGAAGCCGCCGGTGTTCCTCACCTCGACCTTCGCGTTCAGGAAGTCGGAGGACGGCAAGAAATTCTTCGCCTGGATGCGCGGCGAGGGCGGCGCGCCGACCGGCAAGCACCAGGCCGGCCTGATCTACTCGCGCTTCAACAACCCCAACCTCGAGATCTTCGAGGACCGCATGGCGATGTGGGAGGGCATGAAGGGCGCGCTCAGCTTCTCGTCCGGCATGGCCGCGATCAGCACCGCGCTGCTCGCCACCCACGTCCCCGGCGACGAGTGCATCGTCACCGCTCCGCTCTACGGCGGCACGGAGACGTTCATGCGCGGCTTCCTCGCGAAGTTCGGCATCAAGTGCCACTTCATCACCGCCGGCCCGAACGTCGTGGCCGACGCGCAGAAGCTGCTCAACCCGAAGACGCGCTCCATCTTCATCGAGACCCCGGCCAACCCGAACAACCGGCTCACCGACCTCGGCGCCATGCGCGAGGTCACGGCCGCGCACCGGACCGCGGACGGACGCGGCGTGCTCATCATGGTCGACAATACCGTCGCCGGCCCCGTGTTCTGCCAGCCGGCGAAGTTCGGCGCGGACCTCGTGATCTATTCCGCCACGAAATACATCGGCGGCCACTCCGACATCGTCGGCGGCGTCGTGCTCGCGAACGACTTCGCGCTGCTCAAGGCGCTCGGCAGCCTGCGCAACAGCCTCGGCGGCATGCCGAACCCGCACACCGCGTGGCTGCTCACGCGCTCGCTCGAGACGCTGAAGATCCGCGCCGAGGCCGCCGCCGTGAACGCGCAGAAGTGCGCCGAGTTCCTCGTCACGCACCCGAAGGTGCGCGCCGTGGGCTTCCTCGGTTTGCTCAAGGAGGGCGACCCGGAATACGCGATCTACAAGAAGCAGCAGACCGGCCCCGGCTCGCTCATCTCGCTCTGCGTCAAGGGCGGCGAAGCCGAGGCGTTCCGCTTCCTCGACCATTTGAAGATCATCAAGCTCGCCGTCTCGCTCGGCTCGACCGAGTCGCTCGCGCAGCACCCGTCGGCGATGACGCATTCCGGTCTCACGCCCGAGGCGAAGAAGGCCAGCGGCGTCACCGACGACCTCGTGCGCATCTCGATCGGCATCGAGAACGCTGACGACCTGATCTGGGACCTCGGCCAGGCGCTCGATCACGTCTGAGGCGACAAGGAGAAACGCGCTGCGGTGTCGGCGTAGCAGCCGATGTCAATCGGCTGGCTTGGTTGCGGTGGTGATTTCCCCAGCCGTCTGACGACGGCTGCTACTTTGCTGCTGTCCCGAAAGATCGGGGCGGATTCTCCCAGTCCCGCCTTGGTGCGAGCGCGATATCACATTCGCGGCGGGGTCGGGAGACCCCGCCCTACATTCTCGATTCGCGTGGTTCGGTGTAGGTTGCGCGCTTGCGCGCAACTCAACCGCGCATTCGCGGCAGCACGCGCGATTTTCCCCCGAACGCCCAACCGCGCGCAGCAAGATTGCGCCCCTGCAACATGCCTTCGCGGCGAACGTAGGGCCGGCTTCAGCCGGCCTCCGTCCGCGGCGTGATCCCCCTGACCGACTGAAGCCGGTCCTACTTACGGTTCCACGATCACCGGCAATCCCGTCCAGGCCAGCCGCAGCAGCGTGCGGGCGTCCCAGTTGGCGAGGCGGAAGCAGCCGTGCGATTCCGTGCGGCCGACCTTTTCCGGATCGGGGGTGCCGTGAATGCCATAGCCGCTGCGATTGAGTCCGATCCAAGCGACGCCGACCGGATTGTTCGGGCCCGGCGGCAAGATGAGCCGGCGTCCGAGCGTGCGGCCTTCCTCCGACTCCGGAAACACCGCCGGATCGAACGTGTAGTTCGGGTCCTCGATCACCACGACCACTTGCAATTCGCCGACCGGGCGCTTGTCGACCGAGCGCGCGATGCTGACCGGGAAATGCGCGATCAACCGGCCCTCCGCGTCGTTCGCCTGGAGGATGCGCTCGGCAAGTTTCACGTGCAGATGGGCGGTGCGGACGGTCGGATAAAATTCGCCCACCGCCGGCACCTGGACCGTGGTGCCGGGCAACAGGTCGTCCCAGGTCACGCCGGGGTTGATCCGCTGGAGGAAGCGCGGGCTGGCGCGGTATTTTTCCGCGATCAACTCCAGCGCCGTGGCAAAGCCGAGGCGATCGCGCTCGGACTTGCCGAGCCACGTGTCGGGCAGCGGCGCGAGCGAGGCGAGTTCCTCGGCCGTGATCGTGTGCGTCGTGAGCGGCGGCTCGGTGAGGAGCAGATTTTCCCGCGTTGCCGGCGTCAGCGTGCCCGTCTCCTCGAGGTAGGCGCTGCGCTGGAACGCGCGCAGGGCCGCGGCGGTCTGCGCGCCGGCGACGCCGTCGATGGAGCCGCAGGAAAAGCCGCGCCGGTGCAACTCGATCTGCGCTTCGAGCCAAGTCGTGACCGGGCGCGGCGAGAATTCCTCCGCCGCGGCGGGTGCGGCCGGAGCCGGCGCCGCGACCTGGGCGAACGCGGCTGCGGCGACGAATCCGCCGCTGAGGAACAGTCCCAGTTGGAGCAGTCGCGCAACCATGGCCGGCAGAATGCGCGGAGCGTTTCCCGAGGCAAGCGGCGGCGCGACGGTTCGGCGCGCCCCGGGAGCGGTGACGCGGCGTGGGTAGGGCCAGTCTGTGACTGGCCATTCGGGCGCGTTCGAAGCGGCCGGTCACAGACCGGCCCTACGCCGCAGGGCGTCGTCGATACCTCCTGCGCCGCCCGACGATCGGCTCAGCGCGACGTCGCGAGATGCCAGTGGCCACACACCTGGCAACGGTAGGCGCTGCGCTGGCGTTCGACGCCGGCGAGCAGGGCCGCGTCGAGCGCATCGCCTTGCGTGCGGTAGCGGCGCTTGCGCGTGCACATGCGGTCGCGGATTTCGCGGGGCGGCGTCTTCACGCCGGCATTCAACGCACCGGCCGGCACGGCGCAACTCCGCTCCCGCCCCCGCCGGCAGTCGCCGCTCAACACCCCGCCGCCGGGGCCGCGACGCGACGGAGCAGGATTAACAGGATCACGCCACCCGGCAGCCACAGCGAGGGACTGCCACCGCCGCTCGCCGCGCCGGCCGCCGGACCGGGCGCGGCCGGTGGAATCGTCGTCGGGCCGGCCGGGTTGCCCGGAGTCGCCGGGGCACCCGCGGCGGCGAGGGTGCGGGCCGGCATCGCACTTACGATGTTGCGGAAATGCGCGAGGGTGCCCTCGCTGACGGCGATGGGGCCGCTCGCCGTCTGGAGGCGCGCCGGCACGCGTGCCGGATCGAGCGCGAACATGCCGCGTCCGATCACCATCGCGGCGAGGAGCGCGCCGGCTTGGTTGGCGTGGAGATCATCGCTGTAGAGCTGGAGTCCGGGCGAGGCGGCCAGCGCGTTTTCCCAGGCTTCGCCGGCGGGAAATATCTCCGCGCCGGCCGCAGCGGCGGCGTTGCGATAGGAGAGGGAGACGAGATCGAAACCGTTGGTCTGCCCGGTGACCGGCCAGACCATGAACAGCGCCGGCGTCACGCCTTGCGCGCGCGCGAAGTCCGACCAAGTCGTCGCCCAATGCCGCAGGTGCGTCTGGCTCTCCGGCAGCGTCGACGGCCCCTGTTGCAGCACGACGACGTCGAAGGCCGTGTGGCGCAGGAGTTGGGCGTGGCCGAAATTCCAGTGGTCTTGGAGGCTGACGCCGCCCGGGGCGCGCGTCTCGGCGGTGAAGCCGACGCCCTGCACCTGGGCGAGCGCGGCGACGATGGCGGGGACGTCGTGGCCGGCGGTGAGGCTGTTGCCGAGGAAGAGCACGCGCAGGGACGGCGTCTGCGCGGCGGCCAAGGGGGCGAAAAGCAGGCCGAGGGCGACGAGGGACCTTCTCATGACCCCGATTGGGCGGGTTCGGGCCCGGAGGGAAACACGACACCGCCAAACCGTCCCAAAATCGCGCTCAAGCGATAACGATCAGGTGCGAGCGTCCCCGGCCAACGAGCGGCGCAGCAACGCCAGCTCCTGGGTCGATCCGGGCGGCGTGATCCTTCCCGCCTCGGCGAACCCGAGCTTGTGCAGGACGCGGAGCGAGGCGGCGTTGTCGGGCAGCACAATGGCTCCGAGGCCGGGCAGTTGGAGAACCGAGCGCGCGTGCTCGATCGTGGCGGCCGCGGCCTCGGTGGCGTAGCCCTGGCCCGTGTGGGCGGGGAGGAAGGCGAACCCGACGTCCGCCACGTCGAGATAGGGGCGGCGGATGAGTCCGCACATGCCGACGGCCTCGCCGGTGTCGCGGCGCGCGACGTGCCAGAGCGCGAAGCCGTGCTCGGCGTGGCTGGCGAACGCTCCGCGCAGCAGGTAGGCGCGCGCCTCCGCCTCGGTGCGCACGCCGCGGTCGCCGATGGCGCGCAGCCAGCCGGGGGAATTGAGCAGCGCGACGATGAACGGCGTGTCGGCCAGCGTGAACCGGCGCAGCGTCAGGCGCGGCGTGTCGAGCACGTGAAGGTGCGCGGCACCGAGCGCGGCGCTCAGCACCAGCCGCGGCTCGCCCGGGCCGAAATACGCGGCGTCCTGCGCCACGGGGGCGAAGCCGGTCCGCTCGTAGAGGCGGCGCGCGGGGTTGTCCGGGTGCACGGTCAGGCGCACGTCGCGGATGTCCTCGCTCGCCATGCCTTCGAGCAATCGTTGCAGGAGGCGCGCACCCACGCCGCGGCCGCGCGCGTCGGGGGCCGTCGCGGCCGAAAGCAGCCAGGCGCGGCCCGCCTCCGCTGCGGGCGCACCGAGCACATAGCCGGTGACGGCGCCGGCCTCGTCGCGCGCGACGAGCAGCCAGCGCGGCCAGAGATCGTGCGCCTGCCGGAAGAAGAAGCCCGGATACACCTCGTGGGCGAACACCGCGCGCTCGAGCGCGGCGAGCGCGGGCAGATCGGCGGGCGTGGCAGGCGAGATCATCACCGCGCGAGCAAGCCAGTCCGCCCGCCGTGGCGCCAGCCCAACCTCATCGCGGGTTGTCCGTCTCCGGGCAATGCATGCGCAGCCAGGGAGCCGGCGAAGGAGTATCCTACCGTCATGAACAACCCGATCCCTTCCGACAAAGAGCGGATCCTGTGGACGACCCCCCGCGTGCTGGCGCTCGGTTGGACGTTGATCCTGGCCAAGTGCGCGTTCGTCGCTTGGGCGATTCCGCACTGGAATGTGCCGGTCCAGCCCGCCGTCGTCATCGGCCCGACGCTCCTCATGGCGGTCGTGGCGACGTGGCTGTGGTTCGAGCACGCCGGCGACGCCGAGTGATCCGGCCTCAGTGCGGGGCCGCGCGCCTCCGGTCCGGCCCGGGCGGAGGCGGACCGCCGGCTGCGCCGGTCACGGCCGCCGGAGCAGCGCGCGGGTGAGCGCGAGGTGGCCGAACAGGGCGCCGCCGACGCAGACCGGCCCGATCAGCGCGTAAGGCAGGTGCAACGCCAGCAGCAGCGGCGGTTGCTGGCCCCACGCGAAGGGCAGCGGCGACGACATCACGGCGACGCGCATGACGTTCAGCAGCAGGAGCAGCCCGACGACGTTCGCGCCCCACGCGATCCCGCGGCGCTTCGCGGCGAACGGCGCGGCCAGCAGAGCGACGATGCCCGCGACGATGTCCCAATTCTGCCCGGTCCACGTCATCGTGCCCGGGATGGTGCCCTCGGCCGCCCAGCGGTGCAGGACGAGTTCGAGCGGAAAACGGAAACCCTGAAACGCCACCAGCGCCGCCAACGGCACACCGCGCGCGATGCGACCGCCGAGCGACCCGAGCCCCGCCCCGACGCTGACCAGCAGCACGAGACCGAAGAACACCGGCACGCCGTTCCCCGGCAGCGCCTCCATCCGCCCGCTGGCCACCAGCGCGGCGAGTGCGCCGATCCAGACGCCGGCGCCGAGTGCGACGAGGAGCGTTTTCCGCAGGTCGCCGCCGCTCGCACGAAACACGGCGACGAAAAACGCGGTGACGACGAACGCGACGATCGCGAGGAAGGCCGCGACGGAGGCGGGGGAGGCGGGCGTGAACGGCATGGCGGCAGGACAAGCGATCCGCCCGGCGGCGGCAAACGCCGATTCCCGCCGCCGCCGCGTGCGCTCAGTCCGTGCGCAGCGCCTCCAGCGGGCTCACGCGGCTGGCGCGGAGCGCCGGCACCAGGCAGGCGGCGAGCGCCACGAGCGCCAGCAGCGCCGCGACCGCGGTGAAGATCCAGGGATCGAAGGGACTCGTCCGGTAGAGCATGCGCTCGAGCAGGCGCGTCAGCACCAGCGAGCCGCCCAGACCGAGCAGGAGCCCGAGGCCGACGACGCGCATGCCCTGGCCGAGCACAAGCCGGAGGGCGTCCTCGCGCGTGGCGCCGAGCGCGGCGCGGATGCCGAGCTCGCGCGTGCGTTGCGTGACGTTCCACGCCACCACGCCGTAGATGCCGACGATCGCCAGCACGGCGGCGACGGCGGCGAAGAGCCCGAGCAGCACCGTGCCGAAGCGCGACTGGCTGAGACTCTCGGCGATGCTGGTCTCGAGCGGCGCCATGCGGCCGACGGGCTGGTCCGGGTCGAGCGCCTTGACGGCGGCGCGGACCGCGGGCGCGACGGCCAGCGGGTCGCCGGACGTGCGCACGAGCACGAAGAGATTGTTGCGCAGGAACGGCGCCTCCCAGCCCTGCTCGATCGGGAAATACGCCGCGGGCACGGGATCGCCCTGCAGGCCGAAATGGCGGGCGCTGGCGACGACGCCGACGATGGTGGCCCACTGGAACCGGTCGAGGCCGGGCGGCAGCAGGCCGGGCGTGAGGAGGTTTTCGGGCAGACCGAGCATGACGCGCTGGCCGATGGGATCGGTGCCGGCGGCGAGGAAACGCTGCACGGCCGCCTCGTTGAGGATGATGACCGGCTCGCTGCCGGCGCGGTCGGCGGCGGTGAACACGCGGCCCTGCGTGAGGCGCAGCCCCTGCGCGGCGAAGTAGTCGCCGAGCACGCCGCTGAACTGCACGCCCTGCAGGTCGCTCAGCGAGGCGTAGGTCTTGTCCGGCGTGATGAGCGGGATGCCGCTGCCGCCGAGGAAGGGGGCGTTGCTGGCGGCGGCGACGGACTGGACGCCGGGCAGGAGGCGGACGCGCTCGAGCAGGTCGCGGTAGAATTGCGTGGCCTGCACGCTGTGCGCGTAGCGCGAGTCCGGCAGCTGCAGCGGCACGGCGAGGAGGTTGGCCGCGTTGAAGCCGGGGTCGACCGACTGGAGCTTGGAGAAACTGCGGATGAGCAGGCCGGCGCCGACGAGGAGGACGAGCGAGAGGCTGATCTCGGCCACGATGAGCGCGGCGCGCAGGCGTCCGCCGCGGGGGCCGCCGGAGCCGCGCGCGCCTGACTCCTGCAGGACGCTGGTGAACTGGGTGCGGGCGAGCTCGAGCGCCGGCAGCAGGGCGAACAGCAGCATCGTGCCGACGCAGACGCCGAGCGAGAGGAGCATGACGGGCAGGTTCATCCGCACCTCGGACTCGGCCGGGATCGCCTCGGCCGGCAGGAGGCCGAGCAGGGCTTGCAGTCCCCACGCCGCGGCGAGGATGCCGGCCGCGGCGCCGAGGAGGGCGAGTGGCAGCACCTCGAGCAGCACCTGGCGGATGAGGCGGAAGCGGCCCGCGCCGAGCGCGGCGCGGATGGCGAACTCGCGCTGGCGCGTGGCCGAGCGGGCGAGGAGGAGATTGGCGACGTTGGCGCACGCGATCAGCAGCACGAAGCCGACGGCGCCCAGCAGCATGAGCAAAGGCTCGCGCACCGGGCCGGTGACGGATTCGGCGAGCAGGCTCGCGCGGGCGCCGAGGTTGCGGTTGGTGTCGGGGTATTGGGTGGCGATGCGCTGCGCGATGACCCCGAGCTCGGTGTTCGCCTCCTCCAGCGTCACGCCGGCCTTCATGCGGCCGATGCCCCACGAGTTCATCCGCATGATGCGGTTGCGCATGATCTCCGTGTCCGCCTCGAGGCCGGCGGGCACCCACACCTCGGCGCCCCAGAACTTGCAGCGCGGGGGCATGACGCCGACGACGGTGTAGGCGCGGCCGTTGAGGACGATCTCGCGGCCGAGGATGTCCGGGTCGCGTCCGAACTTGCCCTGCCATGTGGCGGCGCTGAGGACGGCGACCGGGGCGGCGCCCGGCTGGTCCTCCGCGGCGGTGAAGGTGCGGCCGAGCATCGGCGCCAACCCGAGCATCGGCCACGCGGCGGCCGTGACGGCGGCGCCGTTGAGCGCGGCGGGTTCGCTGACGCCGGTGAGGGTGAAGGTGCGGTTGGTGGCCCAAGTCAGGTGCTCGATGGAGCGGAGCTGGGCGGAGTAATCCTGGTATTCCGGGAAGGTCATCGGCGACACGCCTTGCTGACCTTCCGAGGTTGTGCCGATGAACAGCAACTGCTCGGAGCGCGGGTAGGGGAAGGGGTTGAGCAGCACCGCGTGGATGACGCTGAAAATGGCGGTGTTGGCGCCGACCCCGAGGGCAAGGACGGCGACGACGGTGGCGGCGAAGCCGGGAGATTTGCGCACCAGGCGGAAGGCGAGGGCGAAATCGGCGAGCAGGGAGTGCATGAGGCCAGTGAAAGAATGCCCCCGCGACGGACGGGCGACGAGTCAATAACCCGGATGAGGCGGTCGGGGTTACAGCCAAAATCGGCGCCGGCGTCGGAATCGCCGGCGCCCGGGGGGGCGGCGTGACGCAGCGCGGAGCCGGCCGGTTTCGTGCTTTCCAAGCCACGGTGAATTACCAAGCTCCCGCGAATCCCGCATGCCCCAGGAAACCGCCATCTACCTGACGAACATTGTCATTGCGGTGATTATGGCGGGGCTCCTGACCCACGGGTGGTTCGTGCAGGGGCGCAATCCCCCCGCGCGCTACTGGATGCTCGGCGCATGGGTGATGGTCGTGGCGGACGTCTTCTTCGCGCTGCGTCCCGATTTGCCGGAGTGGTTCGGGCGGTTTGTGCCGACGCTGTTGGTGACGGTCGGGCAGGGGACGCTGCTGGCCGGCGCGCGGGCGATCGCCGGGGAACGGCTGCCGTGGCGGCTGCTCGGCGCCATCCTCGTTTTCCACGCCGCCGCGCTGCTCTATTTCCTGCTGGGCGGGCCCGCGACGCCGTGGCGCATGGTGACGAACGGCACCGTGTGGGCCGTGCTCGGCTTCGCGGCGTTCTTCAGCCTGCGCCGCGCGCATCGGTTCTTCTGGCAGCCGATTTTCGCCCCGGCGAACGTCTTCCTGCTGCACGGGCTCTTCCACGTCGGGCGCTCGTTGTTTGCGTTCTTCTCCTTCGCCAACGACTGGCCGCGCGTCGCGGAGGCGCTGCAGGTGCTGGGCGACCTTGAGGCGAGTTTCTTCATCGTCGCACTGTTCACCTCGCTGCTGATTGCGACGCTGCAGAAGCGCCATGAGCAACTCACGAGCGCCCGCGCCGAAGTCGAGACGCTCACGGGCCTCCTGCCGATTTGCGCCTGGTGCAAGAAGGTCCGCGACGACGCCGGCTACTGGCAGCAGGTCGAGGAATATTTCGAGCGGCGCGACCGCATCCGCTTCACGCACGGCATCTGCAACGACTGCGTGAGCGAACAACTGGAAAAGGACCCGATCCCGCCCGCACCGAGCGGCCGGTGAGCGGCGCTCCGCCCGTTTCATGGCGCCACCTTCCTCCGCTCCGGTCGTGCCGCCGTCGGGCGGACGCCTGCTCTTCGTCGACCACCTCCGCGCCGCACTGACTGTGCTCGTGGTCGCGCACCACGCGGCGCAAGCCTACGGCCCGACGGGAGGCGCGTGGCCGGTGGGCGAACCCGTGCGCTCGGAGGCGCTCGGTCTGATGATCACGGTGAACGCCATGTTCTTCATGGGGCTGTTTTTCTTTCTCTCCGGTTGCTTCACGCCCGCGACGCTCGCGCGCAAGGCGGCGCGGGCCTTCGTGGTCGACCGCCTGTGGCGGCTCGGCGTGCCGGCGGCGGCGGCCTACCTGCTGACCGGGCTGACGATGGATCGCCCGCAGTTTCTCCACCTCTGGTTCGTGGTCGATCTGCTGGTGCTGAATCTCCTCTTCGCCGCCGCGGCCGTGCGCTGGCCCGCCCTGACGCAGACGCCGGCGACGCCGGGCCGCGATCCGGGAGTCGGCGCCGTGATCGTGCTGGTGGGCTTCCTCGCCGGGGCGACCGCGCTCGTGCGCATCGAGTATCCGGTCGATCGCTGGGTCGATCTGCTCGGTGTGCTGCCGGTCGAGCCGGCGCACGCGGTGCAATATGCGACGCTCTTCCTGCTCGGCCTGTGGGCCGGTCGCACGCGCTGGCTCGAACGCATGCCGGAGCGCTGGGGGCGCGTTGCGCTCGCTGTCTCTGTCGTCACGGTGGCGGCGTTCGCCGTGTATCGCTTCTGGCCGGGGCGCGATTTCAGCTGGTTCGCCGGCGGCGGGGCGAGCTGGCGCACGCTCGGGTTCGCGACGCTCGAGGCCGTGCTGTGCGTCGGACTCGGCCTCGGCCTGCTCGGTTTGTTTCGCGCGCGTCTCGGCGGGGAAAGCGCGGCGGTGCGGGCGTTTTCCGCGGACGCCTACGGCATCTATGTCGTGCACCTGCCGGTCGTCGTCGTCTGCCAGCTGCTGCTGCGCGACGTGCCGCTGGGGCCGTTCGCGAAGTTCATGCTGGCGACGGTGGGCGCGGTGCTGGCGTCGTGGGCGATCACGCGCTTGCTCCTGCGCTCGACGGCTTGGGGCCGGCGCATTTTCTGAGCCGGTCGCGCGCGCGGGATTGCGTCGGGGCGCGCTTGTGCTGGCATGGCGGCAACCCCTCGCCCCATGTCGCTCACCCTGAATCGTCGCCAGTGGCTGAAGGCCGCCGGCGCCACGCTCGCCGCCACCGCTCTTGCCCCGCACGCCCGTCTGTCCGCGCAGACGCCGGCGCCCGCCGCCGCCCCGCGCCGACCGCTCGTCGCGCCCGGCCTCATCCGGCTCAACTACAACGAGAATCCCTTCGGCCCCGCCGCCTCGGCGCAGGAGGCGATGCGCGCGGCGATCCCGGGCTCGTTCCGCTACGCCGACGCGGAGGAGCGCGACCTCGTGGCGCTGATCGCGGCGCGCGAGAACTGCCGCCCCGAGCAGATCGTGCTCGGCGCCGGCTCCGGCGAGATCCTCGACGCGGCGGGTTTTCTTTTCGGCCTCGAGCAGGGCGAGATCGTCGCCGGCCATCCGAGCTACCTCGCGTTGCTCAACGCCGCCGACCGCGTCGGCGGCAAGGCGATCCGCGTGCCGCTCAACGCGCGCCTCGAGCACGACCTGCCCGCCATGGCCGCGGCCGTCACGCCACGCACCTCGCTCATCTACCTCGTCAACCCGAACAACCCCACCGGCACCGTGTGTCCGGCCGAGGAGATGAAGGCCTTCGTGCGCGCGCAGGCGGAGCGCACCACCGTGTTCATCGACGAAGCCTACCTCGAGTTGTCGGACGATTTCGCCGGCCGCACCTGCGCGCCGCTCGCGGCGGAAGGCCGCAACGTCGTTGTCGCGCGCACTTTCTCGAAGATCTTCGGCCTGGCCGGGCTGCGGCTCGGCTACGCCCTCATGCCCGAGGCGCTGGCGGTGAAGCTGCGGGCGCGGATGACCGGCAGCCTCAGCGTCGTGACGATGGCGGCGGCGAGCGCGTCGTTGCGCGACGAGGCGTTCATCGCGGCGACGCGGGCCAAGATTCAGGCCGGACGCGAGGCGCTCATCGCCGAGTTGCGCGCGCTCGGGCGCGCGTGGGCGGAGCCGCACGGCAACTTCGTGTTCTTCCAGACCGGCCGGCCGATCGCGGAATTTCTCCCGCAGATGCGCGCCGAGGGCATCGAGATCGGGCGCGCCTTCCCGCCGCTGCTCGACTGGGCGCGGATCAGCATCGGCCTGCCCGAGGAGATGGCCGCATGCCACCGCGCCTTGCGCAAGGTGCTGGGCTGAACCCCGCCCGCCCGGGGCGGATCAAGGCGCCACGATCACCTGATTCGTGATCCGTTGCACGCCGCGGAGGGCGCTGAGCCGGCTGGCCACCTCGACGAGGTCGCCCGGCGCGGCGCCGATGCCGACGATGCTGACGTGACCGCCCTCGCTCGTGATGGCGCGAGGGCTGAGTTGCAGCGTCGGCATGGTGCGCAGGGCGCCCCAGGCGAGCGCAGTCACCGAGGCGTCGTCGATGGCGCGTCGCGGACGGAGGTCCGGCGAGATTTCCAGTTGGTTGCGCAGCATGCGGCCGGCGCTGAAATTCCCGATCAGGGTGGCGATGAGATCGCTTTGCGCGGCGTCGCGCACCCGGCCGCCGAATTGAATGGTCTCGGTCGACACGCGGATCGTGAGTTTCTCGACCTCGACGGACGCCTGCATGAGCAGGTGGGCGCGGATGCGGCCGCCGAGCCAGAGGTAGGTGCTGCGGCGGTGGGCGGAGTCGACGAACAGCCGGTTGTCGACGGTCCGCACGTGGGGCAGCGCGGCGATGAGGTCGCCGACCAGCAGGTGCTCGTGCTCGTCGGCCACCTGGCCGCGCACCTCGACCGCGCCGTAGCGCACGTAGATCTGCACCATCGTGGGATCGGCCAGCAGTTCGCGGAAGACGAAGGACGATTGGATCGCGTCCTCGATCGCCCGGTCCTCCAGGATGCCGGCGGGTGCGCTGACGGACGAGAGGGCGAGGAGCGCGCAAAAGAGCGCCGGAAGTCGGGAATGGGGAAGCATCGGGTGCGGTCCGCCTGCCTACCGGGTGCGGGTCCGGGTCACGACCATTAAACCGCCGCCGCCCGGTTCCGCTCTCCACGGCAACGCTTTCGGGGATTATTCGCCGGGCGGGCCCGCGCGAACGCGCCCGGGTCGCAGGCGGCGAAAAAATTGACGCTTGTCTAATTCGGAAATGGGACGATCTAGAGGGTGTTCGATGTCAGGTCAGATGCACGGTTGAGACTGTGATTTGCGACAGGGAACAAGGGTCAGGTTGAGCGTGAGCCGCGCTTTCGGTCGTCGCGACCGTCGCGTGGCAGAGTCCAGGCCGCACCGCCTGCGGCACGTCAGTGGTCCGAGCAACCGCAACGTAAACCCCCGCCGAAACCATGAACTTCCACCAACTCCTCCAACATCGCGCCGCGCTCCTGCGGCAGGCGCGTCTCGCCAATCTCGCCTTCGCGTGCGAACGCCTCGACGACTACGCCCGGCGGCTCGCCGCGGCGCGCATCTCCGGGCCCTTGACCCTCCAAGGCGTCGACCCCGAGGCGGATCGCTTCTGCCCGGAACTCGTCCCGCACGTTGCCAGCCAGGCGGTGGTCGACGAATACTTCCTCGACGAGGATGTGGCCGACCTCGCCGACGTGCTCGGCTTCCTCAGCGACGAAGGCTTCGACGTCGCGGCCACCTTCACGAGCGAGGACGTCATGGCGCGCTGGTTGCCGCGCCTGCGCCGGGAACTGGCGGCCGCCGGCATCGCGCCCCCGACGGAAAGCCTGCCGCTCGACGACACGACGTCCGAGAGTGGCGCGTCCGGCCCCGGCGAGATCGCGGGCGAGGCCTGACCGGCGCGCCACGGCAAAGTCGCCGCAATTCGCGCTTTTCTGCCGCGAACGCGCGACCATGCTGACGGCCCGTCACCCCACTGCATGCCCCCTTACGAATTTCGCATCCCGCGTTGGATTCATCTCGTCTGTCTCGTGCCGGCCCTCGGGCTGACGCTGCTCTTTCTCGATCTGGTGTTCCTCCCCGACGTCGGGTTGTTTCCGTTGGAGACCGAGGAGGAGATGGGCACGATGGAGAAGGTCATGTTCGGGTTCTTCACCCTCATCGGCCTCTTCATGTGCGGGGTGTTCGCCTGGCGATTCGTGAAGAATCCCCTGATTTTCCGAATGGACGACGAGGGGTTTGAATACAACCCGGCCGGTGTCTCGACCGGCTTCGTGCGCTGGGTCGACGTGGAGAAGCTCGATTACACCAAGGTGAAAGTGGGCCGGCCCGGCGGCACGCAATACCTGAAGGTGCTCGGCGTCTACCTCAAGGACCCCGCCACCTACATCAATCGTTACCCGGTGGCGATGCACGCGCTGTTCGAAGTGAGGCGCTACGATTCCGGCACGCCGCTCGTGTTCAATTCGGGCGAATTCGGCCGCCAGCACGATCGGGTCGTCGCCGAAATGCGCGAACGTCACGCCCGCGCCCACGCCCGGCGCTGAGCAAGCCCGACGGCCGGCCTGCGCGCCTGCGCTGCCCGCCCCTCCATTGTCACGCCCGCGCGACCCCGGCCTGAAATCGCCGCGCGCCGCCACCCCGCGTGCGACGAGGGGCGACCCCGGGGTGCAGCTTGACTCCCCTCCCGACTGTCCGCGAACGGTGCGGTCGGCGGCGGGCGCAGCTCGGCGACTCGGCCCGAAGCCAGTCTCAAATCGCATCACCGAACGGCTGCTCGAACATGGCCGTCGCCGCGTGGCCGGCGCACCGGTCGATGCGGGCCGCAAAGCACCCGTGACCGGCGAAGCGCGCATGAATATACCCGACGTCCGGCTGCGCCAGCAGGTCGCGAATTTTGTCCGCCGCGTGCGAGGGATCGACGAGCGTCGAGCTGACGATCTCGTCCCGCGCGTCGTAGGCCCGCAGGGCAAAGGTGCGATTGAAATAGCCGGCCGGCAGCAACTCGACGAGCGGTCCCGTGGGCGGCGCGTCGGCGCTGACGTAGATGGGTCCGATTTCGGCGAAGCGACTCGAGAGCGGCACCGCTTGGTAGCTGCAGAGGATCAATCGCTCGCCCGGTGCGGCGCGGCGCAACTGGTCGCGCATCGGTTCCCCGCCCTGTGCGACGGTCACCTCGACCGCGCGAGCGAAATCGTCGCGCCGCGTGGTGCGCACCCGGGTGACGAAATCCGCCGGCAGCGGCTGCACCGCGAAGCGAATTTGGACGGACCTCAAAGAAAGCGAATCAACATTCTTCATCCCGTCTACCCTGCGCGCCGCCACCCCGCGTGCGACCTCCGATAATCAGGCGACCGATTCCCGCGCTCCCCCTCCTGAATTCAGGCGGTTTCGCCCGCTGCGATCCCACCGAATATGACACTTAATAGGTGTCATGTCCTACAGCACCTCCGAAGCCGCCCATGGTTTGCCCGAAGCCCTTGCCGCCGCCGTCGTCGAGATGGCCAGGTTGATGGCGAAGCATGCGCACAAGGCCTACCGGATCGATCGCCCCGCGGCGCGACGCGGAAAGACCCTCCGTCCCGGCCGGCAGACGCCGCTTTGGAATGAGCTGCGCGCCCAACTGCGCCCGCATCTCGTTCGCTACGGCGATCAAGCCAACCTCGCCCGCCTGCTCGGTCTGCCGCGCCAGCGCATCCAAGCCTATGTGACGCAGAACAGCCAGATGCCCGACGCCGAGCGCACACTGCAGCTCCTGGTCTGGCTTCTCGCCGTCCGCCGCGGCGAGCGCCCCGCCTGATCGCGGCGCGTCATCCCGAGAGCCGCTGGCTCCGGCACGCCGCGCGAACGCAATGACACTTAATAAGTGTCATTTGCCGACGTGGGTTTTCTGCCGATCTCCGAGTGAGTTTGGGGAACATGACACTTATTAAGTGTCATGTTCGGCAGGACGGAGGTGGCGCGGTGCGGGGCGGCGCGGGGGTGTTGCGTGGGGGCTTGGCCGGCGGCGCGGGCGGCGGGGGCTTCAGCCGGCGGGCGGGGATTCGCGGGTGGCTTGCCAGGTGACGACTTGCCAGCGGCCGTCACGCCAGAGGAAGGCGCCGCTGTTGCGCGAGTGCCAGGTCGTGCCGTCGGGATTGTGCACGAGGAGGCGAAAGGTGAGCGCGGCGAACTCGCCGTAGGGTCGCACGAGGATGTCCTCGGCGCCATAGCGGGTGCGCGGCGCGTCCGGCGCGGCGCCACGCGCGGCGGCGGCGACGGATTCGACGATCTGCGCCTTGGTGCGCACGATGCCCTGGCCGCTGGTGTAGACGAGGTCGTCGGCCCAGAACCGCTCGTGCATTGCGGGGTCGTCGACGCGGGAGAGAAATTCCTGCAGCAATGTCTTGATGGCGGAGCGCGTGTCGGTCGTGTCCGGCGGGTTGGCGGCGGCGAACGCGGGCAGCAACACGGCGAGGGCGAGGAGCGCGAAGGAGCGGAGTCGGGTGAGGCGGGGCATGACACCGAGCCTGTCGTGCCGCAGTGCGCCGGCAAGCCGGCAGCGGACGCACCGGTTGCTCAGCGCGGGGCACTCCGCGGCGCGGGCAGGGCCCACTCGACGAAGAGCAGGTTCGGCACCCAGCAGAGCCAGGCGACGGCCGGGTAGAAGTCCTCGAAGCGCACGCCGGCGGCCACCGCGCCCGGCAACCACAGGCGGAGCGTGACGGCGGCAAAGGTCAGGGCGAAACTCCGCCGCACCCAGATCTCGTGCGCGACAAAATCCCGGCGGCGCACGGCGGCGAGTGCCGCGCAGCCGCTCACCAGCCAGGCCGCGGCGAGCGCGCCGAATCCCAGCTGCGACGCCAGGCCGCCGTAGGCCACGAAGGCGCAGAGCAGGCCGGCGACGCCGCCGCCCAGCACGCCGGCGAAGTAGGCATAGCCCAGCGCGCGGTGCAGGCGCGCCCGGCGGCGCAACGCGGGGAAAAACTGCCACGGCCCCACCGCCAGCGCGACGGCCGAGAAACCCACATGAGCGAGGATGCGGACCGGATGGGCGGCGAAGGTCGCGCGCATGTCCGGATGCACCAGCTGCCCCGGCACGAGGGCAAAGTAGGCGAACAGCCCGTAGGCGGTGACGCCGAGCGAGAGGACGAGGAGGGTCCAGCGACCGAAGGCCCACATGCGCGCGACGCTGACGCCGCCGGTCCGCAGGGCGAACCTGTTTTCCCGCGACAGTGGCGCCTTCGCTTTCCGTCGCGCGACGGGTGTTTTTCCCGGCCGGGTTCGCTTGCCAACGGGACCCGCTTTGCTTCGCTCCCGGGGCGCGTCCGTCCGGCGGCGCGCCTCGTCACCCCTCCACGCTCACGCCCCCGTCACCCCGCCATGTCCGAACCTGCCGCTCCGCGTCGCTCCTTCACCGCCTGGGTTGAACACGTCGGCCACAAGATTCCCGATCCGGTCCTGCTCTTCGCGGGCATGTATGCGCTGACGTTTCTCAGCGCGTGCCTGCTCGGCGGATTGCAGTTCCCGACGCCCGGCGCGGGCGGCGGCACCATGATGCAGACGATCCGCCCGGTCTACGAATTCGAGCACGTGCGCTGGATCTTCAACAACGCCCTCGTCACGAACTGGCTGGCGTTCGGCGGCGGCGTGCTCGGCGTGATCCTCGTGGTGACGATCGCCATCGGCGTGGCGGAGCACGCGGGGCTGCTCGGCGCGCTGATCAAGCAGGCGGCGCGGCACGTGCCGCTGAAGTGGATGCCGCTGTTGCTCGTGTTCCTCGGCATCATGAGCTCGCTCGCGACGGACGCCGGCTACCTCATCCTCGTGCCGCTGGCGGGCCTGCTCTACGCGGCGCTGAAGCAGAATCCGCTCATCGGCATGGCGGCGGCGTTCGCCGGCGTGTCAGCGGGGTTCTCGGCGAACCTCATCCCCGCGACCCCGCCCGACGTCATCGTCGGCATGAACGCGCGCATCTTCGCCGAGGCGCAGAACGTGCCCTTCACCGCGGTCGACGGCCGGGCGCTGAATCCGGCGACGATGAACTATTACTTCATGGTCGCCTCGACTTTCCTCCTCGCGTTCGTCGGCGGCTGGGCGACGACGCGCTTCGTGGCGCCGCGGCTGGCGAAGCAGCCGTTCACCGTGCCGGCCGATCTCAACCTCGGGGAATTCGAGCTGTCGCCGGCCGAGAAGCGCGGCCTGAAATTCGCCGGGCTCGGCACCCTCGTGGCCCTCGCCGTCGTGGCGGGCTTCGCGCTCGGGCCGCTGCGCGCCTACACCGACGCCGGCGGCACGCGCGTGCTGCCGTTCGTGAACAACATCATCCTGATGATCTCGCTGTTCTTCGTCATCGTCGGCGCGTTCTTCGGCTTCGCCAGCGGGCGGTTCCGCAAGCCGGGCGACATCGTGGTGGCGATGACGAAGCAGATGAACACGGCGGGTTACATCCTCGTGCTGACGTTCTTCTCCTACAATTTCCTCGCGCTGCTCGGCTACAGCGGGCTCGGGGCGTTCATCACCTACCTCGGCGCGCAGGGCCTGCTGGCGCTCGGCGTGGCGGATTACCCGGTGCTGCTGCTCTTCGGCTTCGTCCTGACGACGACCTGCATCAACCTTTTCGTCGGCGGCTTGAATTCGAAGTGGCTGCTGCTCGGGCCGATTTTCGTGCCGATGCTCTACCAGGTGAACAGCGCGATGACGCCCGACCTCGTCGCGGCGGCCTACCGCGTGGGCGACTCGTCGACCAACATCATCACGCCGATGATGTCCTACGCCGGCATCATTCTCGCCTTCATGCGGCGTTATCGCGCCGACCTGAGCCTCGGCGACATGATCCTGATGATGGTGCCGTATTCGCTCTGCTTCCTCGCCTCGTGGACGGTGCTGCTACTCTTGTTCTTCCTGCTCGGCATCCCGCTCGGGTTCTGAACGGGCCGCCCGGGCGGGCGGGGCTCAGGGCGTCGCTCCGGCCGGGGTGCCGAGAGTCTGCAGCTGCGTCTCCGTCTCCGCGAGGTGGCGGTGCAGCTGCTCGAGAATGGCCTCCACGTTCTGAATGCGGTTGAGGACGGTGGGCGACGTCGCGGCGCCGTCGCGTTCGCGGGTGCGCCGGTCCTGCTTGATCGTGGGGGTGAGGGAGGCGATTTCGCTGCGCAGGCGGTCGCGGCGCGCCTGCCAGCCGAGGATCTCGACGGCGCGCACAGTCCGGCCGTGCACGATCGCGCGCATGGCCGCGGCCCGCGCGGCGGCGGTCGGATGACGGTCCATGCCGGCGAGCTGAAGTTCGTCGAGGGCGGTTTCGAAGCCGGCGAGCTGTGGCGCAGCGTGGTCCCGCGCCAGCTCGGCGCGAAAGGCCGCCAGCGCCTCCGGCGAGTCCGCCACGACAATGCGGTCGGCGAACTCGGGTCGCGCGCAGCCGGCGAGGGTGGCGAGGAGGAGTGGAAGGAGCGGGCCGAGGCGGCGACGAAGCATCGGCGCATGCTCGTGCGATCGGGTGGACAGGCCAAGCGCGATCGGGCGGCGGCGGCGGACAACGGGCGAAAATCATTGCGCAACGGATGCGTGGCGTGAGTCCGGGGGCGCGGGATATGCTGCCAGGCGCGCTGAACCCGCCCTCTCCATTTTCCGCCCGCCCGGCGGCCGCCAATCCGGGTATGACGGCCGGGGGCGCGGCCTGCGCCACCCCGGCCGGCACCTGGTGGCGTCGGCTCCTGGCGGCGCCGGAATTTCCGGACAGCCCCGCCCGGGCCAGGCGCGCCCGCCTCTTCAATCTCTGCTATCTCTTCTGCACGGGCTGGCTGGCGCTGACCATGATGGGCAACTTCGCCGGGCGCCAGATCGACGACCGGATCAGCCTGCTGCTGTTCATTGCCCTGGTGATCGGGGTCGTGCCGTATCTTTGGGTGCGGCGCGGCCGCTTGGAAAGCGGGGCGGCGATGTGGCTGGTCTACGCGCTGTGCGTGGCGACGCTCGGCCTGGCGCTGCTGGGCACCATCCGGGCGCCGGCGCTCGGATTCTACCTGATTCTCGTGATCTGCGCGGGCCTGGTATTCGGCGGTCGGGCGATGGGGCTCACGGTGGTCGCCGCCTCGGCCGCCGTGGCGGGTCTAATCCACGCGGAGAACGCCGGCTGGCTGCCCGCGCCCGACTATCGGGTGACGGTGACACAATGGGTCACGGCCACGGCATTCTTCGCCTGTGTCGGTGCGCTGACGCTCGCCGCCACACGTGAGATCGGGCGCGCGCTGGCCCGGGCGGAGCGCGAGGTGGCGGAACGTCGCCGGGCCGAGGAAGAGTTGCGTGCGGCGAACCGCCGGCTGGAGGAGGCGCTGGCCAGCGTGAAGACACTGAAGGGCCTGCTGCCGATCTGCGCGTGGTGCCGCAAGGTGCGCGAGGACGCCGGCTACTGGAGCGCCCTGGAAAGCTACGTCGCGACGCACACCGACACGACCTTCACGCACGGCATCTGCCCGGACTGCCAGCAACGGCACTTCGGCGGGCTGGCGTGCCGCCGGGTCGAGTGACGGCGCGGCGCGGGACCGGGTGAGACGGACGTGTGCCGCCACCGGGCGCGGCGCGCTGTGCCGGGATTCGCGCTGTATCGCGAATTGTGCTGCGCCGCTGTCGGCCGCGGCGACGGAATCGCCCTTTGCCCGCGGCGATTCCGGATATCCTGCCCGTTTATCGTCCTCGCGCCGCGCGCTTGCGCGCGGAAATCGTCCGCCCTCCTCGTCCCCCCCCATGATCTCCGATCTCCAGTTCGCCCTCCGCAGCCTCGCCAAGTCGCCGGGGACCTCGCTCGCCTTCATCCTCATTCTCGCGCTCGGCATCGGGGCGAACACCGCGGTGTTCTCCGTCGTCGAGGCCGTGCTGCTGCGGCCGCTGCCCTATGAGCGCCCGCACGAGCTCCGCATGGTGCACTCCGGTGCGTCCGCGCAGTTCGGGCTGTTCACCGTCGCGGAGTTTTCCGCCTACCGGGAGCGCGTGCGCTCGTTCGCCGGGTTTGCCGCCACCGGCACGTTCAACACCAACCTCGTCGATGGCGACGAGGCGCAACTCGTGCTGGGTTTGCGCGTGACGCCGAATCTGTTCGACCTGCTCGGCGTGAAGCCGCTGCGCGGGCGCATGCTTACTGCGGCCGACGAGGCGCTCGATGCCCCGAAGGTCGCCGTCATCAGCCGCGACCTCTGGCAGGTGCGTTTCGGCGGGCGCGATGACATCATCGGCCGCACGGTGCGCGTGAGCGGCGAGTTGCGCACGATCGTCGGCGTGATTCCGGCGGGCTTCGTGGTGCCGTTCAACAATTCCAGCCACGAGGTCATCGTGCCGATGCAGCCCGAGGCCGATCCGGCGCGCAACAACCACACCGGCATCAATTCGCTCGGCGTCATCGCGCGCCTCGGCCCCGGCGTCAGCGAGGCGCAGGCGCTCGCCGAACTCGACGGCATCCTGCAGAACCTGAAGCGCGAGCATCCCGACGCCTACACGCGCTACGATCGGAACCGGATGGTGCCGCTCGACGAGCAAATCTCGGGCGACGTTCGTCCGGTGCTGGCCACGCTGTGGGGGCTGGTCGGCTCGCTGCTGTTGCTCGCGGGCACGAATCTCGCGGGCCTGCTCCTCGTGCGCGGCATCGGCCGTCAGCGCGAGCTCGCCATCCGCGCCGCGCTCGGGAGCTCGCGCGGGCAGTTGCTGCGGTTGATGTTTGCGGAGTGCCTCTTGCTCACCGTCGCCGGCGGCATCGCCGGCGCGTTGCTGGCCAAACTCGGTTTGCACCAGCTGCTGACGCTGCTTCCGCCGGGCGTGCCGCGGGCGGCGGGCATCGCGTTCAACGCGCCGGCGCTGGTCTTTGCGCTGCTCGTGGCGCTGGTGGCGGGCATCGTGCCGGGCTTGCTGCCGCTGTGGAAATTCTCGCGCGCGGACTTGCGCGAGGCGATCCAGAGTTCGACGCGCGGAAGCACGGGTGGCCCGGACGTCAATCGTTCGCGGCGCTGGCTCGTCACGGTGCAGATCGCGCTCGCAGTCGCGCTGCTGGCGTGCAGCGGATTGTTTTTGCGCAGCTTTTTCGCGGTGGCGCAGGAGCGGCCCGGCGCCGACCCGACGCGCACGCTCACGGCGCGCATCTCTCAACCGGAAGTGGGCTATCCCGATCGCGCGGCGCTGTGGCGCTTCGAACGCGAGTTCCGCTCACGGCTGGCCGCGCTGCCGGGCGTCGAACACGTGGGCGCGATCTCGCTGCTGCCGCTCGCGCCGGGCATTGCGACCGCGCGCTTCCATGTCGCCGGTCGGGATGAACCGGTCGGGGCGGACCTGCCGTCGGCCAGCTATCGACTCGCGATGCCGGGCTACTTCGAGGCGTTCGGCCTTCGCCTGCGCGAAGGACGCACCTTCGTCGAAACCGACGAGATCGACCGGCCGCTGGTGGCGGTGATCGGTGCGACGCTGGCCCAGCGGTTTTTCCCGAATCAGAATCCGGTGGGACAGGTGATCGAGGTGGCGGATTTGCCGTCGGGCCGGCGAAAGTTCGAAATCGTCGGCGTCGTCGAGGACGTGAAGCAAGGGCGTATCGACGAGGAGCAGACGAGCGACATCTACATCCCGTATCGCCAGATGGAGACGCCGGCGGTGCCGTGGATGCGGCTGCGCACGTATTGGGTGGTGCGTTCGACGATGCCGGCCGCGGCGCTCGAAGCGGCGTTCCGGAGCATGTTGAAATCCATCGACCCTTCAGTGCCGGTCGCCTCCGTGCTCACGCTCGAGCAGGTGGCGGACAGATCCCTTGCGGTGCGGCGGTTCACGTTGGTGATTGTGGGTCTGCTGACCGGGACGGCGTTGCTGCTCACGATCGCGGGCATCTACTCCGTGATGGCTTACGGTGTGGCGCAGCGGACGCGTGAGATCGGCGTGCGCATGGCGCTCGGGGCGAACATCGGCAACATCCTGCGGCAGGTGCTTGGCGAGGGCCTCGGCCTGATGGTGCGCGGTGCCGTGCTCGGTGTCATCGCCGCCGTGGCCGTGTCGCGGCTCATCGCCGCGCAGCTCTACAAGACGAGCCCGCACGATCCGCTGACGCTGGCGGCCGCCGTGGGCGTGTTGTTCGTCGTCGGCCTGCTGGCCTGCTGGCTGCCGGCGCGGCGCGCGGCGAAGGTCAGTCCGCTGGTGGCGATGACCGCCGAGTGAGGGGGCCCGTGGCGCGCCAGCGCGCGGCGGAGCGGGTCAGCCCGCCACGCGCACGACGGCGCTCCCGTGCTTGCGCCCGGTGTCGACCAGCGCGTGGGCCGAGGGCAATTCATCGAAGCTGAACACCCGGCCGACGACGGGGCGGAACACGCCTTCGGCGGCGAGACGGGCGAGGCACTGCACATCCGCGGGCCTTTCCGGGGCCGGACCGGCGATAGATCGCTTGGTGCCGATGCGGCGGGCGAACATGCCGGCCAGGTCCGCGTTCACGGCCAGGTAGCGTCCGTGCTCGCGCAGGCTTGGCGCGGCGCGGGCAAACGTCGTCGCGCCCACGATGTCGGCGACGATGTCGTAGGTTGCGGGGCGGGAGAGAAAATCCCCGGCGGAACGGTCGATCACGACGTCGGCGCCGAGTGCGCGCGCGAGGGCGAGGTTGGGCGGGCTGACGACCGCGGTGACCCAGGCCCCGAGATGGCGGCCGAGCTGGACCATCGCGCTGCCGACCGCGCCGGCGGCGCCGATGACGAGGAGGGATTCCCCGCGCCGCACGTCGGCGCGGCGCAGGAAGTCGAGGGCGGTTGTCCCGCCGAAGCAGAGCGCGGCGGCGGTCTCGAAGTCCAACGCGGCGGGCTTGGCCACGAGGGGCCGGCCCGGCGGCATGATCCGATAATCGGCGTGGCTGCCCATGGCGATGCCGGGAAAACCGATCACGGCATCGCCGCAGCGCCAGGCGGTGACGCCCGGACCCACGGCGGCGATGGTGCCGGAAAATTCGGTGCCGAGCACGGGTTGGCGCGGGCCGAACACCCCGAGCGCCAGCCGGCCGAACGGGCCGAAGCCGCGCGGCAGGCGCAGGGCACGGACGCGTGCATCGCCGCTCGAGACGGTGGTGGCGTGGATCTGCACGAGCACTTCGCCGGCCCGGGGCGACGGCGTGGGCAGAGTGATCCGCTCGAGCCTCTCGGGTCCGCCGTAGCCACGGCACCGCCAAGCGCGCATCGTTGGGGGTGGTGGTTCCGGGGCTGTCGGCATTGTCCCAGTGTAAACAGCTCGCCAGCACCCAAGTTCCTGCCGGCCGGTATTATTGAGATTTATGCCAAAGAATGGTGCCGCGCAGCGTGCCGGGTGAAGTCTGAGCGCAATCGACAGCATCATCGGGCCCGGTCTGGCTGCGCGCCGGTCATGACGCGACGCGGAGCGAATCCAGAGCCGCCGGCGGCCTCCGCCAAGCAATCCAGTTGCACGTCGCATGAATCGCCCCGGTGCGCTTTGGCGTGCCTTGCGATGGCCAGGGGAATCGTGGGGCCACGGCATTGTTGTAGCTGTTCCGGCGATTCCGTGCGGTCATCGCGGTCATTGACCCGCTGCGGAGTATCGCCAAGCTGTGTTTGTCCCATCACCTCAACTCCGGCGGCGTCGCTTCCCTCATCGCCGGGCAACTGGAGATTACCCCCATGCTCGCTCTCTGGCTTCCGATCCTGTTGTCGGCCGTGTTCGTGTTCATCCTCAGCGGCGTCTTCCACATGGCGCTGCCGTGGCACAAAAGCGATTATCAGAAACTCCCCGACGAAGACGGCGTGCGTGCCGCCTTGCAGCGTTTCGATGCGCCGCCGGGCGACTACATGATCCCGATGTGCGGCGACGGGAACTACAACTCGCCCGAGTTCAAGGCCAAGCTCGACGCCGGCCCGAACTGGGTCGTGACCGTGCTGCCGAAGGGCAGTTTCGCCATGGGCCTGACCTTCGTGCAGTGGTTCGTGTTTCTGTTCGTGGTGAATTTCCTCGTCGCCTACGTCGCGGTGCATGCCGTCGGCGCGAACACGCACTACCTCGGCGTGTTCCGCATCGTGGGCGCGGTGGCGTTCCTCGCCTACGCGGGCGCGCAGTGGCCGCAGTCGATCTGGATGCGCCGCAAGTGGTCGACGACGGTGAAGATGACCTTCGACGGACTCGCCTACGCGCTCGTGACGGCCGGCACGTTCGCGTGGCTCTGGCCGCGTTGAGACGGCGAAAGGCGAAGCCGCCCGCCAGCGAGTCCGACGGAACGCCGTCGGACTTTTTCGTGGCCCGACCGGACGGTTGGCCGCGCGGTATCGGCCCTGCATCGGAAAACTTGAGGAAATTTTCCGAAAAAATGTCGTCCGCGTCGGAAAACTCGGTTGGAGTGGCGGTGTCATGCGTTTCGCCCGCGTCCGCTTCCTGCCGGCCCTGAGGGGGCTGGGCTTGCTCGGCGTGCTGGGTGGCGGCTGGTGGTGGTGGCACGGCGCACCGCCCGCGGCGGGAAAAATTCCCGATCCGGCCGGCACGGTCCACGCGAGCAGTCGCACGGTGCATTTCGAGGCCAACGCCCGGCCGGCGACCGACGATTCCGCGCCCGCCGCGGTCGGACCAACTCGCGCCGAGCCGGGCCCCGCGGGGTCCGAGCTGGAATTGCCCGCGGCGGCGGCGGCGCAGTTCGCGGCGCTGTGCGAACTGCGGTTGCTCGCGGCGGACACGGAGCTCGATCTCTCCCATCGCGAGTGGGCCACGCTGTCCGCGCTGGTCACCGAGACGCAGCAGGTGCGGCTGGCCTACGAGGCCGAGATCGCGCGCACCGAAATGCTCGCCCCCGGACGGCACCGCTTGGAGATCCCCGCCTACGCGGAGGCGGGCGACGAATTGCGCCGGCGCTTTCAGGCGGAGTTGCGCACCACACTGGGTGACGACGTCGCGGCCGAGGTGCGGGAGAAATTCGGGACCAAGCTCGAAGCCCTGTTCGCCGGTTTCGGCGTCAGCAGCCAGACGCTCGACATCACCGGCGATCCGGTCCGTGCGCCCGCCGAGGTCACCGTCGAGCGCACCGCGCGTTACTGGAACAGTGTCGACGGCGGCGAGCGCGTCACGACGCGCCGCGAGGTGATTTGGCCCCGGGCGGAAGTGCCGGCGGACCATGGCTGGACCGTCATGCTGGCGCTGATCAGCAACTCCGATTGAGCCGACTTCCGCCGCCGGGCCCGAAGAACGCGGACGGTCGAGGGAGGGACTTCATTCCTTGGGAGCGCCGAAAGCGACGGGTCGCACGCGCTGCACCAGTTCCTCGCCGAACTTGGGCGCATGGCTCCAGACCGCGAAATGGCCGCCGCCCTCGATCCGCACCAGCTCCTTGCGCGGAGCGTCGAGCGAGTTGAGATAATCCTCGGCCAAGTTCAGCGGTGTCACGCGGTCCTCCGTGCCTTGGAGGATGAACACCGGGACTTTGAAATCCGGTCCGAGCGCGGCCAGGTTGGTCGCGAGAATCGCCTGGTAGAGGCTCCAGGGGGGAATCTTGGTGAAGCCCTGCATGCGACTGAGTTCGTCGCCGAGCGAGTAGTTGGGCGGAGGCGAGAGCAGGCTGCGCTGCAGCTCGGTCATGGCGGCGGTGTCGGCCGCCGGCTGATACTTGCCGGCGCACTGGAAGAAGACGGCGGTCTGCTGGAGATTCTGGAACGGCGGCGCCCCGATGCCCGCGAGAGCCTGGAGGGTCCGTGTGTCGTGGGCCGCCGAGGCCGCCTCTTGCAGGCGCTGGTATTCGGTTGCGGTGGCCCGCGGGAGATCGCCGACCTGGCCCGTCCCTACGTAGGCGTGGAAGAGTTCGGGCCGGCGCTTCGCCATCTGGACGCCGAGGATGGAGCCGAAGGAGTGGCCGAGGAGGATGACCTTGTCCTGCCCGAGGCGCTGGCGGAGGTGTTCCGCGACTTCGATGCCGTCCAAGGCCATGCGCTCGACCGTCATGGTCGCGGCGATGCCGGGGCCGGACGCCGCGAGGGTCTTGCCCGCGCCGCGTTCGTCCCAAAGGACGACGGTGAAATCCTTCTCCCAGCCGCGGAAAAGGCGCGTCACCGGCAGCCAAGTGCCACCCGGACCGCCGTGGACGCAGAGGAGGATGGGATTGGCGCGGTCTTGGCCGCGAATCTGGATCCACTGCTTGATGCCGCCGATGTCGACGTAGCCGGCTTCGTCGATGCCGTGCGGCGTGGCGATGGCGAAGGCCTGCTGGTTCGCCTGTTGTTTCCCCAGACGAAAGGCGAACAGCAGTCCGACGACGACAATCAGGCCGAGGAGGACGAGGGACCCGATTTTGGCGATTTTGAGGAGGACGCGCATGGGGGATGGGGACGAAAGCAAAATGGCGCGGAGCAGGCGCGGTTACGAGACAGCATTCGGGCTGGGTTGCCGGTGAGGATGGGGCTGGTTCCGTAACACCCGCCGGAGCCGCGATAGTTGCGCCTGATGCCGCCGACCCGACCCGCCCGGGACAGCGATCCACGCCGATCAATCACCGAAGGCCGCAGGCATGGGGTTGCGTTTTGGCGGCGGGAGTATCCCGTGGGGGCGCATGAAAGTCGGAGCCAAAGTGGTGTGCGTGGACGATGTGTTCCCCGCCGCGATCAAGGAATTCTACACGGCCCTGCCCGTGAAGGGCGGGATCTACACCGTGCGCGAGGTGTCGCTCGGCCGCGAAAAGCTCGCGATCGTCAAGGACGGCAAGATCGTGCCCAACGGCGCCTCCGAGGAGAGCGTCACCGTGCGCATTCTCCTGCACGAGCTCGTGAACCCGCTCGACCCCTTCAACGGCAACCGCGCCGAACTGGGCTTCAACGCCGAGCGCTTCCGCGAGGTCGAGGAGGCGCACGCCGAGGAGGCGCGCGAGGCGGCGATCGGCATCGGCGCCAGCCAGTGAGCGCGGCGCGGTGCCGCGCCGCTCACGCGCCGACCGGGTCGGCGAGGCAGTTGTCGGGGAAGGCGGGCTCGTGCCGGAGCCAGGCGGGCAGGCACAGGCTGTTCGTCAGGGCCTCGTGCAAGGCGGAGCCGAAGTCGTAGGCGCGTTCGTCGTAGCCGGCGGCCTCGATGGCTTCGTCCACACCGAGCATCACCGCGAACATCCGGGCGCGGAGGGCCGGGATGTAGACCTTGGTGATGTCGACGACGGGATCGGCCATGTGCGCGGCGCAAACGGCGGCGTCGCTCGTGTGGTGCGCGCGGCACGGTTGCGGCCGTCCGGCGTAAATGGAACAGGAGCCGTCGCGCAGCATCGCACAGGGCAGGCGGCTGCGATCGCGCTCGCCCGGCGCCAAGGCGGCGACCTGCGCCCGGTGCGCCGCCAGGCGCGCGACGAGCTCGTCCAACGCCGCGGGCGGGAAATGCCGCTGGATGTGGTCGGCGGCGTAGAAAACCTCGTGCGCCTGCACGTCCACCGGCACGCGGCAGCAGAAATCACAGCCCGCGCGGCAGGCCACCTTCGCCCGCACACTGGCCGGGGCGTCGGCACAGGCGCGGTCGAGTTCGTCCAGTCCCCAGCGCAACGCCGTCAACAGTTGCTCCGGCGTGCGCAGGCGGCGCAGTCGCGATGTCATGCCGGCGACGGTGTGGTCGAACAATTCAAAGCGACGGGCGACGGGAAAACGGGACGGCATGGTGCGACCAGCGTCGCGGGTCCTGCGCGGAAGGCGATGCTTTTGACCCGCGGCCGCGCGCGGTTGCGGCCTGGCGCGCGGGCGGACTCAGCGAGGCATCGGGGCGCGGCGCGGCAAGGGCAGGGAAATCGGCAACGGCCGATCGGCCGCGCCGCCGGGAGCGCCGGCGAGGAGTTGCAGCGTCAGCGGCGCCTGCACCCGCGCCGTGCCGTCGTCGGCGGCGGTGGAGTCGGTCAAGGGAAGATCGATCACGACCACGCGACCGGCGAAGGGATCGTTGTCCGTCGGTGGCGCGCCGTCGGCGGCGCGTTCGAGCAGACGCAGCAGCGCCCATGCGCCGTGCAGGGTCACTTGGGCTACGGCGCCGTCGACCGCGACATCGGGTGCCTGCGGGTCGGGACGCGGACGAAAGCGCGAGCGGTCGGCCCAATGCAGATTCACGGCAACCGGTTCGCCGGCGGACCACACGAGGGCCGTCGCGGCGTCGCGGCCTTCGCTCGCCGGATGGTCGAGGTGACGGTCTCCGGCGGTGAACCGCCAGCGCACAAGCTGGTCGGTGCCGCCGCTGCGTCCGCGTGGCTGGTCGAACGTCACCCGCACGCGCAGGGCGCCGGTGGGCGCGGCCAGCGCCTGCAGCAGCGGCAGGGCCTGCTCCATCTGCGCGAGAAAGCGCCGGGCTTCGTTCCGCCAGCCGCCGGGTTTGCCCGGGGCGAGGGCGGCGCGGAGCTCCGCCAGCGCGGGCGCGCAGTCCGACAAGAACAGGCGCAACGTGACGGGATTCACCTCCGCCGACTCGGGCGAGCCGAAGGGGTAGCGTCCGGCGAGCTCGACGTTGAAGCGGGAGGAGAGGCTTCGGTAGAGATCGAAGGTCCGCGCGGCCTCCTCCTGCTCCTCCTGCGGGTTCGGCTGCGCCGGCGCCGCGGGGACTGTTGTCGCCAACGCGGCGAGAAGCAGGAGGCAGATCGTCATCATGCGTCGACCGTGGGGCGTCATCGCCGCCGCCGCAAACGTAACTTCCGCTCGCGCCGGCGGCGGGCGCATGCGGGTGATCGCTTTGTTGCATGGATTCCCGGTCGGGTCCGCGATCCGGCGCCGAAGGCGCTGCTCCGAGGGGCCGCCGCGTTTTTCGCGGTCACCTCCGCCCGTCCGATGGCGCCGGGGGCGGGGGAAATTCCACG
>VFQQ010000782.1_pt1 | contig 54422 bp, 98 predicted proteins | sample 3512341 | NCBI WGS metagenome assembly VFQQ01 (sample SAMN10412373, study PRJNA504923) | tailings metagenome | isolation source: Relicate 2 Philex TSF1 revegetated site | place: Philippines: Tuba, Benguet | collected 2017-08-29 | reverse complement strand
CCATGTCTCCGTCGCACTGTGCCGCGGTTGCTGACGCCTTTCCAGCGCAGTCAATATTCTATCGCGGAGTCAGGGAGCCTGAGGAGGCGTGCAGGCTGCGAAACAGTTCTCCCCCATCGCCTGCTGCACCGTTGGTGGGCCTCACTGGCAGGCAAAACTAAAGATGTGGCTTGAGGGTGTGGGCTTGGCCTGGCAAGCAAATGCAGCCAGCGCGGCCCATGAAAGGGAACCCTGATGGCTGCCAGGCGGCGCCAAACACCTTGCATTGCAGGGATCGGCCATCGAGGCACTGCGTGCGGCCGCAACAGTGCCCAGGCCCCCTTTAGCGCCCTCCACAGAGAGCCGCGATGTCCAGCGACCTGCTGGAGACGCTTCGGGCCCTGCAGGCCACGGCTGACGCACGTGTGAATGCGTACGACACGCACAGGTGTGCCACGCAGCTTGCTGTCGCCGCAGTCCGCCGCCGCCGTCCCGACCTGCACACAGTATCGCTGGCGAAGCCTTTGCATAACCGGCTCGCCGGGCCGTCTCATGCCCTTCTTTCCTTCACCTTACCCTCACTGGTGGCAGGGCGGCGCAGCGGGTGCAGGATGCGGCACTACGCGGCGCCATGGCAGGCGTCGTGACGCGTGGCGGCCTGCATCTCGGTGTGGAGCTGGGAACGGTCGCATTTTCACCAAAGCTCGAGCACTGCATAAATGCCAGCACTGAGACGTTGATGTACAATCGTGCACAGTAACCCACTGCTGACACGGCCCTCTGCCGCAGTCACCTACGTGCTGCACCTGCTGACGCGGCGCAAGGGGCGGCCGCCGGTGGGCCAGATGCTGCAGGACACGGCGCGCTGGGCTGCATTCCTGGGGTCGTTCTCAGGTGGGCATTTGGTGGGCAAGCAGTACAACTCTTCGCGTCTGTGCGAGCTGGGTATAATTTGCATCCAGTCTGTGCAGTTGCTACTGAGATTGTTTGGGTGCCACGCTCCCAGCATGGCCGCAGTGATGGTCGAATGCGCTGCGTGCCCGGGGCTTTGCACCTGCCTGCTGCTGGGAAACGTCTTTTCACCGCCCCTTGCTGTCTCCATGTTGCCAACCAATACGCTGCAGGCATTTTCGTTGCGGCAGACGAGGCCATTGCATGCCTGGGTGGGCGGCGGCGCACGAGGGCATGGCGGGCCATGGCAGCAGGTGTGCCCTGCATGGTCGTGTGTCGGCTGCTGATGTGCTGTTGTCATGCTGCCTGCTTGCTTTCATGGTCTGCATGCACCCTCTGGTGGCTTGCCCAGCCCTTCTGCTCACCAAGTGCCATGTACAATGCGATTGCAGGCACGCTGGCGGGGCCCACCATGCTGCTGGCGGGCAGCGACCAGGCGCACACCAGGTAGGCGCGCCAGGCCGAGGTTCACGGGGTTGGACCTCACATTGATTGTTATGCCTATGGCTTCGGCCAAGGGCTGCATCTGCACATCGCCAGCCAGCCCACAACTGCGTTGCAACTTCCTGTATGATGCCTCGCTGCCCCCTCAGCCTGGCGCTGTACCTGGCCATCCGCGGCATCACGCTGCTGGTGCGCTGCGGCAACCTGCCTGATGCGCACCCCCTCAAGGTGGGCCGGGCCGGCTGGGTATGGACATGCAGGGAGTACAGCATGGCATGTCTGGTCTGCGCAAAACGCTGGCATGGCCGGCTAGTGGGCAGTGGCATGCTGAACGACTGGCTCACCATCGCCGACCTGCTCCCACCTGCATCTGCAGCGCAAGCTGCTGGCACCTACGCGCTGGGAGCACGGCGATGTTGCACTCATGTGCCTGGCCACCAGCCAACTCGCTTACTCGTGGATTGTGCTGCCGCAGGTGGGGTTCCCACCACTGATGTCTGTTGATCACAGACAGGGTGGGCTGGGCTCACTGCAATTGTGGAGGTTGCTCAGCAGCCATCCTGACCAGGCAATGCTGCTGGGCACTGTTACATTGGTCACGAATGCCAGCCAGAGCTGAATTAAGGGCACCACGACCTCCCCACCATCTCCCACAGACGCTGCCCTCCTCCTTTGTGCGCTTCCTGAACAAGCACGGCGGCAAGCCGCTGCACGTGTACGACGCGGTACGGGAGATGTCTGAGCGCGCCTCGGCAGGCCTCAAGCCCGCCCACCTGGCGGCGCTAGCAGGCACCACCAAGGCCTGGTTCTGTGGCGGCATCTCCTGCCAGCTGGTGCACCCCGGCCAGACGTGCAGCCAGCACGCATTGGAGTTTTTTCCTGGCGCATACCTGCGCGCGCTGCCCGTCTACTTCCCAGGTGGGCGGGGCTGAGATGGAGCACACGGGTGTTGCAAGGCACGTCAACAACACGCATTTGGGCTGCTTGTCTGCCAGCCCCCCACCAAGCCACTCGGTTCTCCCGGCCATACTGCCGCTTGAGGTCGCCCCTGCTGTGCTCCTGCCATCGTCCTCCCACCCCACAGTGTACGTCATCCCCGCCATCCTGGTGCACCGGAAGAAGCTGCTGTCGCCCAGCAAGGCGCCCACGCTGTGGCGGTGAGCAGGGATCAGGTCCAGTTTGCCCTTGCATGCTCCCAGCAAAAGCCAACCCAGAAACCAATGGCATATTTACACACCCACTGCCTGCCTTCCCCACGCCTGCTTGCTACTTGCAGCAAGATGGCGCTGGGCATCGCGCGCTCTGCGCTCTTCCTCTCCCTCTATTGCACCCTGGCGGTGAGGCGGGGCCGGGAAGCCAGGGGGCAGTGGGTGCCGTCTGTCACCAACCGATTACTGCAGTGCTAATGCATCAGTCTTGCCTTGCTCCCACGCCTGCTGGCCCTGCTGCATTGCGCGCACAACTTGCTCCATCATTTGCACGCAGTGGCGCGGCGCGTGCGGCGGCTTCAACCTGGCGGGGCGCACCACGGGCGCGGTGCTGGGCGCCTCCTGCTGGATTGCGGGGCTGGCGGTGCTGGTGGAGAAGCGCAGCCGGCGCATGGAGCTGGCGCTGTACCTGGCGGCGCGGGTGGGTGGTGGGGCGCTTTTGGGGTTAGGGGTGAGGTGATGTGCGGGTGGTGTGTGTGCAGGCATGATGCCACTAAAAAGGCGAGCGGCTGCAGCATGGCGAGGTGTCTGTAGTGGCCAGCACCCCACTTTGCATCGCCATGAGCGCTGGCTCCTGCGCAGCTGGTCACTATGGCCATCACAACTGATGCTTGCCTGCCATGCCGCCCTGCAGGCGGCCGAGTCGTTTGCGCTGAGCCTGGCGGCCTGGGGCGTGGTGCGGCCCAGCTCGCTGCCGCGCCGCCTGGACGTCCTCCTCTTCTCCCTCGCCGCCGGTAGGGCCACCTGCTGCTGTGCTGGCGGCGGTGGCATGGGGGCATGTGGCGATTTCTCTGCTATGCGGGCCTTCTGCGCAAGGGCACTGTTGGCCAGGCCGCTGTGGCAGCTGTCGTCCATCTATATTGACTGCTCCCCTTTCCTCTCCCTCGCTTCTCCTGCAGGCTGGATCCTGCACTGCTACAGCGACCACTTTGGCGAGCGGCGCGACGTCTTCCGCTCCTCCTACCTCGCCGTCTTCGACGTGAGCTAGTTCGGGTGGTGCTGGTTGTCTGGTTGTCAACCATCGTCAGCCATGCAGCTGTGTGGCACAGCGGGCGACTACTTCCCCTGCGGCGTTACGGCACCTATTGTATTGCAACATGGATGCTTTCATGCCGGCCACTCCCCGCTGCTGCGTCTTCTTTCCTGTTCCATTCTACCCTGCCACCCCGCACCTGCCCCCGCAGTTCATTTTGGGTAATACCGGCTTCAGCCAGGCATCCATCAGCCACCAGCCCAGCAATGCCGAGCTGGTCATGCGGTCAGTCAGGTCCATGAGCAACCTGCTGCAGCGCAGCAGCACCGCCGGCGGCCGCAGCCGGTCAGGAACCAACGGCAGCGGCAACTGGAGCGCCGGCGCTTCCCCTGTGCTGACGCCGCTGATCACGCCGCGGGAGACGTCGGCGGAGGAGGCAGCAGAGGGTGCAGCGGCGGCGGGCGGCGGCGACGACAAGTAGGCGGGGGCATAGGAAGGGCATCCCTACAGAACAGACTTCCCGACTTGAGACCTTTCACAATTGCTTGACTGCATGCTTTGCATCAATGACTGCAATCGACACGGGATGCTGGAAGCTGCCCACGAGACGCAAACCATGCAGAGCAGCGCCGATGAGGGGAGCATCAACCCTAGACCTCGCTATTCGGCTTGCAAGCTGCACTGATCGCACCTCTGACTGGCTCTGGTGAATTCTAGCGGGCTAAACGGCGGCAGCAGGGTGCCTGGGCGCGGGTGGCGATGCTGCAGGCACTGCGGGTGCACGGCTGCCGGCATCACGTAGCCACAAGCCGTCTGAATGCTGGGCAGCCTGCAAGGCGGCGCCAGGCAGCGCCCAGCCCCCGCGCGCAAGCGCCGCCCTCCGCTGGCGCCGCTGGCGCCTATCCGAGCGGCTCGGATGACGACGGGCTGAACCCGCCGCTGCCACAAAGCGCGGTTCAGCCCAGCAGCAGCAGCAGCGCCGAGGGCGGCAGCGGCGGCGTCACCGGCGGCAAGGGCGCCGCTGCCGGCCTGCTGGACGCTCTGCGGGTGAGCGAGTGCCCATTGCCATTGTCATACAGTGCCGGATCGGCATCGGTGGCGTATGCTTGGTGCACAGATGAAGTGGCTTTCGTGAGGCTGGACATGCCTGCACCCCAGTCTGCAGTCATGTGACTCAGTATCCGCAGTACACGTGCCTGCCCCTGTCACCCTTCTTCTTTTGCTAGCCGACCACGCGTGTCTGACCGCACGCTTTCCTGCAGGCAGCATGCATGGCATATGACCGTGCGGCAAAGACACGGCCAATCCTGACCAAGGCATTGACATGTAAGTCGACTTGCGCTTTCTTGGCGTGAAATGCAACTGCGCCCGCTCGCACTCCCTGCGCTGCCCTCCGCCTCCCTCACTGCAGCCCCCAACCCCCTCATCCTGCAGCCTTTGTGGGCTTTGCGCTGGGAGACCGCATTGCGCAAAGCGTGGTGGCAGGGCCCTATGACCCGTTCCGGTGAGTCGGGGCGGTTACGGTTTGTTGCTGCCAATGCCAGACCAGGGACCACGGCCCTCTCATTGCAGGATGACCTGTTCGGTGGTGTGACTATCCACACGCTCCACACATGTCCCTCCTGCCCAAACCAGGTGTGCGCGCCTCTCCCTCTACGGTCTGCTGGTGAGTGCTGCTACAGGGCTTGCGTTGCTGCCACCATTTGCTGCTGCTGTGGCCCATGTGTGTTTCCATGCCCCGTGCCATGAAGCCTGCCATGTTCGCCATTTCATCTGTCGCCTGCAGATCGACGGGCCGGTGGGCCACGCTTGGTATAAAATGCTGGACAAGCACATCTGCCCAGGTGCGCACATTGCGCGTCTGCTGGGCCCCGCTCATCGCGCATGCATAGCTGCAAGGGCTGGCCATGTCGAGCAGGCAGCAGCATGGTGGCCCAATTGCTATACAGTTTGAAAGGTAGCCAGGAGGATTGATCCCACCGCTGGATGCAGCACCCCACACCTCGTGCCCTTCCCCTCCGCTGCCGCCCCCAGACGAGCCCACCTCCAACAAGGCGGTGCTCATCAAGACGGCGCTGGACCAGCTGGTGTGGGGCCCTGGCATGACGCTTGTGTTCCTGGCCTTCCTCAAAACGCTCGAGGGCCGACCAGACCTCATCCTGCACACGGTGAGTGGTGCTTGTGCGAGCATGGGAAACCCTCGGCCGGCAGCGCTGTTTTGCAGATGGGCAGCTGCTGGTGGGCAACTTGGCAGCAGCCTGATGTGGTTGCAGAAAGCACATATCCAGTGGGCGTTGACGGCTCAAAACGTGTGCATGGCTCCTGCAGATTGAGACCAAGTTTTGGCCTATGCTGCTTGCCAACTATGTGCTCTGGTGAGCTGGATTGCGGCGGAGTGTGCGTCGCTGCAATGCTCTTGCAGCTGTGCCCTCCCTGGCTTCATGAGTTGGGCGTGACGGCGCCAAGGTATTTTGACTTGCCAAGCTGAAATGCACCTAGCTGACGCCCTGGCCATCACCTTGGCGTGCAGGCCGCTGGCGCACCTGATCTCCTTCAAGTACGTGTCCACGGACATGCGCATCCTGTTCAACAACGTGGTGGCCCTGGGCTGGGTGAGTAACAGCAGCGCACCAAAAGGGCGAGCACGAGGGGGTTGGAGGGCTGCCAGCTGGGAGGGGGCCTCAGCAGCCTGGCGGCACACTTGGTGCTCATTGCCTGGCCATGTCACCTCACCTTCTTCCACGTTTACTGCCCTCCTGCTGCCTGCCTGCAGACAACCTACCTGTCCTTCACCTGTGGCCCCGCCTCGGGCGGTGCCACCGGCACCGCAGACGGCACAGCGGCGGCGGCGGCAGCCAGCGCGCTGCTGTCTGCCATCCCCTGCAGCAAGATGCCCGGCGCGCTGCACAACCCGGGCTTGGCAGAAGCGGCGCAGCAGGTGGCTGCCTTCCAACAGATGCTGTCTGCGTGGGGCACAAAGGTGCGTGGGCGGGGCCGGCCAGTTGTGCTGCACCATGGCTGCATCACCTGTCAGGCTGGTAATCAGGTCTGCCCACTGAGACTGCGCTCACCAAAGCCGGCCCACTCCATGCCCACCATGCCCACTGTGCCCACCACTGAGTGCGCGCTGCATCCCTCTGCTGGGCTCGCCGCCCCTCCCGCCCCCTCCCCCACGCCCACCGTTGACTCGCAGATGCTGCACCTCTGCACCTCCGCTTGCAGAGCCTGCCGCCTGATGCCCTGGTGGAGTGGGTCCGCTTGAAGGTAGGGGGTGGGTAGGGCTGCTGAGCAGCCTTGGCTAACACGCGGGTTGGATTCATTGCCGTCTACTCATGCACACGACCTCTGCACTGCTAATCAAACCCTGTGCTGTTCTTTCCCTGCCCTGTGCAGGCAGAGGTGATGCAGGCAGCGTGCCAGCAGCCAGTGCGCCTGCCGCCACCCTAATCATAAACAGGAGCAGCACTTGTACCGCACAGCCTGGTGCGCCGGCACACAACCAGTCATTCCTCCTGTACATGTGTGGCAGCCCCCAACCTGTAACCTGCCTGCCCTCTGCCTTCTCCGAACCCAATCTCATTTGTACCCTTAGACTGACGTTTGCACTGAGGTTAATTCGACCGCCGTTTCATGCCGCACCTCTGCTTGCTGCCCATCTGTCAATCTGCGGAGCTGTGTGTATTGATGTCCACATACCGCTACTGTAAGGGGAGGAAAAGAGGCAGGCAAAAGGGGAGGGCAAAAGGGGGATGCTAGCAAAGAATTGGGAGAGCAGTAGCTAATGTGCTAAACGAGCAGTACTTGGCAAAAAGACACGGGGGGACAAATAGCAGGGGACTGCTATCAAGGACGGAGGTTTTTTATCATGGCACACAGGCATAGATTTGAGGGAGGTTCAAATCTGAGGCACAGAGGCGATACAGAGGCAGGTCACGGCATTGCGACACAGGGTGGGAAGAGATTGGCAGTTCGTTTGGCCGTAGCGGCATGTTCACCGCGCCGGGCCAGGCAGGTTCGCCAAGAAGCGTGGACGAAATAGCTAGGGTTGAGTGAAGGGGGCAGGGGCCAGGGCAGGCGCATGGTAGACAGGAATGGCATGCGCCTGCACAAAATGAATGGGAAGGTGCGGTTAGGGTCCAGGTGCGGCTGTACATGGAGAATGCTCGTCGCGCTCAGGCGTGCTGCAGCGGCTTGCTGGCGGAGTGGTGCCATGGCGAGCTGACTACGTTGCCGCCCAGGGTGGGCCGGCCCGCTGGCGCAGGTGCCGCCGCCGCTGGTGCTGCTGGCGAGGAGTGCGGAGTGCTGCTGCCGGTCATCTCAGTGATCCACGGATCCTGCAGGGCTTGTGCAGCCGTGATGCGCCTGCGGTGGGGCAGCCAGGGAGCACAGGAGTTAGCGTCGAGTCCCCTTGGCAGTGCTTGGGCCGCAACCAACAACACAGCAAGGCTGCCTGCACATACTGCCCTTGCGTGCCCCACTTCAGAAGGCAGAGCACTGCGCCTCGCCTGCTGCAGTCGCGATCCAGCATGCACGAGAGCAGCGCCAGGGCGCCGGGCGACAGGCCGTGCCAGGCGGGGCCCACAAAGTGGATGGGCTGCTCCTGCACGCGCCGCCAGTACTCGCCCTGCAGTGCATGTGGTGGTGGTGGGATGAGGTGGGACGCGAGGGGAGGGAGGCCGGCAGGGGAGCCCTGCTGCTCAACACAAGCACTTGGTGATGCGCAGTGCGGTGCAGCACACCACCCGGCAATGCAGGCTGCCCTGCAGTGCCAGGCCCCGCTCCAGCCCACACCTGGCTGATGTTGTGGCGGGGGTCGCAGAAAGGGAAGCGCTCCGACAGGAGGTGGTAGAGCAGCACGCCCGCGCTCCACACGTCTGCCTCGCAGCCGCCCAGGCCCAGGATGCACTCGGGCGCGCTGCAGAGAGAGCAAGGCAGGCGCAAGAGTGTGTTTGTGTGTGCCTGTGCCAGTGCTTGCAGGGCACATTTGGCTGGGGCAGTGGTGATCGCCACTGCTGTCCTGCCATTGCCCCCGCCCACTGTCCCCATCCCCACCTGTAGAGCGGCGTGCCGGCAGAGAGCCGGTTGCTGGGCTGCGGGCCCTGGGTGCTGCGGCAGCACCCAAAGTCGGCCAGCACCACCTCGGGCCGCCCATTGGCATCCAGGCGGCGCACCAGCTGCAGGGCGGAGGGAAGTGGAGATGGGGCTGTGAAGTTGAGGCCTGGAACGTATGCAGCAGGGCAGAAGCAAGGGCAGCCAGCGCACTGCATAATCAACCGCTGACCTGTGAGCCATGGGCGGCCGATGAACCGGCCTGCTACGTACATCCGAGCGCTGCAAACCCTGCCACCAATGCCTAACTCACGAGATTTTGGGGCTTGATGTCCCTGTAAGCAAGGCTGTGGCGGTGGCAGGCCGCCAGGCTGGCCAGCAGCTGGCGCAGGATGTGGGCGGCCTCCCGCTCCGACAGCCGCGCAGAGGGGCGCTGCGCCAGCCAGCGGCCCAGGTCTGTCACGCACAGCTGCACGGCGGAGGCCAGGGCAGTGGGATGGGTGCAGCATGCGCCAGCAGATCCTTCTCGCGTCCCATGCATCCTTTTCGACGAGTCTCACGGACCATCCCAGCCTTCCTGCTCACCTCCGTGATGATGTAGAAGTAGGACGAGTCCTGGCGCACGTCGTGGAAGCGCAGGATGGAGGCGGGGGCGGTGGCGCTGAGCGCGCGCAGCGTAGCCGCCTCCTCCCCCACCACCGCCGCCTGCTGGCACGGCAGCTTGTTGTGCTTGTACTTGGGCAGCTTCTTGGCCGCCAGCCGCTGGCCTGGAGGGAGCAGTTCAGGGGAGGGCACGTCGTGCAAGGCACTTCGGCAGCACCAGGGTGCGGCGGCACTGCGCCTTGCAGCGCCTGTGCAGGCGACAGCGCAGACGCGCACCTGTGTGGTTGTCCGTGCACTCCAGCACCAGGGCAAAGGAGCCGCGGCCAACCTGCAGTGGGAAGCGGATGGCCAAAGTGAGCGGGCAAACACGGCGGCGCAGGCGCCAGGGGCGGGAAGCGGTGGCGGCGCACCTCGCGGCCCAGGGTGTAGTCGGCTCCCAGCGCGGCGCACTCCTGCAGCCGAGCGGCCGCCGGTGATAGCGTGGAGGCCGGTTCAGCGGCGGCGATGACACGAGGCGGGCGGGCCGCCCGCTGCTGCGCCGCGAATGGCCGCTGCGGTGCTGCGCATCGTTGTGAGGGGATCAGCAGCGCCACTGAGAGTGCGCAAGGCATTCCGTCGCTCCGTGCCTTCCGCCGCTCCTCTGCCCTCTGCTAGTCGACCGGAGTTCAAGGATCGCCTGGATGAAACGCGTGGAAGGTTCAAGGGAAGATGGAATGTGCCGCCGCGGTGCCACCGCCGCCTCTCGTGGCCGCATGCATGCCGGGTGAGCGCACGCTGAACACTGGTGAGAACAGCCTTGCAGCGCCTGCCGGCTGGCCATCTATTCAGACCAACACCCACAGCACTGCCCATCGCCACCACAACTTCACCTCCACCCCGGCAACGTGGTGCTTACAACAGGGGCAGCCCTGGGACACACCGAGTGCCGCCCAGCGCTGGCTGCCGCATCTTTGGCTAGAACGAGGCGTGGGGCAGCGCTCAAGAATATGAACACAAAGGTATTTTGTGCAGCAATTCTTCAGTGGGCGCTGGATGGCAGATGAAGGAGCGTAAGACGATGCGTTAAGGCTGATGGGAGTGGATGCTCATGCGATTTGATGCGAAACACAGGGCAGGGGTGGGGAAAGAGCAGTGTGGGGGCGCTGGGAACGGCTGATAAGAGGTGGGATACAAAGGACGCGCGAAAGAGGCACTGGTGGGGCGGGCTTGGCTGCACGCGCAGCAGGCACCAAGGAAGGGAACAAAGGCAGGCTCGCAGCCGTCAGGGCCACTCAACCGTGGTGGTGGTGGTGATGAGCAGGCTGGGGAAAATGGTGTGGAGAAAGAGATTGTGTAGTGCACAGTGTGGTCGGTGGAAGGGGTACTCAGCCAAACCAAAAGCTAACAGGTGCGGGTCATGCAGGCAATGCCTACTGACCTCCGTGCCGCTGCTGTTGCTGCTGCTGCTGCTGCTGCTGCTGCTGCTGCTGCTGCTGTCCCGCTGGCGGCTGCGCGAGGCGCACCAGCAGCGACACCAGGTCGGCGGTCGCCTGCGCGCCTGCCGGCGTGGGCGGCACGGCTGGGGCCGGCGCAGCGGGCGGAGCCTGCTCCCCGCCCAGCACCCTGCCCAGCAGCTGCATCAGGGCTGTGGGCTGCGGTGGGCCAGCAGGAGCAGAAGCTGGCGGCTGCGGCTGCTGCTGCCCTGGCTGCGCGCCGGCCTGCAGCAAGGCTTGCAGGGCCTGCAGGGCCGCCGACTGCGACCCAAGCGGGAACCCCTGCATGGCGCCCTGCACAGTGGGCGCCTGCAGCGGCGCCTGCGCCGTCTGCACCGGCGGGAGCATGCGTGCTGCTGTGGGGGAGGGGAAGGTGCCGCCGGAGGCGCTGGGCTGGCCACCCGACGTTTCGCGGCTGCCCCCTGCTCCCGCCGAGCCCTCCCTGGCGATGCTGCTGAGCCATGCTGTCAGCTGGCCTGGCGGTGGCGGGGCAGGCATTGGCGGCAGGCCCGAGGCATGCCCAGAGCCGGAAGCGTCACCGCCCAGACCGGCGGGTGCCCATGGCGAGGCTGCTAGTGAGGGACCTCCGGCGCGCCCATCTGCTGGGGCGGCCTCGGTCTGCTGCGCCTGCGACGCTTCCTGCCGAGTTGCAGGGGGGCCAGCATGGCGCTGCAGGTCGCGGCGCGACCCCTGCATGTGCACACGTGGAGCAGTGACCCTCAAGTTAGCTCTCTTGCCGGCACCACATGCCATGAAAACGGATGCCCTTACTCGCACGCCCCACTGGCATTGGCATCACAGCCCCCATCGAGCAGGCGGCAGCAAGCACCTGCGGGAAGCGGTTTTGAAAGTCTCGGAGCTCCCGCTCATACCGCTCCCTATCCTGCTAAGACAGGAAGTTAGAAAGGGAAGCCCAGCGGTGAGCCACACGTGCGGCTGTCGACCACTCACCAAGCATCTCACCAAGGCGAGAAGCCAGTTGCAACAGCTAGCTTAAGCAAGCAAATAGCTTAAGCATGCATGCAGAGCAATTAATGCCGCTGCCACCACGCCATAGTACGCCGCGGCCCACGCAACAGCTGCAGCCCACAGGCACTGTTCAGCAGCCGCAACTTGCCTGGCGCGCCTGCTCATTGTACGGCTCCCGCTCCTGCGCTGGCAGCTGCGCCCACCTCTCCCCCACGAGCTGCATACAGTTGGCAGGGGCCAATGGAGGGCTCCGGTGAGCGGGACCACAGTCTTGAGGCCAAGCGCAGCCGCAGAGCCACCTGCTTTGCGCAGACTGCTGCACCGGTAGCACGCCATTTTGCACAGCCACCGGCTTCCACGCCCTGGCAAGCGGCTTTCACGCGAGGGCTGGCGCCGCACCTTGCTGATGCCCTTCTGGTCTGCGTGGGGGTGCTGCTCCTTGATGGTCGGGCGCACTGCATCCGAGAAGAAGTTGAATGGCGTCCTGCGGTGGCAGAGGGCCCGGCAGCGTGGCCCGTTCAGCATGGCAGGCAGCGGCACTGGCGGCAGCGGCAGCAGCCGCGAGGGAGGGTGCGCTACGGCTCAGGCTGGCTGTGCTGCCGCGCTCTGGTGCAGGGGTGGGGGCGGGGCGGCGCTGCACCTGGGCTTCTTCAGGGGCGCTGAAACCGGGCGGGCTGACTCCAGGAAGGCTGAGGGAGGGCAGATGAGCGCGCCTGCGAGGGACAGGGGAGACGGCAGGCACGGTAGGGTCAAGACCCTGCCAGGCAGCGGACGGACCGGCGTGCCTCCCGCTCAGCGCTACACAGGGACCCTGCAGAGAGCGCAGGGCGGCTTGCAAGGCCCCGAGGGCTGCGCAGGAGGAGGGGGAAGCTGGGGTGTGCAGGGAGGAAGCTGGCGGTGTGGGCGCAGAATCCGCCTGATCCGGAGGGTCTGGGCCGCAGAGGGCCTCGGATGTCGGGCTACTAGCACATTTGGGGCAAAAGGACGTCGTGAGCGGAAGGGGAGGGGCCAACCGTACTCCATTCGGCCGGTGGAGCGCCCGCCGCACGCTGTCCTGCGCGGTAGGGGGGCGGGGCGTGGTAGGGACCATGAAACCTCCAAGCGATTTCATTACGGTGCCTGGGGCGCCTCAGTCGGACACAAGGCCTGACAGCATAAACTGGAGTGTGGCAGGCAACTGCTGTGAGGGCCGAGCGCTGCGCCGCAGCGCTGCCGCCGCCGCTTAGGCCGGCGCCGCCGCCGCACCGGTGCTGTGCAGCGGGCATGCGTCTGCCAGGCCGCCCAGCCCTGCAGGCCGCCTCCCTCCCACTCCCTGCTCACGTCCCCAGCATGCGCAGCGCGCTGTGCTCACCCTTCCACTCATGCCCGCCCAGACGCAACGTGAGAAAGGCGGTGGATGGCGGGTGGCAGCCCTCCACACGAAAGCTGCCTTCGGCATGAAGCCACGACGGGTCCACTGCCGCCGGCGGCTGGCCTGGAGAGGGGAACGCCATCAGCTGCAGCTGCTCGCCCAGGGGCGGCTGCTCTCCCGGCGGCTGCCCCTCCAGGCGCGGCCGCTTGCTGGCAGGCTCGCCCTCGGGCTCGGCGGCGACGGGCGCAAGCGGCTCGGCGGCGGCGGGTGTGGCCAGCGCTGCTCGCAACGCCTGGCCCGCAGCGCGCTGCCCTTGCTCTTGAGGGGAGCCCATGGCCCTGGCGGCCGCCCGCGAGACTTGGGTAGCCCTGCTGCCAGCGGTCAGGTCGCGCAGGCAGAACGCAGGAAACTCGGCGTCCAGGCGGCGCTGCGCGCTTGCAAGCTCTGCCGTAGCCTCAGACGCTCCAGAAGGACGCCCGGGCCCCTTTAGAGAGCAGGAGGGAGGTGCAGGGAAGGTGTGAGGCCGGCCAGCGGGCCGCGGGTGCTGCGCCTGAGGCCCCGCTAGTGCCGATCAGCGGTCAGCAGGGGAGCGGCACACATGGGACGGCCGATGACGCGCGGCGGGGATGAAAGCAGGCTGCACACCTGTATTGGCCAGGCCAACGGGGCTCTCCGTGCCCCCTGCCGCCTCCAACGAGGTCGCGGGCCGACGATCTTCACGCTGCGGCAGTGGCCGGTCGCCCAGCGGCGCGCAGCGCTCGCCAAGGGCGCGCGCCCGCGCCAGCACGCCCGCGCTGGCCCGCCTGCGGCCGTTCAGAAGTCGGAGGGAGGTCCAGGAAGGCTACGAAGAAAGGGCAACAGCACCAGGCGCCTTGCGCAGGCGTTAATTCCACGCAGCGCCGGCCGGCGCCGCGCCGCGCTCGCCACACAAATGCTGCACTGCCAAGCTGCAGGGGGAGTGTTGGAGACAGCCAGGCATGCTGCGCAGCTGCACGACAACAGAGACAGCTGGGTTCAGCCTCCGAGCAGCGAAGCACGCCTGCTTAACACGCACGGGCGCGGCAATCCATCCGCCGTGCGGCGAAGTATGGCAACGCGCCGTTCCGCGCCTGCATCCCGCTTGTGGCTCACAGGCCGTGGGCGCTTTACAAATGTACATGGCAAGCAGCAGTGGTGCGTAACGAGCCAGATGCAGGCGGTGCGGCCCGCATGCCGCATCAGCTCTTGCACGCCATGCCTCCATGCCGAGCGGGTACCACCTCCGGATCCGCCAAGCCGCTACAGGCCCAACGAGATCATGTACTGCAGCCATGGAGGGCCCCGCAGGGCGCAGGCGCGGGGTTCAGCCATCGTGGTCCCGGCGGGCGCTGCCATGCCATGCAGCTTCTCCAGCCAGCCAAGCCCACACTGGCAGCACATGCCCCATGCCGCGGCCACCAACCCACCTGCTTGTAGTTGGACATGAAGCGGGCCAGGAAGGCCTCCAGGTGGAAGATAGCCTTGGAGCCCTCCTGCGCGCACAGCATGGGACCACAGCATGGCACAGCGCACAGTGGGACCCTTGCCAGCATTGCCAGCGGCGATGGCGCAATCCGTCCCCTTCAGTTGTTGCGGCCTTGCCTGCTGCCACTCCAGCCGGCGTGCAGCCCCTACCCACAGACCTGCAGGCGGTGCTCGTAGAATGCGGCGTCCTGGGCGGTCGAGTGCCGCAGCTCGTCGTCCAGCTTGGGCATCAGCGCCAGGCACAGCTTGCGCAGCACGATCTGGCGGCAGGGAGGTAGGAGGCAGGCAGGACGACATGATGGGGAGTTGTGGGGAGCGGCACACGAGCTGCTAGCCATGCTGCTGTGCCACGGAACCGCACACCGAAAGGGCAGCAGCTGGGCAGTGTGTGCATGGTGGCAGCAAGTGGACCAAGGGGGGTTGCCGCAGCCATCCTCCTCCGCCTGCCGGGTGTCTTCCGTCGCTGCCACCTGTTGCCCTCACCTCTGGCGGTATGCAGTTGACCAGCAGCTCGTACAGCTTGCCGCGCACCTGCAGGGTGGCAGCCAAAAGAAGCAGCGGCAGGTTGCAAGCCACTGCACACAGGACGCACTTCAGTACAAGCATTGTGCGGCAAGGATGTGACCCAGAACAACAACTCCAGCTGGCTGCTCCACAGGTCTCAAGCTTGCAAGAGCAAGCGGGCTATCACAGCAAGGTGTGGCGGCGGCTCCCTGGGAGTGACGCACCACAAACAGCTGCTTGGGCGTCTGCTCCCGCAGCACGTCCCCCGCAATCTCCTGCAGCCAAAACAATGCACAAGCGAGCAACTGTCAAAGCAGCAGAGGGATTCAACGGCCCGCTTCTCCAGCTTGGCACCCGCTGCTCTGCAAGGGTATCAGGTCTGCAGCCCATGGCATGCGCGCCCACCTGCACCGCTGCGCAAAATCAACGCACTTCCCTCAGGCTGCATGCCCTACAAAGCAGGCTGCTTGATAGGCGCCCTGCCTTGCCTGGATGTACAGCTCCCAGTCGGGGGCCGCCACCTGCTGGTCGTCTGTGAAGGGGTACTGCTGCACCCTGCACGCCTCCAGGCTCAGCAGCGCGCGCCGCAGGTTGCGGTCGCAGCCCGCCGCCAGGCGCGACGCCAGCGGGGGCGGCAGCGACAGCTTTTCGGACGCCGCCACCCGCCCCAGCTGCTCCTCAATCTGCTGCAGGCTGGGTGCCGCCACGCGGATGCACAGGCATCGGCTGCGCACCGGCTCGATGACCTGCATGGGCAAGGGCGGGCAGAGGAGTGGGGTTGGCAGTCCAGGGAGCGAGGCCAGGCCATCCGCGAGTGGTGAGTGCCCGAAGCCGAAGCAGGCATCATGCAGTGTGCCGTTGCAGCACTCCTGCCAGCAGGTTGAGTACAATCAATGAACACAGCAGCCCCCTTGGCAAACGCTGCCCCTCCGCTGTACCAGTAACATAACTGCCGCACCTTGGACACGTTGTTGCAGCAGAGCACGAGGCGGCAGGCGGCGCTGTACTTCTCCATGGTGCGGCGCAGCGAGTGCTGCGCCTCCTTGCTCAGCCGGTCCACCTCGTTCAGCACCAGCACCTGCACAGGGCGAGGCAGGCGAGAAGCAGCAGACGGCAGCATTGAGAGGCGGGGTGGGGCGGGGTGTCACGGTCACTGGGTGGCACGGCAGTGGTTGGCACCGCAATGAGTGGGGCGGTTGTAGGGAGGCATGCGCTGGGGGTGAAACGAAGTGCCTTGACCAGGCGGGCGCCGCAGACAGCTGTCATTCCACCCACCTTGAAGCCGCGCTGGCCATCGATGCCCACCGGCCGGCTCTTGGCCATCTCTTTGATGATCTCCTGCACCACATACCTGCAGCAAAGTGGGAAGAGTGCAGGCCATGCGGCGGGGTTAGGGAACGCATCAGCCAAGCAAGCATAGATGGAACGCACAGAAGCCATGCGGCAAGGCAGTGAGCCGAGCAGGGCAGAGCCAGGCAAGCATGGCGGCCAGCTGGCGACACTTCACACCGCACCATATGCATGCAGGCAGGCTTAAGCGCTGCCGTAACTAGGTACAACGGGGCGCTGCAGCCCAGCCTCACCGGTCGTTGTTGCCCACATCGGAGGGGTTCATCTCCACGTGGTAGGCGGAGGACACGGTGGCAAACTCCACCTACAGCAGCGTGCAGCGGCAAAGACCATGTTCTGGGCAAATGGCAAGAAGGAAATGCAGGCAGAACCAGCCTGCACTGCCGCAGGCAGGTCCCATGGCCTACAATGCCGCGCACGTGCGACAAGCCGCCTCACAGCCGTCGTCCATTGTTAATGCCAGCCTGCCCATTTGCTCCCATGAGCAGCCTGGGCAGGTGCAGCAGCAGAGCGAGCGCACCTCCAGCTTGCGGCTGGGCAGCTCAATCTTCCAGGGCTTGCACTCCACCTTGAGCTGCAAGTGGGCAGCAGGGCACGAGGGGATGTGTTGAAGGTGTGCTGGTTTGTGCTGTTTGCCTGCCGCAAGCCATGCATGCCGCCTAGCAGCCGATGGATGCAACTCCTTCCTCTGGTCCCCCAGCTGTCAACCACTGCCGGCCCCACCTTCTCTACGCCCGCGCCGTAAATCTCCCGCAGCAGCGCCAGGATCAGCGTCTTCTTGCCCGCGCCCGCTGGCCCGTAGAACAGCGTGTGCGGGCAGTCGCCTGACACCACCTGGATTGCACAGCAATGTGAGACAGAGAGCAGTTGGCAGAGGGTGGCCGTGTAGGTGTAGCCTGAAGCAGCAACGCGAGAGACAGCAAGAGCAACCGACGGCGGGTGGCGCGGCACAGCAGCGGCATCAGCGGCAGCGGGCAAGGAATGCAGCAGCTACCCCAGTGCTGACCAGTTTGCGCAGGTTGTCTGCCACATCTGCATGCAGCTGGAACTGTTCTAGTGCCCTGGGGCGGTACTGCGTAGCAGGGAATGGAGCAATAGCGTGACGTTGAGCGGCGCTGAGGCAGCGGCGGCGGAGTCTGCACGCAGCGGGGGCACGCCGATCGCCCGGCTCGCACCTTGTCTACAAACAGCATGGCCGCCTGCTGCTATCCTGTCGCAGCCGCTGCCTCAGGCCGCCTGTGAGGGCGCCGCGAACTTGCGAGTTGAAAGCCGGGCAGCTGGGCGGCCTGTGCTTTGGCTTGATGAGCAGATCAGAGGATGCCGACGGTCTGATCGCGGTCCACAGAGGTGACGGCAGCAATGCGGGCGCTGCATGGGCGCCCATGCCGGCAGCGCAGCGGCGGAGCAGGTGGCAAGCCAGATCTACGCCTTGTTCCAGCTCCTGTGCACCGCCACGCTCTGTGCAGTGACCCTTGCATCCATCCACGCGCGTGCGAGCAAGGCGCGGCTGGGTCGGTTGGGGATGGCTGGAGAGCGAAGCGGGCAGGGGGCAATGCGGCGGCTGCAACGGCTGGCAATCCTGCTCGTGGTGGTCAGCCAGGCGGCCGGTGAGTCGTGCGGCCCTGCTGTCGCCAGTTGCTGCGCCGGTGGTGGGCGGCGGCGCAGGCGCCGAAGTTCCTTGCTCGGGTGCACATGCATGCTCAGTGGCAGGCCAATTGCATGATCGGTCCTGGTATCATGCTCTTCTTTTAATGCTTGGTTATGCACCTTGCAAGTTCTGTTGCCCGCACCCAGACAGTCGGCAGTTGACCAGCTTCCGCCCCACCAGCGTCTGGAGCACAGCGGCTGCATTTGCCCTGCTTCCCTCCTGCACGCCGCCAGATCCAGCAACCGTTCGCTGCTCCTGAGGTGCATGCTCGCTTTCTCGGCTGCTGCAGCATACCCGTGCACACCGAACGACCTGGAGTCTTGCCCCAAGATCCCCGGCGGGCTGCGCCCCGACCAAGTGCCGCAGTTCATCACAGGTCAGCATTGCAGGAGTGCAAGGATTGTGATGATGCAATTGCATGTGCTTACTCATGCTGACAGCTCTGCAGAGATGTGGAATGAGTCAGCAAGCATGACTCGCATTCATCCCGTATTCCCTCCTGGGCTGCCGCCGCTGCTTTCATGCCGCTACTCTCATGCCCTACTGTCGCCCCCGCAGTCACATGGGACGACGGCATCAGCCCATTTTCCTATGGCCTGGTGGACAAGATCCTGGGCGGGCTGAAGCAGCGCAACGACTGCCCCATCCCCTCCACGTACTACATCTGCGTGACGGGTGAGCTATTTGGGAGCGAATTCATGGCATTGTGGGATGTGTGCTGTTTCAGGCAGTGTTGTGCACTGTGTTTGCTGCATGCCTGCTCAAGCGACCCTTGCTTGCTCTGCCCCGGCTTCTACAGACACCATCCCAGCAGCAGTGCAAGCCCTGTACATGGCCGGCAATGAGATTGGTAAGTGCAGCGCAGCATGAGAGCATGCAGCTTGAGGGTGGCTGCCATTGATGCTGGCCAGCCGCCTGTCTTGCCAGGCCTGCCATCTGTGGTTGCACCCATGGGCAAAGCACCGTATTGGTGTTCCACACTGAGCAGCATAATACTGTGGTCCTGCGCCTCAAACCTGCAGCCACGCACACCATGACGCACGTGGGCAACCCGTCGCGGGAGGAGATTGTGGGTGCGCGCACCTGGCTGGCCAACGCCACAGGCATCCCGGAGAGCAAGATTGTGGGCTTCCGCGCGCCCTTCCTGCTGCACGACGAGCAGGGGCGCAAGGCGCTGGCTGAGGCCGGCTTCCTGTACGACTCGTCCATCCCCGACAACGTGCCCTCCAAGATCAGCCCCAGCCTGGAGCAGCGCAGCTGGCCGTACCGCATGGACCAGGGCATCCCACAGGACTGCGACACAGGTGGGGCTGGGCGGCGCCTGGACCGGGAGCGGGGCTGGGCTCAACCAGCGGAGCCCAGCTGAACGAGTGGAGCCCAGCTGCTGGCTGAAGGCATGCGCAGGGAATGGATTGGTGTTCAAATGAGCTCATCAGCATAGCCTCAGGTGATTGAAAGTTGAAAGCGGCCGAGCCAGACGCCACCCAATGCGTACATCATGCCCGCCCCACCCTTGCCCCCACAGGCAGCTGCAGCCCCGGCGAGCGGCACAACCTGTGGGAGGTGCCGCTGTGGTCGGTGGCGGACGAGAATGGCCAGCCCATTGCGTCGATGGACCCTCCCGGCAACGCATACGACAACTACAAGCGCGAGGCAAGCTGGCACACCTTGGGGTTGTCGAGTGGGTTGGATATGCGGCTGGGGTGGTGAATGAAGCACCATGCAGCTGGACCGCTATGCAGTTGTGGAGGCTGATGTGCTCCGTCACAGGCACAACTCAACCAGATACATGCACACCCGTTTCCCTTCCTGCTTGCAGCTGGAGCGGCGGCTGGCTGGCAACCGCGCCCCGCTGGGGATGTTCTTCCACGCAGGTGGGTGGGTTGGGCAGAAGAGAGCTGCCCGAGCAGGGTGGGGGTTGCTCGGCTGCTCAAGGCTTCATTGGCAGCTGCCGGCGGTGTGCTCTGCCCACCACCTTTGCACTCTGTGAAGGCAAGGTCTGTGCCACACAGCACACGTGCATGCTGATGTGCAGGCCGCTCTGCCCGGCTGCCTCTCCTGCTGCCCTGCTTGCTGCAGGCCTGCAGTCTGAGGCCTCCCGGGTGGAGGAGCTGCGCAAGTTCATCGAGTATGCCACCAGCCAGCCTGATGTGTGGTTTGTGACGACGCAGCAGGTAGGGAGGCGGGCAGCATGTGCCGCTGAATCACGACAGCGTGTTCTGTCCACGCTGCCCCCAATGCCACACGCCAACACACAACGTGCCATGCACGCATGCTATTGCCATGCCCTCACTGCTGCTGGTTCGCTGCTCCCATGTGCAGCTGCTGGCCTGGATGGAGAACCCAGTGCCCGCCAGCCGTGTGGAGCAGCAGCTCAAGTGCGAGAAGCCGCGGGACATCAAGGCGGACAACGTGTGCGAGACATTTGTGGGGTGAGTGCAGAGGCATGTTGGTGCCGCCTCGGCGCAGCGGACGTCAACCCAGGCGCGCGGCGATATGGCGCCGGGGCGGGGGACGCTGCGGTTGAGAGACATGGGCCATGATCGTGGACGTGTTGAAGCAACGCTCTGTGTTCTGTGGTTAGACGGGCAGCTGCAGCAGCAGCAGCAGGTGCACCGGCTCGCTATTCATGGTTGCTGGCTGCCGACCTCCAAGCGTGCCCCCGCACCCCGCCCCGCACTGCAGTGACTGCAAGTTTGGCACCTTTGACGGCACCACCTGCAAGTGCGCGTGCATGGGAGAGGGCACGCCGGGCGGCTACTGCCCTGACCCATCCACTGGAGAGTGCACCGCCATGTGCTCGTGAGCCGGTTGTGGCCCCAGCAGGCCGGCACATTCAGCGACCCTTCTTTGAGCTGTGTAAGCTACGACCCCTTTCTACCTACTGAGGTATGCATGATTTCATCCAAGTCCTTGATACTCAACATGTTGACGCTTGCATGCGATGTAATGCCCCACGCCTGAGACCGCCGCCGCTGCCACGTGGTGCACCTCACAGCGCGATTTGAATGGCTCTCAAACGAGTGCGGCACAGCGTGTGCATGCCAACAGCCACACAGCTCCCCGGCACCAGCGCGGCTGCTGCATCCCTGGCCTCAGCTGTCATGTGGCTCAACGTATGCGGCGGGAGGCTCAGCAGCGGTTGTGCAGATGAGGGAGCGGCATGTGGCCATGTGCGCCATCTGACGCACTCTCAACCACACACTGTACCGTGCAGCGGCGCGAGCAGCAGACTGGTGCAACACCAAGCAGCTCAATCTGGTGCGCTGCCCCAAGACACGCCCAGGTGCCTGGCAGCCGTGAATTTGAATGTTGGGGCCTGCGGCTTGCGGTTTGGCTGCGCGGCGCCGCAGAAGAGGAGTGGCCGGTGCTGGCAGGCGGTTGGAGAGCTGTTGGGGGGTGGCGGGCCCCCACCGGCCCTCCCGTTTGAAATGCGGCGCGCCCGGCCCGCCCCCAGTCGCAATTGCGGCCCAACCGAATCGGGTTGGGCGCGGGGAGGCGGCCAGGGTGCATGCAAGCTGGCCCGCGCCAGCACAGCGCGCCGGACAAGGCCGCCGCCGCCGCCGGGCGCCGCCTCCTTTTTGCCTGGGGTTTGTGGGCACTACGCTCGGGGCCATGTTCCTCTCTCTTCCTTCCGAGCTTATTGTGGACATTTTGGGGCTGCTCCCGGCCCGGGACCTCGCCGCGGCGCTGTGCAGCTGCGCCTCCCTCTCCGCCCTGGCCCCCCACGCCTGGCAGAAGGCCTGCCAGACCCGGTGGCCCGCCTGGGCGGCCATTGCAGCCGAGCCGGAGGCCCAGTGGCGCCGGCAGTATGAGCTGCTGTCGCTGCGGGAGCAAGAGGCGGGGTGCCTGCCCTCCGTGGCCGCCGTGCGCCAGACGCAGCAGATCGTGACGGAGCGGCACCGTGCCATCCTCACCGAGTGGCTGTGCGAGGTGAGGGGCCAGGGGAGGGCCAGCGGCGGGCGGCGGGCCGGCGGCCTTGCATGGTCGCCCACCAACGTCTCTGCCGCCCCCCGCAGGTCTCCTTCGACTGGGATCTCGACAGCACCGTTGTCTTCAAGGCCGTGGCCTACCTGGACCACTTCCTGGAGCGGCAGCCCGTGGAGGCCCTCTCCAGGTGCGCGGGTCCAAACGTTCCAGTGCTTCAAACAGCCGCCCGTCCCTCCCCCCGCCCCGATCTCGCCCTCCCCACCAATCAGCCGATCCCAAATTGCCGCCCCGCCCGCAGGTTCCAGCTGCTGGGCCTCGCCTGCCTACGGGCCGCGATGGGCGACGCCCGCAAGCCCTCGCAGCTGGAGGACATGGAGAAGAAGCTGGACGCCAAGAACTTCGCCTACATCAGCGACGGCACCTACACGGCCGGCGAGGTGGAGGCTGAGACGCAGGTGCGGGCGGCCGCCCGCGGCGCCGGCACGCCACTGCCCGGCTGGTGGCCTCCAACCCTGCCCTGCAGCCCACAGCTGCGTTTGCAGGCTGCAGTGGCCAGTGTGGTGGTGTGGCAAGGTGGGGACGCCTGCGCAGCGCGCTCAGGCGCCCCTCCGCCGCCCTCCCGCCGCGCGACGCCGACACCGGCCGCCCCTCTCCCACACCGCTCCCGTGCTCGCAGATCATCGCGGAGCTGGTGCCGCAGCACCTGAAGCGCTGCCCCAACGCCAAGATGTTCCTGCGCAGCTTCTGGTACCGCGCCACGCTGCGGCAGGTGGTGCACGCGGATGAGATGCACATCTACACGCTGGCCAGGTGCGGCGGGCGGCAGCGCATGCGAGCAGAGGCCGGCATCCAAGCTGGGGCATGAGTGCTAAGCTGTGTATGAGCATGCCGCAGCCAGTATTGGCTTGTCACCTGCCTGCAGCAACCCGCTTCAGAGGGCCTGGCGTCCAAACTGCCCCCGACAGCTGGCGGCGTGGCGGATAAGCGAGCGGCGTGCCCCGCGCAGTACCACCGACCAACAGTCGCCCGCCCAACCCTGCCGCCACCACCCCCCACCCCTCCCTGCCTGCAGCTTCCTTCTCCAGCTTGCGCTGCTTGACCTGGAGTGCAGCGGGCACGCGCCCTCGCTGATGGCGGCCGCCGCGCTGAGCGTGTCGCTCGAGGCCTTTGACAAGGAGGCCTGGCCCGCGGCGCTGCAGCAGTTTGGCTCCTACCTGCCCTCCGACCTGGCGGCCGCCAAGGCGCGCCTGGTGGAGCTGCAGGCCAGCCAGGTGCGCGCTGCGGAAGTGGCGACTGGCTTGCTGGTGTGCCGCTGTTGCTGTCGATGTGCCTGGGCGCGCACACCCGCTATTTGCCAGCTGTCGCCGGCATGCCCGACTGTTGCTTGCAGCTCGCCGGTGGCCGAAGCAGGCACGCCTCCTGCATCATTGCCCTCCGCCGCACATGCGCTGTCGCCTGACGCTGCTGCCGCGCTCGACCCGCCTCCCCACGCTTGCAGACAGCAGAGCAGCTGCGGCCCATCTGGCGCGGCATGCACGAGCAGCACTCGTACCCCGAGTATGATGCCGAGTGGTCGCGCGTGGTGCTCATCTTTTCCTGCGCCTCGCGGTCACACCTGGGGCCCCGCGGCGCCAGCTCGCCGCCGCCGCAGGACGCAGCCGCCATGCTGGTCGACTGAGCGGGGTGGCGTTGCGCGCGCGAGCGCCGGCCACCCGCCCAGTACCGTCAGCAGCAGCAGTAGATTTTGTAGAACCCAGTAGACAGCTAGCCACCCATTGCTCCAGACCTCACGCCTGACGTAGACCAGTTAGAGACTCCGACAGCTGGCGGCCTGCACTGCGCCTGAAAGCGCGCCCGCCCGTCCCGCACGCTGCTCCCCAGCCTGTTCCACTCCGCTCTGTAAGGCAGTGCGCCTTGTGCTCTCCTGCTCTCCCAGCACCCCCACACTGTAGCCCCCTGTTCCCTCTACACGCCCTGCCTGCGGCATTCTCCCAATCCCCTTTACTGCGCGCCTCAAGGCGCCCCAGCACTGACACCTGACCTTCTTTCCTCTTCAAAATGAAGTGAATGACTCCGTCCGCACACACTGGTCTGCTCTCATTTCGTGACACCCGCTGTCATCCTTTCGTCCACCCAGCCCCCGCCCAGCTGTCTGGGCGGGTCCAGTCGCACACAGTGTAGCCACCCCCTAGCCCCCCAGTAGCGATTTCATGGGGGACAGCACCAGCACCCCTGCCTTTTCACCTCCCCCCGGCTCTCTCTTCCCCACCTGAATGAACAGATGAGCTCAGCCGCACCTGCCCCGGCACCCAATGACTGTGAGATGACACTGAGAGGCATTACAGGCAGCGGCGCAAAGTGCAGGATATGCTGAGTAACTGGCTGCTCACTTCTTTCGCCGCTTGCGCCCGCCCTCGGCACGCGTCCGCAGCGGCTGCTTCTCCCCGGGCTTGCCTGCCGGGTTGCCTGCTGCTCCGCCGCCCTGCTGCTTGCCGCCACCACCGCCGCCCTGCTGCTTGCCGCCTCCTCCTTGCCACTTGCCGCCGCCCTGCGGCTTGCCGCCAAACTGCTGCTTGCCGCCCTGCTGCTGGCCGTTGCCGTGCAGCTTCAAAGGCTTGCCGCTGCCGCCGTCCTTCATCCATGGCTTGCCGCCGCTCTTCTGCTGCTGCCACGGCTTCTTGCCTCCGCTGCTGTCCTGCGGCCGCAGCTGCTTGTCCCCGCTGTACCGCTGCCCAGGCGGCTTTCCGCCGCCACCCCGGCCTTGCTGCTGCTTCCAGTGCTGCCGCTGCTGCGGACCGCCCTTCTGTTGCAGCGCCTTGCCAGCCTGCTGCCTGGGCGGCGCTGCTGCATGCTGCTCATGCTGCCGCTGCTGCTGCTGCTCATCCTCGTCTTCCTCAGACTCACTGCTGCTGCCGCCCGCGCTGTCGCTGCCCACGCCTGCCCCCTCCTCATCCTCTTCCTCCAACTCCTCATCGCTGCTGCCTGCCAGCGAACCCCCTGCAGCTGGCTCATCCTCACTGTCCTCCTCCTCTCCGGTTTCCTCATCGCTGCTGGGCGGCGCTGGCCGCTTCCGCTTGCCGGCCGCCGGCTGCGCAGCCCTCTGAGCAGCGGGCGCTGCCGCTGCTGCTGCTGCTGCTGCTGGCGCCGGCTGCTTGCTTGCTGCCGGCTCCTCATCATCGCTGCCCAGGAAAAAGTCGTCGGCCTCCTCCTCCTCGGCCTCCTCAGGCTGCGCCAGCGCCTGTGAGCAGGACAGGTGGTCAGCGGAGGATCCATAACAGGCGGTGGTGGTATAGCAATCTGCAGGCTTCCCAATTAATGCATGGCGACAAGTGCAACACCTTGCCCACAACCCGCACCCTGCCTGTTGCCTGCCCCCACCTGCGCTGCGCCACCAGCCGCCGCGGCGCCGGCATGAGCCGCCAGGCCTGCCCCCTCGTCCGCCTCTGCCAGCATGGCTGCCTCAGTGAGCTGGCGCTTGACGAGGGCCCGCAGCCGCGCCCGCTCGGCATCTAGGGTGGCCTATGGCGGGGAAAGCAAGGGAGGTGAGGCTGGGGAGTTGAGCCAACATGCCCGGACTTAATGAGAAAGCCAACATGCCGGTCAGCAGGAGGAACGCCGCACAGACTCAGTTGTTCACAGGGCCACATTCAGCTGCTGCCTGCAGGCTGCCCAGAGCACCCCTCTGTTGCAAGCCTGGAGTGCACCCACATGGCTGCTTCGGCCCACCTGCGCCTCCGGGTTGTCGGCCTGGCGCAGCAGGCTGACATATTTCTCAGCCTTGGGGAAGTGCAGCACGTACTCCAGGTCCTCCTTCACAGCCACAATCTGCTGCCGCAGCTGCTCCGCAGATGCACCGCCTGCCGTACCGCCCGCCGCTGCCCCATCTGCATCCCCGTCGCCGCCAGCTCCACCAGCTGCCTGCTCTGCGGCTGCCAGCTGGGCCTGCAGGCGGTGCAGCCGCCGCTCCAGCTTGACGCGCTCGAAGAAGCGGATCTGAAGGGGGCCAGCAGCCAGGCGAGGCATGAGCAGGCAAATCGGCGGCAGCTGGGCGGCAACAACTGAGCGGTGTTGCCGGCACCCACATGGTTTGATGCGCGACCACGGCTAGCAGCGCATGTGCAACTTCCAGCCTGCACCACCAGTGTCCTGCAACACCCTGTGTCCTGCAGCGGCTGCCCACCCACCTTGTGGTAGCGCACAGCGTATTTGCGCTCCAGCTCCTTGCGTGCCTGCTCCGTGGATGCCGCTCGCAGCTCCTCCAGCTTGGCCTCTAGCCGCCCCCGCATCTTGGGATCCAAGTCCTGCTGGGTGGTGGGATGGCAGGGCAGGCAGACCGCTTTTAGACGGTGGTTGAGGGTGGCATGGCAACGCCGGCGGCGGACGGCAGCAGGCAGGCAGCGGCGGCGGCAGTGCCCAGGGGCGGTGAGCGGCGGCCTTTGCCGGCGCTCCGAGACCTGGTAAATTAGCCATAGAATGCCCTTGTCTGGTGCTCCAGGCCAGCCGAGCAGCCGTGGAGCATGCGGGCCGGCGACCCACCTTCTTCAACAGCCGCTCGAGGTCTCGGATCTTGCCCTTGGTGGACTTCTGCTTGCCGAGAGTCTTGGTGGGCTTGCCGCGCTGCTTGGGGCCGCCGCCCGGCTTGCGGTGGCCGGCCCCGCCCTGTGGCTGCTTGCCCATGTTTTCTGCTGGCCTATAACGCTGATATGTCGTGTGCCTTGCGCAATGAGCGCCGAGAAGAGCTGCAGGCCTGCATGCATGACGGCGCGGAGGGCGCCGCCACCCTTCCACTGAGCGCACCATCACTGTAAACTTTTGCAAAATTCTGGCCGTTATGCCCGTCTAACTGATAAAAAGAGCGCACAAAATGCTGGGTAATGTGCCCCAGCCAGCATCGCCGCGGGTGGCCTGGCTTCAAAAGAGGCGCAGCTCGGCCATGCACTCGCGGCGCTTGGGTGAGCACCAGACGGCGAGGCGTGCGGCGCCCTCGGTGCCGGGCAGCACCACGTCAAAGCCGTACACCGTCTCCAGCAGGGAGGGGCGCATGCTGAGCGCCGTCTGCAGCACGCCCTTCACTGTGGAGCGCTCGCCCTCGCTGGCGGGGATGGAGGTGGGGTCGAGCGCAAAGCGCGCGTCCACGCGGGCACGCACCTGGGGAGGGGTGACGGGAAGGGTTGGGGAAGCGGGTCGATGAACCGCTGGATGCTTCTAGCACAAAACATATCTGCTGCTGCTGCTCCTGCTGCTGCTGCTCGTGGTGCAGCACACCCCAACCAGGCTGCAATGGCAAATACGCAACCACAGCTGCAAAACACGTCCGCCCTCTGCCAGGCCAATCCAAGCTCGCCCCGCCCAGCGCCGACTCACCGGGCCAAACACCTGCTGCGCCAGGCTGACCGACAGCGCGTGCCAGGCGCCGCGCCCCTCCAGTGCAAACGCGCGGTGCTTATCGGGCCGGTGCGCCGCGTCGGCGGTGAGGGTGGCGGGGTCTGGCACCACGCCCACCACGTGTGGCGAAGTGAGCCCCACATCCACACGGGCTGAGGCGGCGGTGTAGTCCAGGAAAGGGCGGGTGAAGCGGCCCAGCTGGCCCGACAGGCCGGCAGAGGCAAACACGCGCAGCGCGGTGCCCCTGTTGGGATGGGGGTGGGTCGACAGGGGGCAGGTGGATCAGCAAGTGAGGACCAACCCTGCAATGCACACCTCATCCCAGTATCAGCCGCATGTTGCCCCTGCCACCCAACCCTGCCCCACACCCCAAGCACAGCGCGCTACAGCCCCAGTCCCTCGCTCACTTGAAGTAGGGCTGCCAGGCCTCAGCTAGCTGGCTGGAGTAGCTGGCGCGAGACATGAGGCTGGAGGTGGAGGCCTGCCGAGCGTGGGCCGCCCTGCTGCCGCTGCTGCTGCTGCCACCGTGCGGCTCCAGCGGCTCCAGCGAGGCGTGGGGGAAGGAGAAGCCGCGCAGCGGCGGCAGCGGCATGCGCGCCAGGCAGCCCATGGCGGCGTTCAGCTTCAGGTGGGGCTGCAGGAGGAAGGGCGGTGGGGCAGGTGGGGGCCTGTTGGGATGGCTGAATGCTAACTTCGCTGCTGCTGTCCCTGCCAGCGAGCAAAAGCTAGTACCAGCGGACCGGCCTGCCTGCCTTCCAAGCAGACCACTCATTGCACCCGCACTGCCATTCCCTCCCCACCAACCCACCTGTGCCAGCAGCATGCTGTAGGGCCGCCGCCGCGGCTTCTCCTGCCGGCTGTCAGCCAGCTGCTGCGACAGCCGCTGCAGCGAACCGTCCTGTGCGCAGCATTGGTGGGGCAAACGGGCAATGGTGGGGTTGCTGCAGCCAGCCGGCACTGGAGCCAGCATTTCCTTTCCAGCCCCAACCCAGCTCAGCCCTGCCCAACCCAGCTCAGCCCTGCCCAACCCAACGCAGCCCAACCCAGCACACCACAGCACACCACAACTGAGCTTAGCCCACCTGCACGTTGCCGGTCAGCTGCTGCACCGAGCCCTTCACACGCTGCAGCAGCGCCGCGCTGTCCTGGATGGTGGCGGTGATGGCCTGGGAGGACAGCCCGCCAAACAGGCTGGAGGAGTGGGGCCCACCCCCGCTGCTGCTGGCACCACCACTGCTGCTGCTGCTGCTAGCCCCGCTGGGCGGCGGTGGGCGCTGCTCCTCGGCATCGCTGCTGCCGCTGGCCACATACCCGCTCTCATCTGCCTGCCCCGCCGCCGCCCCGCCCGCTGGCTGCGGCGCCTGCTCTTGCGGGTGCGTGTGGCGGTGCAGCATGTCGCTGACACGTTCGCCCATCTCACTCACGCGCTCACCCATCTGCTCCAGCGGGCGAATGAAGCTCTCCAGCGCTGCGCCTGGCTGGCGCTGCGGCTGCTGCACCCGCTGCTGAGTGGCTTCATCGCTGCCAGCTGCAGGTGCCTGAGCAGCGGCGGCGGCCTCTACTGCTGGGCTGACCGCAGCTGCCCCCTGCTCGCTCGAGAGGGCTGCCTCAGCAGGCTGCTCGCCATCACCAGCAGCTGCCGGCTCCTCGCCTCCTGGCTGCTGCGCCGCGTCCCCCCGCTTGCCCCGCCGCTGCTTGCGGGGCAGCGGCAGCGCTGGCTCCTCATCTGCCGCCTTTGCACGCTCCAGGGCTGAGGCCAGCTTGGTGCGGCGCGGCTCCTCGCCGCCGCCTGCCTCCTCGCCGCCACCCCCGCCATTGCCGCCGCTCTTGTCCTGCTGCTTGGCTGCCGGCTCGCCACCTGGCAGGCCGCTGCCACTGGCCGCAGTGCTGCCAGTGCTGCCGCCCTCCTTGTCCTTGTCCTTGCTGCCGCCCCGCCAGATGTGCGCCTCGCCCTCCACCGCCAGCGCGCCCTGGGCATGCAGGCTGGTGCGCCAGCGCTGCGACTGCCCCGGCCGCGCCGCCGCCTCGGTGGCCGGCGCCGTCACCTGCGAGGGAGCGGGTGCGATGGGGAGGATCAGGGCAGGGCGCTGTTCTGGCTGCTCCACCTGCCATACTGTTGAGCAGCAACGCACAATTCAATGGTGCTACGCTGAGCAGGAAGCCTACCAACCGCCCAGTACAACCTTCAGAACACCCCCAGCCGCACCTGGTGCAGGCCCACTCGGTACTGCAGGCCGTCCTGGCGGTCGTGGGAGGCCAGGTCCAGGCTGACTGCCAGCGGCACATGGCTCACATCCCCCGTGCTGTCCACATACTGCAAGTTGTAGCCCGCTGTGGCCGTCAGGTCGTGGCCCGGCAGCACACAGCGCAGCGAGGCGTGAGCCATGCACGGCTCCAGCTCTGGAGGGTTGGCGGCATGGCCCCGCCGCCGCCGCGGGCGGCTGGCGCCACCCCCTCCCGCAGTGCTCACAGCAGGGCCATCGGCTGCCAGCGAGGCCGCCGCAGCTGAGGGCCCCGGCTCTGCTGCTGTGCCGCTGCCGCTGCTGGCTGCCGCTGCAGCGGCATGAGCCTCCCTCAACTCGGACAAGCGCTGCACCAGCGCGTGCGTATCTGGCGCCTCCACCACCGCATTCAGCGTTAGGCGGCGGCCCAGCTGCACACGGCTGCGCGCGCACAGCCCGTAGTTGCCCAGATCACGCGCGGCTTCCAGCTGCGCAGGGTGGACGGTGATGGGCAGCATGGGGTGTTGACGGCAAGCGATGGGAGGGAGCTGTCGCCGGCATGAATGCACAACAGTTGTGGGCAGCATGAACATGCACAAGTGTTGCTGTTCAAGCAGCCAACTGCTACTGGCCTGCTTGGCTCCAGCACCCCAGCCCAGCATGCCCATGCCCCTCGCAGCCCACCTTGCCCACGCGGCCGCTGGCGCCCAGGTTATAAGCGCGCTGCGCCTTGACGCGCCCGCTCAGCGTGGTCCACCAGCGGCGCCCGCCCGCCTTGGCAATCACGCGGTCCAGCACCTGCGGGGAGGATGAGAGATAAAAAGCAGTTCAGTTACTGGGTTAAATGAGCAGCATGCACCTGCTTGCCTGACCGGGCAGGACTGCATGAAGCACCGTGGGATGTGCAACTGCTCAACCGCTCCCACCCCGGCCCAGCCGCCACCCACCACGCCGTCGCTGGCGCCATCATAGGACGGGAAGAAGGGCACGCGCACAGCCTGCGCCGCCAGCAGCTGCTGCGTGCGGGACAGCCCCGAGGAGCCGGTGAGGTTGAGGGCGGGCGGCTCACAAGGCAGCGACCACAGCTGCCCGTCCAGCGACTTGGTGGAGTGCACCGGCTGCTCCCAGAACTGGCTGGCAATGCTGCTCTTCACATTCTGCCGGCTCGCCGCCTTCTCGCTCACAATCGGCATCGGGCGCGGTGGCCTGGCCTGCAAGCACGAGCGGCGGCGGCGGCGGCGGTGAGCCAGCGGCAGTGAGCGCACTCAGAGTAAGGGATGGGGCCACGATCGCTTCCAGCACACTCTGAGGAGCCTGCCCCAACGCACCTAGGCCCGCTGCGCTGCCGTTTGCCGCGGGGCGCCCGACCAAGCTGCCTCTCCAGCGCCCTGCGTTCGCCGAGCGGCCTTCCCGAGAACTCGATCGTCACTGTCGGTCGCGTTGGCGGGGTGCTGGGGGGCCAGCGAGAAGTCTGGCTTTGCTCGGCCGAAAGCTTTGCTTGCGGGGCAACGATGGCGATGCAGAGCGCAATAAACGCTTGCAAACAACGATGAAACCGACTCATGTTTGCTTGATGAGAGAAGGGATCAGGCTCATGCCGCCGCAGCGCCAACTCGACCGGCGGCGCCGCTGCCGACCCATCGCCCCCAAAGCCATATCACAAAAAACACTCGTTAATTTTACAGAAGGAGGGGTGGGTTGGTGGGTCAAAGGTAGCGTCAATCACGTCAAGTCCCAGGGCAGCAAGTGTCAATACATGGCGCGCCAGCAGCGGCTCTGCCGCGGCCCCAGGCCGGCAACACAACTGCAATTCCCAGCAGCCCGGCCCGGGGCGCACGTCAAGAGCCTGCCACCGTGGCACGCCTGTCCAGTCAGCTTATGCCGCTGCCAGCACGATGCTGGGCGCCTCGCTCTCGGCGCCCTGCAGCTGCCAGACGTTGATGGAGGCGTAGTCCACCAGGCACTGCCGGATCTGCTCGGGCTGCAAAACAAGCAAGTGGAGGGGCACGTGCGGCAGGAGGGTGAGGGTGGGCAGGGAATGGGTGCATGAGTCCAGATATGCATGAACAGCTGGTGCAGCATGCCCAGATGCAGGTGCATTGCAACGGATGAGAGTTGAATGGGAGTGTGCATGGCTTTGGGTTTGTGCGCCGGCCCCCCGCATGGAAAGGGCGCCCGCCTGTGAGGGGGCAGGCGGGTGCCCACCACGATGCAGCGGCAGCACTTTTGCTGCCGCTGGGGAGGCCGGCGCGGCTTTGCTCTAGGCGCGGTAAAATCCCAGCAGGCCAGCTCAGGCAAACCGGGGAAACGAGTTCACGCCGTGGGGGTGCAGTGTGCAGGAGAGGGTGCATGTGCATGTGCGTGTGCATGCGTGTGTGCATGTGCACCCTCCACGGCAGCAGCCAGAGCAGCAGCAATGGTGGCAATGCATCAGCGCATGAGAGCAGCCGCAGCAACACAGGCCGCCAGCAGCAAACCCCCCGCCCCCACTTGCCTTGAAGCTGGTGCCCAGGAAGTCGAGCAGGTCTGCCCAGGAGTAGCCGTCGCGCTTCGTGCGCTCCGCGTGCTGGCGGATGCGCGAGAAGATCTGTGGTGCAGGGAAAGGGGTGGGTGAGGCAGGTGGCAGGGGTGGGTGCTGAGCATTTAACGCCTTTTGGGAGTGGCATCCTGGGATGGTCGCGGTGACCGTGCGTCGCACACGCCTCAGCCTAAATAGATGCCAGCCTCCCTGCGCATCAGGTGCAGCCGGCAGCTGGCAATGTGTGTACGCCTTCCCACCTGCGAGATGGGGTCCACCGCGCGCTCCGCCGCCGCGTCGTCGTACAGGCTGGCCTTGCTCATCTTCATGAGCCGCAGCGCCTCGTCCACGTCAGACTGGCGGGGCAGGGCGGGTGGGGTGGGGTGGGGTTTAGTTGTGTTGGGTGAGGTTGAGGGACTACCAGACCACCGCAGCCCGGCTGGCTTTTGCCCTGTCTGCTATCACTGCCACCTAAAGCAGCTGTGGCACAAGTCAGGTGCATTGCTCCAGCCACACGCCCCATGCTACACCCCACCACAGCGCCTCACCTGCTCCACCGCGTCGGCAAACCGCAGCCGCGCGAGCGACTGCGAGAGCCGCAGGATGGAAAGCAGCGTGCGTGCCGTGGTGTAGGAGTGGGGCACGTCTGACGCCGCCTCCTCCGCCCGCATCTCAGCGTACACAGCGGCCACATAGTCGGTCAGGCTGTCCGGCACGTACGGCTCATACTGCTTGGCGGCAGCAATGTACGCGCGCAGCATCTCAGGCGGCAGCGGCGCGGCGCCCTGCGGCGGCGGCGCGCGGCCCTCCCGGTGCACCGTCAGCACGTGCTGCGCCAGGCTCAGGTCCTGCGGAGGGGGAGGGGGGTTGCCGAGCAGAAAAGGTGGGTTTGGGTGAGTGGATGGAAAGGGGGAGGGCAGTGGCAGGCCCAACGGCAATGCTTTTCTGCACCAACACCTTGTTGAGCTGGGGACTTCCCTGCCCTCCCTCACCCAGCAAGAACCCTCCCCCCGCCCACCTGCTCCATGGAGGGGCGGTCCAGGATGAGCCACAGGATGTCAAAGCGCGACAGCAGCGCCGCCGGCAGGTTTATGTTCTCGGCGGGGCTGCGCCGCACCTGCACAGGCAGAGGGAATGGTCGGTTGGATACAGCGGCGTGGGTCTAGTGTTGAGAGCAGGGCCAGGGACGTCCTTTGACAAGCGACAGCATGCAAGACAGCAGGTGAACAATGTGAGTGCGATGCTCTCTACACCCAGCAAGAGGCAGCGCGCGCTGCACAGCACGCACGTCGTAGCGCCCAAAGGCGGGGTTGGCGGCCGCCAGCACCGGGGTGCGGGTGTTGAGCGTGGTGGTGGTGCCGGCCTTGGCGATGGACACCTGGCGCATGAGGGGGGGGTGGAGGCAAACATGTTGGGAGAGCCTGCTGCATAGTATGGACCCTGAAACAATCATGGCACGCATGTTGAGTGCAGTGCTGGCAACCCCTGCACTTGCTAGGCCATGCCCAACAACACACACCCGCCCCCGCACCGTCTGCTGCTCCATGACCTCGTGGATGGCGGTGCGGTCGCCCTCCTCCATCTTGTCAAACTCATCGATGCAGCAGATGCCCTGCGCAGGCGGGAGACAGCGAGCGGTGCAGCCCAATCAGGCTGCTGTGAGCCCCACCCAGCCACAGCTTTCATGTGGTGCAGCAGCACGTGCCAAGCGCAAGCTGTGTACCTTTACACAGCCTGAGCACTAGCTGCTTACAACCCAGCCCTGTCTCCCCCCAGCTGCAGGGCAGAAATGAACGCCCACCTTGTCGGCCATGACCAGCGCGCCGCCCTCCAGCACCATCTCGTTGGTGGTGGGGTCCTTCATCACCGCAGCCGTCAGGCCCACACCTGGGTGAGGGGCAAGGGCGGGTGGCTGGGTGGGTGGGCAGGTGCACAGGTGCATGCTTGTGCCGAATGCATTGTCGACAGAGGACCATCTGTAGCCACCACTCATTGCTACTACCCATTGCCCATTGCGCTGCCCTGTGCTCCCTCCCCTGCACACCGCCCCCTCTCACCTGAGGAGCCCTTGCCGGTGGTGTACACGGCACGGGGCGAGATGTGGGCCACGTAGCGCAGCAGCTGCGACTTGGCCACACCGGGGTCGCCCATCAGGCAGGCGTGGATGTCGCCGCGCAGCTTCATGCCGTCGGGCAGCACCTGAGGGGGTGGTGGGAGTGGCAGTGGAAAGGGGCAGCATGAGACGGTTGTTCAGGGACAGGTGCCGGCGCCCTGAATGGTGCAACACGCACAGGAGCGGCTGCCTGCATGCGGTGCTCAGCTCAGCCCCTCGCCCCAAGCCGGCTGCAGCATCGACTGCCCTGCGCCTCCTCACCTTGCTGACGCCGCCCACCATGGCCAGCAGCAGCGCCTTCTTCACGTCCTCGTGGCCGTAGATCTGCGGGGCAGGGGCAAGGGGGCAGGACTGGATGCACTCAGTGGTTGGGGGGGGGGATTGCTGATCATTTGCCTGCACGCTGGAGCTGGCATGATGTGCTGCGGCCCAGCTGCCACTACCAGCGCCCCCCAGCAGGCAGGCGCTTGCCTCGGGCGCAATGGAGCTGGCCAGGCGGCCGTAGATGTCGCCCTCCTCTGTCATGGCCTCGATGGCCGCCCGCTGCTCCTCGCTCAGGCTCATCTCCTGCTCGGAGTGTCGATGAGCAGGGCAAGCAATCAGGCAAGATGCCTGGCATGGGCTGCTGAGTGTCATGGCTGCCCCGCTTTCAACAGGCAATGCCACGCTCTGCGCTCCTGCTTCACACACACACCCAGCCCAGGCAGCGAGCACTGCCCCACCTGGTAGCTCTGCTTGTTCTGCTTCACGTTCATCACCTCCATGTAGGTGGCGGTCAGCAGGCTGGCGCGCAGCATGGCACGCTGCAGGATGGTGAGGGCAGCGAGGAAGGGGCTTGACTGGGGTGTCATGGCCTGCTAGGCAATCCTCAAGCTGAACAGAGGCCAAAGCCCCGCCCAAGCTGTTGTACATAGCCCAAAACAGCCACACAAGGCAACCACCCACAGCTGGCCAACTGGGCAACCCCACCGGTCACCGCGTTCCGCACCTGGCCGGTGTATGGCTCCGGCAGGAAGATGCCAGACAGCGTGACGCTGTCGCCGGCCTTGAGGCTGCGGGTCAGGCTGCCGCGCAGGTGCACCATGAGGGTGCGGGGCGTGGAGCCCTGGGGCACCTCGTCCGGAGACTCCTGGATCTTGCACTCCTGGTACTTGACAAACTTGGAGCCGCGCACCTGCGGCAGGGGCAAGGTCGGGGGAAGGTGAGGGTGGTGTACACGCCGGCAGGCATGGTGTGCCGTCAACTCAATGTGATCCACACAGACAGCACCAAGCACTCTCATGCCACCACAAGCGGTGCACAGCAGCAGCAGGCAGCAGCACCCCTGCATCCCTGCACCCCTGCACCCCAGCGCACCTGCATGAACAGCTCGCTCTTGCCGCCGTTCATCTTCTTCACCTCATCCGGCGCCTCCAGCAGCGGGTTGAAGCTCTTGCCGGTCACCTGCGGCAAAGAATGCATTTAGGCAGCTGGTTGGAGAGGAATGCTAGCTGGCGCAGCAGCTTAAGCCCGGCGTGCCAGCCAGCACCCGGCCCGCCAACTGCTGTCTGCACGAGTGAATGCAGAGCAGCACAACCACCCAGCCAGCAGGGCGTCAGCCGCACCTCCTGATAAATCTCGAAGCCGGTCTGGTCGTCCAGGTAGGTGGCCACCGTCAGCAGCGGGCGCACATCCGACACCTGGCAGTGTGGACAATGCGCTCAGTAGCAGCCTGTCAGATGTTGCAACATCACAGCATGCACGCATCCGCTACATCCGCTTCTGCTCGGTGCATGCCGCACATGCCGCCGGCCTGCAGGCTGCCCTGCGGCACGTCTGCGGTTGCCCACCTTCTCTCCCACACCGCCCACACTGCTGCCACATCAACCCCAGCTGCTGGCTGGACAGCAGTGCATGCCAGCACCAGCCCAAGGGCACGCACCTGCGTGACAATGCCCTTGAACGTGGCCAGGGCGCCGATGCAGTCTGCCGAGATGTCGCGCATCTTGCGCCGCGGCGCCTTGCTGCGCGGCTTCACAAGCACCTCGTACCTGGGGGCAGGCCACAGGCAGGGCAAGGGTGGCGTTGGGCAGCGCGGAGTGGAGGACGAGGCGATGGCACACTGGAGAGAGGGGACCACCATCCAGCATGCACGCCAAGCAGAGCCGCCCACACATGGTACGCAAGCAGCGCCATGCTACTAGCAGTGTGGCTGAGCGCTGCACAACCCCGCTGCCACGTCTCATCACGCACCGGCGCAGCAGGCTGGCCGGCAGCGCAAAGTTGGGGCTGGGATCAGCGCGGCCCTCCACCTCCATTTGAGAGCGCGTCATCTCCTGCGCCCGCCGCCTCTGCACAAGCGGAGCGCAAGGTGTGGTGTGACCAGGCAGCCAGCCAATGGAACATGCACGCAGCAGGCGGTGCTGCTTTTTGTTCATGTCATGGTGCACCTATCAATTTTGCATTAGCCAAAGCTCAAGACAGTCATGCATCTACACTGATAATGCAGCACAAGATTCACACATGCAGAATGCCGAAATGCGGCCGCTCCAGCCCTCCCAAACTGGCCGTGCGCCTCGGCAGCCCCCTGCCCAGCCAGCTGCCTGCTGCCCTCCCACCCCAGCTGCCCACCTGGTCCAGCATGACGTCAAACACGTCCTCTGGCAGGTTCTCCTCCGTGGGCTGCGGCATGATGTTGTCCGCCGCTTCAGCCAGCAGCGACAGGTACTGCTGCGTGTTGCGCTCCACGTGGCTGACCAGCTCCGCATCCTTGCTGTACCCCTCCAGGTCGTCCAGCTCCACCTCCAGCGTGGCGCGCCGCCGGTTGGCGATCTCTTGCTGCAGGCGGCAGTGCAGGGGCAGAGGGGGAGGTTTGGAAAGTGTGCACAGCAATGGCCCGGGCGGCGGGCGGGCACGGACGGCGGCATTCAAACTGGAGGCTGGTGCGACAGCGCCCCGCTGCCCCCGTGAGCCCCTCGCACCAGCATCGCCATGTATTTGGGCCGCGTCACCGTCTTGCCGGCCCCATCCTGCTCCACCGCCAGAAAGTTGAGCAGGAAGTCCTCCAGCGCCTCTGCAGAGGGGGTGCATGCGGCTCCGATCGAACTGCAGCAGTGCCATCACCCCCAGCGCCCGCAGCCGCGCCCTGGGCACTCACGCCTGTCGGCCGCAAAGTCCATGTTTCGGGCAGCCCACTGCTCCTTCTCTGCAGCCGGGCTTCGGCAGAGATGTCTGGCAGGCAGCGATCGCTCGCGCCCCGGGCTGGCATTTCATTCGGGGCGCCAGGTGGAAAGTTTTGGCCGAGCCCCTTGCCGAACCCTGCGATCGCGGAGCCCACAGGCCGATCGTCACCTGCAGTTTCGTGATCGCTCGCCCGACCCGCCGCAGCCCGCCACCATGAGCGCACCCGAGCTGGTCAAGAGCAACAAGGCGAGTGGGGAGCCCCCTGGGCCCTTGCACGGGCGGCAGGGCGTCAATTGAGCTGGATGATCGTCTCACCCACCATGCTCGCAATCCTCCACCTGCCGCCGCCGCTGCCGCAGCCGCTCGCCCCAATGTATCCCTCCTCCCGTTCGCAGATGTTCGGCGGCTGGGTCCGCAAGTACCGCCACCAGAGCACGGAGCTGGGCTGTGAGATGGTGTTCAGCGTGTTCTTCCCGCCTGCCGCGGCGGTGCAGGGCGCCAAAGTGCCGGTGCGCGGTCCGAGTACAGGCCACAGAAGCAGTCGTTGGTTACTTCCCTCTCACGTGTGGGCTGCAAGCGGCATCCGACAGCTCACGCTGACTGTTCCCCACCCTCGCAGGTGGTCTGGTACCTGAGCGGCCTCACCTGCACAGACGACAACTTCATTCAGAAGGCAGGCTGGGGTGGGGCTTAGAAGTGCACGGCTTGGGACCCTTCCTCAACAGCTACCATACCTGGTGCACAGACTTACAGGCAGACTTACAGGCAGACTTACAGGCAGCTGGTCCACCCCCTGCACCGAATTGTACCCCTGCCTCCTGCGTGCCTGCCTGCTTGCCACAGGCTGGTGCGCAGCGGCGTGCAGCGGAGCTGGGGCTGGCGCTGATTGCGCCCGACACCTCGCCGCGCGGCCTGGGCGTCGAGGTGCGGCAGGGAGGAAGAGGAATCATTCAGTCCACAGGCAGTGGCAGTGGTAAAAGCGGGAAACAGCTGGCGCAATGATGTTACTTTGTGCTTGAGCGGCAGCATGCCTCCTCGATTGCTCACCAGATGCCCTGCCGCCTCCCCCCACCCCCACTCCTGCCCCTACGCGCTCGCCACAGGGCGAGGATGATGGGTACGCTGCTGCTGTGGTGTGGGCTGCCCGTTCCAGCTAGATGACCTGTTGGCAGGGGTAGTTGTGCAAGCAGCATGTGTATCTGGTCATATGAGTAAAAGCATGCCGGGAAACAGCCCTCTTGGTCTCTGGCTCCTCAAAGCTTCCTATTGTGGCCCACCCTGCGCCCGCAGGTGGGACTTCGGCACGGGCGCCGGGTTCTACGTGGACGGTGCGCTGCTGGGCTGCTTGCTGTATGCCCTTGCCGCTCCGCAGCTGCTGCGTGAAAGGCACCAGTGCTGCTCACCTGGCAACTGAGAGCCACCAACCTTGCCTTCAATTTGCATCGCTCCAACGTGTGCAGCCACTGCCGACAAGTGGAAGCAGTACCGCATGTACAGGTGCGTGGAAGCTGCAGCAGTTGCAAGCATGAGTGGGAAAGGGGCTCGGGGCAGCTGGTGTTCAACCTGCCAAGGGAGCTGGGCGCCCACGCAGCACATCCCAACTGGCTTGCCCGACGCTGTGCTGCACTCATCCTCACCATCTGCAACCCTGGTCTGCCCTCCTTCGCTCCCCGCAGCTACATTCTGCGGGAGCTGCCCCAGGTGCTGCGCACGCTGCCGGGCCTGGACCTGGACAACGTGAGAGGGGGAGGGGGAGCCAGGGAGGGGGAGGGGAGGGGGAGCGTTTGGTTTGTGCCGCTGTGGGATGGACTGGGTTGTTTCGTTTGAACAAAATTCGCAGAGCTGCTGCATGCCACTTGCACTGCTCAAAGTGCACCCGGCAACAAACAATACCGTGTATTTCTCTCTCCCTTTGGCAATGCAGGCATCCATCTGCGGCCACAGGTGAGCCAGCCGGCCGGCCACCAGCCAACACTGCTTGCATGTATCGTTGCATGAGCAAGAGGCCACCACAGCAGGCTTGCACAGCTGGGGAATCAAACCGCAGCGCTCTCGCACCGACTGCACTGGCCAGCTCAGCAGCTGCCCAACTCCCCCTGCTGTGCCGCTGCAGCATGGGCGGCCATGGCGCGCTGGTGCTGGCGCTGAAGAACCCCTCCGCCTTCAAGTCCGTGTCCGCGTTTGCGCCCATCTGCAACCCCACGCAAGTGCCGTGGGGCAAGAAGGCGTTTGCGGGCTACCTGGGCGACGGCTGGCAGGTGGGGCGGGGCAGGAGGCTGCCTGGAGTTTGGGGTGGCCTGGCCTGCACACTAATAAGGCCCGCAATCATCTTGTGAAGTTACAAGGCCGTCTCCAGCCATCTCAATACAGCCCACCACCCTGCCTGGCGCCTCCTTTGTGCTCAAACGTGCAGGAGGCGGGCAAGGCGTACGACGCCACAGAGCTGGTCAGGGGCTACAGCGGTCCGCAGCTGCCGGTGCTCATGGACACCGGCTTGGATGACGAGTTCCTGAAGACGCAGGTGGGTAGGGCAAGAGACTGCTCGGGACGCATGTGGTGCCTGCGGTGGCATGCTTGTTTGCATGTGCTGTGCGAACTGAAGTTGTAGGAGGTATCAAGCCACACAATGGTCGACAGTCAGTGCAGCCTTGTGCCAAGGTGCCCTGGCCCATGTTTGCCGTCAATGCCCGCTCGCTGCTGCGCCCCACCACCCCGCCTGCCGCAGCTGCACCCCTGGGCGTTTGAGGAGGCGGCCAAGGGCAAGCTGCAGCTGACCAGCCGCATGAACGAGGGCTACGACCACAGGTGGGTGGGGTTGGGCAGCTGGGGTGGTCGGACGAGGCTGGCAAAAGCATGCTACTCCCGCAAGCTTTCCAAACAACCCGACACGCTGTGCTTTTCATACTCTCCAACCCTTCTCTCCATCTTCCCTGCCCGCAGCTATTTCACCATCGCAAGCTTTGTGTCCGACCACCTCGACTTCCATGCGCAGTACCTGCTGGCCTCCGGCCCCCGCATCTGAGCAACCCAGCACCGCACATCACTGTGAATAACTGGGCCTGAGTTTTGCGATTGCGGTGCACCGCCACCACCCCTGGTGTGAGGCCTCCCCCTCGTGTTGTATCGTCCAGGCTGTAACATGGCAGTTGCTTGGTGCATTCAGGGCAGAAAGAAGGCGGTTGGGTTGGCAAAACATGATGCTGCATGACTGGTGACACGCCCAGGGAAAACGCACTTGACAATCAAAGGTTGCAGATGGCAGAAAATTGGCATGGCGCTCGTGCAGCGCGGTGCGTGGGTTGGTTTTGTGGGAAAAGGGGGCAGAGCATATTCAGAAGCAGACGTTTCTTGGCATACAGGTGTTTGTGGCATACAGGTTCCACTGGCATCATACATGGCAAAATCTACAAGCCTGCCGACAGGCTGGTAACACGCACCGGAGGGTCTGGTATCTATCATTCTTTGCTGGGGCTCATCAACTCTCAGTCCATCATATTGTCGATCCTACGGCGCGGCCTGCTGGGGCCACGGCTGGGCGGAGCAGCGGCCGCCTGGGCGGCCGCCTGAGCGGCAGCCAGGCGGGCCTGTGAGCGGGTGACACGGCGCGAGGGCCCTGCATCAATGCCGCCACCTGCTGATGAGAGCTCAATTGCCAGCGCAACAGCTCTGGCATCAGCAGGAGCAGCGTGCGCCGCCTGCCGCCCAGGTGCCTGCCGCCTGCCGCGCTCAGCGGCCCTGCTGCCGGGTGCTGGGCTGCCACGCGGCGGTGGCGACTGCCCTGCTGCAGCCAGCAGCTCCAAGGCTATGAGCAGCAGGCCGCGTATTGCGAGCCCCAGGCTGCGTAGCGGGCCCTGGTGCTTGCTGGGCGGTGGCTGCACATCCAAGTCAGCGCGGCATAGCGGGCAGGTGAACTTGCTGCTGCCGCCGCTGCTCTGCTGCTGCAGCCAGGCCAGCAGGCAGGAGGTGTGCACGCAGTGCGAGCAGGGCAGGTGCTTGCCGGCCTGCATGCAGGAGGGTGGGGCAGCGAGGGAGGCCTGAACGGTTGCCGATATGCTCGCTTGCAGAACCCGACCGGCAAGCGCCACCAGCCCCACCGCCACACCCACCCAGCTACCCACCAAACCTCACCCGCATGCGGTCCAGGCAGATGGGGCACGTCTCGCCCGCTAGCCGCTCCGCCGCCGCCTCGGGGAAGCTGTGCGTCAGCGTGCGCTGCAGGCGGCGGTAGCGTGAATGGCCCGCTAGCCGCTGCTGCAGCGTGCCCAGCATGTAGCGCACCTCCAGCAGCAGCGCACCATCCGCAAGCTGCATCTGCACGCCGTGCAGCCACCTGCGTGTGCGGCGGGACAGGACAGCTCGTGGCGGGGGTTGGGCTTGAAACAGCGGGCGCAACCTGGACACGACCTGAAGGTGCAATGCAAGAACAGCATCCCTCCATCCCACAGTGCCCTCCAGTTGCAGCCTCTCGTGCCAACCGCCCTGCCCTGGTGCGCACCAGACGTGCAGGCTGTGCAGCAGGGTGAGCGCCTCCAGGCTGAGGCTGGCCAGCAGGTCGATGTAGTAGATGAGCGTGGACTGGCCCTCCCAGTGCTCCGCCTCCTGCACATTGCCAGGAAGGTGGGCACCGTGGCACTGTTGTCAATGCAAACTGCAGCGGCGCGCTTTTTCAATGCAAATTCAGTCAATACATTCAAGCCGCTGTGCAACCGCAAGCCAGCTCAATATGCAAGCGGCGCAACCGTACATGGCCTGCGCTGCTACAAGTTGCCCCCAGCTGCCACACAGCCAGTGTCCCGGCTGCCAAGCGCAGCAGGCCGCCGCCGCGCACCTCTCCATGCGCCTCCGCCTGCGCTGCCCGCCAGTGGTCCACCGCATGCGTGGCGTACTTGCAGAGGCAGAAGGCTGCGTCCAGCGCAACATGGACGGCGTCAAACAGCCACAGCAGCGCATGGCTGCATGGGGTTGGAGGAGGGTGGGCATGGTTGGGCACGAGGCAGGGTAGGGATGATGCAGATGTAGCAGCTGGAAGGCACGCAGAGCCCTCGCTCCAGCCAGCAGCATCTATTTGACTCCTAGACTGCCCCCACCTGGCCGACCCGTCGCCCAGCGTGCGGCAGTAGCTGGCGATCCAGCTGCAGTCCTGAGCCAGGATGCCCATCAGCAGAGCTAGGATGCGGGCATGGCTGGCGGGCGAGCCGGAAGCGGGGGAGCACAGCAGCGCGTCGCCGCGCAGGCTGGCCAGCCGTATGAACATGGAGAACCAGCACATGACGGCGGTCCAGGCCAGCCACTGCGGGGCGGTTGGTGGGGCGGGGAAGCGCAATGTGGCGGTGTGTGAGGCTAGGATGGAGCAGGAGGTGACCTAACAGGTGCTGCACATACCAAACTGCTGCCAAAGCAGCAAGCAAGTGAGCCCCGCTCTCCCGCCTGCCCTGCCACGGTTGCCTGCATGATGTCGCCATAGCGCGGCGAGGAGCTGGCCAGCAGGAGCAGCATGGGCAGCTTCATGAGGGCGTGCCTGAGGAAGCGCTGCGAATGTGAGAGGGCAGGACGAAGGGCCAGGAGGGTGAACGGGTCATCGAGGGCAGCCCTGTTGAGCAGGCACTGGTGAGGAAGCCCCGCCACCCAGCGCCCCTGTGCGCTTCACTCCAGCCCAGCACCCCGCATCCAGCCTCCGCACCTCTGACAGTTGCGAGCTCTCGCTGGGCGACAGCTGGCCCAGGAACACCGCCTTGGTGGCCAGTGTGACGAGGCCGGAGCAGCCGGCGGCCAGCGAGGCGGCACACAGTGCGCCCAGCCGCGTCTGCAGCAGGATGCGCAGCACGGTGCCGCCCAGGCGCTTGGCGTGGAAGCCCATGTCCACCTCGCCGCCGCTGCGGGGTGGGATGGGAGGGCGGGAGGGGCCGGTCGGTCCAGGGGGAAGTTGATGGGGCGTACGGGATGGGAGACGAGTAGGGGGGGACAACAGCCGGCAGCCAGCGATGCGACAGGCCTACCGTTCAAGCAATACATAGCACTAGCCTAGCTTAAATCCACCAAGGGCACGGCTGCATGGCTGCCGAAAGAGAGCTGCTGACCCAGGACAGGCAGCCCGAGGCGAGCACACACCCGCACCTGAGCTGCTTTTGCCACAGCTGGCCAATCTCCAGGCTGACGCCCCGGCCCTCGGGGTCACGCTGCAGCTCTTGCAGGGCGCCATGGGCAGCCGCAAAGGTGAAGAGCACTGCCAGCAGTGACGTGCGGTCGATCGTCATTCTGCCGTGGTGGGGGACGGCCACCCGTGGCGGCGCCGCCGCCGACTGGCCACTACTCTCGCAGGGGCTGCCGCCGCGAGCTAGGTGTTGGATGCGCTGCTCAAAGTTGTCTGAGGCGGTGCTACGGCATCCGCGACGCCCCGAAGCTGCTCGGCGCAGCTGCTGCTGCCGAGTGCAAGACAACGAGCTGCAGGGCGCTGCCCCGCAGCTCAAAGCACCTGTGCAGAATGCGTCGGTAGCCATCAGGCCTTCATTCCAGACCCTTGCCAGCCTGCATGGGAGATGCAGAGCAGCGGCTCAGGTCTGCGGGTGAGGCAAGCAATCCTGCCATTGCAGCGTTGCAACCTAACACACGGAGCTTTGGGAGTTATTTGGCAGCTGCCGCGGGAGCCGAAAGCGCCTCCACAACAAAGAAGTATGCAGTGCGTCGCAACCCGGGCCCTGCCCGCGGTGAGCGGCCGGCAGAGCGCCCATGCACACTCCAGCAGCCAGGTGGTGCGCGCATTGGGCAGCAGGCGCGCGGCCCGGCTCGCCCCCGCCGCCGCCGCCGCCGCCGCAGCGGGCAACGGCGCGGCGGCCGCCTGCAACGGCAGCGCCAGCCTGAGCGGCAACGGCAGCAGCGCAGCAGCGGGCGGCACGCCCACGGCCGCGGAGACGGCGCGCACCATTGTGGACCTGGTGGCCCACGGCACGCTGTGCACCCTGGGCGAGGACGGCGTGCCGCTCGGCACCTACGCCTCGTATGTGCTGGATGCGGCGGGGCAGCCCATCCTGCGGCTGCGCGCCGACGCGGTGCACACCGCCAACCTGAAGCGCGACGCCAAGTGCAGCCTGTTTGTGCAGCCGGGGGAGCGGCCCGCCAGCCTGCTGGCCCGCGTCACGCTCATCGGCGAGGTGGAGCCCATCTCCGAGGGTGAGGGGGCTTGGAGGACTTGCTTGTGGGGCTGATTTTAGTGGTAAGGTGATGGTGGAGTTCATGCACGCGCACCAGTGGGCTGCCTTGCGCAAAACCGGAGATGGACGGACCCTGCAGACTCTTGCAGAGCCGACTTGCTACTGTGGTGTGCCTGGCAAACCCTGCCCATCTGCTTCTTAGCATGGCTCACTCCCCCACCCGCAGAGATGGCTGCCAAGGCGGCTGACCTGCACAACACGCTGCACGCGGGCGGCATGGGCGTGGATGCGCCGCAGGTGCGGGTGAAGGGTTGGCAGCAGAGGGGGCCAGGGCGCTTGGATACCAGCGCTGTAGCAGGGAGCAGCATCCTGGTGCCTGGTTCATTGTCGCCGCTTCGCAGCCGGCTGATGATTGAAGCATCAGACCGAACACTGCCAATGCCTGCACTCCTTGGCTGCCGCACCACCAACCCCCCTGCAGCCCAGCGACCTCTACTTCCGCCTGCGCGTGGACCGCTGCTTCTACGTCGGCCAGCTGTCGGGCGGCGCGCGCGCAGAGGTGCGCGCTGCTGGGCTCTGTCCAGCAGGCGGCGTGCAACAGCCACAGCAGGACAGCAATGCAACCGGGCAGGCTGTGAAGGCTCACTGTGAAGGCTCATCGGCCCAAAATCTGCAGCCTCAGCTGTGTAGCGGTACTTGCGATCCCGAGTCACCACCTCACCGCGCCCGGCCCTCCATCCAATCCATCCCCTCCCCAGGTGCTGGCGGGCGACGCGTACCGGGCGGCTGAGACGGACCCGCTGCGCACGTGCGCTGCGGCGCTGACGCGGCAGATGAACGAGGACCGGCCCGAGGACATGCTGCGCATCAGGTGGGGCGGATGGGGGGAGGCTGGGACATGGACGTGGAGGAAGCACGTAGGAGGGCTGGGCAGGTTGATGTAAGGAAAGCACTGGACAGCAGCAGCAGCAGCAGGCTTGACAACACACCTGACGAGGGGCGTGAACCGGGCATTGCTGCCCATGGCCAGCTGCCACCGTTGGCGGTCTGAACCTCTCTGGACGCCACCCCCACCCCTCCCTCTGTCCCCCTGCACCGCGCCGCCTGCAGCTGCCACGCGATGGGCGAGGCGTTTGAGGACATGGCCTGGGCGGAGATGCTGTGGGTGGACCGCCTCGGCGTCTACATGCGCGCGGGTGCGCTGTGTTTTGGGAGGGGTGTGGCAGGGTCCAGGGGCATACAGCGGTGGGCCAGGGCGCATTCAGTGCATCCGGCAGCTTGAGCACGACCTCTGCTTACATGTCACGACAGGGCAATGGCTGTTGACTTGTTCTGCAACTGCTCTCAACCCCTGCTGACGTCTCGTCCTGCGCCGCACCTTCCCCTCCCTCTGCCCCCTGCAGCCAAGCAGGACGGCAGCGAGGCGAGCGACCTGCGCGTGCCCTTTGTGCGGCCGGTGGAGGACGAGCGGGAGGCGCGCTCCGCCCTCACCATGATGGCGCAGGTGCGACGCTGCTGCTGCTGCTGCTCCATGCTGCCCGCTGCCCATTGCCTGCTGCCTGCTATCCGTTGCCTGCTGCCCGCTCCATGTCTTGCTTGCCATGCTCTCTTTCCTCGCTTGGGTGTAAGCGGTGTTCTCTGCCATGGATCCTTTGAGCAGCACCGTCAACATCAACCCCCTCCCCACGCTGCAGGTGGCCTGGGAGGCGCAGCGCCCATACACCCCCGCGGTGCCCAGCCCCCCCAGCCAGGACGCAGCCAACAACTGAGCTGCGCGCTGGGCAGCCCTTTGAACCAACTCATCCGACCCGCAACCGCCGCCACGCACGGCCCATTGGCCGGCCGGCGGCCGTGCATCACCACGCATGCCACCTCCTCCCCCTCCCCCTTGGCCTTTCCTTTCCCAGTCGCTCCGCTTTCGTTGTTACATCTGTCGTTAGCTATTTTGGCAATACCAGCCTCGTGTGAAACCCTACCACAATCAATCAGTTGGCCAGCGACACAGCCCAGCGCACTACTGCCTGCAGGTCAGCCCGCCGCCCCTGCTGCTGCCGCTGCCTTGCGCTTGCCAGGCGGGTTGGGCTTCTTGCGGCTGCCGTGCTTGGTGTACACCTTGGCCGCCTGCTCCTTGGCCTTCAGGCTGGCCTTGATGGCGTACAGCTGCCGGCAGTTCTGTCGCCCTGCATCCGGCTGCACAACGGGTGCGGGGTAGTCGCGCCCGATGACGCAGCCCGCCGCTTGCTGCGCTGCTGCCGGCATGCGCCAGGGCTCTGCCAAGTACTTTTTGGGCACCTGCGCCAGCTCAGGCACATACCTGCAGGACGGTAGGCAACATGTTACTACATGTGCGTGGTCTGGGGCATGAGATGGCCGACCAGCAAGCGTCCCCAGGCCCGGCCAGGGGCGGTACCTCACAAACAAACGTAGCTGTGCCCAGACTATGATTTGCACAGTTGCTTGGGCCGCAATGCGCAGCAATACGGCCTTGCTTACTTGCGAACGAAGACGCCCTCTGGGTCGTGGTCCTGCAGCTGCTTGGTGCAGTTGTACACCCTGCAGGGAGCAGATCATAGGGCAGCTGCTCTTCAGCAGCTTCTGCGGCATCAGGGCGCAGCTACAGCGGTTCTGCTCAAGTAATTATGCGCAAACTGCGCTCTTTTTAAAAGTTACACACCGCTGTGCAAACGCATGGCCATTGCCTCCTGCACCACCTTTCTTGTGCACCAGCCACTGATTCGGAGAGCGAGGGCCGCACCTGAAGGTGTTGATGCCGGTGGTGCCCGCCTGCATCTGCGCCTGTGCGTAATGAATCCCGGGCTCATAGTCCACGAAGTGGCCCGCCATAAAGTCGGCGGTGAAGCGCCTGTGGGCAGAGGATGGAATGCACACACATGGCGGGTTGCACAGGTTGTGACTGGCGGGTGGAAGGGCAGAACGCAGAGCATGCATTATGTTGCGCTGTGCATGTGCACGGGCAGGCAGGTCTGCTGCCCAGTGCTGCTGAATGTGGCTGCATACAACCATCCATCTGCCACCCCAACCCTGCCTGGCCGGCTTCCCCCCCAAGCGCACCAGTGCAGCCACAGGTTGTAGTGGGCGAAGCTAAATATCATGGCCCGCATGCGGAAGTTGATCCAGCCGCCCTTGAGCAGGCAGCGCACCACGGCATCCACCATTGGGTAGCCCGTCCGGCCCTGCAGGGTTGAGCGAGGCGCATGAGGATGTGAACCATGGCATGCAACGCCGTGCTTGTCCGAATCAGAAGCTGGGGGGCATGACAGTGTGCTGAAGGCGCTGCCATGCCTGAACTGCCGTGCCCAGACCTTGGCAGCGCACACTCACCGTGCACCATGCGTCAAAGAGCGCCTGGTCGTGCGGTGCCTCCTCATTGCGTGCGCCATCGTATGCCCGGCACATGTTGACTGACACCAGGCTCGGCTCGTCCTCCAGCTTCTGTGGGGGGCAGGGAAGGGTTAGGAGCATGTGTGGAGCAGCGAAAGAGGGTCCCAGCTGCAGCCATGTGCTGTGCCAACGCATGCGAAGGAAGCAGTTGGCCCTGCGCACACTCAAGGTAAACACAACAAACCTGCATGAAGTGGCTGCGCCACCGCAGGCGGGCGGTGAAGGCCGCAAGGTCCTTTAACCCCACACCAACATGTCCTTCGCTGCTGCCGGCTGCCGCCTGCACCTCTGCCCCTCCTGCGGCTGCTTCCTGGTCAGCTCCAGCTCCCTCTGCCTCCTCTGCCTCCATCTCCTCCACCACCTCTTCCTCTTCCTCCGAATCTTGCTGCTTTCCCCGCCGCTGCCGCTTGCCGCCGCCCGCCTTTGCTTGCTGCTGCTTGCCCCCAGCCTTGCCACCCTTGCCGCTGCCGCTCTTGCCGCCCTTGCTGCCCGCCTTGGCGGCTCGCAGCACATCGGCTGCCGCCTTTGTGCGCTGGTACACCTCTCGCAGGCTGATGCAGCCCCAGGCCAGGTAGGGGGACAGGCGGCTGCAGCCCTCCCAAGCAGTGACGGGTGACGACATGTTGGTTGAGTCTGCGGCCGGTGGGGCACAAGGGTGCTGTAGTTCGTTGCTGATGGCAAAGTGTCACGGTTGCAGTGGTCAGCACAGCCTGGCTGCTGCGGCGATGCAAGCAAAGAACATACACCGCTGCCTCTGCCCCGCCCACTCACATCCGGCCGCCCGGCCGCCCAGGAACGAGTCCAGCAGCTCCCTCGCCCGGCTCTCGCCACCTGCACGGCAAACCGTCGCAGGCAGGGTGGCAGTTGTTGGTGCCAGTCTGCTCACAAACGTGCACCTTGGCAGCTGCCCAGCTGTCGGCATCCTGCTGCATCTCCCACAGCCACCCTCCACACCTTTCATGGCCTCTGGTTTGGGGTCTCCTGCCACCCCCAGCTCTGCAGCGCTCATCAGCCGCCCAGCATCAAGGCCGCTGGCAAACTTGAGCTTGGCTGGGGCGGGCACCAGAGGCTGCTCCATGAAGGCCGTCCACTGCTTGGCCCAGCCGTCACGGCTGGCCAGGTTGCGCACCACGCCTGCAAGCGAAACAGGAGCGGCACCAGGGCACTGTCAATGTGCCACAAGCAGATGTAGCTGGGTCGTGCGGACCAGCAGGCAGTCATCCATCAGCCTGCAGCCCTTGATCGCCGCACCTGTCTGGGGCAGCTCGCGCCACTCCACGCCATTCTGCTGCGCCCACTGCGCCACAGCCGCGTTTCGTGCCACAGTTGCGGGCGTGCCCGTTTCCTGGTGGCTCAGCAGCTGAGCAATGCCGCCCACCGGTGCCAGCTCAGCGGACAGGGCAGCCAGCACCTCTGTCATCTCGCCATGCCGCACCACCAGGCTGCCGCCCAGCTGTTGCAGGGCCGCGCTCAGCTCCTCCAGGCTTTCGTTGATGAACTGCGGGAGGTATGAATATGGGAGGCGAGAGGGCCCCTGGTTTGTCATCTTGCGGAACAAAGTCGGGAGCAAACTGGTCAACGCCTGACAACAAGAGCGTGACAACTGATCTCACCTGAAGGTGGCAGTGGCTGAAATCTGTTGCCTGCACCAGCGACGGCTCGTAGCAGTAGAGCACGACCGCAGCACGGCCACTGGATGCGGCGGCAGCCAGCGGGGCGTGGTCTGCCAGCCGCAGGTCCCTCTTCAGCCACACCACCGCTGTCATGCTTGCTGTATGGTGGTAGCGAATCTGTTGCGATCGCCAGCTGCACGGCCGATTGGCGCGGTTGCTCGGCCGATTTGCAAGCCGGCCCCAGGCTGCGCGCCAGGGGAGCGTATGCGTAACACGGATTGATCACAATAAACCGAATAAATGAGACGGTCAGATCACCGCAATGGCCGTCGCTGGGCAGCGACACTGCCGCCGCCGCCGCCGCCCGTGCTGTGCGACGTGCGCATGCAGCCGATATCGACCTGCTGCATCGAGCAGCCGCATTGCCAGCACCAATCTACCCTTAAACCAGACAACTCAGTGTGATATGATTGGCGTCTTGGTGGTGTGCCACCCAGCCGCTTCAATCCGCAGAGGTCACTGGTGCCTGCCTACGATGATTCTCGTTTTCAAGTGGTCAAGTGGTCGTTGTGGTATGTCAAGTAAGCAGCACAACGTCTATGTGTCTTTATGCGCCGCTGCTGCTGTCTGCTGCACTGCTGCTGCCTCAGCCGCTGCCTGCCCGTTGCCGGACGCTGCCACCCCTGTTCCCGCCGCTCCCTGCTGCTGCTCCTCCTGCTGCTTCTGCTGCAGCCGCAGCTGGTGCACCTGGTCTGCCAGGTCCGGCACCTCCCAGGCGCCCTGCACGCTGTACTCCCCAATCGCCTCCCGCCGCAGTGCTGTCAAGTGTGCTGCGGTGCCCAGCGCGCGGCCCAGGTCAGCGGCCAGCGAGCGGATGTATGTGCCCTTGCTGCACACCACGCTGAAGTGCACGCTCTGCCGATCCGCCTCGTCCCGACGCAGATCAAAGCGCTCCACTGCGGGCAGAGCAGTGCCAGAGGGAGAGGGAACTCGGGAGTCAGCAAGGCGCCAGCAAGGCAAGCAGGGCCGAGAAAGCGCAGCACAATAGCCCAGCGCCGAATGTGCAGACAGCATGCTGGCTGCGGCTGCGCGTACCGTCCATCGCCTGCACCCAGGCAAGCTGTCCATCCAGCATCCCCACCTGTGATGGTTCGTGGCTGCCGCTCCACCTCCTTGCCCTTGCGGGCCGACTCGTACAGCTTCTTTCCGCCCACCTGCGCAGACAGGGCAGCGCCGGCTGCAGTCAGCCAGCCGCAGCATCGCGGCGCCAACAGCGCTCACCAAGGGCGCTCTTGAAGGGCAGCGGTGCACACTCCTAACGGCTGTTGGGAGGCGCCTGCTAGCTGTGGTCGTCGGCAGGCCACAGCACAGCCAGGCGCACCCCAGACGGCAGCCCAACCTGCCCCCACCTTGATGGCTGAGTACATGGGCGGCAGCTGCTGGATCTGCCCCAGGAAGCCGTCGCGCGCCGCCAGCAGCTGCTCGTCTGCAGCAGCCGAGAAGGAAAGGAGGGGCGGATTTCAGATTGCAGGAGCTGCTCGTGCAGCGAGTGCTGCACAAATGTGCAATGAGCGTGCTGGAAAGCCATACCCTACCACCTGTGGCTCGCACCTGTGATGTGCTCCCAGGGCAGCCGCTCCTCCACGGGTGTCTCGGCATCCAGGGAAGGGGTGCCCTCGCCCAGGCGCAGCGTGCCGCTGTACTGCAGCAGGCGGGCAGGGCGTGGCGACAGCAAGCAGCGCAGGTGAAACGGGGCACTCTGCAGGCGCTGTTGTGAGGTGACCAGCAGCCACGAGGCAGGCATAGGCACACTGTGCTTGGTCCAAACGTGCCACGCATGTCCGCTGTTGCTCACGCACGCCACAGCGCGGCGGGCAGCGGCCAGCTCAGCAAGCTTCCGCACCCACCTCCTTGGTCATGGCCATGAAAGCATCCACCGCCTTGGTGCCCTTGCCCACGCACACGATGAGCAGCCCCGTGGCCATGGGGTCCAGCGTGCCTGTGGGGCATCAAGGAGGGCAGGGAGGGATGGTCGCTGGGCAGGGTGTAGGAGGCTAGATGCGGCTCCAATGTATGCGTCTGCTGTCATCCATGCAACCAGTGATAGCAGTGCATGGCCCACCTCATTCACCACATCAACCTCCCTCTGCAAGCCTGCAAAAGCACTGGATCCCTCAGTCACCAATCAGCCCATCTCTGCAGGCCTGCAAAAGCAACCCACCTGCGTGCCCCACTTTGACCTCCCGATTCTTCTTCTTCAGCAGCGCCGCCAGCGCGCCCCGCAGCTTGCCACACACATCAAATGACGTCCAATCCTGCAGGACAGGGTAGCAGCCACCAGTTATATGCTGTACGCCCCTCCTTGCAGGGAGCAGGCAACGGCCACAACAACAAGTGCGAAGTGCGGCAGCAGGCTCGCCGCCTCAACTGCACTCCAAGCTTCCGCAGCTGGCCAGCAAGGTGTGTGAGCACAAGAAATGCATGAGCAGCCAACTAGTTCGTCAACAATCACCCACCACCAGCAAGCCTGCCCCTACCTGTGGCTTGTCCACCAGCAGCACCGCGTTCTCCCAGGCCGCGGGGTCGGTGGGCACAGTTGGCGGCCGCACTGGAGTGGGCATGACAATCGCCTTTGGCTTCCGCTGCTGCTGCTGCTTGGGTTGCTGGCCCGCCTGCTGCTGCGGCGCTTGCTGCTGCTTGCGTGGGCTGCCCCCAGCCTCAGCCTCCTGTCCGGCGGCAGCATCTGCAACGGATGCACGTGGGCTGAGCCGCTGCCGCTTGAGCTGCTGCCGTGGCTGGTCTGCCATGGTGCTGTGCAGCCTGGCTGCAGGTATCCAGCTGGCCCTTGGCAGCAGCCGGCAGCCTGCGCAAAGGAGCCGTGGCACGTTGGGCAGCGGACGGAGGTCGGCAGGCAGCGGGAGCGGCGGCGGTGGCAGAGTGTGCCGGCGCTTGCACATCCGGCTTCACCGTTTGCGTTGAAAGGTGCTCCATATGCAGTTCGTGCCCACCACGCGCACCTGCAGCAAGCCTGGAGCCCAGCGCCACTCCCAACACCATGTGCAAGGCGTGGGTTCAACGCTCGACAGTCCCACGACACTGAACACGTGATAAGGACGGCATGCAGTGTGCTGCAAGCGGCCGAGAGGCAGCACGGGGCCCGCTGCACAGCAGGCAGCCCAATGCAGTGCCTGGGGCCTGAGACGAACATGCAAGTTAGTCAAGGCTCATTGAACTGCCACGATCTAAACATCACAGCTGCACGAGGCACGGATGGTCACGCCTTTGGAGCTGCGCAACGCCAAACGCGAGGCACAGGTGAGCAGCGGGGCTGCGCAGCTGTGATTCTGTCGGACAGGATCTCTGAACATAGTAGCAATGATCACATGTGCCGCCTCACGCCCCTGGTTGCCGCCGCCCTGCCCGCAGCGGGCGGTGCGTCTTGCCGTCAATGCCATCCATTCAAGCTTGGGTGCCTGGAAGGTGCGGCCTCCAACCTTCCATTGAACAGTACCGCATTGCAGCTGGTTGCGTCCCTCATCTACCTCAGCCAAGACCCTCACCCCCGCTGCAACACAGGCGGTCGTCAGCAGCGGCAAGGCGGCCGCCACCACGCTGACCAACGCGGCCCTGACGCAGCTGCACCTGCCGGCGCTGCCATTGGGCCTGCTGGGCGACGTGCCCGGCCTGCGGGCTGCAGCAGAGGCCAAGCTGCGCCTGCAGCAGGATGAGGCGCTGGCAACGCTAAGCGCATGCCTGGAGAGCCTGCGGGAAGCTGTGGCAGGCCTGGCGGCAGCAGCGGACAGCCTGCGCCAGCTGGCGGAGCGCGATGCAGCGGCGCCCGTGCTGGCAGAAGCCCCCGTGTTTGCCAGCCTACCGCTGCACCTGGTGGCGGCCATGCTGGCAGAGGTGCATGCCCAGCATCAAGCGGAGCTTGGCATCAAAGCGGCAGTGCTGCGTGGCTGCCAGCAAACCGTGGGCGAGTGGGCGGCGCTCCTGGGGTGAAAGGACCGTAGGAGAGGGAGGTCGGCTTCTGCGCTTGGATGCAGCAAGCTTGCTGTGCGCAGGCAGCAAGCATTGACTTGGCCGTGTACACCCTGCATGTTGTAAATGCCACCATGGCCCACGTTTCTCCCACTACTGCAGGCGACCTCCGAGCAGCGGACAGGCCCGAAGGCGAGGCAGGCGGCGGCCTCATCGGCGGCCGTAGCAGCGGCGGGGCGCAGAGCAGCAGCAGCACCGGGAGGGCGGCGGCGCAGAGAGAGGAGGCTGTGCGGCGCACCATGCAGGTCTACCTCACCGCCTGGATGCTGTCTCCCGAGGTTGATGAGGGGCGGGTGGAGGGGCATCTGGCGCAGCTGGAGGCCGACATGCGCGGCTTCTGACTCTGGTTTCTGATTCCTACAGTGCAAATGATTGATGACTATTGAATGTATGAATGCTCTGCTTAGGCTTGTAATGCGGCAGACTCCCTGTGTGCTGTGAGGCTGCTGAAGAGCTCACTGGCGTTGGCATCATGATATTACATGCCGACGTGCAGCAACGAGTCAAGTGCACGCCTGGCTGGAGCGCAGCCAGCCTTCTCTGGATGCCGCTACGCGCGCAGGCTGTCCAGCGTGTGCACCGTCTGCTTGGGCGCGATACGGCGGATGTTGGCGCCGCGGCGGCGGCCCCACAGCCCCTCCAGGTCGTACTGCTTGGGGGCAGGGCAGGGAATGAGGCGCTAGTTAGATGGGGTCTGGCAATTGAGAGAGATCGCAGGCAGCCAACCAGGCTCATCCTCGAGTGAGGTGTGCTGTTTCCAGCCACATACCACCATCCACGCCCATGCGCTGCACAAGCAGTGTTCCTGCGCTCCCATGCACATGCACATGTTGCCCCTCCCCCCAGCTCACCTCTCTCCGCCACTCCTCCCCCTGGAAGATGTG